>Ga0080006_1167795_pt1 | contig 51677 bp, 52 predicted proteins | sample RS3BMetagenome_FD_69209 | JGI IMG/M metagenome (GOLD analysis project Ga0080006, IMG submission 69209) | Ferric oxide microbial mat and aquatic microbial communities from Rainbow Spring, Yellowstone National Park, USA - RS3B (SPADES... ... | reverse complement strand
TATTCCAATATCTTGCCTTCAGTTTTTCTCAGTTGCAAATGCATTTCAGATTATTTTTACGGGCGCTCCTATTCAGCACATTTAAATAACTTTTCGAACATATAATAGGAGTAAACTTATCAAGGCGTGTTTGAATGAACATCAACGAACTGAAAGCAGGTGCTAGCAACGTCACGATTGTTGCTAAAGTAAAAGAAAAGAGTGACCCAAGGGAAGTCGTCACAAAGTACGGGAAGAGGCTTAGCGTCGCAGATATAGTGCTGGAAGACTCTACTGGCACAATAAAGATGTCACTGTGGGGTAATGACATAAACGCAGTAAATGTCGGCGACACAATCGAGGTGTCAAATGGCTATGTCAACGAGTTCCGCGGCACCCCGCAGCTTTCTACGGGCAAGTTCGGAAAGATCTCGGTAAAGGAAAAGGGAGGCGCAGATGAAGAACTTTTTGATACGGAGAGTCAGGACAATCCCGATGACGCAGCCGACGAAGTATAATACCCGCTTCTTCTGTGCTATCGCACTCTTTTCTTGCTTCTGCCTTTTTTCCTGTCCGGCAAATCCCAGTACCTAAGGCTGTAGAACAGGAACGCGGTTCCTATTATTACCCCAAGCCACAGTGTTGCAATCCTTGTCATTATAGTTGCTGCAGAGCTTATGATGGCGTTAAGACTGAACACTCCTCCTATCAGTGCCACAAGCGTTCCATCACTTACACCTATACTGCCCGGTAATCCGGAGACCATCCCAAAGAGCTGTGCAGATGAGTAGACAAATATAGTTCCACCAACAGGCGCGGTTATTCCCAATGCATACAAAATTATGAAAAGTGCAAGTCCTGAAAGGAAGTCTGCGGGAAGGGTCACAAGCAACGAATATATGTATGTCCTTGCATCATTCAGGCTGCTCTGTGATGAGAAATACTCATCTCCGTAAACGCTGAACAGCCCGAAATACCCCTTTTTCTTGAAGCGTTTTAGGAAATTTTTAAGCCTTTGGTACAGCCAGTCATGAGTAACGAAAAAGAACGGTATCAAAAGCACTACATCCGCAGCTAGTATGTATATGACAAACCTATGTGCATATACGCTGAAAAGAAGCGCAAAAACTGCGAAGCCTATGAAGTCGGTAAATATATCCATGGTCACTGCAGGCACTATCTTTGAGACTTTCTCTCCTGTCACTTTACTGAGTGTGTATGCCGACACTACCCTGCCAACCTTTCCCGGTGTTATATTCATAGAGTAGAGCGAAAGATATATTATGAAGTTTTCCTTAATACCTATCTTGATGCCAAGCTTCTTAAGGTAATAATTCCATTTCAGAAACCTCACCAAGTATCCGCAGAACACAAGCACAAGCGCTATTGCGTAAATGTAGAGCTTCGCCGTGATGATTACATCGCTTACTCTATATATGCCTCCAAACACCGCTATGCCTATAAACACTGCGAGGCTCATACCGAGCCCGAGTATTATGAAGTACTTGACCCTTCTGACGATCTTGAGGTACTCCTTCCTGTTTACCTTTTTCCTGCCTTTCAGGTCGTTCCAAAACGAGTTTGCCATGCTCTCATTCTATTTTTCTTGCTCTTCTTCGGTCGCACAGTGATTATGCTATCTTTCTGAACAAAGTTTCATATTTATTTGCAATTTTATCCCAATCATGCTCCTTCTCCATAAGCCTCCTACCTTCCTTAGCAAGCCTTTCGGAGCGTTTTCTATCCTCTAAAGCATCGATAATGCTTTCCGCAATACCTGTGCTGTCCCTCGGTGCTACATACCTTCCTGTGCTCCTCATCATTTCAGGTATGCCCCCGACCTTCGACGCGACGACAGGCGTTTCGCTTGCAAGCGCTTCAAGAAGCGCAATCGACGCCGGCTCATAAAGCGATGGCAGCACAAACACTTTGGCTGCGTTGTAGTAGTAAGGGAGCATTTCTTCCCTTACATCGCTCAGCATTTTGAACTTATTTGTGATTCCAAGCCTTTCTGCCTCATCATGCAGGAAACTGTGCAGGTACCAGCTTACCGCCAGTGCTTCCTATCGCATTCAACGTTTTTGGGTAGTAGAGATACCTGTTATTTATGTGATAGATATCCGCGTCCTCCTTGCGGATCGCATCTTCAATACCGTGCATGATTGGCATTGGTATTGGAAATATCGGTGTGTTGATGTAGCTTGACCTAAGCCGAATTACCCTGATGCCTTCTACCTCCTCCTCGCCCTCCTGGCTGTTGCCACTTTGGAGTGCAGCAGACAGAACGCAGACCTCATGCCTTTTCGCAAGTCTTTTGTACAGCTCAAGCAGCACCTTTTCTGTGCCGCCGAGATAAGGGTAGAAAAAAGGGTTTAGCACGCATATCTTCATAGGTTACGCCCGCGCTCATTTTTATGCAGTATTATCGAACATTTATTACAATCGCATAAATTATATTTCAGCTGTGCCTGGCACCGTTTCATTCCGTTTCATTCATGTGTGAAACAGTTTCATGAAAATATATATAAAGGGTTTCAGCACCATGGAAAAGCGACCAGAATGCACGAAAAAATTTCTGCAAGCAAAAATATAATTGTATTACTGCTGGACACCGTCCGCGCCTCCGACGCATACAACAGCTCTTCGATGCCATTGCTTAAAAGCATTGCGGGGCGTGCGACAAAGTACAGCATAGCGGTATCCCCAGGCACATGGACCGCACCTAGCCATGCTGCTCTGTTTGCCAATAAGAAAGTTACTGCGCTAAGCGGGGTCTCATCAAACTTCTTCAAGAAAGGCACCAGGATAGAGCCATGGTTCGTCAAGACAAAATTCCTCTCAGGTACTGAAAGCACCCTTGCGAGGAAGCTTCACAAATTAGGCTATTATTCCGTGCTTATGTCAAACAACCCCTTCCTTACCAGCTTTACCAACCTTGCGTTGGGCTTCGACAGTGTATATGACATATGGCTGCATTCCAACGTTAAGTATAACAAAGGGCTTGCCGATAAAGTCTCATTCGTGCTTAAAGGCGGGGTGAACGCAAGGGAGCGCCTTTTTGCTCTGAGCAATGCAGTAGGCAGGGCGATACCCGCGCCCCTTTTCGACAGGCTCTACCGCAAACTGAGGCTCAAGCTTGACGAGAGCGTTGCAAAAGCTGACGGCACATACAAGCTTGACAGGGGTGCAAACGACACCATAGCGCAGCTCAAGGCTTATATGCAAAATAGCTACAACTACATGCCGCATTTCATGTTCATAAACTACATAGAGGCTCACGAGAACTATCCTGTCAGCAAAGATGGATTTATACAGGACAAGTGGCTGTACATGAGTGGCATAGAGGAGCTTGACGAGTATGCAGCAGGCAGACTCCACAAAGCTTACGTGAAAAGGCTGCGCTATCTTGACAGGAAGGTGGGCGAGACATTAAGCATGCTCAGGCGAACCGGCATGCTTGAGAATGCAACAGTTGTAATAACTTCGGACCACGGCCAGTTTTTCGGAGAGCACGGCATGCTTTACCACTCCCTATTCCCTTACAAAGAAGAAGTTGAAGTACCACTCGTGGGTGCAAACTATGAAAATGGCAGGCTTGTACGCTCACATGACCTTGTTGAAAAGCCCGTGAGTCTTCTTTCATTGCATGAAGCAATACTCAATCTTGCCTCAGGCAGGGAGGAGTATCTCAACGGCAACCTGCGGCGCGACAGATATGTAGTAAGCGAGCATTCCGGAATAAGCGAAGGATGGGACTACACGCTTTTGTCAATGCTGAAAGGAAGGAGCGAAAGCGCAAGGAGGATCTACGAGGCTAAGAAAAGATGTAATATACCTGCAATCTCAGTATACGGCGCAGCAGAAGGGCTCAAGCTCGTGCACTTCTTTGGAAGTAGGAAAGATGAGTTGTACCGCATCGACGATAAGAACGAAGAGGAGAACCTTATCGATTCAAGCACCTACAGGACTGAAGCCCTGGAACTCACACGAAGGGCAGTCAGGCACAAATCAGCAGCAATCTGACTCTAATTTCACATGGTATGCCTCTATTATCTCTCGGCTAAGGCTAATAAATTCTCAAGAATATGCAAATGTGACATCCTCCCACCGCTAAAGCGCGTGGGCTTCCCAAGCAAAGCAGGGTATGATATTGATATATTGACAAAAAAAGTATATATATGTTTGCAAGCGGTTCGCTTTCATCCCACCTCCGAAGAGTGTGGGTTTTCCCGCTCACGTTGATAAAATCGATTTTTTGTTTGGTTTGGGGTTGCTGGGATTTGAACCCAGATTTGCAGGTAACTCATGTATCGTATTTCCAGATCCTAATCATCGCGTTTGACGCTCACTATGGATAAACATCTGGAGCCTGCCGCGCTGCCAGATTACGCAACAACCCCTTTGACCATTGCTTTTATACCTATCAAGGTATTTATTAGTTGTTTTAAATAGTATATAGGGTTATTGAATTTTTTCTCTATATTATTCAAACCTGTTTTTGATGTTCCTATCGTATCGACGCCTACATTATCATAGATATTTTACTAAGTATGCGATGCGGCATCATATATGTTGCACAATTAATTTACCAATACCTTTTTGCTTTTCTCTGCAACGCTTTATATTAGAAGAGAGAAGTATCTCCGCCGTGCGGGCCCGATTTACATTCGAAAACAAAGTATTTAAAAATCCAACACGGTATGATTATTATAGATATATATGAAGATACTGGTAATAGATTACGGAAAATACATACCTTATGGGTCTTCATACTACGAATCGATAGAGTTTTCTAATTTTTTAAAGATGAAAGGAGAAGATGTAGATATATTAAAGCGTGTGATAATTAGTCCAATAGATGGAAGTGTAGATGAAAGTGAAGCTTTAATAAGAAAGTACGATATCATTGTATCTTATACTCCGTTTGATTTTGATTTTATAATAAAATACATGAAAATAGCGAAAACATACCCAGATATAATATTTTTCGATGAATTTAACTTTATAAAGGTAATTGAAAGTACACCCGGATTTTTTGATCCAAAAAGATCCTTATTTAAGAAATTCGTTAAACTTTTACCATATATTCAAAAGTATGTTGTTCCTTCAAAAACAAACGAAGAGATTGTGCATAGAAATATAGCAAACATAGACACAATTTATGCGACTCCTTATGCAAAAGAAAGTTATTTCGTTAAAAGCGATAAAATATTTAGAGACAATTTCGTATTTACTGGCAGATCAAATCCGATCATAAATGATGTAGATATTTTAATAAAAGCGGTTAGCTACATAGTGAAAAATACTGACTTCCTAGAAACACACAACTTGTTATGCCGAGTTACTAATAGCGATAATATTGAAGTTATTAAAAATAAAATAGAAAAAGGCTTTGTAGAATTCCTCTATTTTTATGACAGTAGAAGGTATTAAAACCTTCTACTGATATGGGTTATTTGGCGACCCATATGATACAAAAAGGCGACTCTTGGTATAAAAAGTTTATTGATACCTGTTTCATGGAGGTGAAACGGGTACTGCGACCGTACTCCGATAAGTTCTCGAAGAAGACGTATACGCAACATCAACATGCAGTTGCGATATTGTTGATGAAACGTGAGAGAAAACCGTACAGAGATGTTGTTGAACTGTTAAAGGAATTTTGGGCATATTTTGGGTTCAACGAGTCAATACCGCACTTTACCACTTTAGAGAAGTTCTTCATGCGAATACCGACGTACGTCTGGGACTTCTTGCTCGCAAAGACCTACGAACTGTTCGCAGGAACTATTGCAGATGTGGCAATTGACTCAACAGGCTACAGGCTGCATCACGCATCGCAACACTATGAAAAGAGAATAGACAGGCCGTTCAGGCGCAAACGCTTCATGAAACATTTCCTGTCTGTAGACACCGGCAGACAGGCGATAATCGCATCGGATGACAGAAGGTCATACGTGAATGATACCCTGATGTTCAAACCGATGCTGAAGAAGACAAATGAGGTTGTGAATATAGGATGTGCTGCTGCGGATAAGGGTTTTGACTCAGAAAGCAACCATAAATTTGCGCACAAAATCGGCGCAGATTCTGTCATACCATTGAGGTATAGGACATCCTTATCTAAGACAAAAGGATACTACAGGAGAAAATTGTGGCACCATTTTCCAAAAAAGAGATATAACATGAGATCCATCATTGAAACAATAAACTCTGTTGAGAAGAGAAAATTCGGAGATGAACTGAGGAGCAGATTGTTGAAAACGCAGAGGAGGGAGATGAAGATAATCGATATTGTTTACAATATCCACCGATATATCAACTATGCTGTATCAGTTCTGGGAGGATTTCTACAGAGCCTAGAAAAAATGAAATTAAGTGAATATTTTATATTCGCGCCTCCAATTAAGAACTACCCAAACCTAATTGCATCATTTGGATTTGCAGTTGTTTTGCCAGCAAAAACTTTAAGGATTAGTAATATACTAGAGACTATGGCTACGGGATTGCCAGTTTTAATGCCTGATGATGAAAATGATACCAAGCTTGTTGCGTTTAACGGTAAAGTAAAAGAAAAGATAGTCGAAGATGGTAAAAATGGTTTAGTGTATGATCACAATGATTACAAAGACCTTGCAGAGAAAATAATGTTAATGATAGATGCAGATGAAAGAACTTACAGAGAAATGAGAAATTATGCATCAACATATGCAAGTGAGTTTTCATCGAAATATACGTATCAAAAAATATATGAAGCCATAAAAGAAGTATATTCGGATAAAATAAAGCATATTCAGAATAAACAATATTCTAAAATATGATTAAGGCGATATAATGAAAGTATTTACAAATGAAGACCTAAGAATATACTTATTAAACAGAATATACTTTAAAAAATACAGAGATTTAGCCGAATTTTTAAAAAGGGAACTAGGAAAAGACCAAAAATTTGACCTATTTGAATATTTACATCAGCACGGGACGGATGTTATTTTTACAGCAAAAGATTCTAACGAACTTAGCAAAGCAATCGATAAATATATCGAAAATAAATTTAAGTTAATGCACTACAATGTATTTAAGAGACTTAAAAGTCATCTTGAAGATAGGAAAACTGTATATTAGCCTCTGTCAAAAGTTTAACTTTTTGAGTTTTAGGTTGTTTATAAACCTTTAATACAGGGGTTACGGAAAACCCAACACGCTATTATAATGATTAATCAGATTTTAGGTTTTATATTTTATATGTTTTCAAGGTAAATGTATGGAGAAAGTTTTGGTAAGAAATAAGCTGTTTAAAATCAGCGCCGACACCATAAAAAAGCACAACAAACATATTAAGGTATTTCGTATTTCAGAACCGGCAAAGGTGGTGGTGCTTCCATTTCTTAATGATAACACCCTGCTTTTAGAGCACCAGTACAGGGCAGCAATCAACCGTTATATATATGAAATACCTGCAGGAGCGATCGAGAGAGGCGAAAAGCCCGTCAAAGCAGCGGCGAGAGAACTTGAAGAGGAGACAGGCTATACTGCAAACTCGCTTAAATTCCTGTTTTGGATGTACTCCTCGCCAGGCCTCTCTACTGAAATACTATATGCTTATTCTGCGCATAACCTGATAAAATCCCGCCGCAATCTGGACGAAGACGAGATCATAGATGTTAAAAAAGTAAGTTTGGACAAAGCGTTGCAACTTATAAAGAACAATACAATCAGGGATGCAAAAACCATAGCCTGTATATTATATTATTTGAGGTTCATAAAAAGGAAGTAGGTGTGTTGATGTATATTTTTTCGGAATCGATGCTTGTTGCAGCATATAATCTGGGAGTGAATATCCAAGCTTTCGAGTTAATGAAGGCCATAGCCTCGCCATTGCTGACAAGTATAATGGTGCTGCTCGGCAAGAGCTTTCTTGTAGTACTGCCTCTTGTGGTCTTGTATTTATACCTTAGGAAGTCTCCAAACACCTACTCCTTTCTGCTTGCAGGAGTGCTGCTTTACCTGATATCCGATACAATAAAAATGATCGTGGCAGAACCAAGGCCATGCAATGTTTCAGCGCTCTCATGGATAAATAAGGTCTCGTGCGAAAACACATTCTCCTTTCCGAGTAATCACGCCAGCGTGCTGACCGGCTTGCCGATGTTTCTTGGCAAATACAGGATACTACAGGCGCTTTACATAGTATGGCTCCTTATGGTGCTTTTCGGGCGTATATATCTGGGCTTGCACTATTTTACCGATGTTGTAGCCGGAGTTATTTTAAGCCTTGTCGTGTCTTATCTACTGTTTGCGTATAGAGGCAAAATCAACAGGGTTCTTGATTACATGGTGCTTAAAATCCTGCCTCCTCTTGCGATAAGCCGCAGGCTTGGTAAGAGCAATAAGTATTTGCAGGAACTGAAATAAGTGTCTAAATGGATCCAAAAGCAAGAAACAAAATCTTTTACATAATAGTTTTGGTAATAATAGTGGCAGCTGTGCTTGTTGCGTATCTCAATACAAGTTCTGGCCCAAGCCAGTCGCATCTTGTCGGAATGCGGGTCCCTGCTTCTACACTTTCGCTTATGAAAGACATAGCAATGAACAGCACGCTTGCAAGCATAATAGGCCCAGGCTCTGCCGCAAACTTTCCGCTTATAGAAAACGGCACCCCAATGTATACGGACGGCAAGCCCACAGTACTCTATTTCGGGGCTGATTACTGCCCGTTCTGCGCTGCAACAAGATGGGGGTTGATCCTTGCACTCATGCGATTCGGCAATTTTACTGTCTTGCACTACATGCAGTCAAGTCCAACAGATTATTCCCCGAGTACACCGACCTTCTCATTCTACAATTCCTCCTATTCAAGCAATCTGATATACTTTATGAGTGTTGAAACGCTTACCAGGAATGAGACCTTCCTGCAGGCCCCAAACGCTTTGGAAAACTCTACGCTTGACAAGTATGATTTGAACAACGCCAAGTTGCCAGCAGACGAGCGCGGCGGCATACCGTTCGTGGATTTCGGCAACAAAAGTGTGCAGGATGGTTCGGAAGTCGACCCACTCCTTATAGAAAAGATGAGCTGGGACCAAATAATTCAAAATCTCAGCAACCCTAACTCGCAGGTCTCGCAGGCAATAATAGGTAATGCAGATGTATTTACTGCACAGATATGCCGCATAGACAATTATACTCCCGCAAGCGTATGCGATCAGGCTTACGTGAAGAACATCCTTCAGTTCAGCTAAATCTGTCAAAAAGGCATTCGTCAAGAATCGTAGTCACTTCAAAGCTATTTATACTCCCGCCTCTACTTATTAAAGAAGGCGACGCCATTACGCGTAGCATCGTCAGCAAACCAGTAAACAGAGGCGTTATATGTCAAACAATAAGGCGGAAGGCAGAGCCCCAGCAGTAATTAAGCTGTTTGGTGAGCATGCTGTTGTTTTTGGAGAGCGGGCTGTAGGTGCAGCTGTAAGCATGTACGCCAGCTCACATGTGGAAAACGGCCCTGCAAGCCGTTTCAGTCTGCTCCTTAAAGATTATGGCGTAAGGCAGGTTTTGCCCTATGAATCGCTTTTATCTTTCTACAACGAGTACAAAAGCATGGAAATAAACGATTATATAGAAAAGCATAACGACATTGCTAAATCGCTTCCGTATGTTACTATAGCTTCGAGGCTTATAGCAGAGTATGGTGCAAACCTTGATGGCGCAGAGGTCTTCATCAGCTCCGAAATACCTATAGGCAAAGGCCTTGCCAGCAGCGCCGCATGTTCTCTTTCGTTTACAGTTTCTCTTATAAACTATTGTAAGCTAAATATTTCAGACAATGAAATAATCGACATAGCAAGGGATGGCGAAAGGGTAGCCCACGCCAATCCTAATGCGGGTGCGATAGATGTAAGCACATCCTACCATGGCGGGTATGTTAACTACAGTAATCATAACGGTGCAACAGTGGAATCTGTTCCTTTTGCACCTAAACTGCTTATAATAGATACCGGACCCAAGAAAAGCACAGCAGAAACAGTCCGTGCTGTATCAGAACTCTACTCGAAGGATAGGAGCTACGCAGAGCAGCGCATAAAAAGCATAGGTAAATGCTCGGAAAAGGGCATGTCCGCATTCCTCAAAGGAGACTTCATAGAGGCCGGCAGGCAGATGGTTGCAGACCATAATCTTCTTAGAGAGCTTGGCGTGTCTACAGAACTGCTTGACTATTCTGTAAAAACTGCTGCTGAGTTAGGCGCATACGGTGCAAAATTAAGCGGTGGCGGTGGCGGCGGAATACTTATTGCCTTAGTTCCTGCCGATTCCGCATCACGCATTGCAGAAAAGTTTCAGTCGATGGGCATGCAAACTAATGAAGTAAACATAACCTTCTATGGAGCCGGATCATACTTGCATAATAGAAAAGAACCGGCGAATCAACTCAAAAAATCTTAAAGCTAAAATGCAAGGTGGGAAAATGAAAAACGAAGTATATACTGCATCTGCCAACGCGAATATAGCATTCGTAAAATACTGGGGTAAAAAATCGGATAATATACCTTTCAATTCATCTGTTAGCATGACTCTTGGCAACAACGTCAGCACAATTACAAGTGTAGTATTTTCTGACAAGTTGCAGCATGACCAGTTGTTTATAAACGGCGTACCTGTTGATGCTTCAAAAGGTGGAGAGAAGGCTGGACTGCTCTTCGATGTGCTCGCCCAAATGCGCAAACTCGCAGGCGTTAAGGAACACGCCTTGATAGTCTCAAAGAACAGCTTCCCTGCCTCTACCGGTCTTGCCTCAAGTGCTTCAGGTGCGGCTGCATTTGCATATGCGGTAAATAGTGCACTCGGACTTGGATTGTCCAGCAGATCGCTTTCAATAATAGCTAGGAAGATAAGCGGAAGCGGATGCAGAAGTGTGTTCGGCGGGTTTGTCTTATGGCATGCGGGGAATAGAAGCGAGGAATCTTACGCCGAGCAGATAAAGAATGAAAATCATTGGCCACAGCTGATAGATGCAATCGCAATAGTCACAGAAGCGAAGAAGAAGGTTTCTTCAAGTGAAGGCCATATCCAAACAATCAAAACAAGCAAGCTGTATAAACACAGAATACCTTTTGCAGAAGAAAACGCCAGCAGGGCTGTAGAGCTTATCCATAATAAGGACCTCCACAACCTTTCAGAATTGATAATGCGCGACAGCAACAACATGCATGCGACTATGTTGGATAGCTGGCCCCCCATACATTACATTACTGACAGCTCTTGGAGGATCATCGATACGATACACGAAATAAACGATGCAGAGGGCAAAAACATCGCAGCTTACACCTTAGATGCTGGGCCTAATGTTCACATAATAACCGAAAAGCGTTATAGCAAAAAGGTGTTAAATGAGGTAGGTAATGCAGTTGGTGATATAAAGTTTATAATTTCTCGCGCAGGCGGTTCGCCAAGACTTTTGCCTGACAACATGGCATTGATAGATGAAAAGCTCAACATAATAAAATAACAAAATAACAAAATATTAGTAATATATAAAGCAATGCGACAAGCAGGATATGTGGTTGTATGGATGATGTATACCTTGTAAAACTCGGAGGAGCTGCAATAACTGATACCTCGAAGCCTGGCGTCGCAAAAATCGAGGAGATAAAAAGGCTGCTCAGCGAGATTAATGACGCTATGAAGGCAAAGCACTTCCGAATCATAATAGGTCACGGGGGCGGATCATTCCCTCATGTTCCTGCAAAGCTATATCGTGTAAATGAAGGGCTTATAAATTCCGAAAGCCGCAAGGGCGCAGCACTCGTAAAATTGTCTGCTCGAGAATTGAATTCAATAGTAGTAAGCGTAGCACTAGAGCTTGGTATGGACGTTTTCCCCTTTGATCCATCAAGTTTTATTGCAGCAAGATCAAGCCGCGGCGAGGACGTCTATACCGAAAGCATAAAAGAGGCATTAGAACACTTGTTTGTGCCCATAGTATACGGAGATGTTGTCATAGATAAGGAGAAAGGCGTATCCATATTGTCAACGGAGGAGGTCTTCCGATCAGTTTCAAAGTACTTGCCAATAAAAAAAGTTTTTCTCGCTTCTGATGTAGATGGTGTATTCGACAAGGATCCATTCAAGTACAACGATGCAAAACTATTGCCCATTGTAACAAGCGAAAATATAAATGAGGTGATGGGCCTTGCAGGAGACGCACATAAAGTGGATGTTACTGGAGGCATGGGTACAAAAGTGATGCTGTTAAGCGAGATAGTCAGAAGCACTGCCGGAGAAGGTTTCATCTTCAACGGAAACAAGCCCGGCAACCTTTATAAGGTACTTGTTGGAGAAAGCATATCCTGCACGAAATTTTTGCCCTAGCTGATTTTGCGGAGCAACGCCCTAAAATTATTATTCTAGTCAACCGAAAATCCTTGTTCCGGATGTACCATTGATTATACGCTTTAGCTTTGTCAGATTGCCTATAAAAGCCTCTCTGCCTTTACCAGTTTCTACAAACCTCACACAAGCCTCAACCTTCGGCTTCATGGTCCCCTCCTCAAACTCGCCAATCCTCTTTTTCATCTCCTTTGCAGAAGCCTCTTTTATTGCCCCGCTCTTATCCTTGTAATCAGAATAGACATAATCAACGTCTGTAAGTATGATTAGCCTAGTTGCGTCTATCCTGTCTGCAATCAATGCACTTGCAAGATCCTTGTCTATGACTGCGTTGATCCCAGTCAATTTGGTGCCTCTTCTTACTACAGGTATGCCCCCTCCGCCTACACCTATTACAATTGTGTTATTTTCAAACAGCCTCTTTATAGTCCCAGTTTCGACTATCTCCTTCGGCTCGGGAGATGCAACCACTCTTCTATACATGCCTTTCTCCTTCACAAAATTAAATTTCTCTATTTTCAGCTCATCCTTGAGTTCTTTAGCGGTAAAAAAGCCCCCTACGGGTTTTGAAGGTTTCTTGAATGAAGGGCTTCTAGGGTCTACGATAGTATTCGTCACTACAACCGCTATCTCTCTTTTTATCCCACGCTTTGTAAGTTCTGTATGAAGCGCCTGTTCGAGCAATGCGCCTATTGTTGCCTGTGTTTCTGCCGTAACAGCAAATAGTGGTAACCGCATAAGCTTCTTGCCCTCTTCGGTTTCATTCTTTAACAACTCATATCCTACCTGCGGTCCGTTACCATGCGTTATAAGCACCTTGGCGTTTGAACTCTTGAGAAATTGTGCTATCTCTTTTGCAGAATCTGCTATATCTCTTTCCTGTTTAGAAAATGACCCTTCCTCTGTGGGTTTAAGTATAGCATTGCCGCCCAAAGCGATTACAACCCTCTCCATTCTTATCCTCCTGCAAACATATTTATTACGGAATTGTTTAGTATTGTAGTATTATAAATAATAAAGATCCCACCAGTCCATTGCCTTTATCATGTGTATTTTTATGTCGGACAAAATAAAAGTCATATTATTTGATGTCGGAGGCGTTGTAATAGATTTTGACGACTCAATCTATATAAGTCTATTAAGCAGGAAGCTGCGTATAAGCAAGGAAAAGATAAGGAAAGCTCTGTTGCCGTTGCTGAGGAAAGGGGAACGCGGCAGCCTGAAGTCCAAAGACATGCTAAGGATCTTATCAAAACGCCTCGGTGTAAGCATTGCATCTTTGCAGTGGAACGAAACGGTCAAAAAATATGCCCATGCCAACAAGCAGGTGCTTTCGCTTATGCGGTCTCTTAAAAAGCATTACCGCATAGCATTGCTAAGCAACATAACCTTCAGCCGTTTCTTTACTATGCGCGGTCTAATAGACCCCAGTCTTTACGAGAAGCTTTTCGCGTCTGCCTATCTACACGTACGAAAGCCCGACAAGGGGATATACCTTTATGTGCTTAAACGTTTGGGTGTAAAGCCTAGCGAGGTAGTCTTTATAGACAATTTAAAAGAGAATGTGATTGGCGCGCAAAAGGTAGGGATAAAGGCTATACAATACACCACCATGGAAAAATTACTCTCAGAACTTAGAAAAGTTGGTGTTGTAATAAGATAGTTTGGTGCAGACTGTGTCGTTCAATAGCTTTCTAGAGAGAGTCTTTGCAAAAAGGTGGATAGCCGGGGCAAGGATAATCGACGCCATAAACGACGCGAAGCGTTTCAACAGATTTGGCACAGCTGCGATAATAAACTATCTGGGAGAGGAGTTCAGAACGCAGAATGATGTTGAGAATGCTGTTGCGGTGTATCTTGCGCTGATAGACTCGATAAAAGCAAATAGGTTGAAAGCAGATATATCAGTAAAACCCACTCAGTTAGGCCTGTTCATAAGCAAGGATCTTTTTGCACGCTCTCTGCACAGGATAGTCAGAAAGGCATACTCCAAAGGCGTCTTTGTATGGATAGACGCGGAGGCTCCGGATACTGTGGAAAGCACCATGCGCGCATACCTGAATGAGCACATTCGCTCAAAGCACGACATTGGCATATGCGTGCAGTCTTACTTGAAAAGCAGCAGCGATTATCTCAAGCAGATAGTAAGGGCAAACGGAATCGTGCGACTTGTCAAAGGTGCATATCCCCTTTCAAAATATACTTTTTCAACGAAAGAAGAGATAAACAAGAATTATATAAGATTAATGCTCTATCTGTTCAAGCACTCGAAAGAGTTTACTATAGCAACACACGATCTCGCTATAATAGAAAAAGCATTAAATCTTAACGGAGCATATAAGAGGAGGGTAACCTATGCGATGCTTAACGGTGTAAGGAACAAAGTGATAAAGCAACTTGCACTGCAAGGGGAGAGCACCTCTGTATACATACCGTTCGGAGAAGAATGGATAAGCTATTCGTACAGAAGACTTAAAGAAGCAGGACATTTATCAATTATAATAAAATCTTTGTTCGAAGACCAGGGTGTATAAATGCCAAGTCAAAAGAGGCCTAAAAAAAGCGATAATTTCTCAGAGTGGTACACCAGCGTGCTCATAGATTCCGGTTTTGTCGACTATTCCCCTGTGTCCGGCATTATAGTGTTTAGGCCAGACAGCTATTTCGCATGGGAGAAGATTCGTGATGTTACTGATGCGCTATTCAAGAAATCCGGTATACAAAACGTGTACTTTCCGCTGTTTATACCAGAGCATCTTCTTGAAAAGGAAAAGGAGCATGTTGAAGGGTTTTCTCCAGAAGTGGCATGGGTCACCCATGCGGGCAGCTCGAAATTAGATGAAAGGCTTGCAGTACGGCCTACTTCCGAAACCATTATGTATGATGTCGCAGCAGGATGGATAAAATCATGGCGCGATCTACCTTTGAGGATGAACCAGTGGAACAATGTGGTGCGCTGGGAGTTCAGGCACCCCACCCCCTTCCTTAGGAGCAGGGAATTTTTGTGGAATGAAGGCCATACTATTTTTGCTACAAAAGAGGAAGCCGATCTTGAGAGGGACGAAATCCTTGGAATATACGAAACTGTGCTAAAAGACTATCTTGCTCTTCCCGGCATAAAGGGCAAGAAGACCGACAACGAAAAATTTGCCGGCGCAGAGGCGAGCTACAGCATCGAGCATCTCATGCCTGACGGCTGGGTTATACAGGGTCCTGATTTTCACAACGACGGGCAAAGATTTGCCAAAGCCTTCAATATCTCATTTCTGGGCAAATCCGGCAAAAAGGAATACGCCTATCAAAACACATTCGCCATATCTACAAGAGAGCTCGGCGTAATGGTTGCCGTGCATGGTGATGACAGAGGGCTTGTGCTTCCACCTAAGCTGGCGCGTGTGCAGGTAGTGATAATCCCCATCTATAATGACGAAAACAAGGAAGCAGTGCTCAAGTACTCCAAGTCGATAAAAGAGTCACTGGATTCGAACTTGCGGGTTTTTGTCGATGACAACGATGCATATTCTCCAGGTTGGAAGTTCAACGAGTGGGAGCTGCGTGGCGTGCCAATACGGATTGAAGTCGGAGAAAAGGAGCTGAAAAGCCAAACAGCTGTCGTAGTAAGGCGCGACACTTTAGAGAAAAAGGAGATCGCAGTGCACTCGTTGGGCAAGGAATTACATAAGCTCATTGATGTGATACATGCCAATATGTATGAGCGGGCGAAGAAAGTGCTGGAAAGCCGTATACACATAGTAGACAGCTATAAGCAACTTATCAATGTGATAAAGAAGGAAGGAGGTATTGCACAGGCTCCGTGGTGCGGCAATTACGATTGCGAAAGGAAGATAAAGGAGGAGACCGGTGCAAAAATATCAAACCTGCCTTTTGATGCTATAGGGAAAGAAAAGGGCAAAACCTGCATCTATTGCGGCAATGAGGCTAAGCACATCGCTAATTTTGCCCGCTCTTACTAATCTCGTCTATTCTATCCTTATTTTCGAGTAGCATGAGGAGGCACATTTCCAATATGCGTTGTCATTACTTTTCTCCTCGCATCTCAAAATGCAGCTATCAAGCCCATAAGTTTTATCTTCCTCATCATCTACCCTCATATTGTCGAGGTATAGCTCTACCTCCTTCTCTACAGTCCTTTCGTCCACTTCACACCCCATTTTTCGTGAGAAGTCTGATACAGCCGGAATAAGTTCCTTACGGTCCAAATATGGGTAATACATCTCTGTTGCAAATTCTCTCGCTTTCTTGCAGTCTTCCTCTATATTTTTTCCCATAAAATCTATTATAGTTGTATACGTACCTTTTAAAGTAAGCAAGGTCTAATTAGACAAACGACGATACTGCAAACATCTATCAGCTGTGCTTTACGAAAGAAATAAAATATGAACAACGCATTATGCGTATAAAAACAGTATTCAGACAGCCCCGTCGTCTAGCGGCCAAGGACGCAGGCCTTTGGAGCCTGCTACATCGGTTCGAATCCGGTCGGGGCTATTTGCTCAAGTCTTAACAAGCATAGCAGAAAACTGATTTATCAATGGTAATGTTTCACGGTTCCTAATCGCAGCGCCGCGCTTTATCTCTCATGCAGCAGCACCGGCATTAGACTATGTCCAATGCGGCAAACATGAGTGGCAGTATAATAGTTGCATCCCCATCTATAGTTGTATATTTTGCCTGCTCCTTTATTTTGCCCCAAGAAACAGCCTCTGTGAGCCTTGCACCTGACAGGCTTCCGTCAAACTGCGTGGCCGTTGTTATGTAGACTGCATAATCCAGTCCTCCTTTGAATTGGTTCCACCATATGACATGGTGCTTGCTTATGCCCCCTCCCACCATAAGTGCTCCAGTTACCTTATGATCGAATATTATGTTGCTTAGCTCTATCTCGTCCTTTATGAGGTTAAGCTTGAAGTCATGGTCCTGCGAGAATATTGTTAACTGCGTTCCAAATGCACCGTCGAGTATGCCCGGGTTGAAGATCTTGACATTGTGCAGGTACGCCTGCCTTACTATTGAACCCTTATCATCTATTCTTTTACCAAACTCGTATATCAATTCGCTCGCGCTATATTCCTTTTTATAGTCTTTGCTGGTGTATATGTCTTCCATTATTGCGTTGAACCTCTTTTCAAGTTTTAGTCCGTATTCGTCTCTTTCTATGAATACATTACCAAGTCTATACACTCCTCTCTTGTGAAGCTGTGCATCATCCGCATAAAAAGAGCCTAGGCTATAAACACCGCCAGATGCACGCGCTATATCATGATCCAGCATTCCACCTGTGGTTATTATAGCGTTGAAATATTTTGTTGCGCCTGCTATCGCACCGCGTATACCTGTCGCTATTATGTCTGCAGGAAAAGAAAGGAAATTGTAGGAGTTCTTATCAGCAAGCATGCTCTTTAGTATTCCAGTGCCCTCGATCATGTGCTGTGCAGAGAACCCGCCTATCTTACTCATCTCATCCAAAAGCTCCGACACCTTCATTCCCTTCTTAAGTTTAAGATCCTTTACAGGTTCGCCTAGAACTTTTGAGTTATCTTTTGTCATAGAACCATCTTTGCAGTATGTATCCACTTAGTTTGGTGCACGCATGCACAATAAATAGAACATACCTGTGTAATTCTTTTAGGGTTAAGCTTTTATTTTTTTGCTGCCTCACTATTTACTGCGACCAGTGGTTTTATGCCCGAAAATATAAGTCCTGATGATGAAGAGATACTGCGTTTTATAGAAAGTGCACGGCCAAAAATCTATGTGATAGGAACAGGAGGCAGCGGCAGCAACACGATAACACGTCTTTCGGGTATAGGCATAGATAACGCCACTCTAATCGCCATGAATACCGACGCTGCGCATCTTGTGAAGACAAGAGCCGAAAGAAAACTGCTTCTGGGAAAGAAGATAACGCGCGGGCTTGGCGCTGGAAGCGACATAAAGATAGGGGAAGAGGCTGCCTTGGAAAGCAAGGATGAGATAAGGCATATGATAGGCGATGCAAGCCTTGTGCTGGTAACATGCGGCCTGGGAGGGGGCACAGGCACAGGCTCCATCTCTACCATTATGCATGAAGCAAAAGAAGCGGGTGCGCTGGCTGTAGGTGTTGTAACTCTTCCATTTTCAAGCGAAGGCAGAACTAGGATGAGGAATGCGCTCGAAGGGCTTTCGAAGCTCAAGAAGGTATCAGATACAACAATAATAATACCTAACGACAAGCTGCTTTCTGTAGCGCCGGATTTGCCTCTTAACATGGCATTCAGAGTTTCGGATGAGGTGCTTGCGGAAGCTACAAAAGGCATAGTCGAAATGAGCACAAAGCCCGGACTTGTAAATATAGATTTTGCAGACCTGCGTGCAGTGCTTAAAGATTCCGGTTTTGCAGTCATAGGCTCCGGGGAAAGCACCGCACCTGACGGCAACGGCATGCGCGCGATCAATGCGCTGGAAAGTGCGATAAAAAGTCCTATACTTGACGCAGAGCTGTCTACAGCCAAGAAGGCGCTGGTTAATATAGTGGGTGGTGAAGGGCTCACACTGAAGGAGGCAGAAAGTGTGTTTCAGGAAGTATCGAGCAGGATAGACTCCAACGCGCTCCTTAAGTGGGGTGCAAGGATAGAACCTGAGATGAAAAAGGATACAGTAAGGGTTACGATAGTGATAAGCGGTGTAGAGTTCCCTCAATACACCGAGGAAGGAATAGCAAAGAACCTGAAAAGCATAGAGGACTTGGACCTTGACGAGGTATTCAATGAACCTAAATCTAAGGAAAAGCCGTGATAATTAGATTTTCTGGTGAAGGCGCTCAAGTCACTTCTGCTGTTTTTTGAACTTTCTGTGGTATACTGTATCGAACTTGTAGCACCTGTTGCTGCAGTAGTAGCTTATCTTTCCTGAGCGGTGTACAAACATTATACCCCTGCCCTTTTCTATCTCTTTTGAACAGTAAGAGCATTTCATATAAACAACACCAATTCCTTTCCTTGAAAATTCTTCCAAATACGGCAGGAATTACCTTACTGAAATCTGTTTTGCCTCCCTGCTGGTATCAACAAGCCTTACTATATCTCCGACCTTCACAGGCCCGAGTATGTTCCTCTTTATTATCCTTCCCTTGTCCCTTCCTTCGAGCACGTTGCACATTACAGTGTATATCTCGCCATACATTCCTGTCTTGCCCTTCTTGCTTACTTCGACTATCTCGGCCGCAAACCCGTGGAAGGCAGCTTGCTGCTGTTCCTGTATTGCGGCCGCCTGTTGAGGCTCGGCTGGCCGTGCTTCCGGTGTTGTTTTACCGGTAACCTCCTTGTCTTGTTTGCCTTCAGCCATTCAAGCCACCACTCTTTTTAAATCATTGGGATTTGGGTTGGGGTTTGCTCTCTGCCTTTGCTTCCTCCTTGGGCTTCTCCTTCTGCTGCTGCTTCGAAGCGCTCTGAGCGCCCTGTGATTTACCCGTCACTCTTGAAGCAATATCATCAAATTGCCCGGACGCCTTGCCCCTGTTTTCAACCGCCACTGCAGCACACTGCACATTTAGGCCTATCGACTTGCCAAGCTCCACCTTGCTAGGTACAAATACATACGGTACCTTCTTCTGCTCGCACATCGTCGGAAGATGCATCACAACTTCCTCAGGTTCCACGTCTCCTGCTATCGCGACGAACGTTGCAAGGCCCCTCTCTATGCTTTTCGTAGCCTCGTTGGCACCCTTCCTTATCGTGCCAGACTGCTTTGCAAGCTGCAGCGCTTCATACACCTTAGCCACTACGTCGTTAGATACCTCAAACTTCACGTAAGATTTTGCCATTTTTTCACCATCGGTCTAATCCAACTTCATCGGTTTAGCATTCATCACATGTATGTAAGAAAAAAGACCACATATATATTCCTCGCAAAGGTTTTTAACTCTTCTCGCTCGAAGCAAGTCAGCTTATAAGAAAGTCATTTGGAGTCGGCGGCGTTTCGGGCACACCCTTCCTCTTCCTGATCTCCCTTACCACTTGGTCCTGCAGCGCCTGCGGCACTTTTTCATATCCCGCGAACATCATCGCCCACAGCGCCCTGCCCTGTGTCAAGCTCCTAAGGTCGTTTGAGAAATTCTTAAGGGTCTCTGATACAGGTATCTTGGCACTTATTATTACCTGTTCCCTGTCCTGCTTTATCTCAAGTATTACACCCCGCTTGCTCTGCAGGAACGATATCACGTCAGACATATAGTCCTGCGGTATTGTTACCTCGTAAATCTGCTTCGGCTCAAGCAATGATATGCCCGCGGTAAGCAATGCTGCATATATACCATTCCTTATTGCAGGTATGACCTGTGCCGGGCCTCTGTGCACTGGATCCTCGTGTATTGTGGCATCGACTATGCTTACCAGGACTCCTGCTACCTTTTGCCTTGCGAGCGGTCCGTCCTTTATCGCTTCTTCAAAACCCTCTATGACATTTTCCATGACTTCGTTTATGTATTGAACTCCGTGTGTCACATCGCTGAGCACGCATCTGTTAAAAATATACACTGCATTTTTTGCAACAGTCCTGTCAAGCCCGTCCTTGACCATCAGTTCTATCGCAGCCTGGCCCTTCGGCTTGCCCTCCTTGATTCCACCCTCATCCAGCTCCTTCTGCAACGCCTCAGGCAAAGGCTCCACTGTTATATAAAACTTAGAGTGCCTGTTGGGCGTTTTGCTCTCTATAGGTCCTGCCTTGCTTTCTATAGTTTCGTTGTAGACTACTATAGGCTCGCTCGATACTATCGGTATGCCGAATTCGTCTTTCAGCTTTGTCTCTATAATCTCAAGGTGCAGCTCTCCCATGCCGCTTACAAGGTGCTCTCCTGTCTCCTGGTTTATCTCCGCCTGTATGGTTGGGTCCTCTTTTGATAGCTCCCTTAGTGCTTCGATAAGCTTCATTGTGTCCCTCGAATCCTTCGCTTCTATCGCCTTGGTCACTACAGGCTTTGAATAATGCTTTATCGGGTCGAACGGCTCTATGATGTTCTCGCTGAGCGTGTCTCCCACTGTAAGTCCGCTCAGACCTACGATTGCGGCTATGTTTCCCGCGGGCACGGCATCAACAAGCACCCTGTCAGGGCCCATGTATACCCCAACCTGCTGTATCCTCTCGGTGTTATTTTTTCCTGAGACGTGGAGCTCTACGCCCTTCTTGGCGATACCTGAGAAAACCCTGCCAATTGCTACTTCACCGCTATGCTGGTCGTAAGTTATCCCGAATACGACGATGTTTGTCTTGGCGTTGTGGTCCGCATTCATCATCGCCTTCCCATCCTCGCTGTTTATATCACCGTGCCATATCAAAGGAATCCTGTAAAACTGGGCTTCTTTCGGGTTTGGAAGGTTCTCTATTATCATGGGCAGTATTGCCTCTTCTATCGGCGCCACATTCTGCAGCTCCTTCTCCTTGCCGTCGGCAAAATACTTGAACACATCTTTAAATGTAATCTTATACTTTTCCGTTATTACTTTTGATACCGCCCATTTATCGTATGCGGAGCCGAATGCCACGCTGTTATTTTCAACACTGACTTTCCATTTGTCCACAAATTCAGGCGGTGCAAACTGCTCTATGAAATAATTTACCTTGCCGATGAGGTCCAAAAGCCTTTCCTGCGTCTGCTCCGGCGTAAGCCTGAGCTCATTGATCAACCGGTCAACTTTGTTTACGAAAAGTATGGGCCTTACCTTCTCCTTCAGTGCCTGTTTGAGCACAGTCTCGGTCTGAGGCATTATCATCTCTACAGGATCTATTACGAGTACTGCTCCATCTACTGCGCGCATAGACCTCGTCACATGTCCACCGAAGTCGACGTGGCCGGGTGTGTCGATCAGGTTTATTATATAATCCCTGTCCTTGTATCTGAAGCCGAGAGAGATATTCGCCGACTTGATAGTCATCTTCCTTTCCTTCTCTATTACGTCGTAGTTCGTGTAGAGCACATCTCCTGCTACCGCCTTCGATATAAGCCCTGCCTTGGCAAGAAGCGAATCTGTGAGTGTAGTTTTGCCATGGTGAACGTGCGCTATTATAGCTATGTTCCTTATACTTTCATAGTCAGTCATGAGCTTTGCAATCTCCTCTACCATCAATTCTTTCCTTACCATAACTAGCACCGTCACCTTGCGCTCCTCGCCATGCGCTCTATCTCATTCTTTCTCTTCACTGCGTAGCTGTTTATGTCGTTGTTCGCAGTAAGTACAAGCTCATCAGCCAGGGCGTCAACTATGCTCTTCTTTTTGTCGAACGCGTCTATAACCGTAGCGAATGCGATGTTTCTGAGTGCGATATCAAGCCTTTTGCTTGCGCTTATATCCACAGTAACGTTTGCCACAACACCTCCATACCTGACTCTTGTTGTATCCTCTATCGGTGCGCTGTTCTCTATCGCTTTGATCAACACCTGCAGCGGGTTCTCATGTGTCTTGTCCGCAATCTTGTCAAAAGCCCTCTCCACAATATGCATGACCTTTATCTTTTTACCCTGCAGCCTGCCTTTTGTCCTTATTACGTGGCTTCCAATCTTCTTGCCTGTACCTCCTCTCATAAGGTAATTCTCAAGCCTTTCTACTATGTTTATATTTGCCTTTGAGAAATCGTCGTTGCTGTTCCTTCTAAACGTATTGGGGTATTCAAGCGCCTTCAGATTGATATAGTTCTTAAGGCTCTGGTCTGAAATTCTAACCTCATAGCTGTATTTTCCGAAAAGTTTTGCATTCTCACCCGAGATAGAAGCGGCAACTGTAAGCTCTTTCTTTTGCGCAGGCCTCCTCCTTGGCATCGGAGATGCAGCGGGTTTCTGTTCAGTGGTGCTACTCTGCTGCTGTGTCTGCGTCTTGTCAGGCTGTGTAGGTGCGCTGCTCTTCTTTTCACTATCAGCTTCTGCGTTTTTCATTCAAACCAACTTTATCTCTTCGGCTTTTCCTTCCTTCCTGTCCTTATCTCTTCAAGGGCCGTGCCGTTTACTTCAACAACTTTAAACCTCACTCCAGGTATTGCGCCCATCTGTCCCCTTTGTGAGCCGCCAAGGCCCTCTATTGTAACTTCATCGTGTTCGTCTATGAAGTTTATCGAACCATCTTTAGGTACAAACGCGCCTACTATCTTATTGTTTTTTATAAGCTGTACCTTTACGCATTTGATCTGCCCCGAGTTCGGCTGCTTCTGCTGTAGTGCGTATTTCTGTAGCACAAGCGCCTTGGCCCTCGGCACCACACCTACAGGATCATACTTTTGCTTTAGTTTCAACTTTTTCCTCTTCAACCACTTCTTTAGCATGATCTGGTGCTTTCTCTGCTTAAGCAGCTTTCTTGCAGCAAATTCTCCATTTCCCATAAACTCACACTATTTCTTCTTTTTGTCCAGAGCCTTCGTCTGAAACTTCCTCTGCACCCTCTTCCGTTTCCTCGGCGTTTTCTTGTGCCTTGTTTCTCCTTACCCTTTTCGGCTTCTTCTCAACTTTGTCTTCTCCAGCCTTAGAATAGTCATTCTCGAGTATGCCAGAGTTTCCTGGGTTTATTATAGAGATTGTGGATACGGAGAACGGCTTGCCGCACACCGCGCCAAGATCAATAGGGCTGCCTTTGAAGTTTATAATTTTCAGTCCAGAGAGTTTTGCGAGGTGCACAATATCAGCATGCAGTTCCGGCTTGCCTCTGCTGGAAAGCACCACCAACTTTGCATCGCCTTTGCTTATCGAAGCAATGACATTGTTGGCTCCTATAGCTACCTTGCCACTGTCTACAGCCAGGCGTATATCTCCCGATAAGTTTGCCATTTATATCACATAAATGTGTACTGTAACCGCTTATCAATGTCGATGCAGGAATGCAAAGCAGTGATAGAATTGAAAATAAAGATATAAAAGCTATTCTATTTTTGAACAAAGAAACATATATATGTGTTGCCCCGCACCGCACTCTCTGCCCCTGTGGATTCTGAAAGACGAGCTAATCAGCATCTTATGCTCTGCCCTTATGCTGTTCTAAAAATTTACCACATTATACGATCTTATTTAAGGTTATATAATATTTAATTGTATTTAAATTATCCAATATATTATTATATTATAAGGTTATAAAACTATTAAATAATAGAAATATCTTTAATGACCCTCCTATAAAGGTGTCCAAAAAAGTAGCAGATATTAACAGCCTATTTATAATCAAAACCTTAAATGTATATTCGGGTTTGGGTGTCTTACATGCGTGTATATAATACTAAAAGAGCCGAGCATGCTTCATGGCGAAATGCAGTTGATTCAGAATCCATAACCATAACTGGCCGCAATAACACAGTTTCTGATACTACAATCAATGCGCCCAAACCCTCCCACACCTTTGAACGTTCTATGTGGCACGTCAAAGTTTTCCTAATCCTTTTTCCCTTAAAAGGTTAAAGTCAAAAGGTCTATGTATTGCGTTATGTGTAAAACTCGATGGGTGTTGTATTGGGGAACAAAAGCATACACGATGGAGATCATAAAGATACAAAGAGAGTCAGTACGATGCACAAGTTCTTCTTTCTGAAGCCTCTGCCTAACCTTAATGCGGATGCGCTTTCCTCTAAGCTGCTCGATATAGACGGCATAGAGGAAGTCTATGTTACTGAAGGGGATTACGGTTTTCTTGTAAAGGCAAAAAGCAACAGCGATTCGACTAATCTCGGCAAACGCATAACTGAAAGCATGCGCAGCAAGTATGGTTACGCGATGAGCTATTATAGCTTTAAGAAAAAGTGATGTTCATGACAAAACTTGACGAGGATGTAGTAGTTCAAGAAGAGGTTCCGGGTATGGTGTGGGCCCTAAAGCCCAAGTATGCCAGAGCGCCCGCTCCTGCTCCAAACCACCGTAAAGGTCTGAAATTAAAACTGCTATTTCTGTTTAGACGCAACTGAATCGATCATGCTAATTATGCTGGCGGCATGCAGAGAAGAAACCCCACTTCTTCCTGCTGTCTAGCCCGCTTTCTCTTTCTTTTTGGAAGAAAAACCTATCTATGCATGAGTCAGCTATGGATTATTGTGGAGTTGCATCCAACAGGTTCGCTTATCTGCCTGCTGAAAATGAGCCTTAGGTAACCCAGATAAGGCACCACCATTACAACTCTGCCCTCAACATAGCTGTTTCCGCTTTCCAGCAGTATGGGGTAATTGCCGAATTGTATGTCAAGGCCGGGGTTGTTGTCTCCTTTAGTGAGCACGTAGTAGCTGTCTCCCGCGCGGATTACCGCATACACCCTGTGCACTATGTAAGCATCGCCTATCTTGTAAAAGTAGTCCTGCGGTATTGTCTTGTATACAATTATCGAGTTGTTTCTGTCTCCTTGTATGGTTGTATTGCCTATCGTTATCGACTTGGTGTAGGCTTCATTGTATGTCGCGCCAGAGCTTGTCTTTACCTGTGCGAGGCCGCACTGATACTTTATAAGATTGCCTCCCTGCTGGTTCTGCTGCAATATACCCCCAACACCAGAGAAGGGGTACAGCACAAGTTCATCTCCATTTTTGAACACTGACGAAACGTTTCCAGTGCTGGCGTTGTAAGCGACGCACTCTAGGAATTCGCTCCCGAAGTTCTGTAGCGTGCTGTTCCATTCCTTTGCGCTAACATTTACTATTGGCGCCTTTAGCTGTGCGGCATTTGATACACCATCTATTGCTACAAGGTCGCCGCGGTGTAGCACCGGCAGCATGCTGCATGTCGGTACTACATTGAGTGGGTATTGTGTGTTGAGGGCAAACTTGAGACCGAACCACAGCGCTACCACTATGACTATCGCCAGTGCAAGCTCGATCAGGCTTTTTTTGGCCCCTTCCTCTCTTATACTGCCGCCCATCTCTATGACTATGGTTACGATTATTATAAGGAAGAGTGCTATGCCGAATACAGCGGAAAACAATACTGCGTGCTGGAATAAAATGTACAATACGAAGAGTATAACTATAAGTATGTAAAGCGGCAGCGTGTTTATCCTGGAACTGTTCTCCTGTTTCCTCCCTCTCTTGTATTTGTCAGTCAAACTTACCACTAGCGACAGCTTCATGCCTGTGCTGCTGCATCGTCATTTTTTGCGCCTGTGCTGATTTGTGTGCTCGCTATCTCTATGCCAACAACCCGTGATTCCCCGTCCTGCTTGGCAACTCCTATCGCTGCATCCGCGGCCTGTATCAGTGCATTGTTGTGGCTTACTACGATGAATTGCGACCTTCTGCCTAGCTCTTTTATCAGCTTTGAAAGCTTCTTTGAGTTCTCTTCGTCAAGCGCCGCATCAATTTCGTCAAATATGTAAAGCGCCATAGGCTTCATCATCTGTATCGAGAATATCAGCATAAGCGCAATGAGCGACTTTTCGCCTCCTGACATCGCATCCACAGAGCTGCCGCTCTTCGTTTTCGAGATGCTTATTGTAAGCCCAGAGTTGAACGGGTCCTTCGGGTCAGAGAGCTGCAGTTTTGCCTCACCCTCGAATACATAGGGGTAAAGCTTTGCGAAATTTTGGCTTACTTTTTCAAGTGTTTCATTAAACACGTTCAGCTTCTTCGATTCGACCTCGTTTATTATAGAAAGTATTGAGTTCTTTTCGCTTTCCAGTGTGGCAAGCTTTTTTTCCGCCTCTTCGAGCATTTTCCTCCTCTCTTCGTAGATCTCGGGCGCCTTGAGGTTTACGCTGCCTAGCGATTCCAGATCAGCCTTCAGCAGCACTATCTTGTCCTCGAGCTCCTTTATAGAGAGCCCTTCTATCGGTATTACATCCTGGTATGACATGAGCTCTGCCTTTATATCTGCAAGTCTGGTCTGCACCTGCGTCAGCGACATCTCATGCACTTGCGCTTCTGCTTTTGCCTTTGCAAGCTCGCTTTCCATCTTACCGTTTTCAAAGCTGAGCTTTGACAGCTTGCCTTCCAGCTCAGATACCGACTTGAAGAGTGATGCGGACTTGGAATCGTGCTCCTTTATCGTGCTCTCAAGCTCCTCCTTCGCCTTCTCCAGCTTTTCGGATTCCGCCTGCAGCGTCTTTTTCTTTTCTTTCAGCTCCTTAATCTGCGATGCATAGCTGTCCAACCCTTTGCTTATGCCGTCGATGCGCTGCTGTATCATCTCATTCTCTTTCGTTAGAGAGGCGATATTCACTTTCAGCTGCTCTACTCTGTCCCTGCTTGCAGAGAGCTTCGCCCGTTTTTTCTCGTCTGCTGCAGACCTGCCTTTCATAGCCAGCATTCCAGAGATAGCGGAATACAGCGAAGTTGTCTCCTCTTTCATTTTTGATACATCGCCTTCCAGCTCATTTATGCTTGCAATCGTCTTCGAGAGCGCCTCCCTCCATGCAGAGAGATCCTTGTAGTAGGCCTCCTTTTTCGCCTTGAGGGCCTCAAGCCGCACCCTAGCCTTCGAAAGTTCCTCTTCGGCCCTCTTTTCATCGGAACTGTTAGCCATCTTCTGTACTTCCTCTTGAGCAAGCTCCTTCCTTTTTGCTTCTATCTCCCTGGAGATCTCATCTAATTTTGAATCTGTTGTGGATTTCTCGTGCTGCAATTCAGCGATTTTGGAATTCAGCACCGCGATTGACGGGACGCTTTTAGATGCCCCTCCGCTTACCACTCCTGACGACTCAACAAGTTCCCCTTCAAGCGTTACGAACCTCGCCCTGCCTATGCCGATTTCCTTTGCCTTGCCGACACTATCTATAAGGAACGTGTTTGAAAAGATAAACTCCATCACCTTTTCAAACTTAGCGTCGAAACTTACCAGATCTACTACGCGCTTCAACCCCTTCACAGCTTTCTGCTCCCCCACTATTATATCCTTGATAGGTATGAAAGAGGATCTCTCCAGCGACTCCTCCTTCAATATGCGTATAGCCCTCTCGGCGCTTTCGACATCGTCTACCACAAAATAATTAAGCCTACTTTGTGCCGCCGCGCTCACAGCTTCTGCATATCTGTTGTCATATGTTATCAAATCCCTTACTCTCCCATAGAACCCTTTGCCCATTTGCTTTGCGAGCACCGAGCCAGTTCTGTCAGAGCTGCCATAAATAGCTATCCTCTCCTTTACCTTGAGCATCTCCATATCCAGCGCGCTCTGCACCTTTTTGAGCTCAGCTTCGCTTTCGAGCAGTTTTTTGAGCTCTGCGTTGAGCGCATTTACGTGCTCCTCAATGAATCCTGCGGCCTCTTTGCTATCGCCTATCTCCTCTTCTATCTTTGCATACTCCCCTAATGCGGACGTAAGCGCCTCCTCTGTTTCAGCGAGCATGCCCTCTGCAGCGCGCATGTTGCTCTCCAGCACGCCTTTCTCCGTTTCCAGCTTCGCGAGCTCTTTCGTTAGCCTTTCGAGTTCCTCCCTTTTTTCTTCATACCTCTTTACCATTTTGGTATTATCCTCTTCTGAAAGCACATAGCTCTCGCCTTCGCCGAGCTCTTTCTCCTTTTCTGAAAGTTCCTCCTTCATTTTCTGCATAGAGCTGCTGTTCTCCTTCATCCTGGCTTCTATCTCGGCCTTTTCCTTTTCAAGAAGCTCGCCCTGCGATTCCATTGCCGCGGTGCTGTCTTCCGCCGCCTTCATCTGCTCCTTGATTACCGCGATCTGCTTCGCGAGCTCCTCTATCTTGTGGTTTGCGGAATTTACCTCTACCGATCTTTTATTGAGCTCTTCCGAAAGCCTGGTTTTCTCTCCTCCCAGTTTGTCCATCTCCATTGCGTTTTCTTTTAGCTTCCTGTCTAATTCTTCAACTTTGTTATCAAGGTCTCTGCGTGCACCGAGCAATTTCTCATGCTCCTCCTCTAGCTGTTTTTCCCTGAGTTTAAGTATGGTGTAATTCGACCTCTTCAGCGTAGTTGTTACCTCATTATATTTCTCTGCGTCCCTCTTCTCCTTTTCCAGCTCTGCGAGGAAGCCCTTCCTTTCATTCATCATTATCTTTGCCTCGCCTATTTTCACTTCCACCTTTTCAAGCTCCTTTAGAGACGCATCCTTTTTCTCATCAAATTCTCTGATTCCGGCTGCAACGTCTATTAGTTCCCTCCTCTCCTTTGCGTTCAGGTTGAAGATTTTTGTTATTTCTCCCTGTGTAATCGTGTTGGTCGACTCTACCTCGCTCCGGTGTGCATGGAGCACGCTTATTACATCCTGTCTAGTAACGTGCTTCCCATTGAGTCTATAACCTACCTTCCCGTTGGATTTCACTATTCTGATTATCTCTACCGGCCCCTCCTCTCCTCCCGCGAGTGTTACCGAAACCCATCCCCTCTTTATTCCATCGTCCGGATTGGGCTTTGCCGAATTATTTATGAGCTGCTGCAGGCTGCTTACCCTCATGCGCCTAAGCGACGTTTCCCCCAGAACAAAGAGCAGCGAATCGCACAGGCTAGACTTTCCGGAGCCGTTCGGCCCCACTATGCAGTTGAATCCCTCGTCGAATTTTAGCGTTGCCTGCCTAAATGACTTGAAGTTGTGAAGGGACAGCTTCTCTATATGTAGCATAGGATTACCTGGTCGCGCTTCGCCTATTTCTTATGAATTAGAATCTTTTTATTAGTTTCCATAGAGGATAAGCAAAGGCACACGGAGTTGGCTCCTTGGAAAACTGATTTCTGCAAAGGTGTTTTAGGAAGAGCCCGGCCCTTTTGCCGTTGCACTTGCCGTTTTTGCCGACTTCTCTTTCCTGTGCATCTTTCCGGAAACATGAAGTGCTATCACCGATTCAGCGTGCTGCTCAGATACTATACCAACAATCCTGTTGCCTTTTGTTACAACGAGCAGCGCGGAATTATTTGACTGCATATCGCTCAACGCCTTGTACAAGCCCTTGCTGTAATCTATCGTGGGTACAACTGTGCCCAGATTTGAAATTGGCCTTTCCATTATAGTATAGTCAATATGCTGCTTTTGTATGGGTATCCTTGCCAGCTTTATTGCAGACCCGTCTCTAAAAAGCACTATGCTGGTATGTTTTTTCAGTATCTTTTCATACACTTTGTAAAGACTTTCCCTTCTGTTTACAAGTATGAAGTTTCTGCTCACCGCATCTTTTACGTAGAGGTCAGAGGCGTACTCTTTCATGTATGCAGCCTGCAGCTCCGACTGCGATCCAGAGTACAGGAACATCACTATAAATACATCGTAGAATACAATGAACTCCCTTTCCGCAATCGAGTAACCCTTAACATAGATCGCAAATATTATCGTACCTATGACAAAAAGTGCAAGAACTATGTTACTAGCCTTGACTGTTATCTGCGTTGATTTGAGATAGCTTCTGCTCCTCTCCAGATAAGCGCGGAACACCCTGCCCCCATCCAGCGGGAATCCCGGCAGAAGGTTGAATATGCCTAGTAGGAGATTTATCTCAAAAGTAAATGTTATCGTCTGCCTTATTATCCCTGCCGGGGAAAACGGCACCATAACCCAGAATATAAGTCCGAGGGCGATGCTTGCAAGAGGACCTGCAAGCGCTATGTAAAACTCCTGCCTGGGCTTGACAGTGTCTAGGTCCATTACCGATATGCCTCCTATGGGCAGCAGTACAATCTTCTTTACTTTGATCCTATAATGCTGTGATGTTAGAGAATGTGAGAGCTCATGAAGCAAGACACATATGAAAAGTATGACGAATAGAGCGAATATGTACGTGCTTATCAGCAGCACAAATATGAGAAGTAATAGGAACGACCAGTGCAGCTCTATATCTATGCCTGCTATTTTGCCAATCGTAGGAGAAAACCCCGCCATCAAAAACACACAGTTACATTCTATACATTTTTGAAATAACAATTCTAAATGGTTACGTTTTTTATGGTGCAGCCTAATAATTATAAACAAGCAGGCACGAGTTATACTAATCTTCCGGCTTTGCCTGCTTACCATAAATTAATGCTCTGATTCGTAGCAGGCACGCCACCGTCTGTTAACCGCAGGTTATATAAATTCAAATTTTGTTTTATAGCCTGCAATCAATATATAAAAACACAATGCATCTAGTGCATATATAATTTTCAAAATTGAAAATTGGAATCAGCGAAACTAAAGAAAAGGCTTCTCCATGCATAGCAATCTCTCTGAAAGGGAAGTTCCGGCGCCACCGATAAAATTCCTCTACAACGAGCCTGCGCTGCTCATAAGCCACGGCGCACAAAAATACCTAGTGATAGGAGACCTCCATATAGGCGCAGAGGCGCGCTTCAGGGAAAAGGGTGTACATATATATTCGTTTGCCGAAGCCATGGCAAAAAAGGTGGCTGAATTGCTAGAGCGTTTCGGCGCGAAAAACCTGATCCTGCTTGGCGACGTTAAGGAAAGCATCCTCTATCCCGACGAGGTCGAGGCGAAATCTATCCGCGCTTTCTTCAAGGAACTTTCAGGCTATAAAATCCGCATAGTAGAAGGTAACCACGACGCTCATCTCTCCGAGGTCATAGGCATGGAGATGGAAAAGGAGATTATAATCGGTGGCTACGCCCTACTTCATGGTAATGCATGGCCGAGCGCCACGGCGATGTCAAAGCGGTATATCCTCTCTGCTCATAACCACATAGCGGTATCGATGAAAGACCGCAAGGGCGGCAGCTACCACTACAAGGCATGGCTTGTCTCGCATGCCGGCCCTGGCATGGAGAAATACTACCCGCAGCATAACAAGGAAATACGTTTGGTCTCAATGCCTGCGTTTAACGACCTGATAACGGGCACCAACGTCGCCAAGTTTTTCCAGAAAGAGAACCTCAATCCTCTTTTTAGGAACAGCGTGTTTGATTACGAGAGCTCAGAGGTATACCTGCTGAGCGGAGAGTTTGCAGGAACTGTGCACTCTCTGAGCCAGAAGCCGCTATAAGCGCATACCTATGTCAGTGTCATTTCTCGTTTGCTGTGTGCTTTAGAATTGTTATAGGTATAACTCCCTTCTCGAATTCCAGTTCTGCTAGGTCTAGCGGGTCTATTACTCCTTCCGGCACTTCTATAAGCGGCGGAGCTCCGTATGCCAGCTGCAGCGCCCTCGCACCTAAGATCCTAGCTTTCTCATACTTTGTATAAGTCTCTTTTTCAGGCATAGCATCATCATTTTACACGGGGTTTGGCTTGAACCTTTCCTTAAATTCCTTTACCTCGTTCAGAATCCTACTCTTCCACTCCGGAAACTCTTCGGGGCTTTTGGGGTACTTTTCATAGAGCTGGTTTATCTCCTTCATCTTCTTTACCACATAAAGCAGGTTCCTGAAGGCGTTTATGTTGCTTGCGCCCTGGAGTATTGTCTTGAACTTAGAGGCGAGGCTAAGCTCTGGCACAAGACCGTAACTCAACTGCTGGGCCTCCTTCGCCGTTAGGAAAACGCGCATACCATAGTTTATTATATCGTTGTTGAGCGACTGCAAATAAACTCTGAACACCTCAAGGCTGGCGCTCTTCTTGCCGTAATGCTCGTTGAAATCAAGGTTGTACTTCCACAGCCCCTTTATACTCACATCGCCGTTTGCCACCGCCTCTGCAGCATCTATGCCTGCAAGTACGCCCGCTGTAAGCGCCGGCCCTATACCCCCTGCACTTATCGGGTTAGGCATGACCATGCTGTCTCCTGCACCAATATAGCCGTTGAATGTCAGCGCCTCCATCTGGTGCCTTACTGCAACAGACCAATAACCCTCTCCGCCGTTCGGCCCTTCATTGTAAAGCCTCATGTTCTTGAATACAGGTATAGAAGTTGCATACTCCTTCATAAGGCTTTGCAGCGTGTCCTTTCTGTTCATTTTTGCATTTCTTATCTCCAGACTCCTCTTTTGCACGCCTATACCTATATTCGCCCTATTACCCTTTTTTGGAAATACCCAGCCGTAGCCTCCCGGTGCTATGACCTGGTTGATGTGTATTAACGCATATTTAGGATTGTACAGAAGTGGGTCTTCATGATCTATATCAAATTCGTACAGGAACCTGCCAGTCAGTTCTAAGTCGTCTATATCAACCATGCGTTCCACATAGTCGTTCTTCGGCAGAGCTCTTCTTAGCGTAGTGGATATTCCCAGTGCGTCGATTACCACCTTGGCCCTGAATTCCCTATGTTCCTTTTTCTCATCTTTGCCTGCAATGCCCACCACGTAATTGCCCTCTATTATAGGCCTTTCCACTTCGAAGTTTGGCATATATTCTACTCCCTGCTTCAATGCATGCTCAAGCATCTTGCCCTCGAAGATGGGCCTGTTCAGGACATATCCGTTTCCATCGTCGAAAAGTATCTTCGACTTGAAGTCAGGAGAGATGGCGTATACCCCGTCTACCTGCTGTTCCAGCTCGGGGTATGAGAAGCTTATGCCGAGGTTTGATTTTATAAAATCCAGATGCGAGGTCGCAACTGCGTCTCCGCAGATCCAGCCCCAGTTTGTCTTCCTTCCTACATTTTCCTTATTATTTCTGTCGAGCAGAAGCACCTTCGCGCCGCTTTTTGCGGCCATTGCTGCAGCCGGCAGACCCGCCATGCCTGCCCCTGCTACTATAATATCATATCTTTCATTCATGGGATCAACCAAAGCAAAAACATAATTAGCAGCATATATTGGGATTACCAATCTATTTATTCTTTTTGCTGCTTCTTTCAGTTAGGCTCCTTCTGCAACCCGTCACGACATCAGGTTTACCTGTAGGTTTTAGACCACATCTCCTCTGCAAGTTTGCCTTTGTACATGTACTGCTCTACCAGTTTTACGGCACTCTCCCTTCTTTTATTGTGCAGCTTGAGCAAGGCATTTATCTTATCTATTGCAATTTCCTTTAGCTCTCCGGAAAGCATCCTTCCTGATCTGTAGTCATTGCGTATCTTCTCAAGTTTTGAATCATCCTGTTCTAGGAAGTAATGCAGCCATTGAAATGAGACATCAATATCAGTATTGCCCCCAAGTTTACGATGAAGCTCTTTTGTATCCTGCCCTCCTGAAAATGCATACTTCATGATTTTATTGTGCACTTCTTCGGGTGTGTCTGATAGATAAATTGCAGTTTCAGGCATGGAAGCGCTCATCTTTCCCTCTGGGCCCGTAAGCGCTGTAAGCAGTTTAAGATGCAGTGCCGCTGTCTTTTTGTATCCCAGATCTTCTGCAATGTCGCGCTGTACCCTCCAGTAGGGGTCTTGGTCTATCGATGCAGGTATTACGCACCTCGCCTTCTCAAACATGGTAGGCGCTATCTCAATGGCTGGGAATGAAATCATGCCTATATTTGTGGAGTCCGTGAATCCGAAGACCGCCTTTACAGTTGTATAGTTTATTTTCTTTGCTATTCTCTCGACAAGCGGGTAGATATGGCCTATATACTCCGTGTCCTTAAATATAAATGTCTTGTCGGGATTGAAGCCCACCGCAGCTATATCAAGTATATTGTCATTTGCATACCTCTCTATCGCGTCCTGTGTGGCATCGCTTTTGAACAGGAACTTTTCATCATCAGTAATCTGTATGTAAAGGTTTGCATCAAATGCGTCCTGCAACCACTTTGTGAAAAGCATCGGTACCAGATGGCCTATGTGCATTTTGCCTGAAGGCCCCCTGCCTGTATAAAGGAAAAACTTCTCCCCGTGCAGGTATTCATCCAGCGCAATATCAAAGTCCCTATGAGAGAAGCATACGTCCCGCCTGATAAATACGTCCGACCCTTTTGCGGCAGACTCTATCCTGCTTCTGAGCTTCGGCGTGATCCTCTTAGTGCCGAACCTCTTTATGAGCTTGTCATAGTCTACCTTGCCTGTAATCTCCCAAGGGGTCACTTTAAAATCCATCGCAAGACCTTCTACTTACCTCTCATGCAAAAAATAAAAACATACCGTCTTTATTCAGCTCCGCAGTTTCATCATTTACATATATGCAGGGGGTGAGATTCGAACTCACGAAGGCGCTAGGCCACAGGATCTTAAGTCCTGCGCATTTTTCCGTGGCTTATGCCAAACCAGACTCTGCCACCCCTGCTTAAAAATAAAATCGCCCTCTCTTTTCTCTATTCTTTGCAATAGGGTATGCAGTGCTACAGTGATAATTTGTGCTTTGCATTTATCATGCATACATGGACGGGCTAGTATCGCTTACTACCTTCTTGTAGCTTTCATGCGTATCCTTGCCCTTTTTCATAAGTTCCCGTACCTTTGCCTCTACCTCCTTAGCCTCCTTTTCAAGCTCGCTCACATCTATATTTAATTTCGTGACCTTGTTGAAAGCCTGTATGGCGTATTCCGCATATTTAGGATCTATTATGTCTCCCGATACAGGCACCAGTATGTTCAGATCGTCTATATGGTCAAGCACGGCGCTGCTTATCAGCAGTGCACTTACTCCTATTGAAACTCCATCACTTATTATCGTGAGTCCTGCGGCCTTTGCAAGCTTCTGCATGTCTTGGGTAGAGGCAATCGAAAATAGTGCTTTTCCTGGTGTAGCCTGTGGTATGCCGCCTATAGATATTATCTTTGAAATTCCATGTTCCCTAAGGAATTTGTATATTGCAGTAGCTGTGCTATAAATCATATTTACAGGTATTGCAAATTCTGCGAATATAGTACAAAGCTTATATTTATCGCTGTAATAAATCCTTACGGGCTTCATGGGCATATCGTTATGCACCGAAACAAGCGGCGGGAAGTCTTCGCTTTCTACATAACCTACGTATTCCATGCCCAATTTGTCTATTATGTAGCTAACAGCCATCGGCCCGACCAAACCTGTTCCTGGGAAGCCTTCAATGAATGTAAAATTCTTGAAGTTTACCTCTTTCAGCATCTTTATTTCTATCATAAGACCACACACTTTTTTGTGAATAAGAATTAATAATAGTTGTGTTTTTGTTTGGCGACTCTCTGCTCCCTCATTTTATGCAATTAGGCACCATTTACTAAATCGACGGCATATCGACGATAGATATTTAAATCTGACGTGCATGTATCTCTATCGGTGAAAGTCATGGCAGAAAGAATAGGAAAGGAAAAAATAGATAGAGAGGACGGGTATCTCTATTTCATCGGCAAGGACGGATATGCATGGAGGACTCCGATGAAGACCAATCCGCGTGGCAGGAAGTCGAGAGTGGGCTCTGAGAAGATAACAAGGCAGGAGGGCTATCTTTACTTCATCGACAAGAGCGGATACATCGCAAGAGCAAAGATGAACAGAAGGGGCAGGAGATAATCCTCTAACTTTTATTTTTTATTTTTGTTTTCTATCTTGTTCTCTTATTTCTTCTTATTTTGTCCTTATGAAATGTACCATAGCCAAAGTTTATTTATTAGACGCAGGCTGGCATAAATTGTGCGCCATGCCTGAAACGAACTTTGAAACTGTGAATACCCCCTATGAATTTATTCGCTGGAGAAGATAAATCTGTCTCCTATTTTCACGTTTGATTTTTTAACAAATCCCGAGTTGACTTCTACTATATACCTTGCTTTGAAGCGCGGTTTGTACACCTCGCATCCAAAAGTTTTTCTGCAAGGCTTTGCATCCTCTACGTAATCGACTATCTTGCCATCCCTATCAAGCCATATTATATCTATGCTAAAAAGCATGTTCTTCATCCATATACCATTATAGCCGTCCCTGCCAAATTTGAATAGCATGCCCTCGCTTCTTCCGATGCTCTTTCTATACATAAGACCTATTGCCTTTTTTACAAACGTGTCCGCAACAATAAGATTGAGCTTCAGATTGCCGATTCTTGCCTTTTCCCTTTTGTACTTCTGCCTCCTATAAAGAGCCTTGAATATGCACAAGCACTCATTCCATGTTTTGCAGCAAATAACCGCTGCTACGCATCGGCATAGCGATGCCGCTGCCGCTATCCGCTCTATTGCGCCGCACTTTCATTTTGTTATTGAAATGCTCTGCTCTCTCATGAATTGCTGCAGGTAGAACTTGCTGCCCGTGCCTTTCCCTGTAAGCCCGCTGCCCTTCCAGCCAACGAATGTATGGAGCCCCACAATTGCTCCTGTAGTTGCGCTTACACTCCTGTTTATATATACTACTCCCGCCTCTATCCTGCTTGAAAACTCTTTTATCTCCTTTTTGTTCTTGCTATAGAGGCCAGCTGTCAGGCCGTACTCTATATCGTTTGCCTTTTCCAGTGCCTCGTCAAAGTTCTTGTAGCTGTCTACTACAAGTATCGGGACAAAAAGCTCTTTGTGGAAGAGCTCATTATTGTGGTTCAGCTCCGCTATGGCTGGCTCTACATAGTAACCATTGAGGCCGGAAGATACAGCATTGCCTCCATAGAGCAGCCTCCCGGAAGCCTTTATCTTTTCAATGGACTCCAAATAACGCTTGTAAGCACTTTCGCTTATGAGCGGACCCATATAATTCTCCTTCTTTATCGGGTCGCCTATCTTGAACGAGCGCACCTTCTCTATCAGCTTGCTCAAAAACAGCTCTTTTATCGATTCATGTACGTATACTCTTGAAAGTGCACTGCATTTCTGCCCTGCGAAACCAAATGCTGCGCTTGCAACTCCTGTTACAGCATCGTCCAGGTTCGCATACTTTGATACTATTGTAGGGTTCTTGCCGCCCATCTCAACAACAAACACCTTTTGCATTCCAGCGCTGTAAACCTTTGAAATCATTCTTAGCCCTGTATCCCTGGAGCCTGTGAAAACTATACCTTGCACATCCTTGTTGACTACAAGCTCATCTCCTACTTCTGAGCCCGGGCCCGTAAGATAATTGAACACACCATCAGGCAGGCCTGCCTCCTTCAACAGTTTGTATATCGTAAAGCCTGTAAGCATGGTCATATTATCAGAAGACGAAGGCTTGAACACCACAGTGTTGCCTGTTATCATTGCGCCAACACTCATACCCACAGAAATGGATACAGGAAAGTTGAATGGTGCTATCACTCCGAATACACCATACGGTTTCATGCTTATTACTACCTTTTCCGCACCGGACGGGGCACCTTGGAATCCCAACCCTGTCCTGGCCTTACTCTCTTCCAGGCTTGTCTTCCTCATGTAACCTTTATTAGCTTCTAGTTCGCCCGCGTAGTACCTCATGAAGTCTATCGCTTCATCCACTTCCCCTATCGACTCGTAGCGCGATTTCGCATTTTCATAGCTTAGCACCGCCGCGATATTGAATTTCTCCCTTGCAAATATATCTGCAGCCTTCCTGAATATACTTGCTCTCTCTTTGTATCCGGTTGCGCCCCATGACCCAAATGCGCTTTTTGCAGCGGCTATTGCCTGCCTTGCATGCTCCCTTGTACCTTTCTGAAAGTAGCCTATTACTATAGAAGAGTCAACAGGCGACTTTTCAGTGAGAAGCTCCTGCGCCGTTACCTCCCTTCCGCCTATGATCATAGGGTATTTGGCTCCAAAGCCCTTCTTTGCGCGTTCAACTGCTTCATCGAAAAGAGCATCGAACTCCTGTTCCCTTCCCTCTTCTAGGTATGTTTTATATGTGAATTCATTTTTGAAGTTATTCTTAGGCATGTTCTCCCCTTATATGAATTTTAGCTGTGCATCGGCAATTTATACGATGTATACAATTACGATGCAATAAATATAATATCTAGCACCAACCGCTCAGGGCTAACTATCGGCAAGCCACAAATTTCGGCTTTTATTTGCATGGGTATGCAGTTTGCCTTCCTCCATACATAAAACTAATTGAGTCGTATGCACTCTAACGAATCGAACAAATAAAAACTTATCGCACCAATTCAGCTAAGTAGCGTAAAAAACAGTGTGCAAAAAGTGTATATGCGGTCCTTTTATTCTACGCAAATTTTAAATACTCTTATAGCGGCTTCATAATCATCATACGTCGGCATCAGGATAGACTCAACCCCAATGTTTTTGGGCTTATTCCCCACGCCTGATGTTTGCTCTTGTAACTGTTAACTGTGATATTTATGGCTCAAATTGCAAACAACGAAGTCGTCCAAAAGGATGCGGAATACATGAATATGTACGGCTTCAGCGACTCTGTGGTTTATAAGTACAGCACTGAAAAAGGCCTTTCAGAGAAAGTGGTCCGCGAGATCTCACGCATAAAGCAGGAGCCGGAATGGATGCTCGAAAAAAGACTTACCGCATATAAGGCATTTCTTGGCAGGCCCGTTCCAAAGTGGGGCCCTGATCTGGCGGGCGTGGACTTCGAAGACATCTATTACTATAAAAAGCCGACAGACAAAAAAGAGGGCAACTGGGAAAGCGTGCCCGAAGATATAAAGAAGACCTTCGACAAGCTCGGCGTGCCGGAGGCAGAGCGGAGGTTCTTTGCGGGGGAAGAGGCACAGTACGATTCCGAAGTTGTCTATGGTAGCATAAGAAAAGACCTCGAGTCACGTGGCGTAATTTATGTTGATACCGATACTGCAGTAAAGAAATATCCTGAGCTTGTTAAAAAGTACTTCGGTATGATGGTTCCGCCCACAGACAATAAGTTTGCAGCGCTAAATACCGCAGTGTGGAGCGGCGGCTCGTTCATATACGTGCCAAAAGGCGTTAAGCTTGCAATGCCCCTGCACGCATATTTTAGAATCAACTCAGAGAAGATGGGCCAGTTCGAGCGCACTCTCATAATTGCCGACGAGGGCGCCGATGTTACTTATGTAGAAGGCTGCACAGCTCCTATATACAATAGCTCCTCGTTGCATGCAGCGGTAGTAGAAATCGTTGCACACAAGAATGCACACGTAAGGTACGTAACAATACAAAACTGGTCCAAAAACATATACAATCTGGTGACGCAGCGTGCATTTGCGTATGAGAACGCATATGTGGAATGGATCGATGCGAATATAGGCAGCAAGCTTAACATGAAGTACCCAAGCGTGTTTCTCAAAGAGCCTGGCGCAAAGGGCGAAATACTTTCAATAGCAGTAGCTGGAGACGGACAGATACAGGACAGCGGCGGCAAGGTGTATCATCTTGCTCCTAACACTACCTCGAAGATCATCTCAAAGAGCGTCTCCAAAGGCACAGGGTTGACAACCTATCGTGGCCTCATACATATAGACGAAAGGGCAAGAAACTCTAAATCTACTGTAAGATGTGATACCCTGCTGCTCGACGACGAGGCAAAGGCCGACACCTTCCCGTACAATGAGATTTATGCAAATGATGCTACAGTCAGCCATGAGGCCAAATTCGGAAAAATTAATGACGAACAGCTTTTCTATCTTATGTCGCGCGGTCTTAGCGAGGAGGAGGCCATCACACTTATCGTGTTGGGGTTCATAGAGCCGCTTGTAAAGGTTCTACCACTGGAATACTCGATCGAGCTGAAAAGGCTAATAAAGCTGGATACCACAAATTCTGTAGGGTAAAACACATCAATCGGTGCCTATATGCCATTGAACGAAAGCAGTAATACCGGCGCGCATAGTAACATAGACGAGCTGTACAAAAAGCATAGAATCGCAATGGAGGGCGAAGTGCGCAGCATACTTTCCGGAAAAAGCCATGTGCCTGCGGGGGCGTTCGAGGATTTCGTCGAAGATATAGAGAAAAAGCTGATGATTACTTTTGACGCATTTGTAAGCAAGGACAGCCATTCTCTTGCTAGTGATTCTATAAAAATCTCGCAAAGGAGCAAGCGCCCTGCGCATGCAGGCACGCCGCGGCCGCTCATGTTCCCATCAGTAGACCTCGAATATGCGAGGCTTGCCGAGGAGCATAGCGACAGGAATATAACGATAGAGGTAAATGAAGGTGAGAGCAAAAACCTGAGGATAGCACTTTCAGATTTTCATGCCCCGCTGGTCTCAAAGATAAATATAATAGTGCACAAAGGCGCATCGCTAAAATTGTTTGAACTATTCATTTCAGATTCTGGCAAACCCTCCATCAATCTTTCCCTGAACAGACTTACGGCGGAGGAGGATTCTACAGTCGAGATAAATGTACTGCACAACGAAGGCGCAAGCACCAATTCCCTGCATTTTTCAGAATCGAACCTTGCGCGCAATTCACGTGTAAAGCTCAATACAGCGCTCATCGGATCAAAAAGCAGCATAGTGAGAAATCTGTTTTTTATAGAAGGGGAGGGCGCATACTTTGAGATGAATTCATCCATGCTCGCGTCAAAGGAGCAAAAGTTCGACGTATTAAACAATTCGCTTAACTCCGGAAAAGAAAGCACATACTTTGGCGATGTGCGTGCAGTCCTTTCGGAGAGCAGCGCCGCATTTCTGAAGGATATGAGCGGCATAAGCCCCCATGCCGATGATGTAAAGGCGTACATAAAGGAGCGCGCAATGATTATAGGAGAGAGGGCGCGTGTCAGCATGCTGCCAGACATGTCCATAAACGAAAACAATGTCAAGGCAACTCATTCCGCAGCCTCTGCTCCGATCGATACGGAAGGAATATTTTATCTTATGTCAAGGGGGCTTACACAGCATTCTGCTGAAAGCATGGTACTAGAAGGTTTCCTATCCGACAGTGTAAGCAGGATAGACGAGGCTGTTGCGAAATCCATAATACTCGCGCACATCTATGAGAAAATAAGGAAAGGCAGCTTTGGCAGCACGGTTGAAAGGAATATCGAGGGCATGTGGCTGCTTCCACAGAAAAGCCAGTTTGACATGTTTAGCGGCGGGATGAAAGCGTATGGCGATGCCGAGGAATCTGGCGGCGCACAAGGTGGGGAAGACAGGGTTAACTTACAGTCAAAATAATGATGATACTAAAGTGGTTTTATGATACTGGAATTAAAAGATGTGCATGTTGAAGCTGGAGGAAAAGAGATACTCAAAGGTATAAACCTAAAGATAAAAGATGGAGAGTTTCATGTCCTGATGGGCCCTAACGGCGCGGGCAAGACGACGCTTGCAACTGCGATAATGGGTTCGCCCAAGTCGAAGGTGACAAAAGGCAGCATAATGGTTGACGGCAAACCTATAAATGATTTGCCAACGGATAAGAGGGCTAAGCTCGGCTTGTTCATGCAGTTCCAGAACCCTGTTGAGATAGAGGGCGTGGGGTTTGTCAACTTTGTAAGGTCGGCAAAGGAAGAGCTGGCCGGCAGCGTTAACATGAAAGAGTTCATGGACTCGATAAAGGAGCTCTCCGAAAGGCTAAAGTTCAGCGAAGGCATCATAGGCAGAAACCTGAACCAGGGGTTTTCCGGCGGGGAGAAGAAGAAAGCGGAGATAATGCAGATGGCGCTTTTTAAACCGAAGATTGCAATACTGGACGAGCCGGATTCCGGGCTTGATATTGATTCATTGAAGGATGTTGCTGAATTAATAAACAATCTTTATGAAAAAGAGAAGATGGGCCTGTTGGTTATAACGCATTATAGCAGGATACTATCCTACATGAAGCCGGAGTTCGTGCATGTGCTTTATGAAGGGAAGATAATCGCGAACGGCGGCACCGAACTTATAAGTAAACTCGAGAAGGAAGGCTATACAAGCATGCTGTAGTGCAAACGCAAGCATAAAACGTAAATATGAAGATGCAGAATTATATAACAAAAATCAACAAAGTGAGGATTTGCCAGGCAAAATAAATGTTAAAAAGATAAGGCGGGATTTTCCTATACTCAGCATAAAAATGAATGGGAAGCCGCTTGTGTACCTCGACAGTGCCGCAACTTCGCAAAAGCCGCGGCAGGTTATAGATGCGATCACAGATTACTACCTTACCTATAATGCCAATATACACCGCGGCATATACGAGATCTCGGAAAAGGCAACCGAAACCTACATCGAGTCTAAGAGGAAGCTTGCAGATTTTATAAATGCAAAGGAGATGGAGGAGATAATATACGTGAGGAACACTACCGAGGCGATAAACCTTGTCGCGCTCTCATGGGCAGAGCAAAATCTGAAGAGGGGCGATGTGGTGCTGGTTACTGAAATGGAGCACCACAGCAATATCGTGCCGTGGCAGCTTCTCTCAAGGAGGAAGCGTACAAAGCTCGAATACATAAAGCTAGATGCGTCGCATAACTTTATTGATATGGAAGACTTCAAGGAAAAGCTCGAAACGAAGAACCCAAGGCTCGTGTCGGTGACACACGCGTCTAATGTGCTTGGCACGATAAATGATGTCAGGGAAATATCGCGCCTCTCACACAAGGTCGGCGCTAAGGTGCTTGTTGACGGGGCACAGTCTGCCCCCCACATGAAAGTTGATGTCTCAGATATGGATTGCGATTTCTTTGCATTCTCAGGGCACAAGATGCTAGCCCCAACAGGCATAGGTGCACTTTACGCCAAGCGCGACATACTCGAAAACACAGAGCCGATGCTCGGCGGAGGCGATATGATAAAAGACGTGAGCTTCCAATCAGCGATATGGAATGACCTGCCATGGAAGTTCGAGGCCGGCACTTCTAACATAGAGGGAGGGATAGGGTTTGGAGCAGCTGTTGACTACCTTAATAAACTGGGCATGCAGAATATACGATCGCACGAAAAAAGCCTTACCAGATACGCGCTAGAGGAGATTTCCAAAGTAAAAGGCGTGAGTGTATATGGCCCTGGTCCTGACAAGATAGAAAAGCGTGGCGGGGTAATATCCTTTTCAGTTAAAGGCATACACCCACATGATATAGCAAGTATTTTCAACAGCGAAGGCATAGCCATACGCGCGGGCCACCACTGTGCGATACCTCTTGTAAGGGGTGTATTAAATGAACCCGCACTCGCGAGAATGAGTTTTTATGTTTATAACAACAATGAAGACATAGACAAAGCGATTGCGGCGATACGAAAGGCGCAGAGAATATTTAGAGTAGCGTGATTATTATGGACGACCTTTTTGCAGAGCAGATAATCTCAAACTATGAGCATCCCCACAACAAGGGTAAGCTAGAGAAGCCCACCATAAAGCACCATGAGTTCAATCCCACATGCGGTGACGAAATTACCCTCTACCTCAAGATAAAAGACGGCAAGGTAAGTGATGTAAAGTTTGAAGGAAGCGGATGCGCCATCAGTATGGCGAGCGCAAGCATACTTACCGATTTTATCAAGGGGAAAAGCCTCAAGGAAATAGAGAAGATGGGCGTGCACGACATAATAGACCTGCTAGGCCTGGATCCTGGACCCGCAAGGCTTAAGTGTGCAACGTTGTCATTGCGTACATTGAAGGAAGCAGTGTTCATTAGCGAGCACAAAAAGATAGACGAGGAAACACAGCGGCTATAGGCCGCATTTCTTCAATAAAGAATCAGCTCACCGCTATCTCTACCCTTTTGTTGTGCGAACCCTTATTCTCATATTTTACAAGCGACAGCCTGCCCACTTCCTTCGTGTTTGCAACATGCGTGCCGCCGTCCATCTGCATGTCAAACCCCTCTATCACTATCACTCTTACCTTGTCTAGGCTTTCCAGCAGCTTCCTTCCCGGCTCAGTTCTTGAGAGATTTTCTATGCTAAGTGCCTTCTCCTTACTTAGCACTTCTGGGTAAACCTTCCTGCCCTCGTCTATAATTTTCTGCGTCTCCTCAAGTATCTTCATCACCATCTCCTTATCCATACCAGGAACGTCGAAGTCTACTCTCGCCCTATCATCGTATATCTGCCCTCCTGTTATCGAGCCCGCCTTCCTTTTTTCCATAATTGCATCTATCAGATGTATAGCAGTATGCAGCCTCATATGCATATACCTCCTCTCCCAATCTATTACTCCATGTATTTCGTCTCCTATGCCGCCGTTGAAAGTTCTGTCAAGAATGTGCAACACATCTTCACCTTCGTTCTTGGTTTCTACTACTCTATAACTTTCTCCTTTGTGTGATATTATGCCTGTATCGCATGGCTGTCCACCTCCTGTTGCATAAAATATGGTGCGGTCCAATACAACTGCATTATTATTGACACTTGTGACTTTCGCATCAAACTCCTTTGAGTATGCGTCTTCGAGGTATATTCTTTCTGTCATAGCACTCACCAATCAGGATTCTGAAGTCTACACCATAGCATTTCAAAGCGCTATTAAGGCGTATGCCGCTGCAATTATCACCGCGGAGAGCAGTAATTTAACCTTAAGCTTCTTTTCGCCAAATATAAGCCCTCCTATCATGACTGTTATAAGCACATTAACACTGTTGCGGAGTGGCGATGTAAGGCTTATCTCCGCAGAGTAAACTGCTATATAATTTGTGACACGATACAGTATCGTAAGCACTGCTATTGTTAATATTGGAATTTTATATTTCTTTATGTTCTCCGCAATCTCCCTTGCACCACCATACTTAAAACTCATAAATACAAACAGGTTTAATGCCATGAAATATTCGCCAATAATCAGATAAGCAAATACATTTACCTGTAACAGGAAAAGGTATTTCATCAATATTGCCCCAACAGCCATGATAATAGTGTCGAGCAACAGGATAGTGGCATATTTGCCTTTCCCATACCCTGCTTCGACATTGCTTCCCGTGTTAAACACCATAAAGTACGAAGCGACGATCAGCACCGCTATGCTTACATATTGTGCCAGTTGCAGGTGCTCGCTCAGGAATAGGAATGCAAATACAACCGTGAACATTACAGGCAGAGAACTGAAGAGCGGCGATGCGACAGATATATTCCCGTGCCTAAACACCTTCGCCGTTAGCACATAGGTGATCGTGGACAAAAGGCTTATTATGTAGATTACAGCTAGCTCAAAAAGCGTTATGTTAAACTTCGCAAGTGGTAGAAAAAGCAGCGAAAGCGGTAATATTATAACAGTAAACGCGGCGCTGTATGCGGCGGCATGCTCGTTTTTGAGCGTCTTCTTCTCCAGTATGGTAGAGATTCCCATAAGTACGGAAGAAGCTAGCACAAAATAATACCAGGCGATCATAACAAAGCCTAACTATCAAAATGCAAAGTATTTTAGCTTTTATGAGTTTAGAGGAAAACAAATAAAAAGTGGTTATATGGCTTTTGTTGACCCACTCACTGTAATGCTGCTCAGCCTTGGGTTGAGCGCTCTCTTTGTAGCACTATATCTCCTTGGGAAGGGGATGAACAAGAAATGGGTAAGCAGTCTAGTGGTGCCGATATTTGTTCTAGGCCTCTTCAACTTCGTAAGCGGCTTTATGATGTCATTCATGTGGCCGCTGCCAGGCGCATACAATATGCTCTTTGGGGACCCGCTGCTGTTCTTCGGTCTTATAATGATGGCGGGCGCGTATATGCATAGCAGGAACATTAGCGTAAACAGTCTTTCGCTGTTCGGTCTTTTCCTCGGCATATACCTTGCCGTGGAAGCTGCGGGAATGTATGCATTCAACCTTGAGTCTGGGCAATACTTCCTGCCTGCATTCAGCCTGTACGTCTTTGCAGCACTTTCAGGAATCTTCTCCCCGCTAGTATTCGCAAATACAAAAGGAAGCGGAAGGTACGCGTATTACTTCCTGTTTATCCTGCTGCTTATAACAGCGCTTCTTGCGTTCTTTATAGGATACGCAGGCATATACGGGCACCTGCAATCCCCGCCATAACCTGACTGGTTTTTCTTCTTTCTTTTTCTTTCTTTTTTGTTTTATTGACGCGAAGTTAGCGTCTACGAGCCTGTATTTCTATAATGCAGAAAGTGCAGTAGTCTAAAATTCTCCGATGCGAACACTTATTATACCTATATGATATATTCGAATCATGCCTATCCAAGAAGCTCTTGAATCTCTCAGAAGTGGAAAGCCTGTACTTGTGTTCGATTCGAAAGATAGGGAGGGGGAAACCGATATTGTATTTGCCTCACAGTTCATTACTCCAAATGCAATACGCCTGATGCGTAAGGACGGTGGCGGGCTGATATGCGTAACCATGCCAAACAAAGTAGCTGATATATTGGGCTTGGATTACCTGATTAAAATTTATGAAAGAAGCCGTATGCCATTCGTAAAAAAGCTCTACCCCAACGACATACCCTACGGAGAGCAGTCCTCTTTTTCAATAACAATAAATCACAGAAAAACATTCACGGGCATACCCGATGCAGATCGTGCGCTTACAATCTCGAAATTCGCAGAAATAGTAGAGCACGCATTATCTTCTAACAGTGAATATAAGAAAGCGCAAGTGGTGTCGGAATTCGGCAGTAATTTCCGTACTCCAGGGCATGTGTTTACGCTCATAGCCTCAAAGGGCCTTATCTCGAAAAGGAAAGGCCATACGGAGCTCACCACCTACCTTGCATATCTTGCAGGATTAATACCTTCAACAACTATAGTAGAAATGCTCGGCGATGACGGTAAATCATTGAGTAAGAGCAAAGCAATAGAGTATGCAAAGAAAAGGGGGTTCGTATTTTTAGAAGGCAAGGATATAATCAAAAAATTCCTTTCGGAACCCTTGCCCAACATATAACATACTCTTTCATGCATAAGCCCCGCATGCCTTCACAATCGACAAGAAATATAAATCATTGCGTACAATATCTCTCCAACCATTTTTTGTTTTTGTGATATAATGGCCAGTTCTAATATGCCCAAAGTCGAGAAAGGCATGGGCTCAGCCGGAGCCGATTTAGTAAAGACCACAAGCATGATGGAACGCGCCCTCAGAAACGTATCAGAGCAGGTTTGGAAATCTAAATTGTCAGAACCGCAGAAATATGAACTCGTTGCAAGCCACATATCAAGCATGGAAAGGATACTGCCCGGCTTCAAATACGAATATTTCTATGCTGAAAAGATAGCATCCACTATATCTGGCATGGAGACAAGGCGCACAGTCTCGTTTCTATCGACGCTTGAGGCGATAGCTTATTTTTACTCAGAAACATTCGAAAGCGAGGCAGCCTCCCTCATAATAGCAGGCCTGCTCTCCAGACCAGACAGTCCAGAAAGTGCGGCAAGGCATCACAAGCTTATAGTAAACAAACTCTCTGCAAGAACAGAACGCTATAAGAAAAGCCTGCTGTATTATGAAAACAGGATCACCGCATTATACAGCGAGTTAAGCAAAAACAATTCGGGCATTTTGAGGTTTTTCAGACGTGGAAGAATAGAACACATTTCAAAAGCCGTGCGGGCGGCGGAGTCACGGTACAGATCGTCTGAGAGGCGTTTCAGGCGTTCCACAAAACTGCTCCAGAAAATCAGCAGCGTATAATTATTTCAATTCTATCGTGTCTCCTATTTTCGGCGCATACGCCTCAAAACCTTCTCCATTCAATTTTTCCGCAAACATGCGCGTGTTCTCTTCACTACCGTGCATGCATATTACCACGTTAGGGGCGCTTTTTCTTACGTACTCAAACAGGTCGCTCATGCCTGCGTGTGCTGAAAAGTCAAACAGCTCTGTGCTGTTTGGTATTCTTCTTCTCTTTCCATCCACGGTTATGGTTCCATTTTTAAGCAGCATGCTGCCGTTTGTTCCCTCTATCTGATAGCCTGTTAGCAGCACAGCGGAATTTGCGTTAAGCTTGGTTATATAATCCAGTACTGGACCGCCGTTCAGCATACCTGCCGTCGTGAGTATTATCGAAGGCTCGGAGAGCGCGATATCGCGATCTGACCTGTCCGCTATAACTGTTGCATCCTCGAGCGCTTTCATCAGCATATGTGAATCCTTTATGAAAGAGGGATGCCTTAGCACTATCTTTGTCGCTTCCCTGACCATTCCGTCTATATACACAGAATCTGCGAGCCCATTTTCATGCAATATTGTGAGTATCTCCTGGCCTCTGCCCACGGCGAACACCGGCAGCAGTGCATTGCCGCCGCTTTCCAGCACCTCCTTAATCCTGTTTATAAACTTTCTTGACAGCTCTTTCCTGTCTGGATGGTCTTTATATGCGTATGTGGACTCTATAGCAAGCACATCGCTCTTTACTATCTCCGCGCCTTTGTGCAAAGTCTGCGGCTGAAGTTTGAAGTCACCAGTGTAAAGGATCCTTTTATTCTCCTTTGCGTCAAGCCTCTCGAGCAGGATCTGCGCACTTCCGCATATATGACCTGCATCATAAAATTCTATCGAAAAGTCCCCGTATTCCACAGGCGTGCTGTACTCTACCGGTTTGTAGTGCTTTGCAAAGTTCTTCAGCTGCTTCCTGTGGAATTTCTCCTGTTTGTGTTCCCTTCTTGCTATCTTCATAGAGTCTTCAAGCAGGAGCTCGGAAAGCTCAAGCGTGGGTGCTGTGCCGAATGAATCAGGAAGCATGCCGCTGTAGAGCCATGGCGCCATGCCGCTATGGTCGAGGTGTGCATGGCTGAGCAGGAAGGCATTCACATTTTTTGCCTCAAGCGGATACTCATTTTTATGGTCAAGCTTTACCCCGTAATCAAACAGGAATGTTTTGGAATCCTTTACGAGCAATGCAGACCTGCCTACCTCCTGTGCCCCTCCCAAAAGTTTCAATATCATTCAAATCTATCTGACAAATTAGCAATAGAACCCGAAATACTATGGCTAAACCTTGCTGGTAAAAAATCGGGTTTAAAGTATATAAATGTTAGCATCTTATAGATAGTGATGCGATGTCTGATGAAATAAACTTCGTAGACCTTATGGCTTTGTCAAAGATAGGCCCGGACAGCGTCGTGGAGAAATTCGGCGGGCTTATAAATTCCTCCTTTTTCGACGCTTCAAATATACTCGGAACACTCAAAGTGAAAGGACTCATAGATTTCACTACCTCTTTTCCTGGACAGAGCGCGATTACTATCACTGATGCGGGCAAGCAGCTTATAAAAGAAGCTGATAGCAAGTCAGCCGAGCCTTTCGACCAGCTCGATTTCACTCTGCTTACCCAGCTTTCCGGAGGGAAGAAAACGCTTGCCGATCTGAGCGGCGCAGTCAACCTGCGGCCGCGGGATATGGCGCTTCATTTATACAAGCTGATGCAGACCCAGTATCTAACTTCGAACTTCAGGAACGGCCTGCTCGACATCGCACTTACGGAGAAAGGCTTCCTGCAGGTCAAATCTGGGATGCCCGCACCGCAAACCTCCGCAGCTCCAAGCCAGGCTGTACCAGGTTCAGCTGCAAACCAGCAGGCGCCACAACAGGCGCAAGCGGGTATGCCTTCAGGTCCTGCAATTCAGGTGCCTCTACAAACTCCGACACAGCCACAGCAGGAAACACAGCAGCCTGTTAGTGAAGTGGAAAAACTTATAAGCGATGCGAAAAGGAAGAAGGCGAGGCGCAACATAGAACTTCTGCTAATAATAATAGTGATTCTTGTAGTCCTAATAGCGCTTGCGAAGATGAAACTTATATGAGGGGCGCACATGCACGGCCGTTGCATCTTCGCTGTAACATCGAAGGCGAAGTCTGGCAAGTACTAGAAAACTGGTGGTGGAACGGATAAACTGCTTGACTACATAAAGGCGCAAAAACTGCTTGAAAAATACAAGATAAATTCGGTGCGCAGCGCATACGTAAAAGGCGCAGACGAAGCAATAAGGTTTTCCAACGGAAAGCCTATAGTAATGAAGGTCATATCGCAGGAGGCATTGCATAAGTCAAAGAGCGGCCTGGTAAAGCTCAACCTGTCCAAGCCGGAAGAGATACGTTCTGCATTTTCCTCACTTATGAAAACAGTAAGATTGCTGAAGCTTCACAGCTACAAGGTACTCGTGCAGGAAATGGTGCCTGGAAACGGAAGCGTAGAGATAATAATAGGCGGCAAGGTAGACCCGCAGTTCGGCAAGCTTGTGCTCCTTGGTCTTGGCGGAATTTACGTTGAAGTTTTCAAGGACGTGGCTGTTCGCGTCTGCCCGATAAATCGCCATGATGCCGAAGATATGCTCTACCAGCTCAAATCTCACAGCATAATCGCCTCAGTTCCAAAATCGGAAGATACTGTGATATCGCTTTTATTGAAGGTCTCGCGCATGCTTACAGAGAATGATATCCACGAGCTGGATTTGAATCCTGTCATACTTCATCCAAACGGCTATAATGTAGTAGACCCAAGGATACTCGAATAGCATATGTGCAAATGTGAATGATACGATGAAAAATATGGAAAAGTCATATGCAAATCTGGATTCTGTGATGAATCCAAAAAGCGTTGCGATAATCGGAGCATCGCAGAACCCCGAAAAAGTAGGGCATGTAATACTACAGAACTATCTGGATGTGGGGTATTCTGGAAAGTTATACCCTGTAAACAACAACTACGAAGGCAAGATACTCGGGTTTGAGACGTATAAAAGCGTGCTAGACATAAAGAAAGATATAGATCTTGCAGTGATCGCCATACCTGCTGAGTACGTAAACGGTGTGCTGGAGGAATGCGGCAGGGCGCACGTTAAGGGCGCAATCATAGTAAGCAGCGGATTTTCGGAAGTCGGCGAGACAGAGAGGCAGGAAAAGCTTACAGAGATAGCAAAAAAAAATGGCCAGCCCGTGAAAG
>Ga0080006_1149834_pt1 | contig 51776 bp, 69 predicted proteins | sample RS3BMetagenome_FD_69209 | JGI IMG/M metagenome (GOLD analysis project Ga0080006, IMG submission 69209) | Ferric oxide microbial mat and aquatic microbial communities from Rainbow Spring, Yellowstone National Park, USA - RS3B (SPADES... ... | reverse complement strand
GAACCATCATTGCGTGGAGAAGATACACGAGACGATTATCGAGGATGTGAAGCAAGAAGGTTAGGCAAGTGCGTGAACAACCTTAGATTCAGCATCGTCACTTCAAGATAACATAAGATTCAAATAATGGGGCAGGGGGAATTTATCAGATGCTGGCTGTTGAGGATATCCGATTCTACTCTCAACACATACTGTTCCCTGAGAATTCCCCCGTTCAGGAAATGGTCGACAAAATAGGCAACCTTACCCTAAAAGAGATCAAAACCGAGTATTTCGGCAGAGCGTTTTCGCTTCTTAGAGGCATTTCAACTGCCTTTCCATGGCTGACATACCAAAAACAGTTGACCTCTTTGCAACTGGGAAGCAAGGGGGTAATATTCAATATGCAAGTTGGCACTAGAGAGGGCGAAATTGTCTTCAGCGGTGATGATGAAGAAGAACTCGTCGGTCCAAAGTTTGATTGGTCCGATTTGCCGAAGATAGAGAAAGACGTCAACTACTTGATTACGCTAACCATCGGAAGACTCGGACTGGCTCCCCAAAACCTAAAACGAGAAGAGAGGCTTGAAATCCGCAAAGAGAGAATCTTTGCTAGAGGGTTTTCGGAACACTTCAACCAGTCCTTCCTGGTTTCGATGGGAGTGAAAGAGGTTCCGAGAATGGACATTTTAGTTCAGGAAGAATCGAACCGTGGCAAAGAGGATGTGGTCTATTCGCTTGTCAGAGGAGAGAAAAATGACTTAGTTATAATTAACGCAAAGGGAGAAGGATTCTCCCCTCTGTCGCTTACAGAGCTGATGGCGAGCAGAATAGGCAAGGCCAACGACATTTTGAAGAAAGTGGGAAATGCGAATTGAGCAGCGAAGACGAAAGGTATCGGAACGAACGCGAATTCGAAAAACAACTGTGGCGACGCAGCCACAGGAGAACTGCCGAACCGAGAGATGATAACCCTCTTGGTATTACCCTCGCTTTTGAGGACATGAACGAGGACATGAACGCCCTGCGAAAGTACCTTGACTTTATTCGCGTCAGGCCCACAGAATTTGCCAGAAGTCCCTACCGGGATGAGCGGGGTTCGCCCGAGCGGAGGCTGCAGCTTCTAGAAAGTGAGGTAAAGGATCTCAAGCAAAGGATAGAATTCATCGAGTCTACGAACAAGGGAGCCTACCTCGACAGCAACTGGTTTGAGATTGTCGCAGAGGTTACTACATTGTATTCACAACTGCCATACATTGTTGCTGTCTACTGCAAGAAAGCAGAAGGTTTATGTGACTTACTCTTCGTCCATGACTCGGACGACCCTAGCTCCGCGGAGAACGAGATATTCGACCGAACACTAGTCTTGGAAAGAAGGTTCTCCAAGGCAGATTTTGATTACTTGGTCTTGCATAAGAATGAAACAAATGATAGTGACTTGGCGACACGAATGCTTTTGTATTCAAGGCGATAAGCTTGCCTCTAGAAGCCTGGCACACCTCTAAGAGCCGTCACAATCTAGATACTTTCAACTACCTGAGAACAGACCCAGAGAAATACAGAGACTGGGAATGCATCACTCTCTTCTATTCTGCGCTTCAGATGGTAGAAGCATATCTATCCAGAAGGAATATTCATCCCGAAGGACATTCTGATAGGAAAGGCTACATTAACCAATACCTTCTGTCGATTAGAACGGCTTATCTGAAATTGTACAACACGTCGCGGAGGGCAAGATACTACACAGACATTCAACCGTGGGAAAGAGACGAAGCAATCAGACTATTTGGCCAGGTACGAACCTTCTTCGGTAATCAAGGAATTCGTATCTGACCGAAGTATCAAGCCATTCCGCATTCCTTTACTTCATTTCAGGGAGCTTTCTCTCCACACAGGGGCGCACCGACCGAGTTAAGCAATCTTCATAAGACCAGTTTCATACCGACCGCCGACGGCCCGTGCCAGTGAAAGGATACTCTTCACTGATGATTCGAACGGAATTGGCAGCGCAGATCGAGTCTCTCATCGACGAACTGTACCGCGGGCACACCATCGCGACTGCGATAACGACCATGAGGTCCGACCTTAAAGAAGGCCGGATCAGGGTCACCCTCCACGACATCCCTTACCCCAGCGGAGCTCCCAAGAAGGGCAAGCGGCGGTTCGCCAGTATCTCGGTTAGGGATGACATCGTCCAGTGGCTCCAAGAGGAGCGGAAGAAGCACTATGACGAATACTTGAAAAGATATGGCAAACCAGCCGTGGCTAAGCTAGGGCCCTTCGCGGCCAGGTTCCTGCTGAACGTTCTCCTCTCGAAGAAGGAGCAGGAGAACCTCATTCTCAAGCTCGAACCCAACGACTATGAGTTCCTACGTGGAGAGTTTGAAAAGTCCAAGGAAAGGTATGGTGTAGACAGCTTCGAGCAGTTCCTTCCTCTGTATATCCGGGACCTTGTCCACAAGGCCAAGTCTTAGTTTCGCACGACTCCCTCCCAACAAACTCATGAGCTGAAAGTAGAGAAGGCATTAAAACCTCTCTGAAAAATGAGGCGGCGAAAGGGAATGTCCGACGAAACCCAGCTGAACCTTTACTGCCTCTCTTGCATCTCATCCGACCCGAGCGAAGTGCCTGCGATGCTGAGCCTACTTCTCACCATGACATACGACGGTGTATCCTTAGGCTTCAAGTGCCCCATTCACGGAGAGCCATTAGTGAGGTTCAGGGGTTTTGTCTCCAAGAGTGGAATCAGGAACGAGAAGGCTGTCGCAGACCTGCTTCGAAGAGACTTGAATGGAATGGATTCGAAGAAGTTGCGATCTCTTCTGTCCGAGATATTCATTCCCAACGCGGGAAGAGGACACAAGTGAGACTCACACCCCTCGAGAGAACCATAGTCATCGAAGCTCTCAAGCTACACCGAACAGGAATCAGAACCTTCCGAGTGCCCGATTTCGCCAAGTTCTGCAGGAAGGACCATTCGAAACCTTGCCTTCATCCATCTATCAGGAACGCTCTATCACACCTGGTCAAGAAACAGGTTCTGGTCAGGGACCTTAAAGGCATCTACCGCATCGACCCAAACCTCGCCCTGCCTTCGATGTATCGGCGCTTCGTCGTTGGGTCCGATACTCCAGACATGGTGTCAGAGTACCTAGATTCTCTGAAGAAAGCCGTCGAAGAGGGAAGGGCGAAGTTCGAGTTCCACGACGTGAACCTCATCGCCCATATAGACAACATCTATTCGCTCTTCCAGCAGGCGGAGCTTCTCCCCTATGGCTGGTACTACGACTGGAAGTATGACGAGAAACTCAAGATGTATGTGGGAAACAAGAAGTTCATCCTAGCCGAGGAGCAGAGGCTGTCCAACGACAGGTTCGTAAAGTTCTCTATTACGCCTCGTGACACGGTCGAGGTCTTCATCAGGTCGTCGGAGCGCCCCTTCGGGTTCAGCGAAAGAGGAATGCTAGAGCTGCACCAGGCGCTCGTCGAGTCTAGGGTCATCCTTGCCTCCTTTCTGAAGGCACCAGTCAGGATTCCCGACGCGATGGAATGGGTCGTGGTCCAGTGGCATAGAAACGTGGACAGCCCTGACGAGGTCGGAGGCCCAAGAGTCAATATCAAGTTCACAGATTTCGCTGAACAGGTCGGTCGGTTCTATATCAAGGAGTTCGGGACCGGCGAAGTCAGGGCCAGGGCGGAGCTCATCGAGCACCCGGGGAAGACCATCCAGGCAATGCACGCTGAACTGATGGAAGCAAATTCGCCGTTCATGATGGCGAGGATCGAGAAACTGCAACAACAGCTCGAGGCTCAGAACCTGAATCTGGACGAGGTGAAGAGGACGATGATATTGCTCGCGGCCAACCTAGAGAGCCACATCGGCGTAATAAAAGAAATGGCAGCCAGGCGGAAAGCGGAGTCCGAAACACTCGACGGCCTCACCACCGCGGTCGGAGGGCTCACCAGAGCGGTCGAACAGATGAACGGCATACTTGATGTGAAGCTGTCAGGAAAGAAGCCGAGGCGAGGTCTCATGGCCCGATTCCTTCAGCGGTTCAGAGCGAAAGAAATGAATGGATGAGGAGAGCCGAAGGAGATAGATAGATGGGACGCGACACAAGCATCGCCTAGGCCGATAGCACCCTAAATCTCGCTTGGGGTTGCACCAAGGTCGACCGTGGAGAACTCGGGGGCTGCACCAAGTGCTACATGTTCAGGCTAAGTCGGCAGTGGGGCATCGACCCAGAGAAAGTGAAGCTCTTCGACGTTGATAAAATCAGGAAGAAGGTGAACTCCTGGCCTGCCTACAAACGTATCATCTTCGTGAACTCGATGAGTGATACTTTCCACGAGAAGATACCGTTTGAGACAATCGAGATCTGGCACAAGCTCTTCGAATCCTTCCCTGCTCGGAACTTCCTGCTCCTTACCAAGCGCATCGGGAGAGCGATGGTCTTCTACCGCCAGAGGGCCGAAGGTGTACCCATCAACGTCTGGGTCGGGACTTCAATAGGCCAAAGAAACAGGCTCTGGAGGCTCGACCAACTCAGGCAGATCCCAGCCAGAGTGAGGTTCGTCTCCTTTGAACCCTTACTTGAGGACCTCGGGGATTTCTCACTCGAAGGCATCCAATGGGCGATAGTCGGGGGAGAATCAGATTACGAAAACCCGAGGCCGATGAATCCTGAATGGGCCGAGAGCATCCGTCGGATATGTCAAAGAGACGGGGCGTCGTTCTTCTTTAAGCAATTGGGGGGCAAAGGTGGAGATGGAGCTGGCGGAGACCTCCTTAACGGGAAGAGATACCAGGAGTGGCCCCTAGGGAACTCCAAGTAGCACATGCTACAGTCACTTTAAATAATAGTCAGTATCATACCGAGTCGGCAAGATGCGGATATGGATTGGCTAGAGACTCTGGCACGGAAGCGGAGAGCTCAGTCATGCAACGTCTTTTTGCTCGAGACACTTGACCAGGTCCGCCGCAACCAACTGCGTACCCCCGCTGCCATATTCTCGGGCAAGGGCGGGCGGTCAAAGTTTGAGGAGCTCTTTGGCACTCAGTACGCGAACACCCTGATACTCGATGTCGAGAGGGGGCGTATATACTCGGCGAAACTGAAACGCAAGACTGAAGGCGGTATCCCTCTGATAAAAGATGGAGAGCCAGTCTATGAACCGCTCCTGGAAGAAGTGAAACCCGACGGGTCTTGGTCGAAGTATCTGGACGACACGTTCCAGAGTGGCGATGCGACCGTTCTGGTGGTAGACTACGTCTTTACCCAGGGGCAGGCCGATGCCCTGGCCAACCTTCTCGCAGCTTGGGCTCATGACGACTTGATGTACGCGGTCAAGAGCACAGTTATAGTTTTCACCTCTTCAGCGTCGCTCTTCCCCGACGCTCTCAGGAAGATGGTGTACACGATCAGCGTGGCTCCCTCTACCGAAGAGGAACGGCGGGAGATCCTCCGCGAGAATGCCAAGGAACTTCACATGACACAGAAGATCACGGATGAACTCATATCAGCATCCGCCGGTCTGAATCTCCACCAAGTCGAAACAGCAGCCCTGGAGTCTTGGTTCGTCTCCAAGACATTCACCGTGGATGCCTTCACCCATGAAAAGATGAAGGTCCTGGCTGACTTCGGCATCAGATACGTCGAACCGACCCGCGGATTCGAATCGGTAGGGGGGTATGACAGCCTCAAGGACTACGTAAGAAAACGGGTGATATTTCCGCTTCGCAATCCCGACGTGGCGAAGGAGTACGGTCAAGAAATCCCTCGGGGTATCATGCTCTTTGGCCCCGCCGGGACAGGCAAGACCTACTTCTCGCGGGCTCTTTCCAAGGAGCTGCATCTTCCGATGCTTGAAATCTCCGCAGCCAACTTCATGTCGTCTCTCTTGGGCGAAACCGAGTCGCATGTCCGGCAGATTACGCAGATTGTTGACTCCATCTCGCCCTGCACGGTCTTCATAGACGAATACGATGGGCTGATGCCGAGTAGGGCCGACCTGGTGAGTGGGGATTCGGGAACCACGATGCGCATGATAACCGCGCTTTTGTCCTGGCTCGGCTCCGAGGACAGAACCGCCTTTGTCATCACCACCACCAACGAGCTCCAGAAGATAGACAAGGCAGCCAAGAGGGGCGGTCGAGTAGGCAAGATCGTCCTTGTGCTGACCCCCAACTTGCAGGCACGCAAGGAGATTCTCGGCATACACCTCAGGCCAGTCAAGGTCAAGACTGATGTGGACTTCGACCTCATCGCCAAGAAGACCTTCCTCTTCTCTGGAGACGACCTTCACAGGCTCGTGGACGAGGCCACAGCCCTCGCCATGGAGGCGAAGGCCCAGGTCGTGAAGACGGAACACTTTCTGAAGGCGCTCGACTTCATCACCGTGAACGCCGAGGAACGGATCAGGACCATCGAATCCATGATTGAGATCGCGAAGAAGGAGGAGTCCGTAGACTTGCGGTTCATCCAGCAGGTCCAGGACGAGTTCATGTCCGAGATCGAAGCGATGAAACAAGTCGTCAGCATGGGTGGTCGCAAAGCCGGGCTGGTGGTGTCAGACAAATGAACAGGGCTGGAGAGGTAGTAGTCATCTCGGCTACCGGCGAGCGAATTCCGAAGTCGGCTTTCCTGAACTTTCCATTCAACTTCGAGGAGTACATGGGGACCATCAGACGGGTGAAGCGTGCATGGAGGATAGCCACACCATCATGAAGCCCCACGCCATCATGCCCAGACCCATGCCCAGGTGGGCTAGATGGGCCAAGATCGAAAACATGTCAGCCCTCGCACTAAAGGCGGCGATTTCCCAGTCTAGAGCGTGGCTGGTGAATGGGTGGGAGACCTGCGACGACATCCAGTTGCTGCACATCAAGCTGCTGAGACACGCGGAGCTGCTTGAGAGGGCAGTCGAGGTCCGCGAGCACGACGAGCACACCAAGGTCGGAAGGGGAAGGAGGGGTCGTCGGTCTTGACTACCTGGCTCGGCTACCCGCTTCATGAAGACGGAAAGCTGCACCTGACCGTCGCGCAGTGGAACGAGGGCAAGAAGCGGTTCATCGGGTGGGGCCTAAAGCTAGTGTCCTTCGAGTTCGCAGACCGTGGAGTCGTCAGGATCCACATCCTCCCGAGCAACGGACCTGCCATGTCTGGGAGTTTCGTGATAGAGTGCAAAGGGCTAGACGGCGCAGTTAAGGACATAGCGGAGCTGGAGAAGCTAGCCCTGGCTGCCGTGAAGTCCCTCGGATGGGTTCAGTTCAAGGTCTCGAAGCGGCGCATCCTGATGACCGCCTTCAATCAGGTCGATTACGGTTGCAGGCCGGAGGGAAGGTACGAGGCCGGGGAGGTCGACGTCCTCTTGGAAGGCTTCGGTGTTGATGCAGACGTTCCCGAACTTGATAAGTTCGATCTCGGGTTGAGGCTCGCCGACGACGGCAAGGTCAAGATATATGGCATCTCCAGGTCAAGACCGATCTTTACCTCCAGCTTCCGCTCCAAGTTCGAGAAGTTCGAGAAAGCCTTCAACGATATTGCTGTCATCAACCAGCTCACAGAAGGGCTGGGGGTCGATCTTTCGCAGGTCGAGTGGTCGGACAACCGTAGCAAGGCGACTATCAGGGTTTCAGCGGGGTTCGGGATCCAATGAATACTGATTACAACTTGGTTCTTGAACGGGGCAAGGACGGACGCCTCCACCTGAGCAAAATCGAGTTCTTCGGCCTCAGCGGCGATGAATGCAAGGACAAGATGGCCGAGATCGTGGCCCGTCTGAAGTCCAAAGGTGTCATGATCGACGTCAAGGAGTACATCCCGCACCCACCGCACCAAGAAGTCCGCGAGAAGAGAAGGGAGAAGGAGGTCATCGGTCTTTGAGCATCCAGCCTCTGGTGCAAGAAGCCAAGTCCTCCTCTCAAGGCCCACAATCCTTCTCCATCGAGGGGTTCGTCGTCAGCATCAAGCCGCCCACGGAGCACAGGCTCTTCACTACGCTAAGCACCACCCACCTTACTGACGCAGAGAGGGTGAAGTTCAGGACAGAATTCGACGATGCCAAGCGGCCCATCGACGAACTCTGGAAGCTCCACAGTCTGAGGGGCACATCCTTCCACGAGACCTATACCAGAATGGACAAGAGGAGCTGGGCAGCCGTGACCAGGCCGTCCCTCTTCCCGTCGAGGTTTTCTAATGCCCTAAAGGTCCTGAGGGGTCAGATTCTCGACTTCCTAAACGACACATCGAAGTGCGTCGCGCTCGAAGAAGCTCCTTCTGAAGAAGGTAACTATCAGGTTCAGAGGAAGATCTTCATCGTTCCCTTTGCCCATCTTCACGAGCTTAACGCCAGGCGAAGGGAGTGGGATGAGAGTGTCGTCAAGCTGAACGCCCAGATTCGCGACTACCTTGCCGGAAAGGGGCCTGATGGCAAGCCAATCCCTCCCGACCCAAGGGACCCCACCCAGCCGGGGAACCTGAGCTACGCCTACTTGGTCAAGATAGTCGAAATGTACGGTGTCAAGTTCTTAACCAAGAAGCCCGAACCAACTGATGAAGATTTTCTTCCTCCTATCCAGTATCGCTTCTCAGCCCACACCATCTCGTCATCTCCCGGGCTCATCAAGAAGGCCGTGGACCTGCAACCGCCCGATGCCAGGGCTGACGTGGAAAATATGCTGAAGCGGTCCGACAGCCTGCTACTCGGTAGCATGCTCTCAAAGTTCTACCAGGAGACCCTGGCGTCCGTCAAGAACGTTGTGGACACATGGGAGGGCTATAAGACCTCTGGGAAGGCCCTCGGTGAACGCGAAGAGGCCAGAGCCAAGAAGGCATCTGTCAAGAAGCTCAGCAACCTCAAGAACATCGCAGAGGAGCTGGGACTGAAGAGCCTGACCGCCGCCATAGCCTCCACTCTGAAGTACGTAGAAGAGACCAAGCCGGGCGACGTCAAGGTGGCAGTCATAGAACGGGAAATCAAGGGGAGGGTGAAGGGGCTACTTTGAACCGGCCCGGCTTCGCGGTCTTCACCATGACGAAAGTGGTGAAACGGCGGATGTCAGCCCCGGCTGATACGATGGACGACTTCATCGCATTCGGCAGGGACCTGCTCTTGAAAGCAGGTTCTTTCCAGGGCCAAGTTTTCCTGTTTCTCTTCTGGGGAATTAACGAGAACCTTACCCAGATGGTCCAGATAGTCAACGGAAACATCAAGCCGACCATAGTGGCACGCAGGCTCGTCGAGAAGCTCAAGCCTGACTCGTTTGTCCTTGTCTACGAATCCTGGGCCCTGATTCTGGGACCGAAGCAGGAAATCCCTGCTACTTCAATCGCCGACCGTCCCGACAGGCGGGAGGCTTTGATATTCTTCTACTGTTCGCGGACGAAGAAGCGATTCTTGAGGCAGATGTTCCATCACGACGAGCGCGACGGCGCGATCAAGTTCGATGAACTCATCGAGGACAAGGACATGGAGCTCTCGGGCCTAATCGGCGACATGAAGATTCCAGGAGCAGACGTGTACCAGTGACGGATTTCTTCATCCCCCCGACAACGAGGAGCTCCGCGAGCGATATGAGAACACTCCTAAGCGGGGAGGAACTTGCGGGGTTGCGGCCATCGCCGCCCTCCATGAAACCACGGTCGCGTCGGTTATCTCTCGGTGGGTTGGGAAAGGGAAGTGGCCAGGCTATTCTCCTGTCAGGGAGTTGCAAGCGACGCTGGAGGCGATGGGCTACTCGGTCAAGAGGGTGAGAGGCGGCAGGGCCAAGCAGTTCCCAACAATTAGCCCCGACAGAGCAGCAATCGTCAGGATACAATGGCTCGACAAGGATGGTAAGGAGTTCCCTTGGTTCGAGGCAGCTAGGCATACCCACTATGTGCTGCTGAAGTGGTTCGATGGCGATGCCTATGTCTTCTGCAATAGTGTCGGCTGGTTCCCCGCCTATGGTGTCTATGCCCTCAACTATCTCAAGCAGGGCTACGTGTCGAGCTTCATCGAGGTGTCCAAATGAAAAAGCCAGGCGGCCCGAGAACTCTCCTAAGCGGCGGGGTGGGATTCGAACCCACGAACCAAGGGACCCCTATGAGTCATGAAGAGCAGGCCGGTTCTTCGGGGTAGGGTTTCATGAAGAAACATGACTCATGTGGCTGCAGCCACATGGACAACGTCATAGACGGTACCTACCAGGAGGAGGACCTCAAGGTGCTCTGCACCCTTCTTGGATGCGGGTGCAGGTATGACAACAACATAGGTGGCAAACTTGGACAAAAGCATGATGTGGTCGTCGAGGTGGACAGCCACACAGCTCAGACAGGCAGAATATGTTAGTTGCGTGCAACCGGAGCAAGGGCCTGCTTGCCTGCCTGTCCGCGCGATGATGGATTTGCACGCGACTCACGGTCACAGTCTAGCGTCATCCTTATAGGTCAGTAACCTACTGCTATTTGCGTTGGACAGGCAGGCAAGCCCCAATTCAGCCACCCGTCTGGTTGAAAAACGCCCTCAATTCAGCCACCGTGTGGTTGAAAAGCGCCCTGACATGCTTTTCAACCAACATGTGGTTGAATTATGTTATGTTGTCCGGTGGGTAAGATGAAGAACCATGAAGCTATCGACTTTATGGCTAAATTCCTGGTGGCGCTCATCATGAGTCCATCTTACGGAGTGGCATTGCCTGACATCAATTCGCAAGCTTCAGCCACTACAAGGAGAAGGATCGCAGTTCATCTCGCAGAATCTGGCCTGATCACCAACGTGGGCAAGACGAAAGGGAAGCGGTGGATAATGGATGACAAAATGAGAAACATTGTGTCCCAGTTCGTCAGCCGCAGGCCAGAGGTCCTCGTTGAGCTGGCATCCAGGGCCGAGCTGGACCAGATCCGCCGTGCTTCGGACAAGGTCCGGAGCATAGCGAGCGGCGCAACGCCGCTGTTTGTGGGTGGTGCAACAACATAACATGCAACTAATAACTGAGATGGCTCCGCCGGTGGCGAGGCAAAACCTACCGACAGAGAACCTGTTCCCGAACGACTACAATCCGAACGTGATGGACGAGGAGACTCGCAAGAGACTCTTCGAATTTATCCAGCAGGTCAAGCGGGTGCCGTCGGACCTCTGGGTCAGATGCGTAGACCAGATTGGCTCCGACCACACGAAGCACAAACACGAGATTATCGACGGCTTCAACAGGTGGGACGTCGCAAGGAAACTAGGACTCCGTGCCGTCCCCTGTGAAATCTATCAGGTCTCTGATCTCGCAGCCATGGGGATGTGCTACCGTATCAACAAGGTGAGAGGCACCCCCCTGCCATTCCAAGAAGCTGCTTTCTTTTACCTAGTTCGCAAGCGTCTTCCGCCCAATAAACGGAGCACCGCAGACATAGCAGCCGTCGTAGGCGAATCAAGGCAATACGTCGAGTCCAGACTGTTGCTCTGGACCGTCGCACCCGTAGCAAAGGAGTTTCCAGCTGATGCGATACCTGTCGCTATATGGGAAGAACTTGCGAAGTCCATGAGGACAGACGTAGACCTAGGGTTGGTGAAGCGAGCGGCGGAAATAATACTTCCGAACGCGAAGGACTTCCTTCCAGGTAACGTACGCAACGTTGTGGCATCGCTCAGACGCCAAGAATCCAGAGACATAGAAACCCTGCACGAGGCCGTCCGCTTGCCGACAGAGCATACCGCTTTTCAAAGTCCTTTCTACCAACCCGTGATTCGTCCTTCAAAAGAGCCCCTGAGGAAAGAGAGCAGTAGTAAAACACCCTCAGCGAAACACCCATCGAAGTCGCAGGAGCCTTCCGAGCCGAAGCCCGCCCTGGTCCTCAGTAGCAGGTGCTACATCTGCGGTGCCAAGGACGTAATCCGCATCTGGACTAAATCAGGGACCGACGAGTGCATCTTGAAAGTCACGAACAGCGCGGAACTGAAGTCCTTCGAGAAAAACCTGGTCCAGGAAAGGAAACCCTCAGAGACAGCGGACATCAAGCAGGAGCGGGTACTAGTTTCCAAGCCGTGACAGGAACGACTGGGTTCGGGAGCTCCCAGACCCTACCGGCGACCTTCAAGAATAGCGGCCTGTCGGGTCGCTTGCCACACATTCTGACCAGGCGTAGACTACACTCGGGAGTTATCGACGGGACACCTCCTCCCTCCTTCCAACAAACCAGATGCCACTCGTAAGGCCGGAGGTGCAGCGGGACGGCGACAAGGCCCCTCCTCTCGAGCCGACTCAGGGTGAGATAGATTGCCTTGGAGCCTTTAATGTCCCCGGCTCTGTCCTTCCGCGTGTAAAACCCCCTGGGCTTTCTGTTGTAGACCTCAGCAGCCCGGTGAAAGTCTACAAAACCTTCCTTCCGGATGGTATCCAGAATGTCTCTCGCTCTCCTACCCAGCCCTCTCGACGGCTCAGACTTGTCAGCACATCGTCGCGATAGATGTTGAATTCGCGAGTTCAATGTTTATAATACATAATTACGTAATTATATAATCCATGGCAAGCAGGCCGACTGTGTCATCACACACGGCTCTGGAAGTCAGGTTATCTGGTAGCCGAAAAGTCTCCCGCTGGAAAACACCACAGGCTGAAATCAGGCTTAAGCGTCTCCAGGTCGCGTTCCTCGACATCGCCAATTTTATCCTGCGATACCCGGGGTTCATCGGCATCAAGGAGGATGACAAATTTAACTGGAAGGAACGATACAAGGCGGCGAAACTCCGTGAATATCTTCAGAGATTCGCCGAGGCTTCCAAGGATATCTGTTGCTATTGTAACGCCCCTGTGGTTCTCTCCCAGGGGGAGAGGGTCTGCACAAAGGAGGGTCACGTGCAACCTGACGAAGCCATCCGGGTGACGAACATCTTCTACCGACAGGTCATGAACTACGGCGTGTGGGATAAGAACCTAGGTACTGACCCGATGGAGACCTTCAAGATCGTGAAGACCATCATTCACAGAGACCATGGCATCAACATCAGGTCCCCGACCGATACGCGGCGGTTCGGTGACCCCGAGGACCTTATGCTCCGCGACCTGCTCGGCTTCTTCTCATGGACCTGCACCCAGGCGGGTATCCCGCCTCACGTGATCAGTTCCGGAGCCAAAGTGATACGCAAACGGCACCGTAGGTATCTTGAGGAGTTGCTTGCCAGAGAGAAGAAGGAGGCACTTTCCCTAGCCTTGGACATCAAGAAAGATCTCCTTAACCACGACGGCAGAGCACAGATAGCCTTACAAGGATTCCTCAGCGGGAATATGTCCCTCGATGGAGATGACGACCCGCAGGAACAGTTGGCGAGAGAGTGGGTAGGGAGAGGTGCTCAAGAACTACTCCCGACCCGCTAAAGGTCAGGTCTGCTCTGTCCTCGTCGTCTTCCTGCTGACGGCCTCTGCCCTACTGACCGCTTTCCAATTTACGAATGCTGCGTCGTCCCCAGGTACAACGCTTCAACAGAGCTTCATGAACGATGCTCTCGCAAGTACCGTAAACGTTCTCTGGAATCCATCGCTAGGGCAATTCCGGGAAGCACCATCGGCGCCTTACAACTACTGGGTCGATGACGCCTCAAAGCTGCTCAGGGCACTGGATTACGGCGTGAACGGCATGGACACGAACGGCGTGAACTACTCCTCATATGCCCAGAGTGCGTTCAACTTCGTGGACAACCACATCTACAACGGATACATGCCGCGACGTGTTACGGTCGAGACGCCCCAGGTCATCACGAACTCCTCGTCCTACTACGAATACACCAACCAACTATATGACATCAAAGGGCAGCCGGGACTGGCGTACACAAACCCGAGCGACACCTTTCAGCTCCATCAGAACATCGAACCGACCCTAGCTCTGGCATATCTGCAGGGAAGCACCCTGTCTTATCAGTCGCAGAGTAATGCGGCCACCTCCCTCTCTTCGATCACCATCAACGTGGACACGGGGATAGGAAATCTGATCTCCAACGGAGGCTTCGACGGGCAGTACTACGACCCGTGGAGGGCGACACCTGCCACGACCACCGCAACGACCTACCTCGCCAATGATTCATCGAATCCCGTGATCTACGGTATCCCATCCTACGGCAAGGTGCTGATCACGTCTTCTCCGACAGGCAGCACGGCCCTTGCACCATCGAATAATCAGAACGGCCAGTTCTCTGCTTCGTGGTACCAACCCATGACAGGCAACGCCATACTCAATCTCGACCCCTATCTCATCTGGGGGAACACCGTGGCATCCCTCGTCGCCGACCCGGTTGTGAACCAGACGAGCCTTTGCGGCTACGAGCCACCCAACGAGAAGTCAATCTGTCAGAGTTCGATCAGTTTCGACGCCTCTATCGCCATAGGGTTCGTGCAACCGAATGGGAATGTGTTCACCGTCACCACCGGTTCCTCGGTGGTGACTATGACAGGTCCCACGTCCTTCACAGTTACAGCTTCTTTCAACGGCGTCTTCAACGGGGCCAATGTGGGGCCTGCGAGTGAATTCGTGGTGGACCGCAACTCTTACTCCTACGACTACCTCTACCTCAACGTCGGGATCTCAGGGCTGCCGAAGAGGGCGAACCAGACCGCCTATCCGGGCCAGTACGACGTGGTCGACCTGGCTTACAACACGCCCTCATCGAACGTCGTCTGGAGCCTTGACTACAACGTCCCGCTGCTTTCCCCAGCCGCCTACAACTCGCCCCCAAATTCACTCGAACTTTTCTCAGGGTCGGCCCCCACCGAATCCAATATGGTATCGCAGAACTTCTCGTTTCAAGTGGGCCCCGGTGCAGTCTCGAAGATCACCTGGTGGGATTATTCTCCTGCCGGGTCTTCCTATACCTTCGAGGTGATCTATTACAACGGCGCGTACTCGGTGCAGAGTTTCAGCGAGACAGGTTCCGCTGGCTGGACCCTCAAGAAGATCGCACAAGCCGCCCTCACGCCGCCTTCCGGTAGTAATGTGGTTGGCATACGTTTCTTGACCTCAGCTACGTCTGCATCGCCTGTCTACATCGACGACGTCGCTTTCTTGGCAAAGATGAGTCCATGTGGGCCCTACGGATGCGTCCAGACATCGCTCGTCAAAGCTCCTAACGGGATTTCGCTGCTTGAGACCTGCTTTTGCAATGGGGTAGAGGTTACTCTGAACTACACGCTCCCGGCGGGAGAGTCATATCTGGTCGAGACGACTACGGTGAAGAACACCAACACGGCCACGGCATATAACGTCCAGGTGGGCAACGCATTTGACGGACTCGACACTCTCGGAGCTGGTTATAACTCGATGTGGTTCCCGGGAGTGGGCTGGGTCTATCCCGGCTCTGCCAACGTCGTGACATGGGACCCGCCACATCCCTCGCAGTGGAACTCGAACTATTTCATCATCGGCATCCAGAGGGTGCCGGACTGGATCGGGAGCTACGGAATCACTGACATCATCGACCCGACCATCTTCGGCGGGTCCAGTCAGGTGACTTTCGCTGGGCTCACGAACACCCGTTATGAGAACTCAAGCTCGACGCCGAGCCCTCCTGGCTACTTCCACTGGTTGCGGGCCGTGTACGACCTCCCTACCCTTGCTTCGGGTCAGAGCGTCTCCTATTCGCAGAAGCTGGTATTCATGACCACATGGGATTGGCTGCAGCCGGACCTCTACACCAATTTCTTTGGCGGCACGAACATAGGCGACTCTCAGTGGGCTGGCGTGGATTGGTCTAACAACTTCTATTACGGTGAAGTGGCTTACGAACTCGCAGGTTATTACGAGGTCTCAGGAGAAACGAAGGCCCTCCAGGATGCGGAGAGCGTCTGGAACTTCTATTGGCACATGGTGGTCCAGACTAACGATACCAACTCGAACTTGGGGACATACGTACCGTCTCTTGCCCAGTTCGTCCGGGCCTCGTTCGATCTCTATGCCATCACAAAGAACTCCACATACCTGAACACGGGTTTCACAGCGGCGAATTACCTGACCCACTTCCAAGTTCTTACCCCAGAGCCCCCGGACTCTTCGGGCGTAATCGGGACATTCCGCATGAAGGGCGAAATGGTCACAGGTCTGGGAGTCATGGCATACGAGACCTCATATCTCGATGTGACCGCAGCGGCCATCATCAGCCTTGAGTCTGCGTATGCACAGAGCGGGTATTCCAACTCCAGGTATCTGAACGCCATAGAGCTCGGGTTAGCTGCTATCCACTACGGTCCGCCGCCCACGGGATACACCCCACTCCCGCAGGGGACCACCGCAACGCCGAACCCTTCGTTGCCAAGGCTTTGGGTCTACGCAAATTCGACCCGAGTGGATACGGACTATTCGACCTACAAGGCGTTCATGGTGTTCCAGGCCGCCATGAACTACAACTCGACCCTAGCCCTGATTGGGCTGAGCCGGTTCTGGTATCGGACCATCGAGAACTCGACCATGACTGAGGTGTTGACCGGTGAGTGGTCGTCGCCTCACATCGAAACGAACTCAGAGACCCAACCTTGGGGGACAGACGCCTGGTATCAGGCGATGCAGTGGACATCGACCTTCCTCTATGGGGTCTCTCTGATGCATGTGGCCTTTCCCGAGAAAGACCAGACAAACTTGATCCAATCGCTCACATATAACACGGCCCGCAATCAGATCGAAATCGCCGTCAACTCCTCAGGGAAAGTGTCCGTCACCTTCGACTCTCCCTACCCTCCATCGGGGGTGCTCTTAGACGGCTCTCCCATCCCTTACAGCTATGTAGACAACAATCTTACTTTCTCAGCTAATATCATCGGTTGGAATACGTTCACCGTAGCCTATCCTGTAGTAACTGGGGTATTCACCGGTGGCGGTACCACTACCACAACTACCACCACTGGCGGGGGCGGTGCAACTACCACCGCAAGCGGTGGAACTACGACGACGACCTCCACCAAGAGCGGGGGCGGAACTACGACGATGACGACATCTACGAATTCGGCCAGGCGAAGTAATCAGACCATCCCTTCGGTAGTACCTGGCCTTACAGGAGCTGCAGAAGGTGCGGTGTTCTGCTTCGCGTTCGCAGGTCCGATAGGTGCAATAATCTGCGGGGTCTTGGGCTTCTTCGGGTTCCTCGAGCTCGGGATCCTCAACCCCGGCATCGCGGTGCTGATGATCATCTTCATCCTGTTGATCGACGTGTCCATAATGCCAGCCGCGATGCGGAAACGCAGAAAGACATTCTAGCCCGTCGCCGAGGTCAGGCTGGAGAACCAGTTTCCGAAGATTCCACTGCCGAATCCCGACCCGCCGAATACCGAGACGACCGTACTGATGACGATTATGGCGACGAGCACCTTCACTGTCCATGTCATATTCCCCACAAACCTCCAGAAAGAAATGATTCCTATCACGATGGTGACAATACGCCATACCACGAGCGGGAGCTGAATCCCAGCCGCAGTGAAGATGATGTAGAGTATCTGAGAGATGGCATCGGCGATTGTGACTATGGATCCGATGATTTCCAAGAAGAGGTTGAAGATCGAGCCCGCGATGCTGCCGGAGGCACTAAATTGGAGCAGGAAGGGCAGGAAGAAGGACATGTCCACGAAAGTATAATACAGGTAGCACCTGCCTGCTATGAAAAAGGTTTAATAGATTAATTGGTAGAATGCCGACCGATGGAAAATTCGACTTCGCCTCCGCCCTACCAGTTCTCCCACCCCATGCTCAAGGGGTTCATCGTCTCGCTGTTGATCAGCCTCCTCTATGTCGGGGCAGGCGTTTTCGTGGTCTTCAATCCCTACTACTTCGGACCGGGGATGTTCTGGCTCCTCTTTTACTCCTTCTTGCCCGTGCTCTTCGGGGTGAACATAGGAGTGATGGCCGCCTATCTGAAGTCCAAGTATCACAGCTTGAGAGGGATCGGTCGATACAGTGCGGGCGTAGCGATCGCCGCAGTTCTCGATTTTGTCCTGCTCCTTGTCCTCTTCGTGATCATGTTGGTTATCTTGACCGTGGGCTCCGGGGGTCAGTAGGTCCTTCTTTCTCCAGTTGTAAAACAAAGCAAAGCACTTTCGCCGACCCAGCCTCTTTACCGTGACTCAAAGTTCGGCTCCCAAGACAAGCATCCTCGCCATCGCCAACGGTCTGCCGGGTGGCAGATACGTGTCCAGGCACATAACCTACGTCGCAGCTCTGCTACTGCATGAGATCTGGTACGACGGCCAATGGGGGGTCGGTCCGAACATGGCCGCTCCTCTGGAGGGCTTCATCAACCAGACGGTGTCAGCCTGCTCTTCAGCTTTCCTATATCCATGCTCTGCGCCATACCTGGAGTTCTACTCCCCGATGTTCTATTACTACGACACCGGGAACCGCATCCCAGACGACCCGACCATCATCGTGAACCCAAAAAACACGTCAAGGACGTGCCCAAAGTGCCTGAATGTGACGAAGAAGAACAGGCCGACCAGAGACCTGTTCCGATGTATCAGGTGTGGGCGCTGAAAGACTCCGGTCAATGAGCCTAGTAGGACGTTTGACCACCCAGCGGTTCCCAGTTGGAAACCAGTTTCCAACCATAGGGTTATTCGCTTTTCTTGAGCATACACTTGCGGGGTGATAGGTACGGTAACCGGAAAGCGGGTTGCGATCATAACTGCGGTGGTAGTGGCAACCGTATGGCTCGCCTTGGCAACCCCGGTCTTCGTTCCGGCCGTCACGGGTGTCAATTCACATGCCTTGGATGTAGGCTGCCCGACGACAAGCGCATCGACAAACGGGTCGTATCTAATCATCACTTACCCAAGCGGGGCTGTAACTTCTTCGAACAGTACGCTAGTACTCAGGATGATTAACGATACAGGAGTCATAATCTTCACATTCAACCAGTTAGAACAATCCGCCAATGGCACAGTCATCACGATCAAAGGGATGTCATACTCAGTCAACGGCACCGCAATAGTGATACATTTCAACTCAACCCTCTGTCAGCAACCTAATGGTTAAATCTCCAAGCATTACAATGGTGATGACTTGGAAAGGAGAGTTGGCCTTGCGCTGGCATCTGTACTTCTTGCGATTTCGGCGTTCGTGTTGGCCCTCAAATTAATCCAACCCGCTTCAATAGGGATTTACGTCGGTCCAAAAGGAAACTCCACTCTGGTCAGTTCCATTCCAGGGTTGTATACTTCCAACGACGTGCTGATGATCTTCTTCTCGGCGCTGCTCGCAGGAGTCAGTGCCACATTCATTCTCATGTCTGGAAGCGGTGCCAAAGCCCCGTCGTTGGGAGAAAGGGTGTTGAATGACCACTTGGCTCGATGGCAGGAGGTCTCCAAGACTCTCAAGGATGATGAAATGAAAGTCTACGGGGCCATTTTGGACGCGGGAGGCCTGATGAATCAAGGAGAGATGGTCGAAAAGACTGGGCTTTCCAAGGCAACGGTCAGTCGGACACTAGATCTCCTGGAGAGTAAGGGATTAGTTGAGAAACGCAGAAGGGGGATGGGGAACGTCATACTTCTCAAGTGACGGAGCCTATAATTATGTATTATAAATATTGAACTCGCGAATTCAACATCTATCGCGACGATGTGCTGACAAGCATGAACCGCTGCCTGACAGCACGCTGGAAACATTCAGCGTGACGCTGACAGCCCCGAGCAGTACTCTCACGGTCGGCCCGTTCGTCCCCGACAGGGGGACAGTGGGTCCCAACGGCGTCTGGCCTTTCGACATCGGTGCAGTCAGAGAGTATTTCGTACGGGTCTGGTGGAATGGTCAGTTGATCTACAACCCGACGAACACGGTCGCAATCTATGGCATCGGGCCAATCCCTATCTGGGTCAGCATCGGTAGACCTGATGTGCAGGCTCTCTGCTCCGACGGCTCGGTCCCCAACGGATTTGGGTGGTGTTGATTGATGGGCCTCAGGAAGAACACAGTCGCCAAGGGAATAGCCTACCTTCTGATGTTCGGCGGGCTCTACTATGTGTGGACGTTCATAGGTTTCGTCACTGGCGTGATCAGATACGGCGGGCCTGCAAACCAGGCCTTCGGCTTGGTGATGGCGACCGTCTCGTTGCTGCTGGTGCTGGTGCTGAGCAAGAAGCTCAGATAGCGATGCCCGCGGTTGCAAAGGCCGCAAGCAGGAAGGGCAGCAGTTGGACGAGCGAGTTGTAGGTCGAGTGGGCGTAGATGGACCCGAGTATCGACCCCCTTATCATCAGGGGGATGTAGAAGAGAATACCCAGGACGAAGGCCACGAACACCATCCACCAGTTGAACCCCGCCAGGATGGTATGCAGCCCGGCCCACATGGCGATGCCCGTGGTGGACGCCATGGCCACGTTCTTCCACCTGGAGTAGAAGGCGATGATGGCCGCCACCTTCATGATTTCTTCGGCGGGTGCCACCATGGTCCACTGCCAGAGGATGTTTGTCAGGAGGTCGGTGATGTTCGAGTTGACCGATGCGGACCCGAGAGACAGCGGCTTGACGCTCTCCACAAGGATGGCCGACTGGAATGTTTTGAAGCCGAAGAGGAGTCCTGCGAAGAAGAAGGCCACGACTCCGAGTCCGAGCGATATAGCGAGCCCCGTCCGGTCTAGGTTGTTCTCGAACCTGATCTGCTCGATGACCTCCGACCTCTGGACCGCCGCGAGGGCTCCGATGGCGATAGCAAGGATCAGGGCGTAGGCCATGACGACCCCAAAGTTCGGTGTCCCGTAGGTCGAGAGGAGGAAGTAGGCGTCTGGTATCACGGCGAAGAGAGCGAATATGATGACGTCAGGGAGCTGCTTTGCCACGTATGACAGAATCTAGGCTTCCACGCCCTCCACGTCAGGGAATGTTTTCAGCCTTCCACGCCTTGCACGTCAGAGAATTCCTCGGCCTGACCCAGCTGCCTCGCGAGCTCCTTTATCTCTCTCTTGGAGACCTTGACAATGGCATCCTGCTTGTAGGTCAGAGGCTTCTTGCCCTTGACCTTGACTTTCACGAAGACGCTGACCTTGGCGTACATGGGCCTTCTCTTCATGTCCAACCGATATAACATAGAATACGAAAAAGGAGGAGGGTCGGCAGTAGCCTTACTTTTGCCAGCCGCCGCCCATGAACTGTCTGTCTAGAGAAGCAAGCATCGCCTTGAACTTCTCTCTGTCTCGAATGACCTTGGAGCTGTGGCTGCTGTTGGCCCTGAAGTTGATCTGCGCCTGAATCATGCCTCGGGCAGAACGTTCAGTGTATCTGTTCACGAGCTTAGTAACGAACTCGTCTATCTTGTTGTCAGGCACCCTGGTTGCACTGGCGTAGCCCATATCCTTGGCCAGGCTATTCATCGGGTATATCCTGCCATAGTGTCGTTTCTGCTCTCTGGCGTTCCTCATGGGGATGAGCTTCGGGCCGCGGCCAGGTCTGCCCCGGTCCTTGACCCTAAAGGTGCTACCTCTGATGTGAGCTCCCTTCACTCTGGTGCCGCCGCTGCGGGTGTACGGCTTGCGGTAGTATGGCTTCCGGCGGATTGTAATCACCCTCATGGTGGTTCTGTCCGATATAATCGGGCGATTATCTATTCCAGAGACAATATGAAGAAAGTCTCACTAGCGACAATCGCCCTCGTCTTACTCGCAGCTACCCTCCTCTCCACACTTCCTCTCATAGCCGTCTCAAACGCGGCATCCGTCTCGTCCGGCACCACGACGGTGAAGCTGTATCTGCAACAGAATACCGCAGTAACCACAGAGAACACCATCAGCACAAGTGGATATGTCTTCGCGACCAAAGAAGCTTCCGCCGGGGTCGACCTGGCGGGGGCTAATGGCAACCTGAACGTCCACTTTTTCCTCGCGCCACCCCTGGCAGGCAGCCTCTCCCTGTCCGGCTCGGTCATTATCACTGTGTATGCCCGGGCTCAGACCACCGCAGTGAGCGGTGTCACTTACGTAACCGCCCTTTCTGAGGCCAGTCCGACAGGGGCAGAGACACTGCTGGGTAACACATCTTCCTCCATATCCCTTGGCACCACCAACTCTCCCTTCTCAAATACCCTGACCATAAGCCAGACAGTCCCCGCAGGGGACATACTCGACCTCCATCTCCGGCTCTTTCTTGCCAGTCAGACCCAACAGTTCATCGCATCCGTCGGCTACGCCAGCACCGCTCCCAGCAACATCGCAGCCACGGTTGTCGGGACTGTAACCGCCTCCATATCAGTGAGCCCCAGCAGCGTTTCCACGGACCCGGTGACGTTCTCAGTCATAGTGAGCGATGTCTTCGGTGCGTATGACATCGCGTCAGCACCGTCAATGGTCGTGACCGACCCCCATCAGTCTCTCCCATCAGCTAGCACCACTCAATCAGGCAGCAACACCCTCTTCGACGGGTATGCGAATAACCTCCAAACCACCTGGACATACTCCATGACCCCATTCAACACGGTTGACCAGTCATGGACTGGCACCTGGCAGGGCACGGTCTCTGTCACTGACCAATCTGGGAATAAAATCTCGGTTGGGACCATCTTTTACTACGACTTCGGAGGCTATGGCCAGACCACCACCAACCAGCCCGGGGTCTCGGTAGGCGAAAGGACGTTCTCCTTTTCCAACCCCATCCTGGGCGTCATTGTGATACTCCTCTTGGCCCTGGTCGTCGTCGGGATCGCACACAAAGCCAGGAGGAAGTAGCCATGCCACCCCATTATACTATGCAGAGGATAATGAACTCCTCACAATCGCCAATAGCCCTCGTACGCAGGCTCCCAGCAATCCCCCCATCCAGCAGACGCGGTGCCAGCACGACAGCGGTGGTCGGAGCGGTCATCGTGACCGCACTGATACTCCTCGGCGGCCTCTACTTCCTCGGCCTGCTAAACACAGGTCCTGCCCCTATCACGAGTGGTGGGGGTCCTCCTCCTCCATCCAGCATCTTTGCCGGGAACGTGAACCTCGCAGCCTCTGGCTACGACTACTTCAACCACGCGACAGCATATACGCCTGGCACGAACTTCAACGTCCTCTTCTACACGAACGTAGGAGGCACGTACCAGCTCGTAGCGACCAACAGTGCGACAGCCAACATCCCATCCTCGGCAGGAGGCACTCTCTATGCTGAAGTGCAGGTGCCGTCGGGCCAGAACTACTACGTCGACCCAACATCCACCCAGAACCAGAACGCCTACGTGACCGCCAAATCGTGGTCCCCCGACCTCGGAGGTCAGACAGGCCACTCCTACTGGGTCTTCACAATCAACCTCAACTCCATCCCCAAGCCCAACCTCGGCAACCCAACCTACGACTTCTACGTGGTGCTGGCAGCCTATGCGCTGCCAAGCCTGAACTCACCAGCAGCCATCACTGGACTAACCACGGGAACGGCAACCACCAAGTTCATCACCTGGCAGGCATCCTTCTCCACCACGAGCGTCAGCTTCGCAATCACGCAGATCCAGATTTCCCTGAACAGCACCTCGCTCACGGACTTCGTGCTGAACAGCGTGGACAACCCGGCAGTGGGCAGTCTGATTCCGGGAAGCAGCTTCAGCATACAGAGGACAGCCCCATCAGGGGCTGGAACCACCTTCTACACCTACAACGTAGGGACGGACCAGGCACTTGACAGTGCTGAGTTCCTCCACTACGGACCCAACCAGAACAACATATTCGACTTCAGCACATCCTTCACCATCACTCTGTCAGCCTCAACTGGACACACCGGTATCACCATCACCATACTGGGACTCAATCCTGCTGGGTCTGCGGTATCCGTTACCAATACGGTGGTAGTAGCGGGCACTTAGACGGGCTTCTAGAGGGCGAACAAACAAGGAAGCCCCACCCCTGAGGCGTGTTCGCCTCGGCCTCGAAAGAGGTCAAGAGCGACACGCTCTCCTTTGTTATGTATGTATATCTATCGACTACCTACCTGCCTGCCTATCGGCCTTCACTTCACTTCTTAAGCGAAGCAACGACCATGCCGCCCGCTATTACGAGTTCTATGACCCCGATGTCAGCCCCGATGACGGTAGCGACCAGGGCGAGTCCTGTGATCACCATGATGAAGACGGCCAACCAGTAGAAAGTCGGATTCATCTTCACGTACGCGATGAAGGCTTTCCAGAGCAGGACGACCACGCCGAGGCTCAGGGCTACCCAGAGGAGGAACCCATAGACCAGCTCTCCCCAGAACCCGAGCTCGTAGATCAGTCCGATACCCAGGGTCAGGAGTACCACGGTGGCCGCGGCGGCATATTGCAGAAGGTGGCTCCTCTTCTTTCTCATTATATCACAAGAAATAATCGTATTCTCTGTTGTGATGAAGGTACTGGCACCGGCCATCGTCTCTCTCATCGTCGCTGTCAGCGTAGCTGGCTACTTTGGAGGGTATGTGCCCTATCCTTTCCAGTTCGCTCCTCCTCCCTCTCCTATCTCTCCGACCTCTCCCATCTCTCCCATCACCTACGCCCCGACAGGAGACATGCCGCTCAACATGACCTACAGCATAGTCACGCAAGGAGGCATCACGGTCTACGAATACTGGGCGTCCTGGAACCACGACGGGCCCACCTGCTGCTATGACGTCGAACCTGTCTTCGTCTACTACCTGGGAGGGTCGTCTCAGCCCTTCGCCGAAGCCCAGAGGGTGCACTATCAGTGGAGGGTCAAGTACAACGGGTTCGTGATGCTCGGCGACCACCCTGTCTGGTCCTACGAGACGAGCTACCACACACCGTCTCTTGGCTATCCCATCCCTGGGGAAGGGAGCGAATCTCTGACAGGAGACAACTGGATCCAGGCACCGCCGCCGGTCAACGACTGCGGCATTTCAGGTCCCTGCAACCCTCCAATAGACCCATTCTCAATCATAGGGCCGCAGGCTCAGCTGGAACGTGCACTCCTGTTCGGGGTCGGTTCATTTGCTGCAATATTCATAGTGGGTTTGACCTTGGTGAATTCTGTCCTCCCCAGGCTACACAGGAGGAAGTAAGTAAGCCATGGACGAGCGGACGAGGTCGTTGCTCATCGGGCTTTCTGCCTTTGCGATAATCGTCATCGTTGGAATGGCTGCTCTCTTCGTGATCTTCCCGGGATACCTCTCGGGTATCGCGAACGGGCAGCCGAGCAAGAATCCGGTGACGGGCCAATACACTATCTACGTGCTGGTCTTCGGCCACAGGGACAGGACGTTCTTCCATGAGGACTTCCATGCGAACATCCACGTGGACTCGGTGACCGCCTTCTATCAGGCTCCGCCTTCACCCCCCGACGGCAGCGGGTGGGGAGGCTTCGCCAAGTCCATCCACGTGACCCTCACTATCACAGGAGGGGACCTCAAGGCACCCATCGTCACCCAGTTCGACATCAACGTGGCTCTGGGTTCTCAGTGGGGCAAGGTCTACCTCTACAACTTGGATTCGGGCACCTATCAGATGACCGCTACCGGGGTGGACCAGGACGGCTTCCAGTCCTCAGCAAGCACAACGGTGAGCCTCCCATGAAGCTCAGACACGCTTCTGGAAAGGGCCTCGTCTCGGCCCTCATAGTTCTCGCCATCATCGTAGTCGGGACAGCCTTCGGCATATTCAGCTACGCGTATCTCCTGAGAGAAAACGCTCAGACTCAGGGATCCCAGGCCACCATCACTACCATCTACGTGGTGAACAACGGCACCCAGACCCAAACCACCACGGCGGCAGTCAATCCGAACGCGAACGTGCAGTATCAGCCGCCCGCCACGTTCTCAGGGGCGGGCCAGTCCGGTGCACAGATCACCGTCCCGGCAGGGTCCAACGTGTCAGTAACCATCACAGTCACCTCCACGGCGGCCACCTCGGGCTTGCTGACCGTGAACGTCAGAGAGGACATAGTGTATTCGCCCGACAACCAGGTGGCGACTCTGCAGCACTACGTGGCACTCGGGGTCGGCCAGAACACGATCACAATGGGGAGTTTCGTCGCCAAGGATGTGACAACCGGAGCCCCCTTCGCTCCAAGGGAATACTTCATCACCGTCTCCTGGAACTCCATGATGATTTACAACCCGACAGACCCGAACAGCAGGGAGTGGGTGAAGACCGTTTCGGGACCAGGGACTTCGACCACGGCATCGGTCACGTATGTTTCGGGTGTCTTCTCCGGAGCCGGTAAGACCGGGCCGCAGATAGTCGTCCCTCAGTTCACTTCGGTGGACCTTAAGGTCACGTTGAACTCCAACGCCTCAACCGAGGGCGTTCTGTCGGTGAACATCCGCAAGGACATCGTCTGGTTCCCGGACGTGAGTTACACGACGCTGACCAAGACCGTCAAGCTTGTGGTTGGTGCGAACACCTTTGACATGGGAACTTTCGTGATGGCCGACCAAACATGCGGGAATCCAGGGTGTGTCCGTGAATACTTCTACACCGTCTCCTGGAACGGCAGGATGATTTACAACCCTACGGACCCAAGCACCAGAGAGAACGTTCAGACGAGCGGAAGCACCACGACGAGCACCCAGGTCCTGCACGCCCAAGTGGCTTACGTCTTCCCAGGAACGTTCACAGGCGATGGGCAGTCAGGTCCTCAGATTACAGTGCCGGTGGGGACACAGGTAGACCTAAAGATTACCGTCTCGTCCAACCTCTCTGCTACCGAGGTTCTGTCCGTGAACATCCGCAAGGACATCGTCTGGTTCCCGGACGTGAGTTACACGACGCTGACCAAGACGGTGCACCTAGGGGTCGGTAGCAACACCATTGACATGGGCACGTTCACCGCCATCGACTCGACGGGAGGGTTCCCTGGGCAGGTCAGGGAGTACTTCTTCACGGTATCGGCCAACGGGACTAACATCTACAACCCGACAGACCCGAGCACCCGCGAGTGGGTGAAGACTTCCAGTCAGACTTCCGGTCAGACCACGACCACCACCACCAGCACGTCCGCGTACACCGGGCCGGTCGTGTACGTCTTCCCAGCCGAATTCTCGGGAGGTGGCCAGAGCGGCTATCAGATCACGGTGCCCGTCGGCACATCCGTGAGCGTTACGGTTACTATCGCAGTTCCTCCGCCCACGGCCAGCTTAGGCACCTTCGCGGGCGGAGGCGGAGGATGCTATGCGACAGGCAACCTCACTGTCCTGGTCAAGGCTGACATAGTGTGGTATCCCGACGCGGTAGTTAAGACTCTAAAAGTGCCCAACGCTTGCCTCCAGGTCGGGAATAACGCGGTGATGATGGGGTCGTTCATCGCTTCTGTCTTGACAGGGGGGTGGCCTGGACAGACGCGTGAATACTTCATCACGGTCTACTGGAACGGTCAGCAGATCTACAACCCGACAGACCCGAGCACCCGCGAGTGGGTGAAGACGACTTCATGAGCTACGCGAAACCTATCACCCAGCACAGGCTCAAGATGGGATACAGCAGGCGGCTCCTGCGACCCCCGAAAGGATGGTCCGGGTCAAGGGATCCGGGCCTGGCTCTGGCAAGCTTCATCAGAGACGACGGGCGGCTAAGGGTGGAGATCGAGGCCGTGCCGCTCGAGGGGCCGGGCTACCAGAAGACACCCGTTGGTTACGCGGTAAATACCATCGATATGCAGACAGGGGAATACGACTATGACAACCAGATGGGGGACTTCACACGGCTGGACAAGGCGGTCGCGGCTGCCCGGAAGTGGATGAAAGAACATCCAGCAGGCTGAGGGAGGGAGGGAGCACTGTGAACAGGCACAAGGCATTCGCTATCGGCGTTATCTGGGGCGCGGCTGTCTTCGGTACTGGATTGACGCTGTGGTCGATCGCGAATGGTGTGGGCGTTCACGGGACGTGCTACGATATGCCACTCGGAATGCAGAATTGGCTCCCGCCCCTGACCTGGATTTCACCAGGCGGCTGTCTTCCAGTCGACTACGCGGGAGACATGTTCCTCACTCTGATGGCACTCCTCTCGATTGCGATACTCATCATAGTCGTGAAAATGAAGTAGCAGGTGCTATTCGGACGACTATATACCGTCGTTCGGCTTTACGAACACTAAAACGTGTTCATAGTTGAGTTCATCTAGTCCTGGTACGCCAGTGTGTTTTCTCTTGTACAACACTCGCCAGAAACTCTGGATCGGGAGCTTCGACTTGAGATGCTTTTCAAGGCGGAATCCTGCGAGCTCACAGAGTTTGATGGTATGCTCGTGCAATAGGACGATCTTCTTATTTCTCACAAAATCTTTGAGGATCAGAATCATTCTACCCCCTGGCTTCAGGACAGCATATACCTCGCGATATACGCGGGCCATAGCCTCCAGATATGTCTCTTTCTTCAGGTTGCCTATGTTATCTTCGTTATCCGAATATTTAATCCCCAAACCCATCTTCAATCTTGTGTCAGAGTGAGGGTCTTTCTCACGTTCCACAATTCCACCTGTGTGTCGTGAACCGCCTTCCATACTACTTTCGTAAGGGGGAGAGGTGATTATCGCGTCCACGTCGCCGATGGGAAGATTACCAATATTTTCTTTTGATGCTGAATAGCCAGAGCCCAAGCTCTCAAGGGCTCTGATCCTTCCTGGAGTCTTCCAAGTCTTACCCCAACTATTCCATGTTTCTCCCTGTTTCTTGAAGGCTTTGTCCCATCTTTCAGCCATAGCCTCTTTGTTCGCTTCACCACCTTTTTTAGCGTCGGCATAAGGTGGTGAAGTGATAATGGCATCGATGTCTTCTTTGTGTTCTAATCGGTTTATGTTCGCTGGGTCTTCTGCATACAGGTCTGGATTAATATTCTTCTCCTTGAAATATTTGTCTATGTTTGCTTTGCTTCTCTCAATATCTTGATAGTTTCTCCTTTCGCCATACGGAGGGCTTGTGATTATCGCGTCTATATCGCCGACAGGAAGATCGCCGATGTTATTAGGATTGTCAGAATATTTATGCGGAATCCTTGACCTCGCAATCTTCCATGCTTCCATAAATCTTTCGGGATCATTAGCAAACTCCTTTACAGGAATCCCGCTCAACTTTGATATTAGACCTTGCATGTGCGGGCTTATTGTTCCACCCTTTGATTTTGCATTCATCTGATTGGCGTATGGAGGGCTTGTAATTATTGCATCTATGTCTCCATGCTTCAACGTAGCAATATTTCCTTTTGAAGCCATTTGCCGTGTATATTTTCTTTGCATGTCTAACCGTTCTTTGAATTGTTCACTTGCATTATTACCCGAGTCATGTCCTATTCCTTCTGAGTATGGTGGTGACGTTATGATAGCATCCACATCACCGGCAGGCAAATTGGCGATGTTGTTTTCTTCCTCGTACCTTCCGCGCTCTATCTTCTCAAATACCCGTTTGTGCGCTTCTTCTGTGAAGTAGTGTCCTTTACTTTCACCAGTCTTTGTTTTTTCGCCTCGTGTCTTTGCCGTATCCTTCATGAATTTTATATCCTCAAAAGCTGTCGAGTTTGCGTAAGGAGGGCTTGTAATCACATTATCTGCCTGCTGGCCCTTCGCCTTCCCTTCTACCGAACCCGCTTTGAGCAGGGTGGTGAGATTTCTGGCGTCCCCCTTGATGACCTTCATTTCTCCTGAGACACCCGCCTTCTTGGCCATCACGATGTTGTCATTAATCCAGTTGCAAAACTTCTCTTCGAGTTCTACTCCGATCGCATTCCTCCCCAGGTCGGCTGCCATCACAAGCGTCGACCCTGTTCCCGCCATGGGGTCGAGTACCACGTCGCCTGGCTTGGTGAATGCTTCAACAAGGAACCTGAGCAACATTAGGTTTGCCTTGGCCGAATGCGCAACGGATGCCTTTGCGAAGAAGTTTGAGTACCATCCGAATCCTGCTGTGGAGGGGAAGTTCAGAACACCATCAATCTTGCAAGTGCAAACTCCATGGACTGGTTTCCCGTGTTTCAGCGTCGCGATGTTCTCCCCCTCCTTCAGGGGGATCTTCTCGCGGTTCTCCCATACCTTCCTCCCTCTCAGGTTGGGCGAAAGGGAACCCTTCATCCCATGTTTGGTGTCGAACTCTCCTTCGGAATAAGGCGGCGAGGTTATGATAGCGTCCACGTCGCCGATGGGAAGGTTGCCGATGTTGTCCTTGGTCATCATTTTCATCCGTCCCTTGTCTCGCTCTTGGGCGACACGCCTCGTCTTACCATCTGCTTTCATCCAAGCTGGCCTCCCCGTGCACTCGGCCATTCTACGCCAGAACTCCGGAGGTTTGTCGCCAAAGTAGAACAGAGACTGCTCATAGGGTGGTGAGGTGATTATAGCGTCGATTCTATCTTTAGCTTTCTCTCGTTCATCCAAACTACGAAGTCCCCCATGTGGCGCCCGCAAATGTCGACGTTCTTGACATCTCCGCCGCAGTCTTCCGACTTAAAGATGCACGCGGTCTTTGGCCTCTGTGTCTGAACTTGGTTCGGAGGTGCGGGGTAGAGAACGCTTCTCTTCACGTCATCCCAGCTCAACTCAACCACAGGCACTTTCTCAATCATCTCTTTTCCCTCAACCATTACAGTTCGCTCGACAGTCATCTTTCTGAGCTGAGAGAAGGTAGGTGCTTTCTGGACGAGCCTGAGCGCGTCGTAAAAGGATCTGACGTCGTAGCCTGTTTCTTCAGCAAGCTTGGCAAGTATGTCCCCGAGGGCACCCGACCAAGCCTTCTCATCCATCCCTGACTCTTTCTTCGCCTGGAGAATCCTGTTGCCCATTTCATGTTTGATTCGGAGTAGTTCTTCCTTCTCTCTCTCGACCATGTCGCTGATGTCATCCTTGAGGCGACTAAACCACTTTGACTTGAAGATCGTCTGTACTTGCTCTTGTTCCATGAATAGTATAATTGTTGAAGTCTGTTGCAACGTTGCAACATTATGTAGTGCATGGGCAGAACGTTCCCGCACGTCAAGATAGACGAAGCCACTGACGGCCTGATAACTGAGCTCGTCCACAGCGGGAACTTCGCAGACAAGGGCACGGTTATCCGGGTGGCGGTCAAGCATTTCGTGACCTGCAAGAGCAAGGATGCATTGGACAGTGGCGGCTCAATCACTTCCTTGCTTGACGGGTTGGATGCGTGGATGAAGCGGGTGAAACCTGCCATAAAGAAGGAGGAGGGGGGACGGTCATGAAGCCTTTTTTGATTGGCACCGTCTTGGTCGTGCTGTTGCTGGTGGGTTCACCCATGGCACTAGCCACGACCACCACCAGCACCACCACCAGCACCTCAGTCCCAGTCCCACCCTACGCTCTCAATATCTCGCCCGGCTCCCTCAACCTGCCCCCAGGGGCTTCTGGAACCATCACCCTGAAGGCTGTCTGGACCCAAGCAGGCATCATAGCCAACGCAAGCCTGGCCGCGACAAGCGTCCCGAGCGGGGTCTCCATAACATTCGACCCATCCAGCGGCCCCATGCCCCTGACGAGCATAGTGCATATCGCTGTGTCCAACGCTGTCGTCCCAGGCCAGTACACCATACAGTTCACCTCCACCGTGGGCTACCTCACGGAGACGGCATCCATGTTGCTGAACGTGAACGGCCCGAGTTCCGTGGGGACTCCGGGAGCTCCGCTCCTAGATTTCGTGTATGTGGCATTCAGCCCTGCGGTCTTCAGAATCTCCTACCTCTACAGCAACGATGTCAGCATCTCCGTTAAACCGCTCGCGCAGAGCAATTATCTGTACAAAGTAGGGCCGACGAACGCCACCATAGACATGCCCGGCAGCGACAACTACGTCATCACCATCTCGATCCGTTATCCCCAGGTCGTACGCCAAAACCTGAGCTGGTCGATAGTCGGTGGGGCTCCTGCTGGCCTGCCATCGGGGGCCAACTCCTTCCCGGTGGCCACGAACGATGTGGTGATGCTGATCCACGTTTCGACAGTCCAGCAGGCCACGGTCCCAACGCCGACCGAGGTGGCTAACGCCCTGCTCGGTCTCATGCAGAACACACTCCAGCAATATCAGAACCAGTATCAGAACCTAGTAAACCAGAATGACCAGAATTTCGAGACCATCTACGTCTTCATGGCCGTGGTACTGGCTGCCCTGATAGCCCTCTTCTCCTATGTCCTCAAGATCGCCAGGCCGAGGGCGAGTTCATACGAGATGAAGACCTCTCCGGAGAGATGATGTCCGAATGGAACCTTCTGCTCTCCAACTTCCGCCGTTGAATTACAGCCTGCTCCTGTCATGGCAGGCATGGGCACTGGTCGCCATCGTAGTGGCCATCATAGTTGTCTCCATCTGGCGGAGGCTCGGACCAGGATTCCCGGGCATCGTCAGAGGGGTGCACACCATGGTCCCTGTGTACGAAGGCAAGTACTTTGAAGAGATAACCGGAAACTTGGTCGAGTTCACCGACCACCTGCTCGCCCCCGAGTTCCAGGCAGGGTTCGCCGATTACGTCAGGAGGAACGCCCCCGTGGTCGCCAAGTTCGCCGAACAGACTGGAGGCGTGAAGCATGACCCGGCGGCCATCACCAAGATTCTCCAGGGAGAGGAGTTCATCACCAAGTTCGGCAATCTGAGGCTGGCGGTGAACGGCGTCAGGACCATAACCTCCAAGCACGTCTTCCTCACCTTCTACGACGCAAGCAGGGTGTTCCCCAACGACTACGTGCAGATTCGGGAGCACGCGAGCATAAGCTGGACGAGCCTCGACTGGTCCAACAGGGGCCTCATCATCGGGTTCGACCAGGTCCTCCCGCAGAAGTGGGTGATACCTGAGATCGGTTCGATGCATGTCCATGTGTTCTTTCCGATCCCCATGGAGTCCACCAACCCCATCCCGCAGAATCAGGAAGCCCTGAGGGCCATAGCGAAGCTGGCACTCTATGCCCGATTCACCTACGAGATAGACGAAACCCTCAGGTCCAAGGACAAGGAGCTCGGGGAGAAGGAGCTCCAGATTCGCGAGCTGGAAAGGAAGATGGCAGCCCTGCAGACCATGTTGGATGCCGCGAAAGAAGCAATCGCGGGGTTCTCCACCGGAGACGGCAAGCCTGCCCAGCTTACCGTCGGCGAGAAGAGCACTGCGATAGACGCCATGATCAGCGTGTTCGCCACCCTGGCCGGGGGCCTTGTCGCCGAGCAGCTCAACCAGGATGTCCTCGCCTGGACGGTGGGTGCTCTGGTCGCAGCCACCCTGATACTGCAAGTACTTAGGAGGCGGTAGGTAGAAACGAGCAGCTCCCGGGTCCTGAGAGACCATTCCGCCGACCTCAGGAAGTACAAGGATGTGATGGAGAAGGCGTACAACGCCGCCGTGGACTTCGTGAACGGAAGAGGAGACAACGACCTGAACTTCTACTCGGACTACAACAAGACGGTGAAGTTCAGCCAGCTGATTTCCGACTGCGAGCTCTCCTCCCTCACCATTGTCAGTACCTATGAAGAGATGACGGGCTCGGAATTGAGGATCAACCCTGCCACAGGGACCGTGGCCGCGTCTCCACTGGCTACGCCGCAGATCCCAGGGCTGGGCCAGCAGGCTCCGGTGGTCCCGCCGCCTTCCCCCTCGAAAGGGTTCGAGTTCTCACCCCTGATGACCATAGCCATCTTGGGCGTCCTGGCGGTGGCCGGTTTCCTGTTCTTCCAGATGTGGTCGGGGACTCAGACCCAGCTCGCCTACTACCAGGCCCTGCTTGCCTCAGGAAACAGCACCGTCAACGTCCCCGTGGTACGTGCCCAGATCACAGCCCTCCAGCTCGCCCAGTCCAACCTCATCCAGGAAATAACGGGAATCACGGCTCTGGCAGTGGCGATGATAGTCCTGCCGAAGCTGGTCTTTGCACTCTGGTCGAGGCCGAGGAAAAAGAAGGAGGACACGACGCATCCGCCCGTAAGAATGTGGATGCAGGAAAAGTTCGTCGAGATACGCAGGAGATACACGTCAGGTTATCTGCTCATACAGTTCCAGAACCAGAACAAGGACAACATCGGCGAGGTCTTGCCCTCCATAGCCCCTGAGGTCCTATACTCCCGCCAGGCCCTTCTGCTCACTACTCTCAGGCCCTACTTCGCTACTACCCTGGCCCAACTCAAACAGGTGTCCGAAGCCATCGCGGAAGAACGCATCGAGAAGTTAGCAGCGGCTACCGTCGAGGTGACCCGAAGCATGGCAACCATGAGGGGGACTGGCCTTTGAGGCGTTCTCTCCTGATACTGCCTGCCCTGGTGCTGGTATTGGTGGGTGGGATCATTGTGACATCGGCGGGCGAGCAGCCGGGTTACAAATCCCAGTCCATGCCTGGCAACTACCAGTTCCTCACCATCACTAACCCATCGGCCATCGACCAGGACGGCTTCCCCGCCTTCTACGGCAATGGGCCGCAACAGATCATGTTCCACCTCGACCTCTCAGGTCAGGACATCCTGACATCTCAGGTTCCTTTTATGGTGCAGATTGTGTCGTCCGATTGGACAAGAGTTCTATACTCACAGAACCTCACGTACTCCGGACCGACCGACTTCATACTCAGCGTCCCGAAACTCGATTACGGCACGTACGTCCTCGTCATCTTGATCGGACAGAGGCCGACGTACTGGCAGGTCTTCTCAGTTGATTCCGAGTCGGGCCAACTCCTCGGCTCCTTTTTGATCGTGGCGGGGATTGTCCTTGCGATTGCCGCATTGTATCCAGAGAAGGGAGGGAGATACAAGTAAGTGAGCGGGCTGCAAGGCACCCAGCCTGGCATTCTTTCACCTTTCGACCTCCAGGGCACCTATGAGGCTACCGCAATCGTGGAACGGAGCCTCATGGGAGGCTACGGAGGGGCCGAAACCCTCAATCAGTTCCTCCTCGCGCTGCCCTACGTCCCGGGCACAGCGACGCTGAGGAAGGAAATTGCGGTGGACCTCCTGAGGTACAACAGAGCCCTAAGGCAGACGGAAGAGAAGCGGGTCGGGAAGATTACGCTCCTCGCACAGGAAATGGAGACCATCGCCCTCGTGGGCGGGGAAGCCGCCTACGACAGGCTCGAGGACAAGCTGCTGAGCATCGGAATCGATGACGAGAAGGTGACCCCGATAGTCATAGCTCTCTACCAGGCTTTCGATTGGCTCACCGATGCCTACCTGAAGGCTTACCGTGCGATGGGGCTCTGCATGGAATACATCGCGGACGCGATGGGGTGGGACAGGTACCTCATCGACGACCCGGAGTTTGCCATGTATCTATCCAGGCTGTTCCATGGTGCAATCAAAGGTGATACCAAGATCTCGGCGGAGGAGAGAGCAATCATGCAGGTCATCGTCCTCGGCAACTACGCCAGGATTGATACACGAGAGGCCGTGAAGACAATCCGCCTCGGAGGCCAGGTATTAAGGTGGGGTTATCTGTCTGAGATCTACGATGCTTACTTCCTCGACCGCTACGAGAAGGCCAACTCTGAGTGGTCGATACAATTCCAGAAGATCACGGCTGAGGCACTACCTCAACTCCTGGCCTCACTCTGGCGGCCTCCCCAAATCATTTTCCAAACAACGGTAAAGGGGACACGGCCCTATTCCTTCCCTTTCTTCATCGATACCGAGGGCTCCTGGGAGACAGGTAAGATACGCGGGACAATCTCGCTCGAGCCTCTGGAGAAGTTCCCTGCCTTCGTGACCGACCATGGGGGTGCGATCACCGGTTTCTTCGGGCCGCCAGGCTCAGGTAAAACCATCGCCCTCGACGCCATCCTCGCCTATGCCGTGATGAAAAGAAGCAGCGTGGTTTTTGTGCCTGTCAGCGATGATACGAATCAGGTGAACCGTTGCATCATACCGTTGATTCCTATCAGCAACGACCCAAGGGATGTCACGAGCAGGAACATCTCGAACCTCAAGGACTGGGGGGTTGAGATAACCGGCATACCGAGGCTCACCCTCAACATCATCACGCCCGAGACCAGGCACGAACTCCAGGAAGCGGTCCTGACCAAGTATGACGTAGTCATCGAGGTCGCCAATCCAGAGTACTTCCAGATAGATTCCGGGCAGATGAAAGTAATCCTGGACAAACTAAAGGAGCACGGCGAGTTCCCCGAGTTCGAGCACCGGTTCGATGGCAAGACCATGGGGGTGATCAACGTGAGGAGGCTCGACACCACAATCCCAAAGAGGCGGATGACGTTCGTAGATGCTCAGATAGGCAGGAGGATCCTCGACATCATCGACAAGTGGAGATACCACAACATGAACATGCCCCTGCGCATCCAGGTGGACGAGATCGCCGACTTGGCCCCTTCAGTGGTGAAGACTTCGGGTGGGCAGGACTTGCTCTCGCTCGGGGTGACCATCGAGAAGATACTCAGGAGGCATAGGAGGAAGGACATGCCCTTTGACTTCGCGAGTCAGAGACCGGTGCAGATCATCAACGAGCTCAGGGATTCGATGACCAACGTGCTGTTCAGAGACCTGAGCACCGCCCTGAAGGCAGAGCAGTCTCAGCTCGAGTTCCTGGCCGGGGCTTTGCAAGTCGAGCGGGAGGAGACGCTCGAGGCCATGAAGAACATCATGAAACGCGGGCATCTGAGAGGAAACCACCTGATGTTCTGGTACAACCGGGAGGCGAGGGCGGTGAACTTGGTCCAGGCTGTCCCACCACCATTCGCCGTCGAGGTGAGGGGTCTCCAAGAAGAAGATCACTACAAGATCTGGCAGAGGAAATTCAACGGGCCTAAAGACCTCTTCAGGAGCGTGGACAACGTCGAGGTTCTCTTCACGGTTGACGACACTGCCAGCGACATGGATGATGTCCAGAAGGGCAAGGAGAAGGACGAGGACTTTGATATAGGGAGCCTCTGATGAGCGAAGAAGAAGAAGAAGAAGAACAACTGCCGAACCTCTTCAGGCTCTATCTGGTTCACCAGGACAAGAAGACCTACCGCATCAGGCTGTACGCAATGATGGACATCGAGCATCCTGACAACTTTGTCGCTTTCCAGGACGTGATGACGAGAGCGACTCAGATGGCCTGGTGGACGCTCGGAAAGCAAGAAACGGAGTTCATCTTCAGGGTGGAGCAGCCCTACCGTGAGAAGAAATATGCGAGGAACCTCGTCGGGGTGGTCACGACCGTCTACCATCCGAAGGCCGACGGCATATCTCAGGTAGAAATCAAGTCGCTCGAGCTCGACAGGGAAATCTTCGGGGGTATTATGGAATCATTCAAGGTATTTGCAAGAGATGGCCTGATTGAGACGCCGACGTCGCTGAAACCCCCAAAATACAACAGCCTGAAGGACTTTCCCGTCCAGGACCTGCCCGAGTGGCCGTCCTATATCAAACCCATCTATCAGAAGTACGGAGGGAGGGCCGAGGTCTCCTACGCGAAGCCGCCCCGGCAGACTTACCAGTTCGAAGAAGTCGACCTCGCCGTCAGAGAGGGCGAATGAATGCGTGGATTATTTGGGTCGTGCAGCCCGCCAGGCAGCAGGAAATCATCATAGTAGCTTTCTTCGCCATTTTCGGCCTTGCCTGGGCTTTCCTCGCCGTACCTTATCTCACGAGTGCACCTTGGTTCGTGGCCCTCAATCCTGTGCTTGCTTACATCGCCTATAATCTGGGGTGGTTCTTCCTGGTAACGACGTTCTTCGGGGGTCTGGTGGCGTTCCTGGTTTTTGGCAGGTCGAGGATAATCGGGATGCTAAGGGTCGGCCTGTCGAGCTGGCTCTTCATCTCGTTCGTCTTCGACAACTTCCAGCCTCCGTTCTATCTCTCGCCTACGGGTCAGGTCCTTATCCCAATAGGGACATCCTCCTTGGAGAATGAAGCGGTGGATGCTATGCTCGCCTATGTCTGGGGGCATTTCATCCCGAACGTGCTTATCACCGTGAACCTCTATCTGACCTCGGGCATTGTTTCTGTCATCCTGCTCGCCCTGAGTGTATTCTTCGCACGGCGAAGGAGGAGGTCGGCGTTCACCATGGTCTCGACGGTATTGTTAGCCGTCGTCGCCCTTTCTGCCTTCGCATACCTGGCAGGGGTCCCCGGAGTACAGTCTGTCTCTCTCCTCTATATCTTCACATATCCGGTATCTGCCTTCCTAGCAGTTCTGGCGATGGCACTCCTCCTGGCACCCAAGAAGTTCGTCAAGCTCTTCTACAATTCGCTCTGAGATTATATTCCCATAGGACCGCCTTGGTCGCAATTGCAAGTCGGAGGAGGGTGGCGGCTTCGGTGCTAGGGTTGCCTCTCCTGATGATAATCGGTCTCGTCATCCTGATCCTGATCATCATCGCAGGGCTGGCCTTCCTCTGGCTACTCGCGACGAGTCCCATCCTTCAGATTGCTCTGGCGATAGCCATCATCGTCCTGGCAATTGGGGGTGCGGCGATCTTCTATGCCAAGGCACGCTACGGGTAGGTAGTGGTGTGGTGCAAGATGGCATACAGGTCGAGCCAAAAGAAAAGCACCTACAGGAAGAAGATGAAACTCAGGCGACGCTCGCGTTCTCGACGACGGGGAGGGCTGGGGAAGCAGGTCAGGAAGCTACTCGCTGGTCCAAGTCCTCAGGAACAAGAAGTGAGGATGCGGTTCAAGAGTCTTCTGGCCCAGGTGGACTATGCAAACTCGGAAGCCGAGATAAGCATGATACTCAAGCGAGGCGACAAGCTCAGGGTCCGGTCGCCGAAGTCGGCCAAGAACATCGCCAACTATCAATTCCTTCAGCTCATCAAAAAAGGGAAAGCCAGGGCGACTTTCCTGGGCCTGAAGCCATACGCCGAACAACTCGCGAATCTGCTCATGGCTTACCTGGGTGCGAAGGGAACGACGGAGAGAAGGATGAGATCGGCCTCAGCCTCGGCTTCCGCCAAAGCCCTACCTTCCACAAAAGCCCTCCCTGACTTCAGTTCAGCCATCGAGACGGCTGAAGTGTCGCCTGGTGTGTTCTCCCCTCTGGCCTAGTAGCGGCGAGGGAACGCCCTGGCTGTCGAATCTAGGAAGAAACAGCTGGTGCACTGGCTCTGCTTGGTATGCGTCTTCACGTATCGCCTGCCGCATCTGCACGTAGCCATCGGGAGTGGGGCCTCGGCATTCGGTTTCATTTTGCCGTCGGTGCTGATTGCCCTGTATCCCTGAAACGCGAGGAAGACGCTCGAAAAAAGAAAGGTGAGGTTGACGGTGGTCGTAAGGGTCTGGTCCAGGGCGGGTGCCAAATAGCCAAGGAGAAGGTACACCCCGCCCAGCGTGACATAGGAGAACACCACCCAGCCGAGACGGGTCTTATCCATGTTAGACATAATGTTGCAACGTTGCAACGCCGCCGGATTATATGCCCAGGGGTGGAAAAATGGAGTACTTGCCTGGATTACTCTTCGTCGTCATCGGAGATGTGGGCATCGGGGCTTTGCTGGTCTGGCAGATGCATAAACGGTGGAGAAGAACGCATACGGAGTGACGACGACTCCATCACCATTGTCTGAGCAGAAGGCTTGGCCACGAATAAGACAACGGCAAGCCTGCGCAAGATATGCTCGGTGGCAGTGTATGGTCTGTTATTGCGTTGTCTGCGATCTTCACTTCAAGTACCATACGTCTCGGTGCCCAGCGACCTGGTGGAGGGCGATTGAGTCAGGAAGCTGTGGGGAGGAGGAAGTCACTCCGATGGTAGAGCAATAGGCTACTATTGCCACTTAGTGGCATGGGTATATACCGCAAGCGGTATGCGGTATTGTGTCCCCCAGCGGACTTTAGTCCCCCAGCGGACTAAAGTTCCGTTGGATTTCGACGGTGTGTGCTGTCCCCGGGGACTTATCTGACAGCCAATTATATGGGGTGATGGCCTACGGACGCTCTTCCGGCTCCACCTACAAGAAACAGAGCAAGAAGCAGGGCAAGCAACTTGTGATATTGCCGAGTGCTGCGAAGCCCCAGCAATCGGTCGCCGTACCGACAACACAGGCCGTGAAGAGCGGGCCGGAACCACCAAAGGAACGAGTTTTCGCTGGCTTCAAGGCCAGGCTCATCTACGATTCGGGCGGCACCGCAGTCTCCACCGATGTGAGGTATTCGAAGATGGAAAGAAAGGACCTCTTCCCCACTATCATCATGAAGCACGCGAAGACGGGCCAGGAGGTCGAATACCGTCCAGACCACCGATACCATTACGCCTACTTCATCAAGGGCACCGACATCATGGTGGACGAGTCCGAAGTCAGGTTCTACCAGGTCATCGACGGGAAGGAAAAGGAGGTAGAGAAGTTCCAGAGGACCCACGACCTCAAGATAGAGAAGACCATCCCGCGAGTGGACCTTGACGCCTTCCTCCCGGACTCCTACTACCAGATCTGGTCGGACGACCCTGCTTCGCTATACAAGATTGCGAGCGATCTGGACAGAAACGACAAGGTCGGGGTGACGAGGCTCTCCTTCGGAGGATTCAAACAGTACTACGGCCTCATCTATCCGACGCAGTTCGGGGACGAATTCGGCCTCACCATGATGCTCACGGTGGGCCGCAAGAAGTTCGACCATCTGATGCCAGTTAAGGCCGGGGCAGCGGTCAAGGCGGAAGAGAAGGAGATCAAGGGAGTGCTCGAAGAAATCTAGGCGGAAGAGCATGATTTGGCCTCCTCCCATCGTCGTCGCTCCTCCCAGGGGTCATACAGCAAGCCTGTAAGGCCCCACGGAAGGCAGAAGCAGGGGCTCCTCCTCCTCAGGCCGAAGAACCGGCCTCGAAAGCTCCCGCCCAGTTTCGGGCTGCCGAAGTCCATCATCACGGGCTCGAGGCCACTCAACAACGCGGATGTCATCAAACTGCACGCCCGTGCGACCGATTGGACTGACGCCTGGTTCGCTAGGTATCACGGCCCATACTTCGTGGACATGAAGAGGGATGGAGAGCGAGCAGCCGTCTGGAAGAAGGGCGACAAAGTCGTCATCGCGAACAAGTACAAGAGCGTCTACGTCCCCCAGGGTGAAGGCATCGGGCCGTCCGATTTCCCACCTTCATCCCACATCGTTACCATGCCGACCGAACTCGCAGACCAGATCAGGAAAGCACTGGGGAGTCACGACGGCATCTTCGACGCCGAATACAGGGTGAAGTCCGACGACCTCTACCAGTTCCTCAGCGAGAGGACCAATCCCAACTCGACCGAGACGATGGTGTCGCTCTTCGACGTCCTAGAATTCGACGGGAAGGACGTGAGAGGGGAGCCTCTTTCGCTTCGTAAGGCCATATTGGCCGACGAGGTTAAGCCCCAGGCCAGGGTCGAAGTGGTTCCGACTCAGATAGCCATGGACAAGAAGGAGGCCGAGGAGATAGCCAAGGAATACATGAAGCAAGGCGTCGAGGGAGGCGTCATCAAGCCCGCGAGCCACGACTATGACTCGGGTGAATGGATGCTGAAGTTCAAGCAGGCCAGGAGCATCGACGTGTGCGTCTTGGGTATCGAGAAGACGAAGGACTGGGTGAACAGGGGCATCCCGCACTCCTTCTTGGTCGGGGTGTACGACAAGAAGAAGGGGGGCTGGCGGGTGCTGGGCGAAGTCGGGACTGGCCTTGCGGACGACGTAAGGGCGGCCATGGGAAAGGAGATCCCGAAGATAGAGCTCGACCAGAACACGGCGAGGCAGGCATGGGGCGACCAGTACGACCCGCACTTTGTCTACACCTCTCCTGCCTTCGTACTCGAGGTCACCTTCGCCAAGCTCACTCATGATGGCCACATGAGAGAGCCCCGGGTGATTCGAATCAGGGACGACAAAGCACCGGAAGAGTGCAGCGTCAGCCAGGTCGACGCGAGTAGGACGAACTTCACCAGGTAGCACCTGCTACTACATTATTATTTGTCATGTGGTGTACTCCCGCAGACGCAAATCGACCTACCAGAAGGGCTCGTTCTCTAGGCGAAGGAAACAAAAACCAGGGCATCTTCCTCAGATGCCCAGAACTTTCACCAACCTGCGGTTGCGTTTCGCCTGGCTCAAAGGCGAAATTGATTCAGCCAGGAGCCCGAAACAGGTGAGAGACGCTCTGAGCAAAGGGCGGAAACTCGTGGACGACGCCCTAGGAAGCTACAAGAAGACCGCACGGTCCAGCCTCAGGAAGCTAAATGAGTATGCGAAGAGGAGGCTGGCCCTGCTCAGTGCTCAGTGAGATTTCCTCCGTCTCTTGACGCCGACGAAGAGCACGACGCCCGCTACGAAGGCTACCAGCAGGATGGCAGGCCCGTTTGACATGACTATCTGCGTGAAGCTGGCAGACGGCGAACCTTTGATGTAGAAGTTGCTGATCTGACCTGTGGCCGTGGAGGAGGTCGTGGCCGTGGTTGTGGAGGAGGTCTGACCCAAGTTGTTGGTCGTGGTCGTCGTGGTTATGATTACGTTCACGCAACCGCTAGTGCCACAGGTAGTCGTCAAATATTGGTATGTCTGAACCTGCTGCTGCTGAGTCTGGTTGCTGGTCCCGGTCGGGAGATACCCGGAAAGCGTTGCGATGCCTATCACGATGAGCCCGGCCACGACCACGGACGCGATGAGCTGAAGGGCGACCTGCTTGTTTGCCTTTGAAGACATCATCCAAATCAAATATTATCTCAGATGTGAGGAACAAACTCTTCATCATCGGTGCCATCCTTCTCATATCTGCTGGGTTCCTGACAGTCCGACCTGACCTCTCAGGTGGTTTGAATCCGGCAGGACTAAGGTGGGAAGGACTTTTCTTCTTCTCAGGCTTGTTTATCATAATTGTGGCGATCATAACGAAGAAGTAGGCAGGCAGGCTCACGGTATTATATTTCGCATGGGAAAAGCAGGTGTTGCCGCGGCCATTATCACGGCCCTCCTCATAGTGGGTGTCGCCGTCTATGTCGGGAACAACCCTATCTCAAAGGCCACCGGTTCTCTGTACCAGAAGGTTCAGAACATCGGGGCTGGGTATCTCAGTTCTGCCCAATTGACGATTTATATGCAGGACCCGCCAGACTATACCTCTGACGTAAGTTCCATCCAAATATCCTTCAGCGAGATTGACCTTCTCTCGACCAACGGAAGCTGGATTAAAGTCAGTGGCTCCCAGGCGACCATCGACCTGCTCCAGATTATCAGCCTACCCAAGGACCTCGGCACGTTCAGGATCCCGGCAGGTACGTACATCAGCGTGCGCTTCATGGTGGATCAGGCCCAAGCTACCATCAGCGGCAAGACCGTCCTTCTCCAGATCCCGAGCGGTAGCCAGACCGGCCTGAAAGTCACCATCAGCAACGGTCTGACCGTTTCTGCCGGGGGAGGTGCTACACTAAACGTGCACATCCAGGCCGATAACAACGGCATCCACAATGGGTTGCTGATACCGGCGATGTCAGCGAGCGTGAGCTGACTGTCGTCCATCAGATACGAAGTTTCAGGGGTAATCTATGACCCTGCGCAGAACCGCCTCTTAGTCCTCAAATTCGAAGACCGCCATGCATTCAGGCTAGTCAAGGGTGGTGTCGAAGAGCACGAGACCAATCGCATGGCTCTGCGCAGAGAGATACACGAGGAGACCGGCCTCACCGAATACCGCATCATCGGTGCCTTGGGTACCTATGCCTACCTGTACGGCGGCATTTCCCATATTGTGAACGTCTATCTCGTGGAGTGCTCTATGTTTGACGGAGAAGCTACTCCAACCAGCAGGAACGACGGGGACAGGTTCATCAGGGATGTGTACTGGCTCAAAGTAAATGATGCACTACACTCCCTGATTGGCGACGAGCGTGTATTCGTCATGAAGGCCCTAGGCATTCCGGAACCTAAACCCGCTGTGGAGGTGATAGAGACCTCCAAGAAACCTCCCCTGCCTGCCATTCACTTCTTGAAGAGACCTACTTACCCAAGGCCGTCGCTATCAGCCAGCCCGTCAGATAGGCCACGACCGCGATAAAGCCGAGTAGGAACATGTTCTCCAAGAACAAGACAAGGGAACTCCCACCGAGGGTCACTATCGCAAGTATCTCCGTGAAGACGCTCTGAGTCATCCCGAGCCAGACGAGGACCCCTGTCCCGAAGAAGACGAGGAGTGCTACGGCAACCGCAGAGAACTTGGTCTTCGTGGTGCCGAGAAGGAGAGACATCGTCGGTACCAGAACCCAAACAGCATAGAGCAAGTAGACACTCACAGGAGAACTCATACTTCAAAGAATTACCCCCTTCCTGAACGGAGTCCGCATCCTACCGATAGCCTATTATATTGCCGGTAGAATACCGACAGGAGGTCGATAAGGACGAGTAGATGCAAGAACTGTGGGGGACAGCTAGTCCTAGACGAGTATGACGCTGATTCTGGGGTACGCACACAGGTTTGCAAGAAGTGCGGACGCAAGTACCTGGAAAGAAAACGGGCGCACCTGCCTGGCTGGCAGGTCCTAAAGGTGGAGCGTGGGACGACCTCTGGCTGACACCACCATCCTCTACGGGCGCGTCTCGGCAGGTGTGAGGTATCGACTCGCCGTTCAGCAGCTAGCCCACGAGGTTGGCCTGGCGAAGTGCCAAGAACGAACGTTTGTGGGCCTACCAGGAAGTATCGGAATATGGTGTTGGGTGGACCTGACGATCAAGGCGGCTGAGGAAGAAAAGAAGAAGGGAACCTGGCCGTGGAACATCCCGAACATCGAGACAGTTCGACGTCTGATCAATTACCTTGCCGACCCCAAGGAGATCGATGCCGGGGTGCCGAGACCGCCCGACTCGCCCCCGAAGTGGATTCACCTAAAACTCGACTATCCGGACGTGGACCCGCGAACCGGCCACGTGCGCAGGCAGTCGACCTACCGTCCGGTCGACATCTCGCCAGCGGAGGGAGGGTAGAAGGGATGAAGCAAATTTGGACAGGGATTCTGCTTTGCTTGGTAGACAGAGTCGAAACCCTGTCCAGTGCAGACCTGCCCAGAATACCCAAGGATTGGGGCAAGAAAAATTGAAAGACTTCAAACGCTATGAACTTCTTTGCCCGCGTTGCGGCAAACACCACCGTTGCCTCTCTAATACGAACGAACACACATGCGATTATTGCGGAAAGGAGTGGAAACAAGCCTGACTTCATTCTTTGCTAACCTCGTGGCAAACGGTGGATACGCATGCCAGACATGCAGAGAGCTCAGGAAGAGGGTTGAACAACTCGAGTCTTCAGGCAACCCTCGGTGGCGATACTGGGCCGACCGCCTCGCTGACCATCTCGCACAGTATCACAAGATTGTGGCATGATTGAAGGTGCGTGAGTTGCTTCATAAAGGAAGGCGCGTGAGTGAGAGATGAGCGAACTCCTCTGGGTCTGGCACGGCCACCACGATGTCCTTTGCGAGTATCTCGACCCGCAAAAGAGGGCAGAAATGATCAGGCGTGAGAAGTCCGATGATGAAATACCTTTGCGGCTTCGCTTGATGCAACCAATCAAGCATCCTGAGAGGCTCCCATCAGAGTGGAAGGAGGCCTACCAGAAGTGGGTGGAAGCCTACCAGAAGTATCATGAGGCCGACAGGAAGTGGAAGGAGGCTGACGAGAAGTGGAAGGAGGCCTACTGGAAGTATCGGGAGGCTTACTGGAAGTGGGTGGAGGCCTACCTGAAGTATCTCCCAGAAATTGAGGCCCTCCACAAGATGGACTGTCAAGCGGCCCTCGAAGGGACTTGTCCGTGGGACGGTAAGACTATCTTTCCAGCGGAGGTGCGTGGGCGAAATGAATGAACATGAAGCCTTGAGAGAAGTTGCTCAACAGACCTATGTCGGTTGGCAGGGATACTACAAGACACGCAACATAAACGTGCTACTCTCGCAGATTAAAAAAGTCAAGGAGCTTCTTGAACAGATCGATATGTGGCACCCGCGTGAAGAAGCATGAAGTTCAAGTGCGAAGTCTGCCACTTACAAGATCCTGAGACTTTCTAAGGTTGAGAGGAAGCAGGTAGAGGACGGTTTGAAGGAGTTACAGGAGATGCGAAGACAAAGGTCAAGGACCTAATCTGATGGGAGTCCAAGGAGGATAAGCGACGAACACGATGACATCCATGTCATCGGCTTGATGACAATCCCCTAGTTCCCAGAGGTAATAGTGGCTTACGAATCCCTAGTGAATTCGACTTTTGTGGATGCCCCGCTTTATTGTAACGCAATATGTAGCAGGTGCTAGCATCCTGCTACGGAGAACAGCACGTACGCGGGGACGGCCAGGTAGAGTAGCCAGATCCTAGCCCACTTTTTCCGTCTCATGTGCTCCCTGACCATGGCTTCGGCGACTTTGCAGAAGCCGAGGATTATCGGAATGCCAGGCCAATAGAGAGCCACGTCAGACAGAATTTGATGACATACGACCATGGGACGTCCCGTTCTAATGTAACGCAATATGTAGCAGGTGCTAAGTATCTTACCGACAATACCGACAACACATAGCAGGTGCTACTGTCTTATCCCCACTATTTCCATTAGAAACATCAGTTCGAAACAACGATGCGTATGGTGTGGGACCGCGATGGATTAGGGTGTCAAACCGCCTTCTTTGATTATAAGTTCGAGCTCCTCTACCGTCCTAGGCCTGCCACTCGAGTACCTGCCATCTGGACCAGGCTTCATCCTGACAACGTAGACCGAACTCGGAGGGACGCCCAGCTTCTTGGCTATCAACTTGTCGCTTCCGCCGTCCTTGATCTCCTTGGCTATCTCGGCCCTGCGTTTCTTCCGGAATAGCGACATCCTCCCTTCTGGGTTTGCGTGTGAAGGAGGGGTACGGCTTATGCCTAACGGCTTTCCACGGAAACTGAGGGCATGCTGCCTCACCGGGTGCTTTTCGTATGACATCTAATTGAGATATTATGCTCGCTCCGCTCCGAAGACGACTAACCGACTCGCCAAGAGACTCCCAGCCAGGAAAACTCCGAAGTGTACGAAGACCTCTATCGCTCCGAAGACGACCAGGCTGACCGACTCGCCAAATACAGTAAAACTCACTCCGTTGTAGTAGGACCACACGCTCAATCCAGGAATTCTCAGCACGTAGAGCCCAACACCGTAGTAGAGCAGGGTGAAGAGGACGGTGTACGCCAGGGCTCCCTTGGCGTAAGTCTTCAGCTCGAAGGTCAGTGGCAGAAAGAGTGCCACGACAAGGGCTAGGGCGAACTTTGCGACGAAGTAGGCCGGAACCTCCATGGGTTCTGTGAACAAAGCGTGGAAACCGAAATCGAGGTTCATGGTGAACAGACCCGCAAGGACCGCCATGGCGACCGTAAGTCGGAGGGTCTTGTCCACGAAGGATATAATCGCCTGCCTGCCTGCGCTCTGAATATGAAGCCCCGGTCCACAATCCACTTTAAGCGGGAATATCGGTATCTTGCCGACGGGCCAAGTTCTCAACTTGTCTGGGTCGGCGAGGTCCCGAAGTCTTGGCCCGTCGCGACCTAGTTAAGACATGATTATCTTTCGAGGAGAGCTCTACGGGATGACATACTCGAAAAGGGGCATCCTGACAACATACGACATGAGGGGCGGCTTCCGCCGTGGCTTCTCGGAGCGGTGGAAGCGGTTCAAAGAAAACATGGCCAAGGTGTCGAAGCACGAAGAGGATGTGAAGGCCGAGGTCCTCCATGCGGTAAGAGACGCCCCTCCCGAGGAGTTAGGACGGAAGCTCGGGATTTCAGTAGAAGGCGCGAAGAAGCTGAAAGACACCGTTGAGTTCTGGCACGGTAAGGGATTAGTGTGACTCCTAAGGACAAGGCTGTTTTGAAGAGATACACTGCCGAAGACCTGGAGAAGAGGCTCGGAATATCCCGACCATCGGCAGAGTACCTTCGGTTCATCATCTCCGAGATTTAGCACGACCCCTGACCAGCAATGAATTATCTCTCATGTGCCTACCGCACTGGCAGTCATCGGGTGGAGTTCGGTCGGCCTGGTGGTCGACTTCGCCCTGAACTTCTTCATCTTGAAGGCGTTCATCAACCAGAAGGCGACCTTCGCCGAACTCGCCTTCTTCGAGACCATCCATAACTCGGTCTCCTTCGGCCTCGCATTCTTCTTCGGGTTCAGCGTGCTGAGTCTGACAACGGCCACCATCGACCTCAGCGTAGGGCTCCTCGCCACCTGGATGCTGGCCTCCGTGGGCCTCGCCTACTATATCCTGGGCCTGCATACGCCGAAGCAGGTGGGTGCCTTCATCGCCGCAGACACGGCCCTCGACTACCTGATGGGGGGCGTCTTCGCCGTCCCTTCCGCGGCTACTTTGGCCGTCCCGCAACTTTCGCAGGCGTCCCCGGCCATTTCGGGCATCTTCGCGTTCGGTCCAATAACCATGCTCGAGGGCCCGGTGATAATTGCTGTCGTCGTCCTCGTCCAGTGGCGTACAGGTCAAAAACCCAAGCTGGTCGCCGATGGATGACTGGCACTATTCCTACTGGGTTGGCTGCCAACCCCAGCAGCAACTCATTCCTGTACGGTTTGTTTCCGACTCCAATCCTCCGATTTCAACTAGTGATAGGGAGGGAAGCGCTTGCTGGCTATTGCGATATTCGGCAAAAGTAAAATACTCTGCATCACGTCCAGCGTCCGAATGAAAGCACGGCTGGTTCAAGGTGTCGCGACCACTTGCATAGCCATAGGAGCAGTGCTGGCCGTATTTGGAAATACTGTTACAACCCTTTGCACCAGTGCGGCCTGCATACAAACGTGGACCGTCTTGGGGACTTCAATTCTGGCAGTAGGATTTGTCATTCTAGCCATTGCGGGTATGGCCGCGCGAGGCGGAAAGATCCTCTAAGCCTAGGCGAGAAACTACTCAAGGAGGAGGTAAAGGACTGAAATTTGTTCCAACGGAACAATTTCCCCTTTCGAACACAAGCCAATTTACTCTACCTTTGAGAATAAGCTCCTGTTTGAGCTCCTGTTTGAGCGAAAAACCATGCTCCGTGAGGAAGTCTATGACCTGTGGCTGTGTATGCCCTCTTAGCGTCTGGTGAGTCTCAACAACCAGTTTGGAGACGCTTTTGAGAGTCTCTGACGCTCCTTGCAATACTTCCAATTCTGAGCCTTCGACGTCCATGACAATGACGCTTGGTCTCAGATAGAGAGAATCCAGAGGCTCGACCTTTACTGTGAAGGCAGTCTTTGGACTCATTCCTATCATATTCCACTTCAGCGTGCCTCTTATGTCCTCACGGATACCTTTGACAAAGAGCTTGGCATGACCAGAACGGTCTGAGAGACCATGGTTGTAGAGAAATACGTTCTTCCTGTTTTGGCGTTTGAGGAAGGAATGGGCTAGGTAAAAGGAATATGGGTTTGGCTCAAAGGCGTGGACCTCTTTAGCGATCAAGCTTAGGAGATATGTGCCTCCTCCAGTGTGAGCGCCGACTTCAACAACCGTATCAGAGGAACCTATCAATCTCGGATAGAGTGTATAGGCTGGCTCTTCTGCCAGTGGGTTGTAGTATCTTGCCAGCAGCTGGAGCCTCACTGGCTTGGCTGCAAGTGCGATGAGGCCACGCATGAAATGAGGCCACTCATGAAATTGTACGTTCATCAACCACGCACGATTCCATCCTTCGCAGGCTCAAGTTGCGACTGGATTCTCGCGTATATCTTCGCCTGCTCCTGCGGCGGCGGGATGAAGTATGATCTCTTCTGGCCGCTGAGAGCGTGCCCCATCCAATACTCCACCAGGTCAGGGTCCACGCTCCCCAGCTCTAGCCGCAACACACCGAGCATCTTCAGCCTTGTCTCGAAAAATCTCCTCAGCGAGTGGGGCGTGACATCGCCTGGGATGCCCACCTTCTTTGCCGCATCCTTCACTATCTGCTCGTAGTAGCTCCGGCTGATGTCGAAGACCGGGCCCTCGTCGGGCTTCAGAGTCTTCAGGCAGGCCACCGTGGCCTCGCCGAAAAAGGTGTCGAACTTCACGGACTCCTTCTCCCTCACGAAGTCAATGTGGACCACCCCGAGCTCGTTCTCCCCGAAGACTTGTTTCTTCACGGTCCCGAAGGCCCGGGACATGGAGTCCCATCTGATGCACAGCAGCTCCCTCAGGCCGATGCCGCTCTGTGCCTGGGCGAGAGCTATCATCCTGTGCTCAGGTTTCATCGCCTTGAGCATCATCCCCAGCTCCTCGGGTGTGGGGACGTGGATTGGCTTCTCGACCACCCCGCCTGGAATCCTGGGCTTGACTAGCGGCTTGTAGTTCTCGTCGTAAAAGGCCACGACGGCATTCAAGGTCGAGGAGATGTAGTTGCTCGACAGCTTCTTGTGCTTGTTCAGCCGGTTCCTTCTCTCCTCCAGGTGCCTCCGGAAGTCTTGCAGAAGCTCCTCGTGCGTGCGCTGCACATCCTCGTCGGGATGCCTGAGGGTCTTCTTCCTGTCCTCTATAATCTCGTCAGGAGACTTCCCGAGGAAGTTGCAATAATCTGTCAGGGCCCTACGGTAGAGCTTATCCCAGGAGGAAGGTTTCACGCTCTCCTTCAGTCTCCTTGCTGTGACAAACTGTTCGATGTCTTCTTGGGTCAGGGCTGCCTTGAGCCCTTTGATCCTGCCGACGGTCGCGGTGGTTGCCATCGTTTGATATAATCGGGGAAAAGTGGAGAAGTAGCACCTGCTACATGGTTTCGAGTTCGAGTTCGAGACTCATGGAGGGTTATACCCGTTTCGGGTATAAGGCCCTAACTAACTAACACCAACACTACAAGTCTTGCCGAATCTTGCCGAAACGCCCTGAAATATCCTGATTATTCCACTCGTGGCGAAGTCGAAGCAGTCCTACTCGAAAGCGATCACACAGCATGGCCTTGGCGCGTTCAAGGTTAAGGTCCCAGCCCAGAAGTCCGACCGACAAGGGTCCGAGGAGGCTATACGGCTCGCGTGGCAGAGATACTACGCGGCCACGCAAAAAGCCGAGCAAGCCTACGAAAAGGCCAAGCAACTATTGGCAAAGCGCGGAAGCGTGGGTAAAGACACAAACGTGGACAACAGGTCGAAGCCCGTCCCTTCACCTCGCCATGCATCGGGGAGTTGGTCAAACCTCAGCCCTGAGGAGAGACGCTTGAGGTGGTGGTATGACAAGATGGAGTGGTTCAGGCAGCAAGACCGAAGCAAGGGTCGCCCGGTCAAGGATGACTCTCAGTACGCCCGCGCAGTCAGCCGGATGTGGAGAATCCAGAGTGAAGAGAAACGGAAAGGCGTCCTCGACGGCACCTACGATTACACCGGCAAGGGTCTCGCCGAAGGTAAGAATTACGGTTGGCCGCCGAGGTAGAATAGAAATGAAGCTCAGGCACGACGGCGAGCTCATCTGCCAGTGCGGTTCACCGCTCCAGGGCGAAGAGGAGGTAGGTTCGGGGGAGTGCGTGGGCTGCCTGAGCTTCCAGAGTGACTTGATTGTGTAAGGGAAGGTTGAAATCTCATGTTCAGTCGGCCTTGACTTCTATCCTTGCCCTTCCTTGCCCCTTAGAAGGGAGCTCAAACACTGGGGAAAACCGCCCCGATGGACGCTTCCAAAATCGAGTTCAATAGGGCGGCCTCGCCAGGAACAAAAAACATCTGCACCTACTGCACTTGAGCGTGGGTAAAAGGACTCTTTTCCCCGATTTCAGCCTCCCTGACAGATAACCCTGAACCTGTCTGAAACGGCCAAAAGAAGCCCGAATCGAGCGATTCCGAATCGGTGCAAGCGTGCATTTCTCGCCGAGTCCGCCGTGCATCTGACACCGGACCGGGTCCGGCGGGTGCCTACCTGGCTTAGTATATGAGTAAATGGTTTTGATGTGTGCGTGTGTGTGTCTCTGCACGGTCTACACCTATCCCTATTTCGTGCGGGGAATCGCCCTGTGACCGTGTAGATCATCGGCCTCTGCTGCGTTGCAACGTTGCAACATTATGTATTTCGATGGTTTTGACCCGTTCCCGACTGT
>Ga0080006_1195571_pt1 | contig 52026 bp, 41 predicted proteins | sample RS3BMetagenome_FD_69209 | JGI IMG/M metagenome (GOLD analysis project Ga0080006, IMG submission 69209) | Ferric oxide microbial mat and aquatic microbial communities from Rainbow Spring, Yellowstone National Park, USA - RS3B (SPADES... ... | reverse complement strand
ACCAGTTGTTTGCGATGTTTTTGCACTTCACCATCCATGGTGAAATCCAGCATACCACCACTTACCCGAGCGCGCCAGCGCCGTTATTGTGAATATTTACCGCAGAGCGGTAAACAGTTACTAAGCAAAATTACAAATACTAGCTGCGTCCCCGTTACGCTCTCCCGTGAAACGCTGTTGGCGTTTTACGATTTTCCAGCCGAGCATTGGGTGCATATCCGCACCAGCAACCCAATCGAAAGTATTTTTTCAACCGTACGGTTACGCCACGACAAGACGCGGAATAATGGCAGTCGGAAGGCCTGCTTGGCGATGGTCTTCAGGCTCTGCCAGAGTGCAGAGAGGGGTTTTCAGAGACTTAATGGCTCGGAATTAATTCCAGATGTATTGGCAGGAATCCAATTCGAAAATGGAGTCAAAAAATCAGCCGCCTGATTGAGCCAATCCACAACATTTGACAGTAACTCTTGGCCGGACGTTTACGATATATGACCCAAACGGCGGCCAATCAAGCGTGTCATTACTTTCCACATACGCTATCTCCAAAATATTTCACGGTAGATGAAGGAAGGCTCAGTGTCGAAAAAGACGAGCCGCCAAAAATGGAATCCATATCTATTTCAGAGGCGGACCCCAAGGCTTGAAGGTATAGGCCCGCTAATACATTTTCACGCCGCTGCCCGCCAGCACCTGTCTTGCAGTGGGAAGCAGGCCAGCGTAGAGCTTCCGGTTAGACAGGGCGTTTTGCCTGCGGATCGCAGCTTGGACCCTCTTCTGGCCAAGAGCGTCCCACTTTTTCACAAGCGAACTGGGATACCGCCCAGCCCCCGCCGTAAAAAGTGCGAAGTCATCTCCATGAAAATATTTTTGAAGAATTTCACTGGCCCGCTGCATGACCATGGTATGCTGGGACCACACGTAGCCTGAGATCACGTCTTTCTTCGTGGCTGTCGAGATGTTCCCACCAGCTATGGTCTTACCGGTTTGCGCGAACGCTTTCGCATTCAGGTACGCAAAGGGGTACCTCCTAAACGCCTCTTCTAATGATTTTACCGATGGGATGCTGGAGTCCGGATAAAGCATTTGCGGATTAAAATAATCGCAGGCTCCGTGAGCTAGCTTCGAGAGTGATTCACCGACCTTGGCCACGAGCTGGGCACGGACGCGCTTCGGGGTGTCGGTGTACGTCTGATCTACGTAGGCCCGCATGGCCACGAAACATCGCTGAAAAAGGGTGGCGGCCGCATGCTTTTGCGCGTTGGTAACGTCCGGCAGTTCCACGAAAGTCGTAAAGTCGTATTTGAAAAATGCTTCGAGTAGTTTGGCCTCCTCTCGCCCGCCGCCACCCCCCGCCACCTGGCCGACGAGGTAGCGGCGCATCTGCCGAAATACTATTTTGCGTTTGGCTTCGTCTAGTCCGCCGCACTTTAGTAATATTTTGGCAGCAATCCAGAGGAGATTTGCCCTTTCCGCTTCCGTGAGCCCCTCTACCGAATCGATTGCAAGCTTAACCTCGCGGATACCCTTGATGCCTCTCGGTATGTCGCGGGCGGGCCTTTTGGCTTTCGTTTTGAGAATAATTGGAACTTCATCGTGCTTGGCCAAATGCGAGCCGTAGTATTTTGCCACCGCCTCGTTGGTAAGGGTGAACGATTTCCAAGGAAGAAGGAAGTTTTCGAGGAAATAGATACGATAGGGCGCTGGCGTGCGCTGTATCTTATAAATCAGGTCCGACAATTGAAAATGCCACTGCAAGGCCCATTTCTGGACCTTCGGCGTAATTTTTGGATTCTGGAGCAGGGCATGGAGCACCACGAGCGCAAACCCGTAGTGGTATTGACTCACAAGCCGGGCAACCTGCCGTACGGCTGACTGTAGTGGGAGGTGCGCGTACGCGGGTTCAAGGAACTTCGCGGTCAATACAGCAATGTTGGCCTGCTTGCCACCAACCATCCGACGCATCCTTGATACCAGCGATTCAACACTGTAAAGGTAGTAGACGTAAGGAATGTGGTCGGCCTTAAGCAGCTGGCGGTAACACCGCAGCGTGGTAGCCAGCTCAGTCCAGTCCCATTTGTAAGCCGCAGCATAGGCGTTGTAGAAGATGCGCAGGCGAACCAGATAGCCCGATAATTTGGGAGCGAGTTCCTTCTTACTGTAGTATTTTGGGTGTGCCTTGGCCTGCGCGCCCGGCCATATTCCCAAGGACACCAGCCGGCCGTCAACCTGTGAAACCCCAATTCCATGCCTGAATTGAAACGGCCAGACGCCCGGGACGGTACCCTTGCAGTAAACCAATTTGGTGAACCGGGCCAGGAACGTGCAGCTTTTTCCCCGCATAACCTCAATTGAGCTTGGATAGCACCCCCGCCCGCCCCCTGATGGGCGGGAAAACCGGATGAGGATGGTGCGCCCACCCCGGAGATACGGAATTTTCCCGTATGCATGGAACATGACGGTTTTAGACAACCCATCCGCGTTGGCGGTTACTATCGTTGAGCCAAGTGGCGTGACGATCCCGATAGCGGGCTGTTGGATTCGGATTTCCCGGAGCCTCCGGACGGAGAACAGAAAATCCTCGACGCGGTCGGCGTCGCCTGGCCAGTTTACCGGGCCGCGCACCGACAAGCCGATGCCCGCATGCTCGCGTGAACGGCCTATCTTTAAATTCACCTTCTTTAAGACGACAGGCCAAAAGCCTTTGACATAGTCGGAAATCAACGACCCGCGCGAGGGCCCAAACCCAGAATACTTTGAAGCGGTGACGCTTGGCGGCATCCGGCCATTGTTGAAATAGCCACTCACCCCGTGCACTCCCCATTCCACTCCGTCGGTCCGATCCTGGGCCGCGATATAGAACTGGAACGGAACTGCGAGGCACGGCTCGTGCCAAGCCGCGTATGCCTCGCCATGGTGCCTCCCCAAGACACCGTGCCAATCCACCAATTCTGGGTAATAAAAGCCCAGCAACCGGCAGTGGCCCACATAAAAGTTGAAGTGGCAGACCATACCGCGTGCCAGATGGATGCCACGAACCGACCTGCATAAAAGCTGATAAGCACCGTGCGAGCTGACCATTACGGGCGGCTTCAGAGTCCGTCGCCACGAGTAAGGAAAAGCCGGCACCCTAAATACGAGGGCAGGGTCGGCCGAGCTGAGCTCGCGAAGTAAAAATACCGGTGCCATTTGCAGCTCAGAGTCCCGGCTCATCGCACCGACCGGGTTCCACCGCGATCCGTTTTCCATCGTAGGGAGCGAGTTCTTCACATAACGCCTTTCGGCGGCGACGATAGCCCTTTGTAGTGCGGCCTCCGCCTTTGGGCTCGTGGCCGGACCGGTCAGGGCGTGGGCAAAGCCCGCACTGGCCAGCGCAAAAACCACGAACGCCATAACTGGACGCAAATCACCAACCATAGGATACTCCTTGATGCAAACACCCGGCCCAGGGCACATCAACTATGGGCGCACCTAACTTGGTTTAAATTGAGCCACCGGCATCCGCCCCAACCGCCGCCGCGCCCCAAACCTAGCCTCAATCGCCCGACGGCGGATCAGCAATGTTGACGTCGGAATGCGAGACCATCGATTCCGACCCTGGGGACCCGCCGCTGCCTCCCCCGGTGGCGGTTGCGTGGCCGACTTCAGTAACCACCACCGGCGCAGTTCCCTTAATCGGGGCGGTGGATGAAATCAGGGTGTATGTTGCGGTGCCCGATGCGCTGCCCTGCCCGTTTGCGGCCCACTGTTGCGATTGGCTATAACTTCCCTTCACACCTGCCGAGTTGTCTGTCACTTGACCACCAATATTTCCACCAACACCGAGGCTGTTCGACGCGTTACTGTATTGCGCGTCGTTGGATATTTCCTTATAGTTGAGTGTGATAGCGTACCCGCCTACTTTCGTAGAACAGGATGCGCCTCCCGACGCCCCGGCTGCGCCACTTGCCGATGACCCGCTGTCGGCGGCCGCTGTCGAGGTCACGGTCATACTGGCACCTCCGCTGGCTGTCGCGTCACCGCTCTGCTGCGCCACCGTGTCGGGCGTTGCGGGCTCATCCGGGTCCACCCAAACACTCGTCCACTGGATGTTGTACGATGCGGTCGCTGATCCGGACTCCGACCAGGGATTAGCGAAGCCCCAGGGCAGACTTCCGATGTTTTTGACGTCCGCCTCGGCGTTGCCGTCCGATTGCGTGGCCGATGGTGTTAAGGTAGCTTGGCCATCCAGTATCCGGGGAAAAAGTGCGTCCCAGTAGTCGGCCACCTCGGGCTGGGAGACGGTTGGTGTCGCTGGCCCCAACTCCACCTTCTGCCAGACCCAATGCCCGTCGTCAGGATAATCTTCTTTTTGCTCCTGCGGCTGGGCGGCAAAGCTCGATGGCTGGCTTGGCCCCACTGCAGCAGCCCACCCTCTTGGTGCCAAGAAGGCGGCGACGGCCATTGCTCCTGCCGCAATCGCGATGTGCGCCTTACGATTTCGGTTTCCGCGCTTCAACATTGAATGGTCTCCTAAAACGAAAATTTTGGGGCGGGCCGCATAAGCGATCGCCGATGCCTCCAAGCTCGCACCTCGGTACCATCTTCGTCAACTTGGCGTTCGCTGTTCCCATTCCACCTCAGCGACTCCTCGATGCGCCTCGCCGGAACGACACCCAGTTTTTCCTCAATCCTCTCGGCATGCCTGAATTGGCAAATACTCCATTCGCAGATCGCGAGGGCCTTATCGGCTCCAAGCGAGGCGGATTTAGACTGCGCAAAGCTGGCCGTGCAACGCTGATAGACCCGAGCCAGAAAAGCATATGCCGCCACCCAACGCGATGCCACCGCCGGCGACGCCTCTGAAGAAGCAGCCAAGCATCTGAAAACGCGGTTGCACGCCCTGACAGCAGCCGCGAACCCCGTTGGTGCCGCGCCCCATGGCCGACCGAGGTGCGGCGTGTAAGCAACCGTGGAAACGCGGGGCGCGGACCGATCAAAATAGGGCGGGCAATATTGATCCAGCGGATCCAGTGCGGCCCCACTGAAAATTGTATTCAGCGAATGGTTGCGCGAAATCCTTACCGCAATTTTCCCGGGGCCGAAAACCATGAACCGCTTCCACACGCCCCCATAGAAGTTTTGCGACCGGCCCATCGCGGCCCGTGGCACGCGTGAAAAGTCCCGCTCGCTTTCGAAGGATTCCATATACGGGTGCGGCCGAAGGTCTAACCGGTAATCACGGTAGCGGGCGGTGCCGCCGTGCCCGTTGTCGTCCCACTCGTACACGGAGAAGATGAACGGCCCGGCGGGCACGTTCAACTCGATGTAAAGCCCGGGTCCCTGCCGCCAATAGGCGCAGGCCTCACCGTGGTCGTCAGTCGAAGCGTCACGGCGGTCAAGATTGGCGGGCACATGGAAGAGCTTTTCACGGCTTTCCATGTACGGCTTCGGAAGCTCCAGCGCCCGGGGATTGGCCGTCTGAAGCGTCTGAACCCAATACCTCGGCTCATCGCCTGCCACTGGGTGGGCCAAGCTTACGGCGTAGAGTATGCTCGACTCGTTCGTGCCCCAAACAAAATCATAGGGTGAGCAGACGGCGGCCAAATCGATCCAATATTTCCCATACCGGCCCAGCCAGTTGCCTTCGGTTCGCCAATCGTCGGGCAGCGGCACAATTCGCGGCTGTTTTTGGCCCTTGGATTTTATTAGTTCGCTGCGGATGGCATTGGCCATCGCGGTAAGCTGCCGGGCACTTGGCGGCTTTGCCCCCTGCGGCTCGGAGGGAATTATTGCATTTTTATTGTTGCTGTCGGTGTTGACGCTGGCCTGCCGCCACGCATTGTTGCTCTGGCCCGGCAGGGTGATGATCCTTACCCCTGCGCCATAACAACCCACAGCCATGGCACCACCCTTGAGTGGCAGCAATGATTGGATGTAATTGCCCACCTGCGGCCGATGAATCTGCCAGAGATTGATGATTCTTCCCTGGGCGTTGTATTGCCACACATCCAAACCCGTTCGCCAATGGCCTAACCACAAATAACCGGCTTTGCCTGTTGATGACGATCCTTCCGCTGCAACTTTGCCGCCACTACCAGCCGGTTGCCACGCCACTACCGTCGTGTGATCTTCCGTTGGCAGTTGGGCCAATAATCTCCCCGGTGGTGGGTTCCAGTGTGCGGGCGGATGCCACAGGCCGTGGACTTTGGCGACAAAGTTTTGTCCGTGTTCAAATGTCAGATGGATATTCAATGATGACACCGTACGTGCGGCGGAGGACGCGCGGGCACCAGGCCCGCGGCTAAACATCGCAGATTGCGCCGTTGCCGCGCTTTGGGGCACGCCAACGCACTTTCCCAATGCGATCCCCTCATCGGTCGCTACCGCTAAGTGATGGGGCCAGGTGGTTGTGACTGAGTTGATCAAATTACCCGGCAAACCGTTGCCCGTTGCCGTTAATGGCATGTGCCATGGGCCTTTAATCACGCTCCATTGATAATGGCTCCAGCCCAGGGCATCGCCGGGTACTGATATGTTTCCCTGCCTTGGTGTGCCAATTGCCACGCCGCTGCATTGCGTACCCACCAACACCAAGCCGTTGGATGCAAACGCAATAGAATCTGGATTCATCGGCAAACCGTCGGCCTGTGTGATGTAATGCCAACGATGATGATGCGGCTGGAGCACACTCGCGGGTCGGCTTCCGGGCGGATCAACCGCCCGGCTCGCTGGGGTGGCCTTTTGGCACTGATAAATGCTGATACCGTTCTCGGTGCATATCCACATCTGGTCGGTGTAATGATCAAACTGCATCGCATAAACGTGATTGCCCAGTGGCCCGGCCAACACATGGTGCTTGGGATTCTGCACCATGTCATAATCCTGCCAGCGTTTGCCGTTGAATACACTGATGCCATGGTTTAATTCTCCCGCCCATATGCGATTGTGGTTGTCGCAGGCGATGGCATAGATGCAGTTATTTTGCAGGGTTCCATGGGTATTTTGCTTGGTGAATTCCTTCCACCGTTGGCCTTTGGGGGCTGCTGGATCGTACCGAAACACCCCCGCCCCTTCGGTCGCCAGCCACAGGTTACCCTGATGATCGGTGCACATGGCCATGATGAAATGGCAATCGGGATCGTTCTGTGGTGTTGCTGTGATTCTTGGATGCGGGATGTGCAATGCCACCACATGGCAATCGGCCCATGGCAGTGTCATGAGTGGAATAAAAATGGGTGTGGGATGGCTGAATTGCCGCTGCCATGGTACTCGTGCCAACGGCACTTTGATGATGCGTGGCTTGGGGGCTGCTTTGGCATACACGGGATGCGGCGCAAATAGCAGCAATGCAATCAGCAGGGCTGAAGCCCACCGCATCCTGAAGGCGGTGGCGGCCGCCCCAGAGTTCAGACATTCAGCAACGCAGTGGAACACGGCGTCCACCCTTCGCCCCGCGCGAAAAAATGGGGGGGGGCAGGGCAGAAATTCGAGTTGTCCAACCTTTCGACGCCACGCGACCAAGGCTCCTGCGAACAAATACATAATACCGAAAGCACAGAAGATATTCAGCGCTTTTATTTATCAGACGCTTACACAGTAACCAACCGGCAAATAGATTGCAAGTGAAAAATTGAAAATTTTTAAACAAGCTGCGGGGTAATGGAAGCTTAACATGATACGCCTGCGGGCGGTGCTCATGCAAGCCGGCGCGGGCACAAGGCCACGCGTGAGCTTTTGCCGACGGATGCACATCATGGTCGTGGCATCATCCTGCGTGCGATTGCCCCAATTCATCACGCGCGGGCACGAGGCCACGCGGCTCAAAGGGGTGGCGAGACGCACGCGCTGCGGGGCGGACCACGCCGATGGCAATGCAGGCCGCGGCGCGAGGGATTGGTAGCGTCTGGAGACCCCTGCAAGTTGCGTGACTCGTCTTCGCTATTGCAGTCTTTGCAATGCCCGGTACGGATCACGACCAAGCGATTAAGCGCCGCTGCTTTGGTAGTTGCGCGTGGCGTAGTCAATCATTTGTACAACCAGCGCTGTCCAGCCGGTTTGATGTGAAGCCCCGATCCCTGCGCCGTTATCACCATGAAAATATTCATTAAATTGCATCAGGTCTTTCCAGAGCGGGTTGTCTTGAAACATCGCCTGCCCGCCGAAGGCCGGGCGTTTGCCACCTGCCTGGCGCGTAAAGATGGTGATCAGGCGGCGGCAAAGTTCCTCTGAAAGCTGCAGAAGATTGATCTGCTCACCGGGCTTGCAGGGGTTATTCACCTTTACGCTGTCGCCGTAGAAACGGTTGTAGGTACGCAGCGCGGTAATCAGCAGATAATTGGTGGGAAACCAGACCGGCCCGCGCCAATTGGAATTGCCACCGAAGAGGCCCGAGGTGGACTCAGCCGGTTCATAGTGGACGGTCAGCTCATGGCCGTCGAGTCGCAAGCGATACGGATTATCCAAATAATGTCTGGAGAGTGATCGAATGCCATGAGGCGAGAGGAATTCGTTTTCATCCACCACGCGTGCCAGGACGCGTTCAAGGCGGTGCTGATTGGCGATACTCAACAGCAGACGTTCACCGTCGGCTGATGTACTTACGCCGACATGCCCGCAATCGATGCGATCGCGCATGTCGGATGACTGCCATCGGTCCTTGAAGGCAGGCAGATTGACAAACCAATTTTTTTCCAATATTTGAACGGCGTAAAGCGGAATAATGCCGACGTTGGACCGAAGCCGAAGCGGAATGACTGTGCGTCCTTCGTCGTTGGTGATTTTATCGTAGTAAAAGCCATCCTGAGAATCCCAAAGCCCGCTGCCGCCTTCCACCGGGGAATTGATGGCTTCCGAGATGGCCAGGAAGTGGTCAAAAAATTTCAGTGCCATGTGACTGTAGCTGGGATCCACCTGGGAAAGCTCAATCGAAATGGTCATCATATTCAGGCAGAAAAGGCCCATCCAGCCGGTGCCGTCAGCCTGCTCCAGCGAAAGCCCGGCTGGCAGCGGCTGGCTGCGGTTAAAGATGGAGATATTATCAAGTCCCAGGAACCCGCCCTGAAAGATATTTTTACCCACGCTGTCTTTACGATTTACCCACCAGACAAAGTTGATTAAGAGTTTATGGAACATGCGTTCAAGAAATTCATGGTCACCCTTCTTTTTGCGGCGTTTTTCATTGTTGTATATGCGCCATGTGGCCAGGGCATGAACCGGTGGATTGACATCACCAAAGGCCCATTCGTAGGCAGGCAACTGGCCGGAAAGATTCTGGTAGCGTTCCGATACGATCAATTCCAGATGTGATTTGGCCAGGTCCAAGTCGACATAGCAGAGTGTGAGGAGATGAAATGCCCAATCCCAGGCGGCAAACCAGGGGTATTCCCAACTGTCGGGCATGACAATGATGTCGCGGGCGTTAAGGCGGTTCCACTCATGGTTGCGGCCTTTCAGTCGCTGGGGCGGCGCCGGGGCATCATCATCTCCCCGCAACCACTGTGCGACAGGATAATTGTAAAATTGTTTATTCCATAATATTCCGGATAAAGCCTGGCGTGACACCTGCCGCCACTGCGGATCGATATTGCCGGGCAGCATGCGGTTATAAAAATGGTCGGCCTCCTTTTGCCGCGCCTCGAATGTAGCGGCGCACTGTTTAAATGGGTCGGCTACCTGCGCATCGGCCAGCAGCAGTTCCACCACTTTGGTGGATTGCGGTGCCAGCAGCCAGGTAAAATAAACTGCTGCCTTGGTGCCGGTGGCCTTCTGATGCACGGCATTATGTTTGCCATTGATGATGTAATCGTGAAGGGCGTCTTTGACCGCCGGATGGTTATTGGGCACGTTGTAAAGCTTCTGGCGGTTGGTTTCGTTGAATGTAAAGAGCGTCTCGTGAACACCGGTGGCGTGCAGATAATAGGCACCAAGTTGCTGATGGACAGCTTTAAGCATCACATCACCATTGTCTTTGCCGCCCACCAATGTAATGACAGGTTCTGGAGGACCACCCTTGTTCCACGCCCACGTATTGCGATACCAAATGGTCGGCAGGAGGTGGAACGGAGCGGCGACCTTGCCGCAATTTTTCACGGTGATACGTGCATAGATTTTGCACGGATCCAGTTTGCAGTACTCGATTGTGATGTCAAAGAAAGCGTCATCGGCGAAGACGCCGGTATCCACCAATTCATATTCCGGCTGGTTCGGGCCACGATGGCGATTGATCTCCACGAGTGACCGGTACGGAAATTCCGCATGGGGATAGCGGTAGATCATTTTCATATAAGAATGAGAGGGGACATTATCGGTGGCAAACCAATATTCCTTCACATCTTCACCATGGTTGCCCTCCTGATTGGTCAGACCGAAAAAGCGCTCCTTGAGGATAGGGTCGCGGCCGTTCCAAAACGTCGGCGCGAAACACAGTGTCTGTTGATCATCGCAGATGCCGGCAATGCCATCTTCGCTCCAGCGGTACGCACGGCTGCGTGCCATATCGTGTGAAAAATAATTCCAGGCGTTGCCGTCGGGTGAGTAGTCCTCGCGAACTGTGCCCCAAGCGCGGGCGGAAACATATGGTCCCCACTGTCGCCACTTGGCGGCCTCTTCCGGCTTAGCCATCTTGTCGGATTCGTAATTTGCGGAATCAAACTCTGGTGTGGGCTGCATACTGGCTCCCTGGTCAGGTGGTGACGGTTCAACAATCTTCCCTATGGGATACACGATAGTGTGGCGCGATACAAGCGCATCCGATAACACTGAGGCAAACGGAGACTTTATTCTGATTTCCAGCCTCAACGGTCAATCAGCAAAGACTTCCCCGGCGGGCTGCATGGCAAGGGTGAAGTTGGCGACGGGCGCATTGCCGATTACAATATCTATCGGCGCGGATTACCATCCGCTGCAAGTGCTCAGCTACGGGGAACTCGGGAGCCGCCACAACGGGGTGAGGCTCCAGCGGGGTTGATCGTGCTGCGGCAGAATTAAAAAAGGGATCACGGCGTGACAACTGTAGCAGTGCCTGCCGTCCAGGCGGAACCCACCGACGCGGAACTAATGCAATGGTACAGGCAGATGGTGCTTATTCGGCAGTTTGAACTGCGATGTGCCCAATCTTATCAACAGCAAAAAATCGGCGGCTTTTGCCACCTGTACGTTGGGCAGGAAGCGGTGGCGGTCGGGTCCATCGGGGCAGTACGCCCCGATGATTACATCATCACCGCCTACCGCGATCATGGGCATGCCATTGCCCGAGGCATGGATATCCATCCGCTTTTTGCAGAACTTTACGGTAAGCGCACCGGTTGTTCGCACGGCAAGGGCGGTTCGATGCACTTTTTCGACTCAGAGAAGAATTTTCTGGGTGGCCATGCGATTGTCGGGGCGCACATTCCCTTGGCGGTGGGGCTAGGCTGGGCGATTAAATATCGCAAGCAGGATCGGGTGGCGTTGTGCTACTTCGGTGATGGAGCGATTAATCAGGGCTCATTTCATGAGGCGCTGAATCTAGCGGGTTTGTTCAAATTGCCATGCATTTTTCTGGTCGAAAATAACGGCTACGGCATGGGGACGCATGTGCATCGGGCGTCCGCGGTAACAGAATTAAAACTGCGAACTGCGGATGCCTACGGCATACCGGGTAAAGACGTAGACGGAATGGACGTGTTGGCTATGTACAAAATGGTGCGATCCGCGGCGGACTACTGCAGAGAGGGAAACGGATCCATATTCCTCGAGGTTAAAACCTATCGGTATCGCGGCCACAGCATGTCTGACCCACAGAAGTATCGCACCCGCGAAGAAGTAGCGGAATATCAAAAACACGATCCCATAGGTCGACTTGAGAAGGTGCTGCAGGAAAAACGATTGCTGGATGATGCCAAGATCAGTGCGATAGCAGATGAAATTCACCACCAGGTGGAAGCGGCCCATGAAAGGGCAGATAGCGACCCAACCCCTGAATTAGATGAAGTGTGGACCGATATCTACGCGCAGCCTTTTGAACCGTACCGTTGAGCGAGGCCGTCACCGTGCGGATCGCGGCTTCTGCACAGCCGTCAATCGACGCGTAATGGGCCATCCAGCTTGCCAGATAAACCAGATAAAAAGGGATTAACCATGCCAGTTATTCAAATGAGGGAAGCAATCAATCAGGCGATGTGCGAGGAGATGGATCGCGACCCGGAAGTATTTTTAATGGGTGAAGAGGTTGCTGAATATGATGGTGCCTACAAGGTATCGCAAGGCATGCTGGCCAAATTTGGTCCGATGCGCGTGGTGGACGCGCCCATTTCTGAGTGTGGATTTGCCGGCCTGGGCGTTGGCGCGGCGATGGTCGGCATGCGGCCCATCATAGAATTTATGACTTTTTCATTTTCGTTGGTGGCATTTGATCAGGTCGTCAATAACGCGCCCAAAGTGCGGCACATGTCGGGCGGGCAACTCAGCGTGCCGATAGTATTTCGAGGCATTTCCGGCCCGGGCCAGCAACTCGGTGCCACACATTCTTGGACGGTTGATGCTCTTTATACGCACGTGCCCGGGCTTAAGGTGGTCATTCCATCCAATCCTTATGATGCCAAAGGGCTGCTTAAGACGGCCATCCGTGATAACGACCCGGTTATCTATCTTGAGAATGAATCGATGTATGGCAATCGGGGCGAGGTACCAGACGAGGAATACCTGATAGAATTTGGTAAAGCCGACGTCAGAAAAGAGGGTACTGACTGCACCGTGGTGGGCTGGGGTCATACCGTGCTTACTGCACTGGCGGCAGCCGAAGAATTGGAAAAAGCGCACGGTATCAAGGTGGAGGTTCTCGACCTGCGGACGCTGCGTCCTATGGATATGGATGCGATTGTAAGATCAGTGAAGAAGACCGGATACTGTGTGACGGTAGAAGAGGGATACCCCACGTGCGGTGTCGGCGCAGAAATCGCCGCTCAGCTTCAGCAGCGAGCTTTTGACGATTTAGATAACAGTGTCGTACGTGTGGCGGCCCTTGATGTGCCCATGCCATACAGCAAGCCCCTGCTGCAACATGTGATACCGAGTGTGCAGCGCGTGGCCGACGCGATTAAGCAGGCGATTTACTTTCAAGATTAAGCGGCAGTATGGCACTTGCCGCTCCGGGGATCGCGCGTTGGCAGAGTTGTTCCAGATGGCAGCCGCATCAGGCGTGATGTTTTTTTCATCGCCAACCATTGCTCGGGCAGGTTATGTCAATGGGTTTTCAACCCGTCTGGGCGGCGTATCGCCGGAGCCGTTTAGCACATTAAATCTTGGCAATTCGTCCGCCGGCCCGCAGGACGCGCCCGAGCACATCACTGAAAACATAAGTCGATTTCAGTCAGCGCTGGGGGTACCGAGACACCAACTTGCAGCGGTTAACCAGGTGCACGGTGCCGATGTGGCAATCGCGGATACAGGCAGCGGCTGGCGAGCAGAGCCCAGCGGCGCGCAAGGCGATTCAATGGGAGCCTGCTGTGCCGATGCGATTATTGTCAAAACGCCTGAACTTTTAGCATCGATGCGTACTGCGGACTGCGTGCCCATTTTAATAGCAAGTCGGGACGGCAGGCTGGCGGCGGCGGTGCATGCGGGGTGGCGTGGTTTGGTGGCCGGAATCATTGGGCGCTGCGTCGCTGAAATGACGGCTATAAGCGGCGGCGGAGAACTGATTGCAGCCGTCGGCCCCTGCATCGGCGTTAACCGCTATGAGGTGGGGCCTGAGGTAGCATTGGCGTTTGAGAAGGCGGGCCTGCGTGCCGCCGTGCAGGATGGCGACAAGCCGCACATCGATTTGGCGCTTGCGGCCCAGATCGAGCTGGTACACTGGGGAGTTGGGGAGATTGACTCAAGCCCCCTTTGTACCTTTGATCGCCCCGAGTGGTTTTACTCACACCGGAGGGATCACGGTGCGACAGGCCGCATGCTTTCAGTAATTGGCCTGCCACTTTGAACCGCAGAGGGGTTGAAAACGCAAGTCCGGGAAACAATGCACCGGGAAGCTCACGCTCTGGGGAACACCGTTAAGCGCCAAGCGAGTCGACTGTTACCAACTGGAACTGGGCTAACAATCGGCGTGCTTCAAGCCGAGCCTGTTTACGATGGTGAAAGCTTCCTTTGTTGAAGCCAATCTTGTGGGAACGAACTTTGGAACCGGAAGTGCGTCGGTGTGCCATAAAGACCTCCCTATCGTAAGGGCCAATACAGTGTCGGCTAGGTGGCCGATGGAGACATCGGCAGAAACACCGAGCCGAACTTACATTTACCCATAGGGCAAACATCATGCCAAACGCTACAAGACGGTGGCTATTGCCGCGAGATTCAACGCGTCCGTCAGCCCCGCCTGTAAACGATGAAAGCCCAGGCCAGCCAGCATCGCGGCGTTATCGGTGCAAAAGGACAGATCCGGCAGCGAAAACGGCACACCGAATTCGCCTGCCGTATCCTGCACCGCGCGGCGCAGCGCCTGATTGGCCGATACTCCACCACCGACCAAAATTGATTTAAAGCGAGTTTGGTTCATCGCTCGCCTCAATTTAATACCGATGGGGGCGACCGCCGCCTGCTGGAATGCCGCCGCTGCGCCAGCGATTTCCCGCGGAGTGAGGTCGTCGATTTTGCGTTCAGAACCACCGCGGCCTCGAAGATGGTATCGGACGGCAGTTTTTAGACCGCTGTAAGAAAAATCAAGGGACTCCGCACCAAGGAGGCTTACGGGAAAGGAAATAGCGTCGGCAGTCCCTTGGCGGGCCAGGTTTTCAATGGCTGCCCCGCCGGGGTACCCCAATCCAAGCATGGCCGCTGTTTTATCAAACGCCTCGCCAATGGCATCATCAATGGTGGCTCCAATACGGCGGATGTCGACAAAACTTTCCAGATGAAACAAGCTTGTGTGGCCGCCGGAAACCACCAGACCTAATGCGGGAAATTCAGGCATGGCGGGCTTAGAAGCGGGGTCACTGGCCAGAAAACCGCCATATAAATGGGCATGCACATGATTCACGCCGATCAGGGGCTTGCCAAGGGCAAAGGCCAAGGCCTTAGCGGCGGCTACCCCCACAATCAGGCAGCCGACCAGTCCGGGGCAATGCGCCACGGCAATGGCATCCAGACTGGCAAATGGGCATTTTGCCTGCCGCATGGCATCGTCTATTAAACGGTTTAGCCATTCAATGTGAGCCCGGGAAGCAATTTCCGGTACCACTCCGCCATATTTTTCATGCAGCTGCACCTGCGAACTGACTGCATTGGCTTTGACCAGCCAGCCATCGGCCACAACGGCAACGGCTGTTTCATCGCAGGTGGTTTCGATGGCGAGGATATGCGTCATGATGGGTCAACCATTCATAATCTCGCTGCATTAACGTCGGTTTTTTTTATTATCGGCCGACGATGGCAGCGGTGCCGCCGCCGTGGATGGTGATTTCGCGGCAGCAAGCTGACGGTCGGACAAAATCACCAAAGCCTTGGCCAACTGTGGATCGACAAAATGAGCAGGGGGTGGTTTGATTCCCAGAAGCCGATATGCTGCCTGGCGTGCCCTGGTGCCGGCCGGGGGAATAAGTTCCGCCTCTTTCATGTGGACGAAAATGGCCGATTCCATCTTTTTGGTGGTCGGTACCAGACCGCTGGGTGATGGTTCAATGCCCCAGGCTTTAGACTTGCGGTGTCGGGCGATATTTTTTCCATCAGGCAGATAGTAAAGAGCCGTGGTGAGTTTGATGGCAGACCGTCCACCGGGCAGAGGAAACATATTCTGCATGCACCCCTTTCCAAAGGATTGCGTGCCCACAACCAGTGCGCGGCGATGGCACTGCAACGCCCCGGTGAGCAGCTCGGCAGCGCTGGCGGTTTGATTGTTGATCAATACCACCATGGGAAAATAAGGATATGCATGCCTTCCGTGCGAAACTTCGCTCCAGTCGGTGTGCGGCATTCTGCCTCGGGCGTATGCAATCAGGCCAGATTTAATAAAACGGCGGGCAACACCCACACCGCTGGCGACCAAACCGCCGGGATTGAAACGCAAATCAAGAATGAGACCATGCAGACCTCCGGGCGCATGAATCAGCGGCAGCAACGCCGCATCAAGTTGCCGCGGCGTGTCTTTTTCAAAGGCCGTGATGTGCACATAAGCGATGCGCCGCGCGGGATTAATCAGATAGTCCCAGTTCCCATTGGCTAGCCGCTTGAATCCCTGCACGCTTTGCTGCGTCAGAAGTGTGCGACGTGCGGTTACATGCAGCGTGTGGTGGGCCAGTGGCGGCAAAAGCGTCAGGGTTAAAAACGTGCCCACGGTACCGTTCATAGCATGAAGTACCCGCTTAAATGACCACCCAACGATCCTTTGGCCATTTACTGCGATGATTTTGTCACCCGTGCGAATGCCATCTTTGTAAGCCGGCGAATTGGCCAGCGGTCTGAGCACCACCACACCAGATTTGGGGCTATCCACGGCCACAATGCCGATGCCAGCAAACTGCCCCTGCACCTGCTCGTTGAAATCGGACCATTGGCGATGAGGAAAATAGACGCTGTATGGATCAAGCTGGCTCAGCATGCCACGAATTGCAGCATCCATAAGCGTGCGATCGGAAATATGGCGATAAAAATTCCGTCGGATCAACGCCCGCGTGAAAGTTACATTCTGCATGAAAGTGTAGGCACCCGCATCCTGCTGCGTTACCTTCGACTTGGACCAGTGGAGCCGGCCAATCGCGATTCCCACCGCCAGGGCCGCCATCAGCCACGCCAAGGGAGTAAATCGCACATGCGGAATAGGAAGTTTGTTTTTCATTTGATGCCTCTGAGTAAATTTGGAAGCTCAACAGCAAAAGTGGATCGCGGCATAACCATATCAGCACCCTTATCCGCCGCCTGCCGGGCTAATTCCTGCTGAACGTGGGAGAGGAAGGCAATAATTTTGGGTGGTGTTGAGAGAGTTTTGGCCCGGCCGATTAAATCCAGCGGATCAGTGGCTGTCAGATTCAAATCTATGATCAGGAGTCGGGGCGGTGATTGCTGCCAATCGGTGCATGCCGCCGGCGTACGTACCCATTGAACCTGAACATTAAGTGCCCGTGCCTCAGCCGCGATGCGCGAGGAAAAAATCAAGTCAGAAACTGCCACATGTACCGCCGGCATACCACCTCCAAGACCACGGAGTATCATAGCCTGTCTTATCCGATCGCGCAGGGCAAATGGCGGTCGTATGGAGCTTACAAGAGTCCCACTGCAGCCGGTAATCCGGCCCATATCGGCCCGCACATATGCAGAACCAATTGATATTGGTTATGCTCATGAGCTGAAGGCTTAACTGGAGTATTGAGATCATGACCAATGCATCGCGCGATCCGCTGGATTTGTCCCCCGCTGAAATGGAGAGCATCCAAAAACTGCAGACCACCATCGCCCGTCTGCAAAAGGAATTGTCGAAGGCGGTTGTTGGACAGGACAAAGTGATTGAGGAACTTCTCATCACCTTGATTTGCCGCGGCCATTGTCTGCTGGTGGGTGTACCGGGGTTGGCTAAAACGCTGCTGGTGTCCACGCTGGCCAAGACGTTGACGCTGAGTTTTAACCGTGTGCAGTTTACACCGGATTTAATGCCGTCCGACATCACTGGCACAGAGGTTATTGAGGAAGACAAAACCACCGGGCAGCGAACTTTGCGCTATGTTAAAGGGCCGATATTTGCAAATGCCGTACTGGCCGATGAAATCAACCGCACACCCCCGAAAACTCAGGCCGCCCTACTGGAAGCGATGCAGGAACATCAGGTAACGGCGGGTGGTGTGCAGCGGCGACTGCCCGAACCATTTTTTGTCATGGCGACGCAAAATCCAATCGAACAGGAGGGCACCTATCCGCTGCCGGAAGCGCAGCTTGATCGCTTCATGTTTCAAGTGCTTGTGGACTACCCATCCGAACAGGAAGAATTTGATATCGTGCGGCTGACGACAGCCCCACGTCAGGTGCAGATTGATCCGGTCATTACTGGTGAAGAGGTGCTTCAACTGATGGAACTGGTGCGAAAAGTACCGGTGCCAGAGCACGTGGTGAGGTACGCCCTGAAACTTACGCGGCAGACGCGCGTGACTAAGGGAGATGTGCCCAAATTTGTGAAGGATTACGTGGCGTGGGGAGCGGGACCGCGGGCATCGCAATATCTGGTGCTGGCGGGCAAAGCGCGAGCGCTGCTGCAGGGTCGGCACCATGTCAGCACGGAGGACATTCGCGAAGTGGCCCCCCCCACACTAAGGCATCGCGTACTGACCAACTTTAACGCCGAGGCGGAGGGCATACGCTCGGACGACATTGTGCGGATGCTGATCGACCATACGCCGCTGAGTGAATCCGCGGATGCTGCGATGGTATCCAAAGTCACTGCCAAGGCGTCACCGGGACGTTAAGAAAGGTTGGAGCGGCATGGCACCCGAGAACGCACCCACTGAAAAAATTGATTACCGACAATACCTGAATCCCCGGGTATTAGCCAAGATTGGTGCATTGGATATCCGTGCCCGTTTGATTGTGGAGGGTTTTATAAGCGGGATGCATCGTTCCCCTTACAAGGGCTTCTCGATAGAATTTGCCCAGCACCGTCCCTATACCAGCGGTGACGATATTAAATTTATTGATTGGAAGGTATTCGGCCGCACGGATCGGCATTACATCAAACAATACGAAGAGGAAACCAACTTGCAGGTGATGCTGGTGGTGGATGCTTCCGCGTCGATGGGATATGGCAGTGCGCGTAATCCGCCCTGGCGGAAGTACGATCACGCAATCAGCATTGCGGCCAGTCTGTCATATGCAGCACTGCAGCAACGCGACAGCGCCGGGCTGGCGGTTTACGACTCGCGCATACGGCGGATCATCCGCCCGTCAAATAATCCGCGTCAATGGCGGATTATGATCGAGGAACTATCCGCTACAGTGGGTGAACAAAAAACTGATACCGGCATCGTGCTGGAACAGATTGCCGAGGAAATTAAACATCGCAGCCTTGTGATATTGGTAAGCGATCTATTTGATGATCCAGAACGTTTAATTAAGGGTGTGAGACACCTGCGCTATCGGCGGCACGACCTGATCTGTCTGCAGGTGTTGGATCACGATGAACTGGACTTTCCATTTAACCAGACCACGATGTTCAAAGGGATGGAAGAGGCGGCGGAGCTGGTAGTAGAACCGCAAGCCCTGCGTGAAGCATATTTGAAAGAGCTTGCCGAGCACAATGATCGCATCCGCGATGCGTGCCATCAATTGCGGGTGGATTGTGTGCAAATTGATACAAGCGTGCCATTGGATGTATCGCTGCCAAATTTTCTCGCGTCACGTGCGGCGCGTATGGGGTAAAAGCGTTTAATGGATACGGCAGGCGGTGTGCCTGACCGGGTGGAGTTAGTGTTGGTCTCGTTTCCCATAGCGGTATTACCCTTTGTCTCGCCATGGCTTTTTGCCGCCGGGGCGGCCAGTATCAGCATTCCCATTATCATTCACCTGCTTAACCGGCGCCGTTTCAGGCAAAAACCGTGGGCGGCCATGCAGTTTTTGATTGCTGCATATCGGCGCAACGTGCGACGATTGAAATTGCAGAGGTTATTACTGCTGTTACTGCGGTGTTTGGCGTTACTGCTGCTGGCCGCTGGAATTGCTCAATTTATACCATTTAATCGCGGACTGGCCGCGCTCCTGGGCAACGGAAATCGCCTTACCATTATCGTCTGGAACAATGCCTACCCCATGGGGTATCTTCCAGCATCAGGTGAAAGTCCATTTGCCCGCAGCCGCCGCCTGCTTAAAAACTGGAGCCAGCAACTCGTCGGTGGCCAATGGGTGGCGATAATCGGTGCAGCTCAAGGCAGCAATCCTTTGCTGGATAAGCCGGTACCCGCCTCCCCTACCGTGACCCACTTAATTGCACGACAGAAAGTAACTCAGGGTGGCCTTTTGCTTGCCCCCGCGCTGGCAAAAGCAGCAGCGCTGGCACACGCCTGGCGAAAGCGGGCCGCGGCGGTGCGCGTATGGCTGCTAACGGACGATACGGCATCTGATTTTGGCGCCCGGCATGGTGATGATCTGCTCGTGCACTCATCGGCAAATCTGCAGTCCATCCGGCGCGAGATCAGCGCCATCCAAAAAGCCGGAGCTTCGTTTCGAGTTTTTGATATGGGGCTGCCGGATGCCGCCAATATGGCAATTACACACATGCAGTTTTCACGTCCTGCGGTGCTGATTGGCCACAATATCCACGTGAGATTGACCCTGCTTAACAGCAGCCAGGAATCGGTACCCAATGTGAAGGTTCATTTTTTTATTGATGGCGTCAGCGCTGGGCGACAGACCATCGGCACGCTTAGCCCCTTGGAATCGCTGACCAGCAATGTGCTGTTACCGAATCCTGTTGAGATGGCGGGGCTGCATGAATTAACCGCCCGTCTGGCCGCCGACGGCCTGCCCATTGACGACAGCCGATCGCGTGTTTTCAAGGCACAACATGCTATTAACGTATTAATGGTTGACGGTCGGCCGGGGGATCCATCGGCCGGCGTTCTGGCATCCACAGCATGGCTGCAGGCCGCCCTGGCACCGGCAGCCAGGGGAAATCGATTCAACCCGCAGCGGATTGAAATGACTTACCTGCCGGAAGTGAATTTGCGCCACTATTCTGCCGTGGTATTAAGCGATGTTGCCCCACCCGGAAGAGCCGATTTACGCCGGTTAACAGAATTTGTCCGCCGCGGTGGTACGTTGATGATTTATCCCGGCGGCGAGGCAGACCCATTAGCCTGGTCGCATCTGACCGGAGGTCTGCTGCCGGCCCAATTCGGGCCGCGGGTGCGAATGTCCAAAGAGCATCCGCAGACCTTGGATGTGCCGCGAAGCGCCCGCGCGATCATGGCCCCGTTTATTGCTGCCCAGAGTCAAGGGATTCATACAGGCATTTTTCACATTGCAATCTATCAATACACTCCATTGCTGCCCAGCCCCCATGCAGCGGTGTTATTAAAAATGCGCGGCGGCAAACCGCTGCTTGTGATGGATAAATTTGGAAAAGGGGCTGTTGCCATGTGGGGCACTACCTGTGATACCCAATGGACCAATCTGCCCGCGCAGCCCTCGTTTTTGCCATTAATGTATCGCGTGTTTGATCACGTGCTTACCAACGTCGGCCAGCAGCGCAATTTAGTCGTTGGGGAACGCCTCGTTCTTAGGCCGCATGGCAGGGCATCACTGAAATTGCTGGGACCTGACGGACAACCTGTCCTGCTGAATGAGCAGATTGTGAAGAACTCCCATGGCCAGCACCTGCAACTGATCAGCCCTCACCTGACACTGGCTGGTGTATATAAGGACGCCAGTGGCGCGCCGGCAGCAGCCGTCAATGTGGCGGCGGCAGCCAATTCAAACATGGCCCATGTACCCGGGGCGTTGGCGGCACGCTGCTTTCATATTTCTGCCGCCGAGATTGTAAGCAATCCTTCTCAACTGCACTCTGCCAAAAAATTGTCCAACGGGCCGGCTGGCAATGTTGGGTGGTTCATGCTTTTGATGGGGCTGCTGATTCTGGCATCCGAGACTCTTGCGGCACGAGCGTTCTCGCGATATCGGCTCTCGACCCAGGTGACGGGAGCACGCGCATGATGAGCAACTGCCTGATAGCGGCAACCAATCATCTGATACTGATGACCAATCATCCGGTGTGGATGAGCCTGCTGGCCCTGGCTGCAGTTGCTTTTGGTATCTGGAGTTACCGGGCGCAAGGGGCGGTACCGCGCTACAAATGGACACTGGCGGGCTTGCGGGCTGCCGTTTTATTGACGGTCGTTTTCCTGCTGATGCAGCCGGCGCTGGTCAGCCACCAATTGCTGCGGCATCGAGGCCGCGTGGTGATCTGGGTAGATTCATCTTTATCAATGACGCTGCGCGATGAATACCCGGCAAAAGAGGCGGCGCAGTTGCACGATATCCTTCTGGCATCACATCATGCCCATCCCACCCGCTATCAAATGGCGCTGACCCTGCTGCGAGAGGCCCGCGACGGCTGGCTTGGATCACTATTAAAACGGCAGAAGGTTATGATCTTTACCGGTGGGAGTCGGGCGCGGCTGGTGGGTTCAGCTGATAATAAAAAGCAATTGACCGCACTGCTTGCGGAACTGGGAAAAATTAAGCCAAAAGCTGGTTCGACCAATATACCCCAAATTACATCACAAATCCTGGGGCAACTCTCCGGCAAGCCTATCAGTGCGCTGCTGCTGCTTTCCGATGGTCGCGATACGCAACGCACGTCGAGCCAGGCGGCAATCCAGGAACTAAAACGCCGGGCAATTGAACTGATAACGGTTCCAATCGGAAGAGATCATCTTCCATTCAGCATCGAATTGGCGCAGGGCACCACGCCACATCAGGCGTTTGTGGGAGACCCGGTTACGGTGTCCGCCAAGCTGATTACCTCCGAAAATCCCAACCCGCTGGTGCGCCATGTGCGGCTCTATGAGGTTGGGCCTGATGGCCGGGTTTTGCTAACGCAAAAAAAAGTAAGCATTCCTGCAGGCAAGTCGGTTCTGCCGCTGCGCCTGACGTGGCGGCCCAAGGCCCCCGGACGCTATCACATTCAAATGGTGATCCGCAAAGCCCATGGCGAATTTTCACCACCAGTGCCCGGCTGGAAGCGGCATGAGCTTTCGCTGACCACACAGGCGGTAAAGGCAAAAATTAAAATTTTGTACGTAGATGGTTACCCGCGCTGGGAATACCGGTATTTGAAAAATGATCTGGCACGTGAAAAGACCACCCTGCTGAGCTGTCTGCTACTTTCAGCGGATAATCATTTTGCGCAGGCCGGCAATATCCCCATCAGGCGGTTTCCAGAAACACAGTCTGAAATGGATCAGTACGATGTATTAATATTGGGCGATGTGGACCCGGACTATTTTTCGCAGCGTCAGATGAAGATTATAGCCCATTTTGTGGGTGATCACGGCGGTGGATTTTTAATGATTGCCGGGCCGGAGTACTCTCCCCGCGCCTATCGCGGAACGCCAATCGCCAGGCTGCTGCCGGTCATTATTGGTAACCCGGCCGATGCGGCAATGGCCCCGGTTGAGGACATCCCGTTTGGCCTGCGTTTAACGGCAGCGGGCCGCCGCAGCATGCTGTTTCATTTCTTCAGCAGTGAGGCCGCCAATCTGCGCGAGGTAGCCAACTTGCCGCCACTATACTGGTATCAGCCGGTGGCCGGCCTGGCTCCCAGTGCCACGGCTCTGGCCATGGTAGCAGGACGCCAGATTTCCGCCCGCGATATTCCCGCCATTGTAATCGGGCGTTACGGTGCTGGTCGCACCATGTTCTCGGCCATTGCGGACACCTGGCGATGGCGCACCTATCATGGGGCACCCATTTACAAAAGCTACTGGCTTGAAATGATGCGCACTCTCGCGCAATCGCGTCTTTTTCAACACAAGCGAGCGGTGGCCATGCAAACCGCCGAGCGGCGGGCGGTGGTGGGCCAGTCGGTAGCTGTAACGGTGCGGGTTAACCGAATCAATCTGCTTTCGTCGTTGCCACACCAGTTAACGATGGCTGTTAAAGGTCCGGGCGGCCGCCTGGAGGCCCCTCTGCTGGCGGAACCTGATAACCCCGGGGTATTTCGAGCCTTGGTACACATCTGGGCCGCCGGCCACTACACATTTTCGCTCAGGCCCGGTCAGTTGCCCGTCAATTCACCAACATTGCAGATATCTGCCATCGCGCCGCAGACTGAATTTGTTAACCCCCGCGCGGATATAACCGCAATGGCTCGCTGGGCCCAAGCCGCCCATGGTCAGATGCTTCTCCCCAGTGCGTTTAGCATGGCGGGGCGTTATATACCTGATAGAAGTGTGGAGAATTTACTCGTCAACTCGCATCAAATTTGGAACAAGCCGTGGGCACTGGCGCTGTTGGTTGGCTTGCTCACGGTAGAATGGTTGATGCGGAAGCGGGCGGGCTTGATCTAACGCCCCTGAATCATGGCGTTATCGGGCACCGGGCAGGTTGCCGCAACGAGCAACTTACCACCGCTGGGGAAATTTGATCGTGAGCTGCTGATGACACTGTTACAAACACCGCCAAACACCCAATTGTCTGCCAAAATTAGCGCCTTGGCAGCCGCCATTCGCAGGCGTCTGATGCTGCTGGGACTGCTGCTGACGATTTCTTCGGGTTTATCCGTCGCGTTGATTCTGGGAACAATCGATTATCTGTTGCACTTACCGGGGCCTCTGCGCCTGACACTGGCAATTTTATTCCTTCTGGGTATGGCTGGGGGGGTGGTGTGGAACGTGCTTCGCCCCGCCTTTCGCCGTGTACCGCGACAAATGCTGGCGCACCATCTGGAGCGAACCGGTCGCCTAAGCCACGACGAAATATCGGCGGCGCTGGATTTCCTTGAGTCTGGCCTGTTTGAACGCAACGCACTGGCGGCGCGGGCGGTGGAAGCTGCCCAGATGGCCGCCGCTGATATCCGACTGCGTGATGCCCTTTCGTGGCGGCTGATCCAGCGCTATGCCGCCTGGCTGCTGGTGGTGGCGGCAATCTGCGCCGGCTTAGCGCTTTCTGCACCTCGACTTGCTGGCATCAGTCTGCGCCGCTGGACCAACCCGCTAGCCCCCAATCCCTGGCCGCTGCATGTACTGGTGAAGCTGGCGTGGGGAAAAGGTGGCCCGCCGACTATTTTGCCCAGCGGAGATCCATTTACCGTCACAGCGCAGGTGAGCCGCGGTTTTAGTCCCAGCCTGCGCGTGTGGTTGGAAATGAAGCTGACGCATGGAAGCCGCCAATCGCAATTAATGACGTGGCAGGGCAAGGCAGCCGGCAGTCGGTTTGAAAAGGTAATCTTGCCACAATCCGGCAAGCTGCAACTGCGTGTGCGTGCGGGGGATGACCAGCGCAATCCATGGGTCACGATCACCGTCTTACCTCGGCCGAAAATTCTCTCAATGCTGGCCAGCGTTGCACCACCGGCATATGCCACTGGTGCGCCCCATTATCAGATCGATCTGATGACTCACCGGGCGCAAATCATCCGCGGGTCAACCATCAGGATATCAGCCTTCAGCAATCAGGCACTCGTCAGGGCGAAGGTAGTCGGCGGCCCGATGCCGATCCGCGTTGTTGCGCCCGACGGCGATGCGGGTGCCGCATCGCATCAGGCGGTGATCGTGTATCACCCGCAGGCGTCGTTCACGGGACGACTGCAGGTAACAAACCGACATGAGTTAAGCAGTCGGCGCGGCGGGCAATTTCGGGTGGTGGTGGTGCCCGACGCCTTACCGCAGGTGGCCATTACACATCCGCGCTACGCACTGGATTTGACCCCCCAGGCGATCATTCACCTGCACATTCGAGCCTCGGATGACCTTGGCCTCTCGACCTTGGCAATCGTTGGCCAGCGCCGCGGCCCAACAAGCAAAAGAGTCTCGACGTACCGCCAGTCCGCACAGTGGAAATCATTGCATTACAGTTCGCTGACGCATGAGCAAATTGGTAAAGCGGTGGTGTCCTGGACGCCGCAATCCATGCATCTCAAAGCGGGCGACCAAGTTGACCTGATGGCCCAGGTGCGTGACGACTATAAAAGTGTAACTGCCCCCCACCGGCATCCAACCGTAAATTCCTCCCGGCTGGTGATCAGCATTTTAACGCCGGCACAAATTCAGCGTCAGTTGCAGCGATCGCTGCAGGGTGTGCGACATGCGATTGAATCGCTGATCAAACGCCAGCGCGCAACCCGCGACCAGACACAATTGCTGCGGCAGGCGATAAAAAACGCCCATGCACTCACTGCGGCTCAAAAGATGCTACTTGCGCAAAGCCCCAGCCAGCAAAACCGTGAATCGCTCAGCGGCCAGGCTATTGCGCGCGAGTTGCGCAAGCTCGCATCGATCGCACGGCGTAATGATCTCTCTAAGCGCTCCATCGGGCGTACCATTACCATGGCGCAAAACGTGATGGCAAATGTTGGCCAGCATGTAATGCCCCGCGCCCAAGGCCACCTGTCAAGCGCGAACAGACTTGTGAAGGCAGATCACGTCAGCAAGGCGCTTCAACCGCTTGCATCAGCAGCCCAGCGCCAAAATCAGGCCATCCGTCGCATGACGGCACTGGTTGCCCGGCTCGGGGCGGCAGGACGATTTTCCGCCCTTCGGCAAGCCACTGCCCGGTTGCTGGCCAAACAACAATCGCTGGAACAGCAGTTGCGACAATTGGCCAAACAAACTTTGGGCCAGCGATTTTCAAAATTGTCGCGGGCTTTGCAAAAACAGCTTAAACAATTGGGTGCGATGCAAAAAGCATTGGCTTCCTCCGCTTCGCATCTGGCAAGCCGCCTCAATCGCGCCGCTGGGCAGCTGGCGCAATCCAATCCGCACATGGCCAAGGCGCTTAAATCGGCTGCTCAGCTATCCGCCCAGTACTCCGTGCCAGGTGCCATGGATCAGGCATCTGGCAGTGCCGCCCACAATCATCTGCAGTCTGCCTCCGACAGCCAAAAACAGGCTGCCAAAGGCCTCGGAAAAATGCTTCACGCTCTGAATAAAGAAGTCAAGCGGTCGCTTTCGCGGCAGATCAGTCGTATTAAAAGTTTGGTATCTCAGGTCAAGCTGCTGCTGCAATCCGAGAAGATGGTCGCCACATCAACAGCCGCCGAGCCGCCCAATTCATCCCGCCTGACATTGGAACCGATTGCCAATGAGCAGTCGAAGCTGGAACTCGTAGCGGCCGAACTGGCAGGCAAAAGCCGCCGGGCTGATCCATCGGGTTACGCCCATGCTTTTTTAATGGCGGCATCACATGAAATGGGCCGTGCGACCGGCCAGATGGAAAATGCCAATCAGCCACTGGCCGTTCCACACCAATCGCAGGCCATTCGGTGGTTAAAAAAAGCGCTGGCCATTTTGCAGAAATTACTCAATAAAGATCGCGCCAAACAACAGATGCAGACACTCTCAGGACTCAAGGCCATCTATGAAAAACTCCGCCACCAGCAGCATGTCATCTATCTGAATTCAAAGCAACTGCAGACGGCATTGCCCCCTGGCCATCCTCCAACGCGGCTGCAGATTTTGCAGATTGCGGGTAACTCGAAGGGGGAAACGCAACTGATGCACCAATTGAGCCTGATTACCCATAAAATCGCTTCCAAAGCCCCCCTGCTTGCGTGGATGAATCGGGGCATAAGCAACGCGATGCATGCGGCCCGTCGGCGACTTGATCAGGCTCAGATTGATGGCACATTGTTAGCCGATCAGCAGATGGCGATTTCGCAACTGGATGCCGTCATTGAGGCACTGAAAAACCACATGAAGCACCTGGCCAGTGGGGGCGGCGGTGGCGGTGGCGGCGGCGGTGGTGGCAAGCAACCGCTTATTCCGCCGGCCGCACAGTTAAAGCTGCTTCGCATTTTGCAATTGCAAATTAATTTGCAGACTCAGCAACTCCACAACCAGTTACAGAAGACTGCATCCGCTGCAGAGCGCAAGCTGATCCGCACTCAAATTCAAATGTTGGGAAGGCAGCAGAATCGCATTCATAAACAGGCTGTAAAGATGGTAAAATCTATGGAGAAAGGCGGTGGTTGACATGCCGTTAGACAATAGATGCCGCGGGGAATGTGGATCGACTTTTGCACGTTTGGCAGTTGCGAGCCGTTTGGCGATCGCCGCTGTTGCTGTCGGATGTTTTACGTTACTGCCACCCGCTGCCAGCGCCAGCATACACAGCGTGCCACTGCCTCCGTGGATTGCCCAGATGGAGGCATGGCCCGGCAACGCTGCCAACCCGGCGGAAAACAGCGGTCCGCTGCAACAGGCGATGGCGAGTATGGAGATTGAACATATGCTGTCGCATATGGCATCCAGTGGAGAGCGGTTAACGTCTGTACATGCGGGATCGGTTACGCAGACGATTCAGCGCAGGATTATTCATTCACTCAACGCCCTGATAGCGCAGGCGGAACAGGCACAGTCCAGTTCTTCCGGCGGCAAGAAAAAATCGCATCAGCACGAAAATTCGTCCATGGCAATGAGTCAGACAGGGCAGCAGCCGTCCGGCCCAACCAATACCCCAAGCCATGCCGCCCATCATTCATATGTACCGCCCGGCGAGGGGCTTCATCCCGGTCATATGTCGGCGTTTCACTCCAATAAACGTCAGTGGGGCAATCTTCCCCCGCGAGCCCGCAACATGATTCTCAACGCCATGCATAAACAATCATTGCCGCAGTACCGGGCACTCGTAAATCAATACTACAAACGCCTGGCCCAGATGGCATCACCAACCGGGCACTGAATCGCCAAACGCGACAGGGATGAGAGCTAAAATCGCAGTCAAGCGCCAACGGCATGTTATCCGGGCCACCTTAAGGCTTACCGTCGGCAAGTCGGAACCGATCCGCATCAAGTGCCACGGCCCAATTTCAAATACCTGCACCTTGATCAAGGTGAATGCCGCATTCTTTTTTATCCATGCCGCTCCAACGGCCGCCGCGCATATCCTCGCCATCCGAAAGTGGGCGGGTACATGTTTCCGGGTTGCAGCCGATCGAGGTATAGCCATCCTTCCAAAGCGGGTGGTAGGGTAATTCATGGATTTGCATGTATTGATGAATGTCTTTTGACGTCCATCGCAGCAATGGGGAAATAGCCAGTGCCTCCGTGCGCCGGTTGGCCTCTACAGTCTGAAGTTGTGAGCGATGCGCGGATTGATCGGCGCGGACACCGCGCAACCAGGCCGCTGGCGCCAGCGACTGCATCGCACGATCAAAGACGCTGTTTTTGTTGGCCCGACAGCATGCTTCAACATTTTGGCGCACACGCGGGTCAGATTCACCGTTGATCGACAGCCACACCACAGGATCATGCTCAGTATGAAATTCCAACACATTAAGTTTATATTGACGCCGCATTGCCTCCATGAACAGCAGCGTTTGCGGAAACAGGTAACCCGTGTTGATAAATACAATCGGGATATCCGGTGCCGCCCGGGTAGCCATATGAATCAGGCACATGCTTTCCGCACCAAAGCTGCTGGTCATGATCAATTTCGGACCAAAGGTTTCTGTCGCCCAGCGCACGATATCCGGGGGAGCCATATCGGCCGTGATTCGATTGGCTAACTCGGGTGCGATGTAAGTTCTCTGGCCAATATCCGCTGTTGTCATGGGGTTTATTCACCTTAGGTTAACTTAATTCGGACGCCCTGGCACGCTTTTTATTCTTCCATGCGGCCTCCAGCGCATCAAGAATATGTTCGGGAACGCGAACATTTTTCCGGCCGATACCAATGTCAATATCCGGTTTGCGGGTGCCGTGAAAATCAGACCCACCTGTCACCACCAGTCTGTATTTGGCGGCAATTTGCTGCAGAAAGTTACAGTCCTGCGGGCGGTGGTCGCTGTGCCACACCTCGATACCATCCAAGCCCAAATCAATCAGCGACTCAATCGAGTTCTGCAGATGCGCGTGGTTCTCGGCCCGTAGCTGTACCGGGTGAGCTAAAACCACCAACCCGCCGGCGTCATGAATGCAATCGATCGCCTGACGCGGCGTAAGTCGCTCTTTGTCAAAATAGGCCGTGCCGCCCATTCCCAGATAGACATCAAACGCCTGCTTTAAGCTGGCCACACAATGAGATTCAAGAAGAGCCTGGGCAATATGCGGCCGCCCCACCACCACGGCACGATCACCGTTACCCTGCCCGCGGCTGGCTATTTCCAGCACCTGATCCATGCTAATTTTGCAGCCAAGTTCATTGAGCCGCTTAATAATGCGTGGGTTGCGATTGTTGCGCCCATCCAGCAATATCTGGCTCATATGAAGCAAGGCTGGCGAATGCGGATCAATGAAGTAACCCAACAGGTGTAAGGTGGCGGGTGCCGGTGCCTCGGCAGAAATTTCTATTCCCGGCACAAAACGCAATCCCGCCGCCGCTGCAGCAGTCTGAGCCTCTATCAATCCCCCGCCGGTATCATGATCCGTCAGCGCGATGCCGGATAAACCACCGTTGACGGCCGCTCGCACCAATTCTGACGGCGTCAGCGAACCGTCACTGGCAGTGGAATGGGTGTGGAGATCGACAAAGCGTTCGGTCATGCGTGCTCCAGTAATATCTGTCGTTGACGCAGTGTTTGAAGAATAGTCTCCACGCACTGATCCAAAGTTTGGCGATCTGTTTGAACATGCACCTCGGGACTCTCTGGCGGTTCATACGGTGCATCAATGCCGGTAAACGCCATCGGCTTACCCGCGGCCAGGCTGGCGCGAGCTTTTTTATACAGGTTTTTGGGATCGCGCTGCTCGCAAACCTCCAACGGAGCATCGACGAATATTTCAATAAATGCGCAAGGCGCCACTCGACTGCGTGCCAGCGCCCGGTCTGTCCGGTAGGGGCTGATAAAGCTGCAGATCGCGATGACGTGCGCATCGGCAAATAGTCTGGCCACCTCGCTGACACGACGAATGTTTTCAGTCCGGTCAGCGGCACTGAACTTCAAGTCGCTGTTAAGCCCATGACGGACGTTATCGCCGTCAAGCACATAAGCCGAATGCCCGGTATGGATGAGTTTGGCTTCCAACGCCATGGCAATGGTAGACTTGCCGCACCCTGATAATCCAGTAAGCCAAACCACCGCCGATGCATTTCGCATCAGGGCACGGCGGTCTTCCGGCCTTACTTGGCCGCTGTGCCACACGACATCCGGAGATTTTTCGACCATGTTACTCCACCATTCGTCCAAACACATACAAATCCTATAGGATTTGTATGAATAAGCATAGCAGGGGCACGGAGTAAGTTCAAATGTACCTGTGGGCAACAGCTGAACTGCAAGCATTTTACCGCATTAACCACGTTTGGCGCTCCTTTTGGCAACGCTTTTCACCCTATAACGATTGTCCACCATCGTGATGCAAAGCGCTTCCGCAGCAAAACCGCCTAGTGTCACTCGCCTTCAAGCCAACTCTCGGTTAGTGTTAGCCGGGCATTTAGAGGCCAGTGCGAAGGAGTTCAATCATGCGATTCAGGGTGCTCGGCTCCACCGGACTGAGGATATCGGTTGTGGGCGTCGGCACTTGGCAACTTGGGGGTGAATGGGGCAAGGATTTTTCCCCACAGGAAGTTGCTGGCATGCTTGGCGAAGCCAAAAACCTTGGGATCAATTTCATCGATACCGCTGAATGCTATGGCGATCACGTATCTGAGAGACTTATCGGCGAGGCCATAGCCGGGCAGCGCCAGGATTGGATCATCGCCACCAAATTTGGCCATAAATTTCACAGCCATATGAACCGCAGCGAGCCGCGATCCGCAGCCGAAATTGCCATCCAACTGGATGATTCGCTTCGGGCTTTGCGGACGGATTATATCGACATTTATCAATATCATTCGTGGGGTGACAGCCAATTTGATGATCCTCAAGTGCTGGCGTATTTGAAGACTGAGCAAAAACGCGGGCGGATCAGGCACATCGGTGTATCCATTTCCAAAAACACCAACATGCATCAAACCGGGCAGTGTGCCGCCCGAGGGATTGAGTTATTGCAGGTGATTTACAATCGCCTGGACCGTGCGCCGGAACGCGAGGTGCTACCCAGTGCACAAGCCCAAAATGTGGGCGTGCTGGCGCGCGTACCGCTGGCCAGTGGGTTATTAAGCGGTAAATACAAGCCGGGAGTTCAATTTGCCGCCAACGATGTCCGATCGGACCACGATCCGGCAATGCGCGATGCCCGACTGAGGGAAGTTCAGGACATTGCCCGCGATGAGATTCCGGCAGGCATGGACATGTCGCAATGGGCGCTGGCGTGGTGCCTCAAGCATCCGGCTGTGACCGCGGTGATTCCAGGCTGCAAAACCGTCGAACAGGTGCGGGCCAATGCGCTGGCGGGTGATATTATTTTGTAAATATCCTTTCACGCTGCTTTGCAGCAGGCCGATTCCGGCCCCGTACTGTGCAGCCTACCCGGAGCCACCGACTTTTTACGCGTCAAGAGGTGAATAAATATGGGCGTGACACCATGGCCGGAACAATATCTTCTGCATATCGAAGCCGAGGTATTTATTCGCAATTCTGCACAGTGTGTATTTGACGGATTGCTGCAGCAGATTGGGCCTGATATGACGCAGCCCGACGGCGAAGCGATTCCACTGGCCATTGAGCCGTGGCCGGGCGGGCGCTGGTATCGGAATACGGGTCCTCAATCGGGCCACTTATGGGGGCATGTGCAGGTAATAAAGCCGCCACTGCTGTTGGAATTTAGTGGCCCCCTATTTATGTCTTATCCAGTGGTATCGCATGTACAATTTCGTCTGACGGAGCGGGCGGGCGGCGTCAGGCTGGTGGTGGTGCATCGAGCCATGGGCGATATCCTGCCCCAGCATCGGCAGGCGGCAAAACCAGGATGGCAGGATCTACTTTTGCGCATCAAAAAACGCTGCGGTGACCAGTGAATTTAGATTCCTGAGTTCGATGGCAGAGTCGCCGATGATGTTTGATTCAGTGAATGGATTCATCTTGGAATTACTTTGAGGAGTTCCACAATGTTGAAGGATGTGATTGCAAATTTGCTTGAGCGACATCAGGACAAGATGCTCGCGGGCCAGGTAGCCGACATACCCGATGCCCAAATGAGCGCCCAGCCGATTGCGGGAATGAACCATCCGGCGTGGCTTCTCGGGCACATCCTCGGGCTTGAGCACAAAGTAGCGACGAGTGTTATGGGTAGGTCATTAAGCTTGCAACTGCCCGCCGATTGGTGGGACATTTATGGAATTGGTTCTACTCCCAAGGCGGAACCGAAGCTTTATAAATCCAAGGCCTTCTACATGCAGGGGCTGGATGAAACATCAAAGGCAATCGCAGCCTATATTCGAGAAATGAAGGATGCCGACCTGGCAAATCCTTTACCAGATCCACTTCTCGCCAAATCCTTTCCGAATTTTGAAACTCTCCTGGTAGCTCTGCCGACACACCGCGCCTATCACGCCGGCCAAATTGCCATTTGGCGCTAAGCGATGGGGATGCCACACGTCGGAATGTAAGTGGCAGCCAGCACCGGGTGGCGGTATGCTGGCGACGAATTCTCATGTAATGCCGTGCTGCAAACCTCGGAGATCGATGATGCCAAGCTTCGGAATGCTGATAGATGGGATTCTACTGGCCCTCGGGCTGGTGTGGCTGAAGGCAATGTATGGCCGCTGGCGAGAGGATTGGGATGAATTACGCCGCCCGGAAACAGATGTCATCCCGCGTCTGGTCATTATTGGTATGTGGTTGCTTACTGCGCTGATCGCATGCTATGTCATTTCACTTCTGGCAATGATCGTGGTCGGCATTTTTACAGGCCTGAAGGGGCTTTTATAACGGCACGGTGCTGCGGTGAACAAATAAATCGGTTATGTTCCCCCGTATGGCAAAAGACATTTATCTCATCGATGGCCATGCGCAAATTTATCGGGCTTACTTCGCACTGATGAACTTGAAAAGCCCGACCGGCGAGCCGACCAATGCTACGTTCGGTTTTTTTTCCGCCCTGCTGAAACTCATCTCGACCCGACAGCCATTTTATATCGCGGTGGCGATGGATGCCGGATCAAGCCAGCGGGAACAGATTGACGCCCAGTACAAGGCAACGCGAAGCCCCATGCCGACCGATATGCCCATCCAGATTGCTCGCATCCAATCGATGCTGCAGGCAATTCAACTGCCCACGCTTCGGGTGGACGGCTATGAAGCCGACGATGTGGTGGCAACGGCAGTGAAGCGATTGCAGGCTGATCCGCTGATCGAAGAAAGCCGCCTGTACATATGCACGCGAGATAAAGATCTTGAGGCACTAATAAATGACCGAGTGTTTCTTTATGATATCGAGCGGGAAGAGGTTACAGACGCCGACGCACTGGTTAAAAAGAAGGGGTATCGCCCCGAGCATGTGCGCGACATCCTGGCACTGACCGGAGATGCATCAGATAACATTGCCGGCATACCCGGCGTAGGGCCCAAAACGGCCGCGAAATGGATTGCGCAGTATGGATCGCTGGATGGCCTGCTGCAGCACATGAATGATATTGGCGGCAAGGTAGGCCAGTCGCTGCGCGATCATCTGCATGTATTGGAAAAATCCCGGCAACTGGTACAGCTTCAAACTGATGTGCCGCTGGACGTATCACTTCACGATATTCAATTTGAAGTCGGCCGGCTGCAGCACCTTCTTCCGATATTTGTCGAATTGGGATTCAAAAGCTTAATCCCATCAACCCAGAATATATTACGGTCGGCGGGGCAATTAATAGATATGACACCGGACACACAGGCAGCCTATCCCAACAAGCCTGTCAACAAATCTTCTCTTGGCGTATTTGCTCTGCCGGGCGGACTGTTTGCGGGCATTGAAACAGCAGCTCGGGCCGCCCCGGCGGAAAGCTCACCTCTCATGGATAAACCCCCAACAGAAAATCCTCCTCATCTGCCCGATGCAACATCGCCAGCCAGCCAAACACTGCTGCCGGTTGAGGGTACATACACGCTGGTTAATACACCGGATCAATTGACATGCATGTTGGAGACCCTGCGCCGGCAACTGGCATCACAGTTGCGCCCCCAACTCGCCGTGGATACCGAAACCGATGCCTTAAGCAGCGTGCGGTCAAATCTGTGTGGCATCTCGCTCTGTGCGCAACCAGGTGTGGCGTGGTACATCGCTGTAAAAGGGCCCGGTACAGTTTTACCGCTGGCCACTGTCCATCAGGCTGTGGCAGCACTGCTGGCCGATACCAGCATCTTAAAGATTGGTCAGAACATTAAATACGATATCAATGTGCTGCGGCGCTACGGGTATCACTTTGAGGGACCCCTGTTTGACACCATGATCGCCAGTTATCTTATCGATTCCAGCCGGCGCAGCCATTCCATGGATTCGCTGGCGGCAGATTTGCTCGGTCTCCGACCCATACCAATTCAAGATTTAATTGGCCGCGGCGTGCAGCAGCGCACATTTGCAGATATTCCGCTGGACCAGGCATGCCGATATGCCGCTGAAGATGCCGATGTGACGCTGCGTCTGGCTGCGACCCTCGGGCCGAAAATTGCTGAACTGCATTTGGCCGATCTGATGGATGGTTTAGAGATGCCTATGGTGCGTGTGCTGGCCGATATGGAAATGGCGGGTATATGCATTGACAGCCATTTGCTCCAATCGCTTGATAAGCAAATGGCAGACAATATCGGCCGGCTGCAGGAAGAGATTTTTACGCAGGCTGGCATGTCGTTTAATATCGACTCTCCCAAGCAGCTTTCCGATGTACTGTTTAATAAATTGGGTTTGCCAGTACAGCGCAAAACACGCACCGGCCGAAGCACGGATGTCGAAGTGCTTGAGGCCCTGCAGGACATGCATCCCGTGCCCCGGATGGTTATGGAATATCGCCAATTAACCAAACTGCGCAATACCTATGTGCTGGCGCTGCTGGTCGACATGGACCCGCAAACCCACCGCGTACACACCAGTTTTAACCAGACCGTGGCCGAGACGGGAAGGCTTTCCAGCAGCGGCCCAAACCTGCAGAACATCCCCGTACGTACGGAAAGCGGCCGCGAGATTCGCCGGGCGTTTATCGCTCCGGCCCCTGATTGGTGCTTAATCAGTGCCGATTATTCACAAATTGAGTTGCGCGTCCTGGCACATTTCTGCCGGGAACCCGCGCTGCTGGAGGCCTTCGCGGCCGACACCGACATTCATCAATTCGTGGCGATGCAGATTTTTAATGTGCCCGCCAATCAGATAACAGGCGATATGCGACGGGTGGCCAAGACCGTTAATTTTGGCATTATCTATGGGCAGACACCATTTGGTCTCGCATCCACCTTAAAGATACCGCGCGACCAAGCCGCCAGGTTTATTGATGCGTATAAGGCGCGGTTTCCCGGCATCAGCCACTTCACAACGCAATGTGTGCTTGACGCCTCCACCAAAGGTTATGTAAGCACTATTTCCGGCCGCCGCCGATACATCACCGAACTGGCATCCAGCAATCAGGCCATGCGCCAGTTCGGACAGCGGGCCGCCGTCAATTCAGTCATTCAAGGTTCGGCTGCGGACTTAATCAAAAAGGCGATGGTGGACATTCACCGCGAAAACCCGCTTGGCGAACTGAAGATGCTGCTGCAGGTGCATGACGAACTGGTATTTGAATGCCCCAAGGCACATGCCGCTGCGGCGATGGATTTCATCCGCCATAAGATGGAAACCGCCATGAAGCTGGCCGTGCCATTAAAAGTGGACATCGGCAGCGGGCCGAACTGGCTGGATATGGATTGACCCATTCGCTGGCACCACCAGAATAACTTACGAAATTGCGCCTTCGCGCCGGGAGCGAGTTTTTTATGCGTTAAGTGAATCATCGCCATCCGCGATGAAAAGCTGGTCTTGCGTTGCGGCCGCTGTGGCGAATCACCGTCCATGCAAGTTAGGTAAAGGCATCTAATCGCAGAGTCCCGGTAACAGTGGCAGCCGCATTTTCCTTTCGCAAATACATCAAGCAAACCCGATATCTTGTGGAGCGTGCATTGCAGAATGTGGCGCTACGCTGAATTGCACACAAACGGGCTTTTAACATGTGCATCTGTTGGGGTATAATAAAGAGCGAGAACAAGCCACAGGTGGTGTTTCGCGTGGAGATTGCGATGAAGTCGACGAAATGTTCCAAGTGTGACCGCCCGGCGTTGATTCATGTCACCGAGATTGATTATTCCGACGATGAGAGTCCGAATAAAACGATTCATGATATTCATCTATGTCTCTTTCACGCCGTAGATGCGGGCCTTGTTGCGGGCGTGTCTAAGGAGGCGCTTGAGGAAATTGAATCCGAGGGCGCAACGTTGATTGCCGGGGTACCGATTGCCTCCTCGGCAACCAAGAAAAAACGCGCAGCCACCGGTAAGCAATTGGCCTGTCCGATTTGTGGCACGACATGGTCTGATTTTGAACAGTCGGGTCTGATGGGTTGCCCACATGATATGGAGATATTTGAATCCAAGCTCACCGCAGTTGTAAAGGGCCTGCAGGAAGGAAGGCTGCAGCATGTGGGGAAAATTCCTCTGCGTTCAGGAGCCTCGGCGGCGGGTCTGCAGGCACAAATTAACCGCCTGCGCGAATCACTTTCGGCGGCAGTCGCCAAAGAACAGTTTGAACTCGCTGCCCAATTACGCGATGAACTAAAGGCATTGGAAGCCCGGGCTGTACAGCCGTAGCATACAGCGGCGGCGAATCGGGCGGATCGCTTCCATACGAGCAGTCGCCCGGCGACGGGGCGATTACAGATCGGCCAGCAGCCAGGAATGTAAATAGCTGTGCAAGATGAGCTTGCGAGCTGCCAGATTGGGCCGCGCAAAGCTGCGGCCTTGATGCCTCTGCACGCGCAGCGGTGTTTACTTATGCCCACGGCCAATTGGGCTAAATTGCGAGCCAATAAGCCGCATTAAGTGCCCCGCTTGAAAAAATAGAAAATTTCCCTTGACCTTACACCTAGGTGCAAGGTTTATAATTCATTCGTCGATCATCTTCCGGGCTTTGTCGGCCCACTCGGTAAGGTGGTATTGACGCGGGCCGGTCATTTATGAAGGAGGTGCCTTATGAAGGGCGCAATTTCATGGCTGGCGGCAATGACCTTTGCAATGGGCCTGGGCGTGGCCGCTTACGGCGTCACAAGCGCTACGCAAAATTCGGCTTATGCCGCACCGGCCAATTGTCTGGTGGCATCATCATGCCCAAATTCGCATTGCGGCGGCAAGGGCAAATGCCCAGGCGGGCAATGCCCCAAAGGTGGCAAGCAGCCCGACTGCTGCAAATAGGCTGGTCCTCCGATCGGCCTCCAATAACCCGGTCGGCTTGGTCGCAACGGCATCTGGCCAGCAGCCAAGTCGGCGGGTTTGCAGCGGAGGCGGCATTTCAATGGATGTTTGCGAAAGGTGCGTCATGAATTCTTGTTGTTCAGAACAGCAATGCGAGGCAGTATCCCCATCGTCCTCTGGCGGAAGCTTGCTGATTATCGGTGGTGGTTCGGCCGCATTTTCAGCGGCTACAAGGGGAGTGGAAATGGGTGCGAAAAAGGTGACGATCATCAATGATCACCTGCCCACCGGTGGGACATGTGTGAACACCGGGTGCGTGCCATCCAAAACGTTAATCCGTGCCGGTGAGGTGCTGCATCGTGCTAAACACAATCGATTCGCAGGCATCCACACCAGCGGCAAGTTAGTAGATTTTGCGGCAGTTATTGAGCAGGAACGCAGACTGGTCTCCGACCTGCGGCAGGCCAAATATCTGGACGTGATCCGCAATTTGCACCAAGTGGAATTGATTCAGGGCCATGCGACATTGGTGGATGCCAACACTGTGGCGGTCGACCATCAAGCGCGGCGGTCGGCGGACCATATTCTTATCGCGACCGGTGCCACCGCTGCCCTGCCGCAAATACCCGGTTTGGCAGATGTTGGATATCTGACCAACGAGTCCGCCTTTGAATTGGACCGTCTGCCGGAATCACTGATTGTGCTGGGCGGGCGTTACATTGCGCTGGAATGCGCGCAAATGTTTGCACGCCTTGGCAGTCGCGTAACTTTGCTGCAAAGATCGAACCGCATTTTGCCCACCGAGGCCAGCGATATTACCGATCCATTAACCCATTATCTGATGGATGAAGGCGTTGAGATTGTAACCGGTGTGGCGGCCCAAAAGGTGCACCGCGATCACGGTGGCGTGGTGTTAACGGCCCACGTCAATGGCGAAGAAAGAGACTTTGCAGCATCGCACATTCTGGTTGCCACCGGCCGCAAACCCAATACCCACAACATGGGACTGGAAAAGATTGGTGTGCGGCTGGATCAGAACGGATTTATCCATGCCGGGCCAAATCTGCAGACATCGCTGCCCAACGTGTGGGCGGCGGGCGACGTGCTGGGGCGGCATATGTTTGTCTACACGGCGGCGTATGAGGGTGCACTGGCTGCAGAAAATGCATTAACCCGTGCAAATCGGCTGGCAGATTACACGGCTTTGCCATGGGTTGTTTTCACTGATCCGCAGGTAGCGGGTGTGGGGATGGATGAACATCAGGCGCGGGCCGCCGGGTATGGCGCCGAGGTTGCATCGCTGCCGCTGGAGTATGTGCCCCGCGCCATTGCGGCGCACGACACCCGCGGGTTGATCAAACTGATCCGAGATCGGAATTCTGATCGTCTGCTTGGTGCCCGTATTCTTGCGCCATAAGGCTCTGAATTGCTGATGGAACTCGTGCTGGCCATTAAATTTGGCATAACCGTCAAGCATATCCGCGAAAGCTTTCACGCCTATCTCACACTGGGCGAGGCGGTGAAACTTGCCGCCATCAGCTTTGGAAAAATTTTATCGCAATTAAGTTGCTGTGCCACGTAACAATAATTATGACCTTATTATTGATCGAGGTGTACCATGGCAGATTCTGAAAAAGGTATCAACTCTAAAGACGGTGTGAGTCCCAGCCAACCACACGACTGCTGCAAAGCACCCGCAAATTTCATACCGGCCGCGGGTAAGGCGGGTAAAGGCACTCGGTACGGGACTTTAGTAGCCATTGGCGCGGCGATTATGGCGTCCGCCTGCTGCTGGCTGCCCTTGTTGCTGCTGGCCATCGGTGCCTCGGCGGCGGGTGCGGCGGCAAATGTAATTGTGGCCTTGCGCTATCCGTTGCTGGCCGTTGCGGCCATTGCTTTGGGAGTAGGATTTTACCGCACTTATTTTCGCCGTGCACGATGCGCACCGGGAGATGCGTGTGCAACACGACCTCAACGCGGAACAATATCCAGCCGGGTATCGCTTTGGATATCCACGGTGCTGGTGCTGCTTTTCGCCGGCTTACCTTACTACGGCAGTGGCTTGCTGCATGCGGTGACGGGTAGCGGCGATGGAAACGGGGCATCGCCATCGCATGCGGCCACTGCATTCCCATCCGGCAATCCACCGGTTAAGAGCAATCTCGGTGCCGTCGTCTCATTTCCTCGACTCTCAAAATATGAATATCGAGTGAAGGGGATGGATTGCTCGCTTTGCGCAGCAGGACTGCAGGCGATGGTTGCCAAATTGCCGGGCGTAAAATCGGCCCGTGTCTCGTATCGTGATGGTACGGCGGTTATTGTGGTGGATCCACATATTTTCAAGCCAACCGCCATCACTCAAAAGTTGGTCGCGGTAGGATACCCCACCCACATTCTCGATAAGGGCGGCGTGGCAATTTTTTCGGGCAGCGGGCGGCATGTTCGCGCGTGGCTCTGCAAGTAACGAAAAAAGCGTGTAGGGCGGCAGGACGAGGCGAATGTTTTTTTGGCCGTCGGGTTTGTACCGGCGCGACCGTGGCGCGCGGCGTTTGCCATTAGGCAGCGTGCTTCAACCTCGTGTATGGGTGTCGCATTTTGACCTTACGCGACGCGGAGAAAGCCGCACGCAGATACGACACAGCGGCGGGGTGCGGGATTTGCATGCGGGTACCCCCACAATTACGCGCGTGCACGAGTCACGCGGCTAAGTGGGCGAACGCTAATATGAGTGGGCCGATTTTCCTGCACATCGGGTTATCTGGCGGAATTTTAGAAGAAACCCAATTTTTTGAGAACTTCTGCCCCGCCCCCAAAAATTGCCACGCCCCCGATCGCCCCCACAAAACAGAGGGGTTGGCACCTTCAATGCTCTCGGTTATGATCCTTTAAGTTTATTTTCGAGGTGTATCGTGCGGACAGATGCGGCTAAACACATGATGCTGCTGCAGGGCGGGTTGAACCACACCGTGCCTTCTGTTCGCGCCGTCATTAGCCATTAATCGCATTGAGCACCGTAGCGGTGGCTGCAGGCTATCCCTGTTATTCGTCGGCGGCTGCACAATCGCTATGCGTAAAGATTTGACGTATGATAAAAAGTGATAACACCGGACAGGAGTCCGAAGAGGTCGTATGAAACGTATTGAAATCTATGACACCACGTTAAGAGACGGGAGCCAGGGAGAGGGAGTGTCGTTTTCCGTCGAGGACAAACTGCAGATTTGCCGTCGTTTAGACGAACTTGGTGTTGATTTTATCGAAGGCGGATATCCTCTCTCCAATCCCAAGGATGCAGCATTTTTTGCACAGGCGAAAGAGCTGTCGCTGCGGCACAGCCAACTGACGGCTTTTGGCATGACTCGCAGGAAGGGCATCTCGGCATCGGAGGATGTCGGGCTTACCGCCCTGCTGGGGGCCGAAACGCAATATGTGACGATTGTCGGTAAATCATGGGATATTCACGCACGAGAGGTGCTGGGTGTCAGCCTGGAAGAAAACATCGCCATGATTCGCGACTCGGTCGATTACCTCACGCGACATGGGCGGAAGGTTATTTACGATGCCGAGCATTTTTTTGATGGCCTGAAAGCGAATCGCAACTTTGCCCTGGCAACAATCCAGGCGGCAGCGGAGGCGGGCGCGATATTAATTTGCCTGTGCGACACCAATGGTGGCACCCTGCCACCGCAGGTTCAGACGGCCGTTAAGGATGCCATAGCCGCAGTGAACGTACCGATAGGCATGCACCCGCACAATGACAGCGGACTGGCGACCGCCAATGCACTTGCGGCGGTCACGGCTGGTGCAACGCAGGTGCAGGGTACGATGAACGGCATTGGCGAGCGGTGCGGCAACGTGGATTTGACGTCGGTAATTGCCAATTTGCGCATCAAGCTGGGCTACAACTGTCTGATGGAAGATTCGCTTAAACACCTGACCGAAGTGTCGCGTTTTGTGTTTGAAACGGCTAATTTAAATCCGGTCAACAACCAGCCGTATGTGGGCGTCAGCGCCTTTGCCCACAAAGGTGGCATGCATGTACACGCGGTCAACAAGATTGCCAGCGCCTATGAACATATTGATCCAAGCCTGGTCGGCAACACCCGACGTATTCTGGTGTCGGAATTGTCGGGAATCTCCAATGTGGCCGCCAAGGCGGGCCGCAAATTTAATATTGAACATGATCGGGTTGCGCTGCGGAAGGTGCTGGAGCAAATAAATGAATTGGAAGCCAACGGTTACCAGTTCGAGGCGGCGGAGGGTTCATTTGAACTGATATTGCGCAAGCAGATCGGCCGTTACCGCCGGTTTTTTGATTTGCAGTCGTATCGCTGTGCCGTATCCCGGTCGGCGGATTCACCCCCTGCCACCAAGGCCACACTGGCGGTTAAGGCACAGGGTCAGCAGATACACTCATCGGCGGAGGGCGACGGGCCAATAAACGCGCTGGATGGTGCCCTGCGTCGAGCATTGGAGCCTGTCTACCCTGCCATAGGTCAATTGCACCTGATTGATTACAAGGTCAGAGTGGTGAATTCCGGTGCAGAATCCGCCGCCAAGGTAAGAGTGGTGATTCAATTCCGTTCGCCGGAGGGAATTTTTGGTACCGTCGGCGTATCGGAAAATATTATTGAAGCCAGTTGGCAGGCCTTGGTGGACGCATTGGAATACCGATTAATACATGATGCCGAACAGCGTGCGGCGGCACCTTCTGTGGCGGCCCACCAGTAATATTTTTTGAATGAGGATCACCGTGAGCGACGAAATCGGCTCGCAATATGAGCCGTCCAAAACGGAATCAAGAATCTGGCAGCGCTGGATGCAGGAATTGGGGCAATTTCGCGCCCCGGTTGGCCATAAGCCGCCCGAGCAGCGATTCAGTATCGTCATCCCGCCACCGAATGTAACCGGTGCCTTGCACCTGGGGCATGCCATCAACGCCACCATTCAGGACATCCTCGTGCGCTACCACCGCATGTTGGGCCACGACACTCTTTGGATGCCGGGAATCGATCACGCAGGCATTGCTACCCAGGCCGTGGTGGAAAAGACAATTTTTGAAAAGGAAAAAAAGTCACGGCATGATCTGGGACGGGACGAACTGGTGCGGCGTATTTGGCAGTGGAAAGAAACTTTCGGCAGCCGGATTTTGACTCAGTTGCAGTCGGTCGGGGCTTCCTGCGACTGGTCGCGAACTCGCTTCACATTGGATGAAACCTGCGCCGCCGCCGTGCGCGAGGCATTTTACCGCCTTTTTGCCGCTGAACTTATCTTTCGTGGCTTGCGGCTGGTCAATTGGGATGTTCAGTTGAAAACCGCCGTGGCGGACGATGAAATTTATTTTGAAACCGTCCGCGGCCAAATGACATCCATACGCTACCCGCTGGCTGATCGCCGGCCGGACGAGCCCGAATACCTGATTGTGGCTACCACGCGCCCCGAAACCATGCTTGGCGATACAGCCGTGGCCGTGCATCCGGATGACCCGCGCTATAAGTCACTCATCGGTCGCGAGGTTATCGTACCGCTTGTTGGTCGGCGTATTGCCATCATCGGTGATGGCCAGTTGGTGGATATGAACTTTGGCACCGGTGTGGTAAAGGTAACACCTGCCCATGACCCAAACGATTATGCAACGGGGCTGCGGCACAATTTGCCGCAAATCAATCTGCTGACGCCCGATGGCCGGGTAAACGAAAATGGGGCCGGCACTTTCAATGGTGTTCCTTACGATTACCGCGGTTTGCGGTTTGCCAGCGATGCCCGCAAAGCCGTCCTTGCCGATCTTGAAAAGCTTGGGCTTATTGCCGAAGCACGCGTGCATGAGCATGACGTGGGTCACAGCGACCGAAGCAAAACACCTATTGAGCCGTATCTCAGCGAGCAATGGTTTGTGCGCATGGGTGATGTCGATGGCGGCGTTGAGCTGGGCAATGGCGTTCGGGCCGCGGGCTTGGCCCAGGCTGCTATTGATGCCGTAGCCGATGGCCGGGTCAAAATCACCCCGGACCGCTACGCCAAGGGATACTCCGACTGGCTGTCGCAGAAGCGGGATTGGTGCATTTCGCGCCAGCTTTGGTGGGGCCATCGTATCCCGGTCTGGACCGCACCTGCCACGGCGGCGGATGAGATGCATCAGGTCATTCGATCACACGATCCGGATGGGCACATGTTCGTCGCCCGGCGCAGAGCCGACGGTGCCCTGCTGATATGCTCCAGATCGGAAACGTCCGACCGCACACTGGAAAATTTGGCCGAGCGCCTTGCGATTGAAATCAGGCGTGATGAGGATGTCCTGGACACCTGGTTTTCTTCAGCACTTTGGCCTTTATCTACCATGGGTTGGCCGCAGACGGGGACCAGCCCGGCCTCCGATGATCAGTTGCTGCCCTACTACTACCCCACGAATGTGCTTTCAACTGCGCGAGAAATACTCACACTGTGGGTGGCCCGCATGGTGATATTTGGCCTGTTCTGCCAGGGGCAGGTTCCATTCCGTCGGGTATACATCCACGCTGTAATTCAAGACGGATCAGGCCGACCCATGAAAAAATCATTGGGTAACGGCGTCGATCCCGTGGATATTGTGGAAAGCCATGGGGCGGATGCCCTGCGGTACACTCTGACATCCATGGCAACCGAGACCCAGGATATTCGCCTGCCCGTGGTAAAAGATGCTGCAACCGGCAAAAACACCAGCCCCCGGTTTGATGTGGGACGGAACTTTGCCAACAAGTTGTGGAACGCATCGCGCTTTATCCTCAGCCACTTGGGTGATGAAACGCAATACAGCAGCATTACCCCAGCGGCACTGGCAGCCAAAGGAGAATTGGAAGACCGCTGGATACTCGCCAGAACTTCCACCGTCATTGCCGATACCCGGAAGCTGACTGACGAGTTCCGCTTTGCAGAACTGGCGTCCACACTTTATCAATACTTCTGGTCTGACGTATGCGACTGGTATCTGGAAATTGCCAAGGTGCGCATACGCAATAACGACCCGGCCGTGCGGTCAGTTCTGGCCCTGCTGCTGCGCACCAGCCTGACCTTGCTGCACCCCATCATGCCATTTGTAACTGAGGCCATCTGGGAAAAACTTCCTCACGCAGGTCTGCTGGCAACGGCACCATTCCCGGTACCGATCAGCGGGACCGACCACGCGACGGAAGAAATCTTCAACCTGCTGCAACGTATCACCCGTGCCATCCGCGATATCCGCAATCAGTACAATGTGGATGGCAAAACCATCGTTGATGTGTACCTGCAATCGGATGCGACCGACGTGATGAAGCGCATTTCTCCGGCTGCTGATATTATTGAAAGTTTAAGCCAAAGCAGACTGCATATCGCAACAGCCGATGACGGGCGACCACCACAGGCAGCCATCGCGGTAGTGGACAGCGTGACGGTTTATGTGGCGGGTGTCGTAAATCGCGAGATGGAGATACAAAAGCTGCAGCACCGCCGCGCCGAACTGGAAAAGCTGGCGACGAGCGGACGCAGCAAATTGGCCAATGAGCAATTTGTAAGCAAGGCACCGGAAAAAGTGGTGCAGGGTATCCGCGATCAATTGGCGCTTTATGAGGCAGAACTGCACCGGATTGATGACACTTTGAATCATTTAATGGCAGCAGCCCAATAGCATGCGGGCCGATACATGACGGCAAGCGTGCCCTGCGGGTAAAAAAGAAAGGGAACCATTTCATGCGGGATCAACGTCTGGATAAATTAGCGGACATTTTGGTGCACTACTCCGCCGGAGTAAAAAAAGGCGATCTGGTGCGCATTCAGGGCGATGTGGTTGGCTTGCCACTGATTGAAGCCATCTATGAAAAATTGCTGGTGGCGGGTGCCAACCCATTTGTCATGATGTCCAGCGATGCGATGACCGAAGCTTTTTACCGGGTGGCGTCGACCGAGCAACTTTCGTTTCTTTCCCCCGTCAGCAAATACCTGGTGGAAACCATCGATGTATCCATTGGGCTTTGGGGAGATTCCAATACCAAAAGCATGTCGCAGGTGGACCCCAAAAAGCAGGCACTGACAGCGCAAGCTCGGCGGCCCATCAGCAAGCGCTTTCTGGAACGTGCCGCCAAGGGTGAGTTGCGCTGGGTCGGCACCCAATACCCAACTCAGGCGGCCGCTCAGGATGCAGAAATGTCTCTGTACCAATACACCGATTTTGTCTTCCGCGGCGGCCTGCTCCACCTGGCAGACCCGGTGAATGCGTGGAGATCCATCTCAGAGCGGCAGCAGCGTTTGGTGGATTATCTGGATAAAACATCTGAAATTCGCGTGGTTGGCAAAGATACCGATTTGCGCCTGGGCGTAAAAGGCCGTAAATGGATCAACTGCTGTGGACACGAAAATTTTCCTGATGGCGAGGTGTTTACCGGCCCGATTGAGGATGCTGTCAACGGCACCATCCGCTACAGTTTTCCGGCGGTGCATCACGGTCGTCAATGCGATGACATCGTGCTGACATTTAAGAAAGGTCGAGTGGTGGATGCACGCGCCGCCAAGGGGCAGGAATTTTTAATTGCCATGCTGGATCAGGATGAAGGTGCTCGCACGCTGGGCGAATTTGCCATAGGAACCAATTACTCCATTCAGCAGTACACCCGTAACACGTTGTTTGATGAAAAGATCGGCGGCACCTGCCATGCTGCCGTTGGAGCCGCATACCCTGAAACGGGCGGCAAAAACAACAGCGGCTTGCATTGGGATATGGTTTGCGATCTCCGTCAGCCGGGGTGCAAAATTGAGGCCGACGGCAAGGTGATCTTGGAGGCTGGCCGTTTTGTCCAGGCAGACTGGCCCCAGCCGCAGTAAGCGCCGGATGGAACCTTGAATGCCCCGCAGGTCTCACCTCAGTGCGATGGCGGGAAGGCTATCCGCGAGGTGCCAGCGTACCTGTGCCAAAAGGCCATGTCGCCTGTTCCAACCCGCGTGATGCGGTATATTACACAAATAATATTTTGTAAGTATTGTGGGCGAAGCAGTGGGGCTGTTTTCGGAACCAAGGGGATCAAGGTTGCCAGACTGCCCGGCTCCAACAGTGGGCGTGAATTTATTTTCAGCAAATGCGACCATTACGTGGCCTCAATAAAATTTCATCTGCGCACTATGGTATCGGATTCCAGCCGCAGCGGTAAACGGGCGATGTGCGTGCGACGCGAAAGAAATCCGGTGGCCAAAGCCGCAGAACCGGGCGGCTAAACTGCCCGGCTCGCGTGGGTGCTGCCGCGCAACCGCACGCCCGTGTTTCATACCGAACATCCAAAAATCCGCTTCCCATCAATCGATAACCCACCGTCCAAGCCGACAGATCGGAAATTACAAGATGTACAAATCCCCGGCAGATGCCGATGAGCGGATGATTAACCACAGCAACACAGCGGTCCCAACGTAAAAATGGGGCTGCCACCGCGACCACCCGCCTTGGCCGACGGATTCATCCGTCGCGTGTCGGCGACAACGCGCCGATGCTGTGGAGACCGGGACAGCGCAGAACCACCCAAACAACCGATCGATTGCGGGATGACGGTGCAAACATTATCAGCAGATGTACCAAAGCTCCCAGTCCCTCAGGCACCGGGACTATTTCTCCTGTTCAGGCTGAACCGGTACACTCCAAAGCCTCTTTACAGGTGGTGGTTGCCGCCATGATTGTCCCCCTTGAACGGGTAATATCGATCCCTGACCACATCCTGTGGCCTGGTTACCCCTTCTCTAAACATCTTGACCTTTTGGCAAAAACTGTTTCAGGCCTTTTCGCCGACGCAATTTACTGCTGCACTTGACATCTGGCCCACCAACAGCGACCATAAAGGATTCCTCGACACCGCCCGCGAGGGCGATGAAAGTCGCGGCAGTTGAGGGCTTGTAGCTCAGTTGGTTAGAGCGCGTCACTGATAATGACGAGGTCAATGGTTCGAATCCATTCAGGCCCAATTTAATGAATTTCCGCGACCTTCTAAAATCCTTGCCCATGGCTTATTTCCCTTCGCTTTATGGCTTTTCAGATTTTTCGGCGATTCTGTGGCGCTCTGTGGCAACGCCCTGCGCAGCGCTGCGCGCAGTCGGATTGCGCGGCGCTTGCTTTCCCGGCCGCAGCCTGGGCAATGTAGCTTTCGTCGGTGGACAAGAGGTAGTGCTCTTGTGCTACTCTCTCACTGTGGCCAATCCATTGCCTCACCACGTGTGACGGATAGTCGCGCCGCAGCTCCGCGTCCCGGGTCGCCCGCATATTAGTCCATGGCTTGGGCCAGAGCGTGACGCCAGCACGCCTCGCGATGCGACCAAGCTGCGTCCGCAGATTAGATGACGGAGAGCGATAGCGCGTTACGACATAATCCTCAGCCGCAGGCGTCTCGACCGCAAACAGGTCGGATAGCTCACGCCGCAGCTCTGGGAACAGTGGAATCACGCGCGACCGACCCCCTGCGTGATGCTCGGTTTTCGGTGAGTGCACGCGGACGGTCTGGCGGTCCCAGTCCACATCCGCCCAGGTGAGGGTCAGCGCCTCGGAAGGGATCCTGCATCCGCCCCAGCGAGCCAATGCGATCAGCACTCGCCACTGACCGTCTGGGCACGCAGCAAGCAGCCTTTCAGCGTCAGCAACTTCGACCAAGTGCGCACGATCAGGTGAGCCACGCACTGACACGGGCAGCCCATTAAACGTGTTCTCAGTTACAAGCTTTGATTTAATCGCCGCAGAAAAAACGTCGCGCGCCACGCCGCACCGCCGGCGCACCGTGGCTTCCCGCAGCCCCGCCGATCGCAATGCGTCCCGGAACGCCTCAGCCCGCTCCGGCGTGATCTGCCGCAGATCGCATTCATCACCGAAAAAGTCCTTGAGGCACCTGACAGCTTGCAAATAGGCTGTGAGTGTGGAGGCCTTGATTCTACGGCTGGCAAATGCCTTGGCACAGAAATCTGAAAGCAAGCAGGACGCGGTGCGCTCGGCCAGCCCGCAGCCGATCAGCCGTTGGCGCATGCGGCCGTCAACGCTGATGATCCATCGCTGCGTCGCATCTATAATCGGAACGCCGAGGCGTTGGCTGGACAATACCTGCTCGACGTGCCACCGCACCAAGTCGGCATCACGCCGCGAGCACTTGCCTAAACTCAAGGTCTTACGCCTGCCGTCTGGAGCAGCGAATGAAATTCGGCGACATCCGCGCGGGTCATTTACCACGCTGGCCATCGGTAGTGCCCTCGGCTGCGCACTCCATTGATTTTTTACCCGCGTAGATCATCCATGTGGGCAGTATATCTTTTTTTATTTGCGACGCCCTCAGATCAGCACGATTCAAGGATCGCATTCTGCAGATCGCTCGGGTTAGCAACAGCCAACAGCACTTCTTTCGCTCCGCCAGCCGCGACCACTACAACCTGCCCAGTGTCAAGGATTCTGTCAATAATTCCGCGCTGCACCCTCACGCCCGACACCTGCTTTGTCATAAGCTCCCACGAGTCGCGGGCAATCAGTCCCCACCTGCGTGATACCCGCTTGTTGCTTACCGATATCCGCGTAGTCGCAAAGACTAAAATATAGTAGATCAACGCAAGCCCGAGCGTTATGACCGAGAGCACAATGACCTTTGACTGCAGAAAATACACCCAGTGGTGGCGGCATTCGTAGATCACTACTTCCTTACCAGTGTCTGGACCCTCACGCGCCCCACGCGGCCCGGCTGCAAGTCGTTCACGGCACGCGGCGCAAACAATGTTTTCACGCCAGACCATCGGTGTTTCAAGGGCGCCTATGCCAGCGCCACAATTCGAGCATCTTTCAAGTTGCATCGTCCACTCCTTCAAGTTTTGCCAGCCGGGGAAAACCCGCGAACGGCCCGCGGTGGGCTAGCTGGCACGCTTCTTTCCCTCCGCGAGCTTTTCCAAAAGCACGCGGGCAACGTCTGGTGCGATGGACGCTGGCAGTGTTCCGACAACCGCGCCGCGGATGACATCGTCCTGCCGCGCGTACCACGTTACGACACGCGATAATAATTCGATCTTCGTCATTCCCGTGCGTCGGCATTCGCGCTCGATGGCTTCAAATGCCTCAGCCGAGAGCTTGACCTGTATCTGCCTCGGATCGCTCATTAGTACAATCATGTCGCACTGCATTTTAACATGCAATCACTAAAAAACCTAATCCGTTCTGCAGCCCGTAGCTTCAACACCTCATGCAGCCTGATCAGCCGCACGCGGCGCTGGTAGCGGGCCTTTACAGCGGCCACAGCGCGGTCTGCAGCCGCGATCGCAGTGCGGGCCGGTAAGGACAGCCTTACCGCCGCAACCTCGTGCCCCAGTGCGATGGCTGCACCCGACAAGGCCAATAAACCAGCTGTGAACAATTTACGCATGACGTTCTCTTTCTTCAGGCCGACATTTTAACCCACAGCTGCCTGACGGCCAAACAGCTAATTGACGCGCCCAGCACACGCCTGCGCAGCGCTGCGCGCGTCGGATTGCGCGTCAGGCTGTCTTTGGAAGTGGCTGTTTTGGCCGCAATTTTGAAAGAGTTCAAGGCCATTCAGGCCCATCTTTTCCCAAATAAATCCAGCGGAGCCACACCGCAGAAGATTGCGCAGCGGGCACGCATCATCCTGCGCGCAGCCGATGGACAGGCCAACTTGGCCATTGCGCGAGAACTGGGAATCAGCCGGCCCACGGTGTTGTTGTGGCGCAAGCGTTTTGCAGCCGAGGGTGTGCGTGGCATCATGCATGATGCCACGCGTCCGGGGCGTCGGAAAGCCATTTCCCCTGAGAAAGTTCAGGCGGTGATCGAGGCGACGTTGCACACGCAGCCGCCAGGCCAGACGCATTGGAGCATCCGGGAGATGGCCAAAGCTCAGGGGCTTTCGCGTATGACCGTGCAGCGATTTGGAAGCGTCACGGGTTGCAGCCGCACCGCGTGGAAGCGTTCAAGCTCTCACGGGACGAACACTTCGTCGAAAAGCTCCGGGATGTGGTGGGCCTATACCTGAATCCTCCGGACAAGGCCCTGGTTCTCTCGGTGGATGAAAAGAGTCAGATTCAAGCGTTGGATCGCACCCAGCCGGGATTGCCGCTGAAAAAAGGGCGTTGTGGCACTATGACCCATGACTATAAGCGCCATGGCACCACCAACTTGTTTGCTGCCCTTAACATGCTCGACGGAAGAGTCATCGGCCAATGCCTGCCGCTGCATCCTTCAAGGGAGTTCATTGAATTTCTCAACACCATCGACCAAAACACACCGCCGGAACTCGAATTGCATTTGATCGTGGATAACTATTCGACACACAAGAGTCCGGCTGTGAAGCGTTGGCTTAGGCGACACGCCCGCTTTCACCTGCACTTTATTCCCACCAGCTCATCATGGTTGAACATGGTCGAACGCTGGTTCCGGGAAATTACCGACAAGGCTATCCGTCGTGGGGCCTGCACAAGTGTGGATGCCCTGAAGACCGCCATTCACCGATTCCTTGACGCCCACAACACCAATCCGAAAATATTCACCTGGACCAAAGATGCCGACACAGTCCTGGCGAAAGTGGCCAAGTGTAAAGAAGCGTTAGGGACACTACACTAGCTGCAGGGTTGCCCTCGCAGAAGCTCTCGACGGTATTCTGCACATCATTCCACTGGCGCAAAGATATGCAGGCATTCGCAGTGATATAGTGTTATGACGATTGCAAGCTATAAGTGTTTGTCCTGAATTGGATTACATATTATTGACCGAGTGTAAACTTGGTGCATAGGGCGTCCCCATTGGCAAAGCGACTAAATCGCCCTTGCATTTACAGCGCTGTGTGGTATAATTTGGTGAATTTGATGCTTGGTGCGCTGGTCTCTTGAAATGCTGGGACATCAGGTGCTTGCCAGAGCTTCTGTAGATACGAACAGTGATGGCGCTGCGGCGAGAAGCGATCAATGTCTCCAAGGAAATAATTGTCAACGGGTTCGGGAATTTTGGAGGTTACAAAACCAAATGAAGTGCGTGTGTCATAAAATAATCCATAAAGCGAATAAATGTCTGGCATTTACGCTGGTTGAATTGCTGGTGGTGATATCGATCATAGCGTTACTGATATCGATGTTGTTGCCGGCGTTGGCCAAGGCGAGGGCGACGGCACAGCAGGTGGTGTGCGCGTCGAACG
>Ga0080006_1131101_pt1 | contig 52079 bp, 48 predicted proteins | sample RS3BMetagenome_FD_69209 | JGI IMG/M metagenome (GOLD analysis project Ga0080006, IMG submission 69209) | Ferric oxide microbial mat and aquatic microbial communities from Rainbow Spring, Yellowstone National Park, USA - RS3B (SPADES... ... | reverse complement strand
CTATTGAGCTAAGAACACCTATAAGGGCCTATTATGATAAAATGCCAAGAAGGGAGATGCTTATGGATCCTTCATTGATATGGAGTGAGGAATAGATGCGAAATTATTTCCGGAAAAAACAGGGGTTTGAGGGGGCGAAAGTCAAGTCCCCTTCCGTGAGGGAGGGGATGGATAGCCTCCTTATAGAAAACTTTTCATATGCTTCGAGACAGGAATGATAAAGGTAGGGCTGGTGCGGTCCGAATTTACGCCTGTGGACATCAAGACCTCCGTAACCTTTCTCGAAAGAAAGGGAACGAATCTGGTGGAAGAAGCAGGAAGCGCCATCCCGTCAGGGCGGGGCAGTTCACAATGTCCACGAAAGTGGTTGATTCGGGAAGTCCATTAGCCGAAAGGATCTAACGTTAGCGCCAGGTCCTCATCTATCAATCCATTCAATGGGATAAAGACAGCTTTCTCTCGTGAATATTACACTGTTCAGATCCGAAGAACGATGAATATTGAGAGTGAAAATAGCTTCTAGAATAGTTTGTTGAGGCGATTACACGTTCTAGGGAATAGAAAGCGATCTTTCTTTATAAGGGCTGATTTGCGGGTATGGATATTCAATCCTCGAGCAACAAATCGTCCACCGCACGTAATATATCGAAGTTCACCTTTTGAAGGTCAGAATCAGCGTCCACCCTTATCACCTTTCCATATGGGTAAACTTTCTCTAAATTAGCATATAGCTCGGCAACCTTTTTCAGAGTCTCTATGTTCTCGTACGCGTCAGCATAACGCGACATGAGTCTTTCCATTATGGTTTCAACCGTCGCATGCAGTAGAATCGTCACATCTTGTTTCACTACGTTTGACTCAAAGGTGAGCACCCTTTCCGGTGGAATCCCGTTAGCCGCCTGATAAACTACGTTGCTTTCGGTCCATCTTTTAGACACAGCAACGTGCCTCGGGCCTAGGGAAACCCAGGTTACGATTCTTTCACTCTGCTGCGCTCTATCCAGACTCCAGAGGATCCAAGCAAAATTCGGGTCAAGACTCCCCTCGATTTTGACAAGATCAGTGGGATGACCAAGGTATGCACCCACGATCTGTCCCATTATGGTATCATAACTTGGCTGGTGAACACCCAACACTCGGAAACCTTTCAGTGTCAGATGTTCGAGTACGGATACTACTCCAATTTTGCGTTGGGGGTTGAACACATGTGTTTCTTTACCAGTCTTATCCAACCCTGTTACAACTATGAACTTGCCCAGCCTGGGTCTTTTTATATTAAAGGAAGTCAAGCTCAGAGATATCCTCAACATTTCCTTCGAGATCTGTGGGGGGATATCCCATCCAAGCGCTCTTGCCTCGAGCTCTTCGACTGTTCCAGATATTACGCATGATTCAATATCTCTCAGGGCGTTCAAAAGTGATTCTGCAGGTAAAACAATTGTCAATTCTTGAAATTCGCCGCTGAAGGAGGTTAAATAGAAGGAGTGATAAAACTTGCGTGAGCAGCCCTTTGGTTATGAACATCGATGAGCTGGAACTTATACGCAAAGGCACCATAGAAGCTAGGGAGTACCAACTTCGAATTGCTGATGAAGTCGCTGACAAAAACGTAATCGTAGTTCTTCCCACTGGACTGGGGAAAACAGCTATAGCTGCACTTGTTCTTGCCAATTCTCTTAAAAGAAATGGAGGGAAGGGTCTTTTCCTCGCCCCAACAAGAATACTCGTGCAACAGCATAAGGACTTCCTTTCAAAGGTGATGAATATTCCAACCGGTTCCATAACAGCTGTCACTGGGGAGGATGATATCGTCTCAAGAATGGATGCCTGGCAGGGAAGAATAATTTGCGCAACCCCTCAGATTACGGTTCAGGATTACAAAAGGAAACTCTTCGACCCCTCGCAGTTTACCATAGCTATAGTTGACGAGGTTCACCGTGCTATTGGAAATCACAGCTATGTACAGGTGCTTAACATCCTTTCGGTAGATAGTATACAGAAGGTTGGATTGACAGCCACCCTGCCGACGGACAATCAGAAGATCGATGAGATAAGGACGGCGTTGTCTGCTGATCTTATTCTGTACAGAGACTACGAGAGCGATGACGTAAAATCATACATACAAAAGGTGGAGGTTGAAACGAGACTCTTAGACCCTACCCCTGAAATGAATCATGCACTCACCCTTTTGAAGGATTCACTTAGGGAGAGACTGGAATCTATAGCAAAAGAAGGGTTCTTTACACATCAATCAGCTTTGAAAATGAGCTTCAAAGAACTGCTTATGAGGAGGGACTCTATACTCAGTAAGGGCTCATGGAACGCCAAATTCGCTTATTCGATAAGCGCGAAGTTGTTTACTATGATAAAGTATCTTGAGACCCAAAGCTACGCCAGCTTCATTTCGTACTATGAAAAGACTGTTTCAGACGTTAAAAGAGTATCTCAGATGATCTACAAAGACCAGAAGATATCGGAGGCTGCCAATTTGATTCGCAGGGAAGTGGGGCGTGGAAGAGAGCACCCCAAACTTTCCGAACTGCTTCGGGTCATCTCTTCGCTAAAGCCGGGAGACAGGGCACTGGTCTTCGTAGGGTACAGAGACACGGTGGACCAGATACACAGATTGTTGAACGATTCAGGCTACCGGTCTTGGATTCTAATAGGGAAACAGGGGGAGTCAGGACAGAATCAGCAGGAACAGGTAAGGGCTGTGGAGGAGTTCAGGAGAGGGAATTATCAAGTGCTTATCGCCACCCAGATCGGGGAGGAAGGGCTCGATATAGCGGAATGCAATATCGTGGTTTTCTATGATAATGTAGCAAGCGCGGTCAGATTTGTTCAACGCAGAGGAAGAACCGGCAGGAAGTCCTCTGGCAGGATGATAATTCTTATGGTGAAGGGTACGTCTGACGAGGCATATTACTGGGTGGTTCAAAGAAGGCTCAGGGCCGCAAAGAAGTATATACAGAAATTAAACTCAAGTAAGAGCGTTACGCCGAGGGGTGGTACCCTCGATAGCTATCTTTGACGGAGCAGGTAGGCCAAGCAAGGCCAGTGAGACCTCTTACAAAGAAGTCTTTTCAACCAGAACAAACCATGAAATCATTTACTTGGTTGCTTCTCAAGTTTGGCTATAAGGTCCGTTAACCTGCTAATATCATCAACAATGACCCCTACCTTCACCGGGTCCTGCTCCTCTGTAAGTTGCTTTGTGAGTTGCTCCAATTTGGCCTTGGCAGCCGAAACAGCATCCTCTATCGCTGCAGAAACAGGCCTAGTTAACATCTCAAGTTCCTGGACGGTTTTGACTCCGCTATCGACAGGACACACCTCTTTTCCCTTATATCGCAACATAATACCTCCACATTTCGGGCAGGGCTCCTTCAAAAGAGTGGCACCTCTCCTCATCATGTCCACAACCAGCTGCTGTGATGGTTTATCCATAAAGGAACAGTCGTAATGTTAATAGTTAAGCTTGACTAGGAAATATGGTAGAAGAAAGGTTAAAGCACACCTAATCTCTGTACTTGTAGTTTTAGGAGTTGAAGATTAATGGTATCAAAAAAGGAGAAGGAGGCGGAAAACGTCGCCAAGGCTATGCAAGCGCTAGCCATAATTCAGAGCATTGTTGACAACAACAATATACCAAGAAACATTAGAAAGCTAGCCAAGGATGTGGCGGATGGTCTGAAGGACACAAAGCTATCGGTTGGGGTCAGGGCAGCGAATGCCATCAGTGCTTTGGAGGAGGTCTCCCAAGATCCTAACGTCCCTTCTTTTGCAAGGGTCACGCTTTGGAACGCAGTATCCATACTTGAAGGCATACGCGAGTAGGTCTTCGCCCATTTCATCATGTAGTTGCGGTATTGGGATCGGAAATCGAATTGTAACCATGCCTTGAAGATACGAATGAATATGGTCATGACCTGCAAGGAAGGATACACATACTTAGAAGCGGGTCAGGCTTCAGCGCTGTGAGAAGAGGCAGATACGTGGAACGAGTGAGAAAGACTCTGTTACTTACGCACGCGCCAAGGGTATAATATTGTATGCGTAAACGGGCAATAAAAATTATGTAAAGAATAACCATCATTCATACACACGGATGTTACCCGTTGTGGGTTACTGAGAGTCCGACCCTGCTTCTAATGGAACAAATACATACGGAAGGTCAAAGTTCAAGGTCAGCGAGTACTAAAAACATAAACGCGTCCGAGATAGATATTATAGTCGTTGAAGATAATGCGCGGTTTACATCTCTAAATTTCAGAGTACGTCGAGCATCATAAAATAATAAGACTATTACACTTGCACGGGTTGACCACTTACGAAATAATCATAAAGACGCCCTATCTGAAGGGAGCATATCAGTTTCCAGTACCGTCTATCTTCTTTACGTCTTTTGAGAGATATGTGTAAAGGCCTAACTTGAGGGTCTTAAGCGATAGTAACGCGCACTTTATCCTTACCGGTCCAAGATCAGGGTTGCCCATGGCTTCGAGCAGCTGATCTTTGTCAAACTTCTCAAGTTGCTCGAGAGGCATGCCTTGGACAAGGTCAGTAAGTATGCTGGCCGACGCTTGGCTGATAGCACATCCACGTCCGACGAATTTGACCTCACTCAGCTTACCGTCAGAAACTTTGGCTGTTATTTCTATATGGTCCCCGCACAACGGATTGCTATCCTCTGCACCAAAATCAGGTTTTTCTACCTTGCCGAAGTTATGCGGATGCCTGTAGTGATCGAGAATAACTTCCCTGTAAATTTCATCACTCATTTAGCCATCACCCTGATAGCTTTCTTGACACCGTCTACCAGTCTATCGATATCGTCAACTGAGTTATAGAGGTAGAAGCTTGCTCGTACCGTAGCGTCAAGAGAAAGAGATTCATGTAGCGGTTGGGCGCAATGGTTTCCAGACCTTACGGCTACGCCCTCTGAACTCAGAATAGAAGCAACATCATGTGGGTGGATACCAACGATGTTGAAGGGGACTATTCCTGACCTCACTCGGACATCCTTCGAGCCGTATATTGTAATCCCTGGCAATTCACCAAGCGCCTCGAGGCAATGCCTTGTAAGTTCCTCCTCGTGTCTCATTATCCTTTCCATGCCGACCGTACTGAGATACTTGATTGCTTCGGAGAATGCAGCTACATCGGCAATATTGCTTGTCCCGGCTTCGTACTTCCATGGCAGTATGTTCCAAGAAGCCGATTCTCTATGAACCTGGCTGATCATATCTCCTCCGGTCATGAATGGTGGCATTTCCTCAAGGATATTCCTCTTTCCATAAAGAACACCAACACCCGTAGGTCCAAGCATTTTATGAGCGGAAAAAGCGTAAAAATCACACCCCAGCTCCCCTATGTTTACACGCATATGTGGACAAGATTGTGCGCCATCCACAACAACTGTTGCCCCCTCACTTTTTGCGATATCAATCAAGTATTTTGCTGGATTTATGGTCCCGAGCACATTAGAGACATGGGCAAAAGAAAACAGGCGTGCCCCCTTCACCTTCTCCCTGAAATCATCCAAATCTAGAGTCCCATCCTCTTTCAGAGATGCATATTCCAGTTTGGCCCCCACCTCCTTGGCAAGCATCTGCCAGGGTACGATGTTACTATGGTGCTCCAGCATCGTGAGCAGTATCTTGTCCCCCTTCTTGATGGTTGACCTCCCCCAACTCATTGCTATCAGATTTATGGATTCGGTCGTGTTTCTTGTGAATATCACCTGTGATTCATCACCCACACCAACGAAATCAGCAACTACTTTTCTGGTTCTTTCATAGGCCTCCGTTGCTTCTTCTGCCACCTGATATACGCCTCGGTGAATATTTGCGTTATATTTCGAGTAAAATTGGCTCAGAGCGTTTATTACACAGGCGGGTTTTTGCGAAGTGGCAGCATTATCCAGGTACGACAAAGGACGCCCCTTGAATCTCCTTTGAAATATGGGGAAGTCTGCTCGAATTGATTCAGCATCCAGATAACTTGTCTGCAATTCAGGTACAACCGAGATTGGTCAGAGTCCGTATTAACCGTTTCCGAGTAAACACCATCTATTTTTGGGCCAGCGAGGATAAGATTTCCTCTGAAACTGACTCTCTTATCTGTTCATCCCGTATGTTGGTTATTACGTGACCGAGCTGCCCATAAGCAAGGGTCGTCACCGCCTCCTCCCTGCTGAGTCCCCTGCTCATGAGGTAAAACAACTGCTCCTCCTCGGGCTGTGACACAGAAGCGGCATGCTTTGCCTTCAGATCATTCGTTTCAATCTCGAGCCCAGGAATTGCATTCGCATAGCTATCAGGCGTTAGCAGTAGCGCGTGCTGACGCAGGTGAGAATCAGAACCTCTAGCTGGGTTCCTGATGATCATCATTCCTTTAAGGATAAGTCTGGAACCGGATTTCACAACCCCGTTCTGCACGGCGAGCCCGATCGTCCTCATCCCAATATGTTCCACCGTGGCGAGCATATCCTGTCTTGCCCTGTCGCTTACGAAGTTTCCACTGAAAACACCAGCATCCCCTCCGTTCCCCAGAAGCCTCACTGTGATCCTTGACCTCACGTATGGGTTACCACCCGACCAAGATACGAACTTCAGTCTTGCTCCATCCTGTAGATCAAACCTGTATGTTAAAGCCATCTCCGCCCTCCCCCTACTCAAGGAAACAAAATTCACATCGGCCCCACGAGAAAGCTTAACGTCAACCACTTCGTTTATGAATCCTCCAGGGTCCGGAACATTGATTGGGTCCGAAACCCTATCCACAAAAGTACAAGCCACATCATCGTTGAACGTGATATCGGTACACCTGTTCAGAGCAGACGATTTCGCCGGGATAGTGGTATTTCTTACTATGGGCGGTCCTGCTTCCTTCCACTTTTCAACATATATGCTGTGTCGACTGTTTCTCATGGCAGCATTTAACAATTCGAATTTATCCGCATCGTGAGAAGTAATGGGTTCAAAAACATGCTTGATATCCTCAAATTTTAAACCATCTGGAAGACCATCATGGTAAACTGCTGCACCGACTGCACCGATCGTGAAGTCGCGATCTGGTATCATTGACCTGGGACCAGATACGTTCACAGGGTCATACGTTGCAGGTTCCATACCAGGCTTTTCAAAGTTTTTCGAGAATATCGGGTTCGTCTCGAATGGTGCGTTATTATATGCTTCAAGGTATCGCGCTCTGAGCTCCAGATTGGCATGTGACTCAGAGAGGTATCTTGAAAGCTCGGATATTCTGGAGATGTGCTCTAGCTGGTCCCCTGTTTTCATAAAGAATCACCGTCGTCTGCTAGACTAACCGACGGCGCCTGTCATTTCAAGACTGATTAACCGGTTCAGTTCTACAGCATATATCAGAGGAAGGGATTTAGTGAATGGCTCCAGAAATCCCATCACGACAGCATTGAGCGCTTCCTCCTCTGTTAGTCCCCTGCTCATGAGATAGAACAACTGATCCTCACCGATCTTTCCTACGGTAGCCTCATGGGTCAACACAGCATCGTCTTCATTGACTATGTTGTAAGGGTAGGTATCGGACCGGGATTTGTCATCTAGGATGAGTGCATCGCACTTCACACTGCTCTTTACATGCCTGGCTCCTTTCGCAATCAAAAGTTGACCTCTGTAAGTGGCCCTTCCGCCATCCTTTGATATGGACTTCGAAATTATCCTGGAGCTAGTATCAGGAGCTAGGTGCAGGATCTTCGAGCCGGCATCGATATGCTGACCCGCCCCCGCCAGAGCCACCGAAAGAACCTCAGCCCTTGCACCCTTTCCCTTAAGGTGCACCGCCGGATACTTCATGGTTACCTTGCTGCCCATGTTTCCGTCTATCCATTCTACGCGCGCATTCTCATAGGCGAAAGCTCTCTTAGTCACCAGATTGTACACATCCTTCGACCAATTCTGTATTGTGGTGTACCTGATATGGGCATCCTTTAGCGCCACCAACTCCACAACAGCTGCATGAAGAGAATCAGAGGAGTAAACCGGCGCCGTGCATCCTTCGACATAATGGACATCTGCCCCTTCGTCAGCTATTATTAAGGTCCTTTCGAATTGACCCATGTTTGCAGCGTTGATCCTGAAGTAAGCATGAAGCGGTTGCTCCACTTTAACCCCAGGGGGTACGTAAATGAAGCTACCGCCACTCCATACCGCGCTGTTCAATGCAGCGAATTTGTTATCGTTGGGCGGAATTACGGTACCAAAGTACTTTTTGACTATCTCTGGATACTCTCTGACGCCGGTATCCATGTCTGCAAATATCACACCCTGTTTTTCCAGATCCTCCCTCATCCTATGATACACGACCTCACTCTCATACATGGCCCCGACTCCACCGAGGAACTTTCTTTCTGCTTCGGGTACCCCTAACCTGTCAAACGTTTCCTTGATTTCTGGGGGCAGCTCCTCCCATGACTTGGCCTGCCCAACAGTAGATCTTAGATAGTACCTTATTTTATCGAAATCTATCTTTGTAAGGTCCGCTCCCCACATTGGCAAAGGCCTTTGCAAAAAATGTCGATACGCCTTAAGCCTAAACTCAGTCATCCAAGTCGGTTCATCCTTGATCCTAGAAATCTCTCTAACGACATTCTCATTAAGACCAGGGGGGAACTCTGTTACGAACCTTTCTGGCTCCTTAAAATCATACTTGCTATAATCAAGGTCTACTGCTTCTCTGACGTTTGACATATCACAATCTTCCTATGATAAACCGTTTATACCCTTTGATATACTTTCTGTTCTTTCCAACCATGTCATTCGTGTGACTCTGATTCATCTGATTCTATCCACGCATACCCCTTTTCCTCAAGTGTGTCAGCAAGCTCCGGCCCACCTGAGAGCACTATCTTGCCTGAAGCCATCACATGCACCCAGTTAGGCCTTACAAATTGAAGTATCCTTCTGTAATGGGTGATAAGCAACAAACCAAGGTTTGGTCCTGTAAGCTTGTTAAGGGTGGAAGCAACAAGTTTGACTGCATCGATATCCAAGCCGGAGTCTATTTCATCGAGTATTGCAAACTTCGAGCCAAGAACGGCAAGTTGTAAAAGTTCCGACTTTTTCTTTTCCCCACCAGAAAAACCTTCGTTTAAGTATCTGCTTGCATAACTCTCATCCCATCCTATCAACTGAAGCTTCTGAGAAACCATCTTCTTGAAGGGGATCAACGGGACCTGTGCCTTAACTTCCTCCTTTCCCCCCTGTTGCATTGCGCTGTACGAGGCCCTGAGGAAGTTCAACACAGGAACACCCGAGACCTCCACTGGATATTGAAAACCGAGAAATATCCCCTTTCTCGCCCTCTCAGTAGGGGTCATTGTTAGTATACTTTCACCATCCAGTAATATGTCACCTGCAACAACCTTGTAAGATGGGTGTCCCATTATAGCTTTGGCAAGCGAGCTCTTACCTGAACCGTTGGGCCCCATAATGGCATGAATTTCACCCTGATTAATTGTCAAGGACACGTCCTGTACGACCCTTTTGTCGCCGACCGTTACCCCTACATTTTTCAATTCCAGTTTGGACAAATTGAAAATTCAGTCCTAGCATGAATAATTAAATCTTGCGCATTAACCTTAACAGATAGCAACAAAAAGTTGCCAGACTCAGGCAGGATTAGGACATTTAATACGATTATCAGCCATCCTTGTACTTAACAGTTATAGTCGCAAAGTCAGAGTCGAATGTTGTATAATGAATATAAAGGATACCCGTATATGGATCTTGGTACCATCCATAATTAACGCTAAAATTGTATGAGTTACCTGCATCATCATATACTGGCCAGGGGCCGATATAGGTCCCGAGGTAGCTGTCGGAGCTGCTAACCAACCCATTTGTATTCGCGCAAAAAGCCTGAGGGGGAGTGGCGGTCATGTTCAGCCATATTGAGGAACAGTTATAGTAATCTATGTTGTACCATCTGCTTATGTTGAAGAAGAGAAAACCTAGGTAAGTGTGGTTAAGGGCAGAAAGACTTTGGAATCTTGGAAGAATAAGATTCTTTACAGGGGGGGTAGCATTGTTTGAAATTGATACTTCGTAAACCCTTGCTGTAATATTCACTACAAGCCACTCTGAACTCATGCGAGGGGCCATCACCTGGTAATCGACGTAGCGATAAGTGGACTTGTTTTCAATCTCTTGAAATATCAAGATCACTACCAGGACAGAGATTATGAACAATATAATCACTGAAGCCGTAAGTATCATGCGACGAGTTGTCCGAGAGGAGTTTTTCACACTTTTCCTGCGCAATCAGTTGTTTTACTAGACTCCACGATTTAAACATGGCACCCTGTTAATGTTGATTGGAGCCTGCACTGTGCCTTTCGGTAACGAAATTACTTCAAAAAATTCATGCCCCAAAGGGGCCGTGTCCGACGCGTGACCGTTTCCGGTCAGCAGACAGAATCTGTCTGCTGTAACAGTACGTCTACGCAATCTTTACTACTGTGCATCTGAGTCCGACTCTTCGGTCGTAGATTCAGAAGCAGATTCCGATCCTGCCGAAGAGACTATTTCCGCGGTGGCGTACCTGTTCGATACATTCGTGACCCTGATCTTGGCTTTTTGACCTGCCTTGGCGCCGGCAACGAATACTATGAATCCCTGTATCTTTGCGATTCCGTCACCCCGTCTTGATATTTCTGTAATTTCGACATCATACTCGTCACCAGCCTTGACTGGTTTAGGTGCGAAGCTTCTTGGTGGAAATGAACCGTATCCGCCACGCCTTCCGTAGCCTCTTCCGCTACCTTGTCCATAACTCATTCCGTAATTGCACTTCGGTGATTCAGACCTCGGAAGAGAGGTATATTAACGCTTCTGAGATATGGGTCACTATTCATAACATAGGTTATGTGAAGTAATGTTCGCAGGTGGCCTTAGCTTTCGATTACAAACCATCGAATGCAACAGCAAATTCTACTTAGGCTTGGTGCATCTACAAGTGTAATTTTGTTATGATGATTATAGCGGAAAGAATAATAGAACTCTCTTTAAAGATAATCCGTGGATAAAAAGATGGAAGATGGAAAAGTAGTGCATGTAAATGAGAAATTATTCGAAGAGGAGGTTCTCCGTTCCGAGCTGCCAGTAATGGTTGATTTCTACGCAGATTGGTGCGGACCGTGCAGAATGGTTGCACCCATTATGGAAAAGCTGGCGAAGGAATACGCTGGTAAGGTAAAGTTCGTAAAGATAAACACAGACGAGAACCAAGAGCTCGCAATGAGATATGATATAATGAGTATCCCCACACTCATGGTTTTTAAGAACGGTCAGGTGATTCAGCGGTTTGTGGGCGCGGCTCCTGAGAGTTATTACAGAAAGCTGATCGAACCCGTAATCAGGAACTGAAATTATTATCTCATTATCATTCTGTTATACTTTTTATTCAACCAGTCATTTTTATTCTCAATGCCCAAAACCATCTCTAATTCCAAGCTCGCTAAGATGTTCCGCCCGATCGTGGGGGAAGACTCGGTGCTGAGCGACGAAGATTCACTAATGAAGTACTCGAGAGATATGGCTGACTATTACGGTAAGCCCATCTTGGTTGTTAAACCTTCAAGAGTGGAACAGGTTTCACTTATTTTGAAGCTGCTCAACAGGGTAAAGGTTCCTGTTGTACCCCGAGGGGCTGGAAGTAGCTTAACAGGCGCATCAATCACGGACGGAGGCGTCATCATAGACATGAGCAACTTCAACCGGATTATCAAAATAGACACTGTGAATTGGTATGCACATGTAGAAGCCGGGGTGGTTTTAGACAGTCTTAACAACGAACTAAAAAAGTACGGGCTTTTCTTTCCACCTGATCCAGCAAGTAGTTTCATGTGTACAGTTGGAGGCGCGGTTGCAGAAGGGAGCGGAGGCTTGAGGTGCGTTAAATATGGCACAGTAAAGGATTGGGTGCTCGCGCTCAAGGTCGTTCTGCCTGATGGAGAGGTGGCTACATTTGGTGAACCTTTACCTAAGAACAGGGCAGGATACGATCTGACCCATCTATTCGTGGGAAGTGAAGGCACTCTCGGGGTGATAATCGAGGCATGGCTGAAACTCGCACCTCTTCCTTCAAACCGAATGAGGCGTCTTCTAGCTCAGTTTTCAAGCTGGGAAAGTGCAAACAATGTAATAATGCTTCTGCGCCAGCAGATGATTCAACCGACACTCCTTGAATTTCTTGATAAAGACTGCGTGGTTGCAGTGAACAGGGAATTTGGATTCGATATTCCCGAGGCTGAGGCGACACTTCTGATCGACCTAGAGGCTACGGTCTTGGGTAGGACAAAGACACTTTTGAGAAAGGCCGGATGCACGAATATTATGGTTGCAAGAGACCAAGAAGAGGAAGAAAGGTTATACCAAGCAAGAGCATGGACATATGTGGCAATCAGGAAACTTGGCACGGGTGTAATGGCCGAAGATGTTTGTGTTCCTCTTGATAAACTCGGTGAATATGTAGAATTCGCGAAGACTGTGGCTTATCGAAATGGGATAAAAATTGTAGTTAACGGGCACGCCGGTGATGGCAACGTTCACCCCACAATCATTTACGACATAAACAACGAAAAGGATGTCAAAGGTTCAAAGCGTGCATTTGATGAGATATGCGACTACGCAATAAGATTGGGTGGAACCGTGACCGGTGAGCATGGTGTGGGTCTCCAGAAGACGAAGATGTTGAGAAAGCAACTTGAGATACATGGTGGCCAGGCCCCACTGAGGCTAATGAAAGGAATAAAGCGACTGTTCGATAAAAATGGTATTATGAATCCGGGTAAGTACGTCGAGGCAGCATGAGTTCGCTCATTTGGCAAAGTACTTCTGTAGAGCTTTTTTGAAATCGCTTGGAAGGGGAAGGGACTTCCTATCATCTTTCTTTGCAGACACGATGACCATATGACCCTCTGCTGCTTGCGTTCTAGAAGTGTGATTAAAGATCTCCATGGCGAACTTTATAGAACTGTTTCCAAGCTTTTCGAGTTTTAACCTAACTTCGATTTCATCATCAAATTCGCAGGGTGAAAGGTACTTGCAATGAGCTTCCACTCTTGCGAACCAAAGCCCCCTGCTCACCAGGGACTTCGTATACGCAAAACCTAGCGCGCGATACAACTCCAGTTCGGCCCTTTCGAAGTATTTGAAGTAGTTTGCAAAATGCACAACTCCTGCGGCATCGGTGTCCGACCAGGGCACCCTCAACTTGTAGGTAAATTCTCTCATGCCCTGTCTATTCATTTGCCTACTGATAACTTTGCTTTCGGGTTTACCTTGATTGGTCTCTTCCTAATCTTAGTCGGGGAGGATTTTCTGTACGGGCCCCTGCTTTTTGCTCTGCCCTTCTTCGTTTTCTCCGATCGGTTCAGCAGCTTCGCCTCATCCTGATCGTCCGCAAGAGCCAACTGCAAGCACCAGTTAGTTAGTACTAATCAATTATTTAAGTTGGTCACTGTCTGTTCCAATTCATCTGCCTGAGCCGGCAAAATTTATATCTGGCAGCGGAAATTTTTATGTAATGTCAGTAGAAATATCGGATTACGTTGACGCCGCACTGGGCAAGAAGAGGTTGACACTTCTGATAAAGAATGCTGATCTTGTAAACGTGTTTACAGGCGAGATTTACGACGTATCCATTGGGATCTTTCGTGACAGAATAGTGTTGGTGGACGAAAACTGTTCAGACAAAGATTCAGATCAAACAATCAAAGCGGAAGGGCTTACCGCTATCCCGGGCCTGATAGACACCCACCTACATGTGGAAAGTAGTATGGTCACCCCTTGGAGATTCGCAGAGGCAACGCTTCCACACGGCCTCACTTCTGCCTTTGCGGACCCACATGAAATAGCCAACGTGCTTGGAAAGGATGGTGTAAGAATGATGATAGAGGGATCCAAAAGGTTGCCCTTAAAGATCAAGTACTTTGTGCCCACATGTGTTCCGGAGTCTGATGCTGTTTCCGCAGGTTCCAATATTTCATCGTCTGACGTAGAAGAAATGCTTTCTTGGGACGGAGTGTGCGGACTCGGAGAAGTAATGGATTACGAGGGAGTGCTTAAAGGTTCCAAGAAAATGTCAGACATTCTGAAAACCGGATTAAGGAAGGGCGTAGTGATCGACGGGCACTCCCCGTTGCTCACTGGGAATAGGTTGAACGCATACATAGCGTCTGGACCTGAAGCAGACCATGAAAACTTCGACCCGGAATCAGCTATTGAGAAGATGAGACTCGGGATGTACGTGAAACTCAGAGGCCCATACCTTCTCGATGCCAGCAGGTTCATGGCTTCGCTGAAGAAGTTACCTAGCATGGAGGGGCTCATCTTCTGTACGGACGACATGATGCCAGATAATCTGGAAAGGCTCGGGCACCTTGACTACATTGTCAGGACGTATATCGAAGAAGGGATGGACCCGGTCGAAGCCGTAAAATCTGTGACTCTCAGACCGGCTCTTCATATGAGAGACAAAAATATAGGTGCGATAGCGCCCGGAAGGATAGCGGATATCGTCCTTTTGGGTAACCTGAGGAGATTTGATATAAGGTTGGTGGTTGCTGGAGGCAAAGTGGTTGTCAAAGATGGAAAGCTTTCTGTCAGGCTACGGCCACTGAGGTTTCCCTCGAAAGCCCTCAACACGGTAAAATTGGCGAGGCTTACAATCGATGATATCAAAGTAAGAGCTCCGATCAAAAATGGGACAGTAAGAGTCAACCTGATCGATTTCTCTAGATACGTAGGGAAGCTCGAAGACCCAGGTGCCACATTCCTGAAAATGGCGCTCACGGAACTTGGAACCGCATCTGTAAAGATAGAGGACTATTCCTTTGTTCTTGATGAAATGGCACTAGTTGTCGTATTTGAAAGACACGGTCATGGTGGTGGCAAAAATTATGCCTTTGTGCGGAACCTAATTAGGAGAGGAGCTATCGCGTCTACTGTGGCCCATGATGCACATAATCTCATAGTGGTTGGCAAAGACGAAAAGGACATGGTCACAGCGGCCAATCTGGTAATTGAAAGTAAGGGCGGGATCGCAGCAGTTATGGACGGAAAGGCACTGGCACATATTGAACTACCCGTAGCCGGACTGATGTCAGAGGATAGCGTGCCCCAAATCGCTGCCAAAATGCGGAGGCTAAGAAGCGCCTTCAAAACAATGGGTGTGCTCGACCATCCCTATATGCCTCTTCCTTCCCTTCTCACACTTTCTGTCATTCCACATGCACGGATTACGGACAAGGGCCTATTTGATGTGGACAATCAGAGATTTGTCCCGGTTCTCGCAGGCTCAGCCTAGTTCATTCTAATTGAGTAAGTATAAGGTGTTCAGTTTTTGATTGGAACGATCCTGCATGAAAAACCTTACAGCATATAAGAGAACAACAGATGAGGAGGCAAATTACGTTTGACAAGCATTCTATTTAAAGGGGGCACGGTGGTTACAATGGACCCGAAAAGAAGGGTCCTGTTTGATACCGATCTGATTGTTGAGGATGGCATAATAACATCCGTTGAAAGCAGCTGCTCGTTCAAATCGATAAAAGCCGAAAGGGTGATTCCTGCCCATGGTAAGTTGATTTTACCAGGCTTGATCGATACACACATTCATTTGGCTCAGGCTCTTATCAGGGGTTGTGCTGACGACCTTTCCTTAGTTGACTGGCTACAGAAAAGGGTCTGGCCTCTTCAGGGGAACTACACAGAATCCGACGGATTGCTGAGCTCAGAGCTCTGCGTACTCGAAATGCTGAAGAGTGGTACAACAACTTTTCTTGAGTCTGGACTTCATAAAAGGTATGGAAACCAAGCCATCGCATCGATGGTGGAACGCTCTGGCATCAGGGGGTTCCTTTCAAAAATGATCATGGACAGTGGGGGATATGGCGGAAAATCGGGAATAATGCATCCTGGTATGATTGAAAAAGCAGATGAATGTCTAAGGGAGGCTGAGGAGTTGTTCAAGTCTTGGAATGGTAGAGGTGGGGGAAGAGTTGGGGTGTGGCTCGCCGCCCGTTCACTGGGTGGTGTCAGCCCTCCGCTTTACAAAGAAGTCGCCAAACTTGCGTCAGAACTGGGAACCGGGATCACGATGCACCTCAATGAGGTTCCGGAGGATTCACGATTTTCTATGGAGAATTACGGTATGAGGCCGGTAGAATTTGCCAAAAGCGTCGGGTTGCTCGGACGTTATACCGTATTCGCCCATATGGTGTGGGCCACCGACGAAGAAATATCTATCCTTGCCTCAACCAAAAGCAACGTCGCACATTGTCCCTCCTCGAACTCCAAACTCGCTTCCGGAGTCGCTCGCATACCAGAACTCATTTCCAACGGTGTTAACGTGGGACTGGGGTGCGATGGGGCTCCTTGTAACAACACGTATGATATGTTTCGCGAAATGAGGATGGTACCATTACTTCAAAAATTCAGGATGAGGAATCCTCATCCAATGGACACGTACACTATCCTTGAAATGGCCACGATCAATGGCGCCAGGGCGCTTGGCATAGACGATAAGGTGGGATCGATCGAGGTCGGAAAAAGGGCCGACTTGGTGATGGTGAACCTACAAAAAGGTCTTCATTACACCCCCTTTTTCGACCCTGTATCATCTGTAGTATATTCGGCAAGCGGAGCAGACGTGGATACGGTGCTGGTTGATGGTAAGGTGCTGGTGGAAAATGGACGGGTACTCACACTAGACGAGGATAGGATCTTGAAGGAGGCTCGAGAGAGATTACCGCAAATTTTAAAGAGGACAGGAATCTCTTGAGCCCGTACTGTATTTATACCCGTCGTGCTATCAGATGTGCACCTGCTATAAGCAGAATTCCTACAGCAAATGTATTAATCTGAGGCTCCATGTTAGTGCAGGTCTGGTAAGCTCAAAAATTGACAGATGAAAAATCTGGATTCATAGGCAGACGTATGAAGAGAAAGGAGGACCCGAGGGTCCTGCTCGCTGAAACGAAATACGTGGATGATATTGAGTTACCTCGGATGGCGCACATTGGGTTTGTAAGGTCCCCCTACGCCCATGCCAAAATACTTCGAATAGACTACTCTGCCATTGAAGATGACCCTAGGATTCTCATGTTACTTACTGCGCAGGACCTAGCTTCTTGTACAAATTATATGCCCCTGATCCAAGCTCCCCCAGGGTGCAAAAATCCTAGAGTCTACCCTCTGGCTGGATCAAAAGTTACCTACATGGGTGAGGCCGTTGCCGCGGTTGTCACGGAATCAAGGTACGATGTACCAGACCTTGTCGAGAAGATCACTGTAGAATACGAGCCCTTGCCTGCTCTTACAGAGGCCGAATCTGCTCTGGATCAGAAGGAGAATCTAATTTATGAATTCTGGGAGGACAATGTTGCATTCAAAACAAACTTTGAGAAGGGAAATGTAAACGAGGCGTTTTCGTCAGCCTTTGAAGTTGTTGACGAAAGATTCCACATAACCCGTCAGTACGGTGCTGCTATTGAGCCACGTGGCGTAATTTCAAACTTTGAAAGGGGGTCCGGAAGGCTCACTGTGATATCATCTACGCAGTGGCCTCATTTCTTGGGGACCCTTTTGTCTGAAACTTTGAAATATCCAGAGAACCTGATAACAGTCATCGCTCCAGACGTGGGCGGTGGATTTGGTAATAAGCAGGATATTTACAGAGAGGAAGTTATCGCCTCGGTAGCGTCGATGAAGCTCGGGCGTCCAGTTAAATGGGTCGCTACCCGAACAGAAGATTTCCAGTCCACAGTACATTCAGGAGACCAGTCTCATAATGCTGAAATCGCATTGACTCGGAATGGAACCATACTCGGATTCAGGGACAGGATTGTAGCCGATATAGGGGCTTACGGCCCTATGAGTTTAGGTCCGCCTTTGCTGACGGTCATAAGCATGCCGGGCCCCTACGCAATTCCAAATGTCCAGATAAGGTTAGACTGTGTTGTCACAAACAAGGTTCCCTTAGGCGCGTACAGAGGATTTGGACAGCAACAGGCAGCCTTCGTGCTCGAGCGTTTAGTGGACGAGGCAGCAGCCAGACTGGGGCTTGATCCGATCGAAATTAGAGAAAGGAATATTATAACAAAATTCCCATATCAGTCCCCCACAGGTAGGTTGATTGATAGTGGCAACTACCTTGGTATGATGGAGAAAGGATTACTTGCCTCTTCATATAATAAGTTGTTTAGTGATGGCTCGGATGGCACTGTTTTGAGGGGGGTTGGTGTCGCGTTTGGCTTTGAAGGCGGAGGTATAGGACCAAGCGTGGTTCAAACTAGTACGGGAGCGAGGCACAAGGGGTACGAAAATATGACCCTTGAACTGCTGCCAGATGGCAACCTCGCCTTTTATACTAGTCTTTCACCCCACGGCCAAGGACTTGAAACAACACTGTCACAAGTGTGCGCCGACCTTATGGGTGTTACTCCGGAGAGGGTTTCTATCATACATGGCGACTCCAAGAAAGCACCCTACGGGTTTGGAACTTGGGGGAGCAGAAGCGCGGTGCTCGGTGCCGCCGGTTTGCACAAGTGCTCACTGCAGCTCAAGGCATCTTTGCTTCGCATCGCATCAAGGGCAATGGGGGTACCGGAAGAGGAGCTGATATATCAGAACGGCTTCGTGAAGAAGCGGAACAGCGATGATGTAGGGATGTCCTTAAAACAGTTGGCAAGATACGTTTATGAGGGTAATTCGGATGCGGAGCTCAGAATAACGGTAAAGTACGAGCCTCCTTCTCTTACAGTTTCAGGCGGTTTTCATATCGCGGCTGTTGATGTTGATACGGAAACCGGAGTGGTAAAAGTTGTAAAGTATCTGATGGTGGATGACAGTGGGGTTATGATAAACCCCTCCGTGGTTGAAGGTCAGCTTCTTGGAGGAATTGCGCAGGGGATGGGAACAGCCCTCCTTGAAGGGTTAACTTATTCAGATGAAGGTCAGCTCCTCACCACATCCTTTCTTGAAGGTATGATCCCTTCCGCTATGGAGGTACCTGAGGTTGAGCTCCTACATTACGACACACCAACGCCGGCGAACCAACTTGGAATCAAAGGGATGGGCGAGAGTGGAATAATAGGACCTTCGGCAGCGATCGCAAATGCTATAAGTAATGCTCTCAGGCCGAGGGGGTTTATCGTGCGGAAGACCCCGGTATTGAGTTACGAGATCTGGGCGGGGCTAAACCGTAGTATACAGAGGCAGACTAAATTACCGATCCGTTCTAAATGAGGTTTTCATTCTGTTATTCTTATTGAGGGAAGTCCCTTTCCATGAGAAGGAGATCTGAACAGATGACGTTGATATGTAACGCATCAAACCCCATAATATATAAAAAGTCAATCTGGTCTTCAAAACATGGTACTGTTTGGAAAATAATGGACAAATAGTGAAAATCTCCAGCTTATCCAAGGAATACGATTCGATAAAGGCATTACAGGATTTAAGTTTCGACATACATTTTGGAGAAATATTTGGCTTGCTCGGCCCTAACGGAGCTGGAAAGACGACTCTGATCAAGATTCTTCTTGGTTTGACAAGAAGAACTTCAGGAGAGGTTAAGGTATTTGGATACGACCCTGAAGAACAACCCATCGAAGTGAGGTCAAGGTGCGGTGTGGTTCTTGAAGATACGGGTCTCGATACCTACCTTACGGCACGTGAAAATCTAGAAATGTGGGCGGAGCTTTATGGTATTCCATCATTAACCGCTAAAGAAAGAATTCACGAATTGCTGGATTGGAGTGGACTGAGTCACTTTGCCGATATGTTAGTAAGAAAATTCTCCAAAGGAATGAAGAGAAAGCTCGACCTCTGCGCGGGTTTGCTCAATGTACCGTCTCTTCTTATCCTTGATGAGCCAACATCAGGTCTAGATGTAATAGCGCGGAGGGAGCTTTGGAACCTTATTGAAGAAATGAAGAACAGAAATATATCAGTTTTGCTCACAACTCATTATCTTGAAGAAGCGAATAATCTATGCAACAGAGTATGTATAATTGATAGGGGGAAAGTAGTAGCAATGGGTTCACCCAAAGATCTTAAGACTCAGCTTACAGGTGACTTGTACGTCCTAAGAGTGACTTTTAAGCGAGGAATAAGATTAGACGGTGTTGAGCTACCCCTGACTCCAGAAATTAAGGAATGGGGCGTTGTATTCAGAGGGAAACCGCAGCAACTGTGGCAAACAGTGGCAAGATTGAACCTATTGTTTCCCGAGGACATCCAAGAGATAGTCTACTCAGAACCCACCCTCGATGACGTTTTCATGATAGCCACTAGGAGGTAATGAAAAGTTGTCAAGAAATGGTGATTATTCTCGTCAGAGAACTCCTTTTTTAAAGAGCACGATTGCATTGACAAAGAGATGGTTCAGGAGGATGAGAAGAGAACCGGCTGACATAGCAGCGTCTGTTGTCCAACCTGCCGTATGGCTCATACTATTTGGAAGTGCTTTTAATAAGATCATAACTTTTCCGGGTTATTCATACATAGCTTTTATGACGTCCGGGGTTGTTGTCATGACAACCTTCAATGGTGCGCTGTATGGTGGTGTGGAAATCTTGTTTGACCGCGAATCAAAGATTATCTACAGGCTTATTAGCTCCCCTATCGTCCCTTCGTCTATTATCATAAGCAGGGTTTTCTTCGTTTTAGCAATTACTACTGTCCAGAGCCTCATAGTGTTGGCTGTCGCATCAACAGTAAGTGTGAACATAAGCTCAGGAGCGTTGGGGAGTTATTTTGATTCTGCTCTTCGGCTTAATGCTCGGCGTAGGAATACTTTCTATCTCGATGTCTCTCGCCTTTGGTTTAAGAGACCACGGTTCATTTTTCTCTTTACTTGGCTTCGTAAGCTTACCTATCATATTCGCCAGCTCAGCCTTTGCGCCTATCTCATCAATGCCTCTATGGCTTCGGTCAATATCCAAGTTGAATCCTTTGACGTACGCAATCGATGGTGTAAGGACTCTTATTCTGCAAGGTTTTGATCTACCACAGATCTTGTCAATAATTTTGATTCTCTCTTTATTCGACGTTGTTACGTTTTCTGTAGCAGCCTACGCCATGCGAAAAGCGGTAGAATCTTGATGGACACAGATGGTGACTTCGATCATTAAATGTACTACTAACACAAATCTTTAACTTTCGGAGGTTTGAGGGGGCGTAAATCCCCTTCCGTGACGGAGAGGATGGATAGCCCCCTTATAGAAAACTTTTTGTATGTTTTGAGATAGGAATGATAAAGGTAACGCCGGTGCAGTCCGAGTTTACGCCTGTGGACATCAAAGACCTCCGTAACCTTTCTCAAAAGAAAGGGAACGAGTCTGATGGAAGAAGCAGGAAGCCCCATCCCGTCAGGGCGAGGTAGCTCACTGGTCTACTGAACCGCATGGAGGCAAGACACTAATTAACTTGCTATCTCCTGGTTGGATCTGAAAAAGATTAAATGTGGTCACTTATCGAACTCGTACGTGCCAATCCAACTTCCTGACGGTAAAAGGCTAGCTGTATGCGTTTCATTCGACCTAGATGCCTGGTCGATAATGTTACGTATGCGTGCTGTGGGTCTTCTCGGTAAAGGAAACTATGGACCTATCAACTTCTCTCGAGGTGAATTTGGGATTACAACCGGTATCCCAAGAATAGCAGCCCTCCTAGACAAATATAATATCAAGGCAACGTTCTTCACACCAGGAGTGATAGCAGATACCTATCCTGATATGGTCCGCGACCTGTTCAAAAGGGGACATGAAATCGGACATCATGGCTACTTTCACGAATGTCCCGCGTCTTTGGACGAAAAGGCAGAGCGGGAATCTTTTCAGAAGGGAGTGGACGCAATAAAGAGGGTCACTGGTAAACCCCCTGTTGGCTACAGAGTTCCGTTCGAAATACCACAGGCTAATGAACTAAGCGAACACAGCATAAAGATAATGCTGGACCTGGGTTTCAAATATATATCACAACATATGGGTCCCTACGATTTCAGAGTTAGCAAGGTCAGGGATGGCGATATATATCATACCGACAGACCTCCCGAATTCGGTAAGGAGGTTCCCATGCTGAACATACCCGTAAACGAACTTATAGAGGACGACCTTGCCTACTTTTTGGGCGTTTCTACCTTTTACCCCAAGCTCGACAATCCTTCGAAGGTGTTTGAGATATGGAAGATGGATTTTGACTACGCATATCAATATGAGCCAAACGGATTTTTCGCCTTGGTTCTTCATCCAGAAAGTACTGGTAGAGCCCATCGTATAATGCTACTGGAGCAGATCATACAGTATATAATTCAGAAACCGGATATATGGTTCTGTACCATGGAGCAGCTTGCCAACTGCTGGAAAGACTAAGCTTTATCATATATCGAGAAGATTCATAAACAGCCATTAGCCAAATGTCAGCATGCCAAGGGGAGACCTGAAAGGACGAGATTTCATAACTATAAGAGATGTGTCCAGAAAGGAACTAGATAGATTGTTTATAACCGCGGACGATATGATTAGGTATGCAAAGTCAGGAAAAGAGTTATTGCGGAACAGAGTGCTTGTTACGCTTTTCTTTGAACCAAGCACACGAACCCGGCTAAGTTTCGAAACAGCCATGCTTCGTCTAGGGGGTTGTTACACGGGTTTCGCCGACCCATCCTCTTCTCGTACAGTAACTGGCGAATCTCTGGCGGATACCGTGCGGATGGCGGACAATTATGGAAATGTAATAGTGCTCAGGCATAAGATAGAAGGTTCCGCTAAACTTGCAGCTGAGGTGGCGGAGGCACCTGTGATCAACGCGGGAGACGGCACCCAGCATCACCCCACGCAAACACTCACCGACCTCTACACGATATATAGGGAGTTCGGTTCTGTGGATGGTATCGAAATTGCCATCCTGGGGGACCTTAAACACACTAGATCAGCTTCGTCGCTCTGTTTGGGCCTCACACATTTCAAGGATATCAAGCTTCATCTTGTAAGCCCGGCAGAACTCAAGACGAAGGATGAGGTAAAAGATCTACTAAAATCATACAAAGTGGAGTTCGACGAGACTGACAGCATAGAGGAGGTGATACCCAAGGTCGATGTCCTCTATGTAACAAGGTTGCAGAAGGAAAGAATGTCGGACCCGGCAGAATATGAGAGGGTTAAAGGAAGTTATTTCATTACGTCAAAGATGCTTTCGAAGGCGAAGAAGAAGATGATAGTTATGCACCATCTTCCAAGAATTGACGAAATTCCTATCGAAGTGGATTACACACCCCATGCCAGGTATTTCCAGGAAGCTGCGTATGGCCTGCCAGCCAGGATGGCGTTACTGTCACACATAGTAGTATGAGAGTTCGAACAAATTATCAATAAGTTGAGGGGGTCGGGAAAAAAGCACACACTTTACAATAGACCAAAAAATAATCCGTCACATAACCTGCTTGATCCTTTCGCTACCCTTTCCTCCGACCCCTTGTCTTATGATGTGGAACGTAATCTGATTCATTGGAATATTCCCTAAAATCTTTGATCTACTGTTTAGAAGTTGGTGGTTCATAACGGCATCAAGTACCCAATTATGGCTTGTTACCTCCTGTTTGGGGCTTGAATTTTCGGGGGTTTGAGGGGGCGAAAGTCAAGTCCCCTTCCGTGACGGAGGGGATGGATAGACCCCTTATAGAAAACTTCTTATATGTTTCGAGATAGGAATGATAAAGGTAGCGTTGGTGCAGTCCGAATTTACGCCTGTGGACATCAAGACCTCCGTAACCTTTCTCAAAAGAAAGGGAACGAGTCTGGTGGAAGAAGCAGGAAGCCCCATCCCGTCAGAGCGGGGGTAGTTCACGCAAGGAGGTTCAGGGTAAAGGTAGAATGTCTTCCAAGAAAAATGGGGATGCCCCTGACACACAGATCGTCGTTGAAGAGAGACACGCGATAGAAGCCCTGAAAATCTTATCAGGTACACCGAACATTTCGCTAGAGATAAAGGGGGGCAAAGCATTTTTCACCATGAAAGAGAGAAGACCGCAAAAGGATTCCCTTTTTAAGGCCGCTATACTATTTCCCGAACTGGAAGTGTATCAATGCAACAGAGATACAACAAGGAGGGTCAGCATCGATCTACCAGAGCTACTCGTTGGTGTTATGAACTGTCCGAACCCTCTCTGTGTGACATCGCAACCTAAGGAACCCGCGATACCTGAAATAAGGGTTTTGAGTGCCAAGCCATTAAAGCTAAGATGTGAGTACTGCGGACGATACGTACCTACCGAATCTGTAAACCCTTCTTTGATGCAAGTGAACAAATTCATACCGAGGAAGGTAGATAACTGAGCAAAGGTTTAATCCACGGGGCTACTTGTTCTTTTGATGAAAGCACTGATTACAGGCTTTGAAGCGTGGGCGGGGAGCATAAACCCGGGCGGGATGATTGTGAATCAGATGAATGGAAGCAAGGTCGACGGCGTAGAGATCATCGGTGTTGAATTACCCGAAGACTTCTATGCTATTCCAAAATTGGCAAAACAAGTGTTTAAGAAATATTTGCCCAACATAGTGATATCTCTTGGATGGGACTATACCCATACGGTAAGGGTTGAAAGGATTGCGCTTAATGTTATGAGCAGTATTTTTGGCGGAAAGGTGGTCCCAGACAATAAGGGCAACACCCCGAAGGACGAGCCAGTTGTTAAAGGTGCTCCCCTAGCCCTAAGAAGTACCCTCCCCGTAGATCAGATAGTTGAAGCCTTGGCAAAGGTAAATATCCCTGTATCGGGATCCTTTCATGCTGGCACACATTGCTGCAACGCCACCATGTATTCCTTCCTTCAGGCGACCCGGTCGCACTCCGACACCATATCAGGCTTTATACACGTCCCTCCCATTCCTGAAATGCTAAAGGAGATTCATAAATCTGATAAAAGTAGTAGTATATTCACGCTTCCATTATCTACTGAAAAGCTTGCTGTTGAGGTGGCTGTCAAGGAGTGTAAGAGATATCTAACTGCTAAACGATCGGCATGATTGAATCAGACTTTTTATTCCGCCCCTTTGTCAAAATAGGCCATGGAGTTAGTTGTGAGAAATGCAAGACTTTTAGATAAAAAGGATACGGTAGACATTTCTGTGGAAGGCGGTTTTATCCGAGCCGTTGGCTCAAAGCTCCGCGATAGAGGAGAAATCGAAATAGATGCTCACGGCAGCATGGTCTTGCCCACGTTTGTAGAACCCCATGTCCATCTTGACAAGGTATTCCTTGCGGAAAGAATCGAAGAGGCTGACTCCATGGTAGAAGCTAGAAGACTTGTCAAAGAGGCAAAATCTCAATTTACAGAGCAAGACGTGACCGAGAGAGCAGAAAAATGCATACACGAAGCTCTTCTTCATGGTGTCACAGCCATACGGACCCATGTGGATGTTGACCCAGTGGCCGGACTGAAATCCTTCAAAGCTCTTTCGAAACTAAAGGAAAAGTACTCGCCGCTTGTTACTCTGCAGCTAGTTGCCTTCCCTCAAGAAGGATTGGTGAGAGATGAGAAAACCACGATGGAGCTGCTGGAAAGAGCCGCAGAAATGGGGGCTGACGCAATAGGTGGCCTTCCGGAGGCCGAACGAGATGTCCAAGACGGGATCACTCACCTTAAATTAATCATGAATCTGGCAGTTAAATATAATCTTCCGTTAGACGTACATTGTGACGTTCTGCCTTATACGAACTACATTGAACATCTTTTGGAACTGATTGATAAAAATAGGTTCAAAGGTAGTGCTACGGCAGACCATCTGATAGCACTGGCATACTACGATGATTCTATTTCTAACACTCTAATATCAAGAATCAAGGATGCTGGGTTGAACGTGGTAACAAACCCGTGCACAGCCATGGTCAGCGGGTCGGAGGACCCACCCCCAAAGGGAAGAGGAATAACAAGGGTTAAGGAGTTGCTTAGAGCCGGAGTAAACATAGCTTACGGGTTGGATAATGTTGTTGACCCGTACAACCCTTTTGGAGAGTTCGATCCAGTAAAAAATGGTTGGTTACTTGCTTACGAGGCACAGCTCAATCGTGAGGCAGATTTCACACAAATTTTGAAGATGTCCACGTACAACGCAGCTTCAATACTCTGTTTGCAAAGGTATGGTATACGGGCTGGCTGCATAGCTAGCTTTAACATAATGTCTGAATCTACACCCAGGGAGATTCTGAGGAAGAACGATAGAGCAACAAAGGTAGTAGTTCGTGGCAGAACCGAGGTTGAATATGGAACAGTCATAAGAGAAACCTCTCAAAAGTATCGCCCTGAAGCTGGAGTTAATTGAGATCATTTTTGGATTTGGGGCCACCCACGAACTTCCCTGTTCCTGGTTTCGCAAATCCTACCTCGCTTTCGTAAACTGTTACCCCCCTCAGGATTGTGTATCTTACCTTCCCACGAAGTGTCAACGAATCGTAGAGCACGGTTTGCCATGCTTTCGTTTGAAGTTCAGACGCACGCACCGTCCATTCGACGTTCGGGTCAAGAATACATATATCTGCATCAAACCCGGGCTTCAGTTCACCTTTTTTTCCATACAATGAAAAAGATTCGGAAACGGCTGTGCTGCATAGTCTTACGACATCCTGAAGAGAACCTCCCCAGGATTTGGCTAGCTGGAGCATCGCTGAAAGTCTGGTTTCCACGCCTGGAGTCCCTGGGGGCGCCTTCCAAACATCACTTGAACCGGCCTCCTTCTCCTCCTTAGAATGAGGTGCGTGGTCACTTACAACAATATCTATTGTGCCATCCATTAATCCACCCCAAAGTGCCGCTACATCCTCCCTGGATCTAGCAGGTGGGTTGTACTTTGCCTTCGGCCCCATGCTGCTGGCTTCCTTTGTAGTAAAGAACAAATAGTGTGGGCATGTTTCACTTGTAACCTGAACCCCCCTGGATCTCGCTTCCCTTATCGCGTCAACTGCTTCCCTTGTGCTGACGTGCAGTATATGAACCCTGCAACCTGTCGAGCGAGCTAGGAGTAACGCGTTTCTAACAGCAATCTCCTCCGATATGTTTGGCCTTGATTCAAAATGAGCAGAGATGTCACACCTGCCTTCCGCCTTTAGTCTTTGTGTGAGATAAGCAATTATGGAATCCTCTTCTGCATGTACAAAGTGCGGTAAACCTATTTCAGATGTTCTTTCCATTACGCAAAGAAGTTCTCCCGGCGTTCTGATAAATGACCCTTCATACTCTTTCCTTCTCTCATCAGGTGGGGCGACGGTGTAAGTTTTGAAGGCGATAGCTCCCGACTCGGCCATTCCCTTCAATTTATCAACATTCTCAACCCCCGCCGCTGCTATAAGTGAAAAATCTACCAAAGATTTAGCCCGAACGACCGACAGTTTTTCCCTGAATATGTTGACCTCCGTTACCACAGGCTGAGTGGTTGGCATATCAAAGACAGTCGTGGTGCCTCCAGCGGCAGCTCCTTTGCTGCCTGTTTCAAAGTCTTCTTTGTGGGTCATCCCAGGGTCCCTGAAATGCACGTGGGAATCAATCAGTCCCGGTATTATTACTAAGCCTGCGGCGTTTATAACTCTGGAAGAACTCGGGAATGCGTCTCCACTCGAACCAATTCTTTGTATCGTCCCGTCGGATACGAATACATCAGCGGATCTCACCAAATCCCGTGTAACCACTGTTCCATTCTTTATAACCAAGTCGTACGAAGCCAATATCCGTTCAACACGGAGGTTAATTACACTCTATTAACCGTAATTATACTATACGCTTCAAAACCGTCATCCATAAGAGCTTAATTATTGGATTCAAACGATTACAGGAGTGTCAACATCAGTGTTCCACCATGGCTTGTCCCACTTCTTGGATCCGTCCGGAACAGTTTTTAGCAGACCGTTCACCGCTTCTTCGATCTTTGATAATTGATGGTCGCTCAGCCCCCTTTCCCTAAGAAAGTCGAACCTATCAATTATGTTTAGCAGATTCAACCTAAAAGTCAAAGAGAAACGCTGGTCCTTCAAAATCAAACGGGCGATTCTGGTGACACTTTCGTTTAGGTGTTCTATGATTTGATCGTGTAGAAGCGCGCATGCGTCGAGGATATCCTTCTCCTCCATTCCGATAACCAGTCTATTACTCCTGTACCAGGGGCATCTTAGCACCCTGAATCCCTGTCCTGAGTTTAGAAATGCATCAACATCCTTGGACTCTACCTCCGCTATCATTTGGCACTTTGTTAGAAGCAATTTTTCAGCCCCTATCGTATACAGAAAGGACCTTGGTTCCATAGACAATTCATCCCTGACATCAATTGTGTGTCTCATCTCCACTTTCTCTACAAGCACATCCACCCAGTTTACAATCGGCTCCATGCCATCAGTCCAGTCAACAGACCTCACCCTGTATCTTTCACCCGCCCTTATTGCGTTGAACCTCCTGTCACCTGAAGTCAGAAAGTGGTGATATCTTGTGCCAACCAGACTTCCTAAGTTAGTCAGAAGCATAACAAACTTTGAACCATGATCCCTTCTAACTACGTAATCAAGGTCCTTCAGCCTCCTGTTCATGGGTCCACCTGGGATATTAGCTGTGGGACACAGTATCTTCACAGCAGCTCCACCCATTAACAATGGTTTCAGGGGACCCCCTATCTTTTTGGCGTCAGGATGTCCGGCTAACAATGTAGGAGAGTTCAATGATGCCCATATCGTTGCAATTGCCCTTTGCAGAGGACAACAATCAAGTTCAATATAACCAGGGAGCGCCAGTTCTCTTGATACTTCGTGGATATCTATTTTGCTAGATGGGGGGGCATCGATATCGTGCAAAGTCCCGTCAGCTTCCCTGTAAAGCGTAATTCGGTTTCCTCCCTCCAAGACCACTCCTGTACGATATCGGCTTGATTAAAAACTATGCTCATATTACCAATTTTGTGGAGGGAGGACTGGGCGAATACTTGTCACAGAACCTCCTCGATAACCGCGCTTGAGTAAATATAACCTATTTATTCAGCCGTAATGATACCGGATCTTTTAAATTTAAAATATTTATTTAAGCGAAGAACCGCCCGCTAATTCTAAAAACACCCCACCATGAACACTACGCATGAGAAAGGGAACATATGAATACAGACAAGTGAAGAAACTGGTGAGGGAACACGAAATCTGGTTTTCTAACTCACTTCCTCTTGTAGCAAGCGAGAACCTTGCCTCCAGAGCCGTCAGAGAGGTCCTCTCTTCAGATATGGGGCAGAGATACGCAGAAGGCCCTCCTGGGGACAGGATCTATGCAGGATGCCGTTATATGGACGGTGTCGAAGAAGTGGCGGTCAATCTCTCCAAGCGACTATTTGGAGGAGATTTCGCAGACGTGCGCCCAATTTCAGGATTGATCGCAAATCTTGCTGTATATTCAGCCCTGACCAAGCCGGGCGATATGATAATGTCGCTATCCACAGCTAGTGGTGGCCATATCTCCTCGGAAGGCTATCAAGCGAGAGGTTCTGCTGGCTTGGTTCATGGTCTGAAAGTGGAATATTTAGAATTCGATGTTAAAAATTTGAACATAGATGTGGAAGGATCACTGAAAAAGCTATCTGAGCTCGGTATGAAGGATCGGTTCCCCAAAGTTGTGACCTTCGGTGCCAGTTTATTCCTCTTTCCCCATCCATTAAAAGAGATGGCAGAGAAAATCAGAGAAACTGGTTCTACTGTGCTTTACGACGGGGCACATGTGGCTGGACTGATTGCAGGGGGACAGTTCCAAAATCCAATTAAAGAGGGGGCCGACCTTCTCACCTTCAGCACCCATAAAACCATGTTTGGTCCCCAAGGCGGGATCATAGTCGGGTCTTCTGAATTTGCGGAGAGGGTTTCAGCAGGTGTATTCCCTGGGACGACCAGCAATCATCACCCAAACCTAGTGGCTGGGAAAGCTCTTGCGTTGGCAGAACTCTTAGCATTCGGGGAAAAATATGCAAAGGATGTAGTATCGAACGCAAGAACTCTCGCTGAGGAGTTGTCCAGCCTTGGCGAAGTCGTTCTCGGCGAAGGTCTGGGGTTCACCATGTCCCATCAAGTTGTACTCGATACAACAAAGTACGGGGGTGGTGTTAAGGCTGAAAAAATGCTCGAATCCATGAACATCATAACGAATCGACAGGCGCTGCCGCGTTCGCCCTCAGTCCCCAAACCAAATCAGCCGGAAGGGGTACGGCTGGGGACATCCGAACTGACCAGACTCGGGTTTTCGAAGTCGGATATGAAGGAAGTGGCACGAATTCTACACGATTCTCTAAACGGTGGCAAGCGAGAAAAAATAATTTCACGAATAAAGGAGTTGAGAAGAGACAAACAGTCCGCATTGTACACGTTCGAGCGTTCACCAGCATATTTCTACAGCTGATATCCTGACGTAAGAATTAGAATTTTTACATGAATGTGCCTCATAACTCGAAATAATTCTCACACGTATAAAGACTAATATATGGCTTGGTCGAAATTAGGGTAATGGCCGACCAGAAACCGACTTCGGTTTTTATCCGTGAAAGTACCGGTCTGGTAAAAAACGTCTCCTTTCTTGATGCTGTGGCTCTTAACCTAGGAAATATGTCAGCTGGGGCTGCTCTTGGCACTATAGGGCTCACCACATCCCTGATAGGTGCCTATGTGACGGGGTTTAATCTTGTCCTTACTTCCCTTCTTGCCTTTGTTTTATCCATTCCCCAGATAATTGTTTACACCATGATGACTCGTAGACTTGCGAGAACGGGAGGCGATTATGTTTGGGTTTCGAGAACCCTTGGTGGCTTTGTGGGAAGCACGTTTTCCTTCATGGGTTATACCATTGAGACGTTGGCCTATCTAGCTCTCATTTCGCTTTCTGCGGTGTTCGCTATTGGTACGGTTGGTTCGGATCTCGGCTTTTCCAATCTTTTCGCTTTGGCAGTTCCCTCCTACGTTCCTGGGGCGAACGCTGCTGAACAACTGGTGGTCGGCGCAATTATATTCGCCGTCCTTATCGGAATAAACATTGTCAAGCCTAAAGCCGGTTACAAGCTTGTATCGGTTCTGATTGTTCTGGGAATTATTTGCACCGTGATAGGTATATTTACCCTTGTTATGGCTGGAAGCAACGCCGTTCCAAACTACATTTCGTTTGTAAACGCCCTAGGAGCAAATTCATCTGCGCAGGCTGTTGTTTCTTCATACACTGGTGGTGCATACAACGTGGGCGGTATTCTTTTCATGATCCCATTTTTCGCGATATTCGTGTACCCGTGGCTGAATGCGGCGCCGGCTGTAGCGTCGGAGGTTAAAGGAAGAGGAGCTTTGAAATGGAATGTTCCCGTATCTGCTGTGTTAGCAATGGTGCTTGTGACCGCAGGCTTCGGCTCAATGTACCTTGCTGGAGGCTTGCGGTTTGTTAATGGCGCCCTTCTTAACACCAACCTTGCGGTGGACTATTCGTTTAATTTCTGGACCTTCGCAATGGGAGCTACCACAAACGTGGTTCTTCAATGGATAATAGGTATAGGTTGGATACTCTGGAACATCGGGATTTTAGCTTACGGCGTGATCGTATTTTCCCGATATCTTTTCGCACAGGCATTTGATAGGTTTCTACCCACAAGGCTGGCCTACATAAGTCCAAGGTATGGCTCGCCTGTCGTGGCCCACGTAATAGACCTTATCGTTACTGTGGTTCTGATCGGGGCAGCAGCTTTTCTTTATGGTTCGCTCACATCCTTATTTGGTGCAGTCATCGCAGCAATGATTTACTTTATAGTTGTTGGAATTGCCGCGACCGTGTATGCGCTGCGCAAGGAATCAGGCTCCTCTAAGACAGTCTTGACGGTTGCGGGGGTGTTGATGGCCATCGTCTTTGTATACATAACCTACCTGTTCCTTGCCTATCAGGGGGTTTGGGGAGGGAATCCGTTGGCATATGGTTACGCAGCCGCGTCTTTCGTACTAGGTGTAATAATCTACGAAGTTTCAAAGTGGAGACACAAGTCCAGAGGGATTGATATAACTCTCGCATACAGAGAAATACCCCCAGAGTAGATGGGGGAGACGTGAGGACGAGGATATTCTTCGTCAGCGACGTTCACGGCTCCGAAACGTGTTTTCGTAAATTCATAAACGGAGCAAAATTTTACAAGGCAAACGTCCTGATACTGGGTGGCGACATAACTGGAAAGGCGCTTGTACCTGTCGTTGAACAGAATGATGGACGGTACAGGTTGACCCTGAATGGTGAAAATCTCAGGGTCAAAAGGGGGGATCTTGAAGAATACCTCAAGGCGATACGAAACAGTGGAACATACTATTTCATTACCACCGAGAGTGAATTGAAGGAGCTCGAACATGACAGGGAGAAGGTGGACAAAATCTTTACTGACAGTATGAAATCTGTACTTCAATCATGGATGGCGCTAGCCAATGAGCGGCTCAGTGGTACCGACGTTGTCTGCTATATATCACCTGGCAATGACGATAAGTTGGAGATGGACGAACTTCTGAAGGACAGCGAACATGTAGTCAATCCGGAGAACAAAGTTGTCCAAATTCCCGGAGGTTATGAGATGATCACCCTAGGGTATGCAAATCCAACCCCTTGGAACAGCCCTCGTGAGGTGAGCGAAGAGAAACTTTTTGAAATGATCGACCTTCTCGCGACAAAGCTACAATCTCCAGACAAAAGCATATTCAACCTTCACGTACCACCCAAGGGTACTGAAATAGACAAGGCCCCTGCCGTTGATTCGGAGTTCAGATATCAAAAGGAGGGTCTTGGAATGATCAAGCAAATCTACGCGGGCAGCACGGCGGTAAGGCAGGCTATCGAAAGATACCAACCGATGCTTGGTCTTCATGGCCATATACATGAATCTCGTGGGTTCGTCAGGATAGGGAGGACCCTTTGCATAAACCCCGGGAGCGATTATGGTGAGGGTACTCTGAGGGGAGCGCTGGTGGACTTGGAGGATGGTAAGATAAAGGAATTCATGCTTACGAGTGGGTGAACATCAGGTTTGCCAAAGATAGTGGTGTTATCCCCCTTTCCGGAGGGTGTTGTGAGGAGTTTCTTCTCGAAGTTTCTGGCCAAAACAAGGATGCAAGTGGAGTTCGTAACATTCACTCAACCAGACGCAGAAGCGATCAAGAAGGAGCTCAGGGATGCGGATATTATAATTGGAGACTACACATTCAGGGTACCAATTACGTCAGAAATGGTCGATTGCATGGAGAAGGCCAAACTGATCCAGCAGCCAAGCACGGGATACAACCACATAGACGTTGAGGCCTGCAGAAGGAAAGGGATACCTGTGGCCAATATAGGGGGTGCCAATTCCATATCTGTAGCAGAACATACACTCGCGATGGCGCTTATCCTTATGAAGAGGATATTCTATGCTCACATGAAGCTGATCGAGGGGATCTGGACTCAGGGGGAGCTCATGAATGCTGCAACCGAACTTTCAGGAAAGACTTGGGGGATAGTAGGAGGTGCCGGAAGGATTGGAAGGGAAGTAGCAAGAAGGGCGGGTGCATTAGGGGTGAATCTGATCTATTATGATAAGGTGAAGTTGCCTGAAAAGGATCAAGCAAAAACCGGTATGTCATTCCGTCCTCTGGACAATCTATTGATGGAAAGCGATGTAGTCAGTCTTCATGTCCCTCTCACCGACGAGACCAAGGGTATGATAGGTGAAAGACAACTACGCATGATGCGTCCAAATGCCATTTTGATAAATACGTCTAGGGGGGAGTTGGTTAACGAAGCCGACCTTGCTAGGGGGGTAATAGAAGGTTGGATAGCTGGCGCAGGAGTGGACGTGTTCGCTGAGGAGCCCCCATCCCCCTCGAATCCTCTTATTTTGGCTGCAAAGGAAGGAGCACCTATCATACTCACCCCTCATATGGCAGGGGCAACCTTTGACGCAAGAAACAGGATAATTCAGACAACAGTTGAAAACGTAGCCAGGGTGCTCATGGGTGAAAAACCGGAGAATGTAGTAAACTCATGAACGTTGCTCAGATTTTCGCTTCATCACTTGTTAGTTTCGACGTCAAGAGGGTTTATGGCCTTATCGGAACCTCGGTGCTTGACTTTATTGATGCGTTATCATACATACCGATAAGGTATGTTTCAACCCGTCATGAGCAGGTTGCTGTGAGCATGGCCGACGCCGAGGGAAGGCTCACGGGTTTTCCCGGGGTAGCCGTGGTGCATGGTGGACCGGGTTTACTGAACTCGTTGGTCAGTCTAGCTAGCGCCTACAAGGACTCCTCTCCTCTTCTCCTTATCGCGGGGGCTGTGAAGAGACGTCTGCGCGGTTTGGACGGATGGCTCGAGGTCCCACAGACAGAACTTGTGAAACCTTTCACAAAACTTGCGTTGAGGGTGGACAGGCCAGCAGAGGCCGCTTCCGCTATATCAACAGCCTTCTGGAAAGCAGCATCTGTCCCGAAGGGACCCTGTTTTGTGGAAGTGCCGGAGGATGTATGGAGTTTGGAAGCCGGAAACGAGCCCAATAAGGGGCATCCAGAACCGGTTCAGACGGTAAGCGACCAGTTTGTAAGGACGGTGGCAGACCTCCTGAAAAGTTCGAACAGGCCGCTACTACTGGTCGGAGGAGGGCTGAACACGCCCTACGGGGCTGCAGCTGTTAAGGAGTTCGCAGAGGTAGTGGGCATTTACGTGGTAACAACGGGCAATGGAAGAGGGATAATACCCGAGGATCATCCTATGTGTGTCGGGAGGGTTGGTTTTGGAGGGGGAAATATCGTAGCCGATTACGCGTTAACCGAGGCAGACCTTCTGATAGCCGCCGGTTGTGGGGTTTCCGATGTCACAACCTACGGTTTCAACATGAGGCCCAAGGGAGTGACTGTGGTTGTTGACTTCGACCCTCTCAGTAACAAGCCGATAAAGTATGATTATCATGCCAGAGGTGATGCAGCGAATTTCCTTACCAGACTCAAGGGACTGGCTGTAAAACCTGCGTCGGTAGACGGCTGGCAGTCTATTCTCTCCGAAAAGAGGAGAGAGTGGGAAGAGTTGCTCATTGCCTCCGAGTCGAAGACAAAAGTGGGGTATGTAAATCCCTCAAAATTTTTCAGGGAACTCGGAAGTAGATTACCTCCCAATTGCACGGTAACAGGAGGGCAAGGACTTCACATCTTGTACGCCCATGCCTATCTGAAGGCAAGGGAGTACGGGTCCTTCCTTGAAGCCACAAATCTTGGGGCTATGGGTTTTGCATTTCCTGCGGCCCTCGGTGCAAAATTGGCCGCCCCAGGCAGGATAGTGATTTCAGTTCTCGGTGATGGCGAATTCATGATGACTATGCAGGATATCGAAACGGCCGTCAGGGAGAGGATACCAATCAGAATTGTTGTTGTCAATGACAGCTCCTACAGGGTGCTCTTGATGAGACAGATGGTGCAGAAGACGGGAAGGGTGTATGGTACGGTGCATCAGAACCCTGTCATGAAAGAACTCGGCAAAGCGTTCGGTTTCCGTTCAATGACTGTGTTGGACGACTCGGAAATCTCTAGTGCGGTGGATTTCCTGCTCGACGATAACCCTACGACAACCGTGGTTGAGCTGATCGTGGACCCAGAGCATCTTCCACCATTTAACTTGGAAGCAAGCCTCAAGTTTTAATTTTCGTGGGTTTGAGGGGGCGAAAGTCCCCTTCCGTGACGGAGAGGATGGATAGTCCCCTTACAGAAAACTTTTTGTATGTTTTGAGATAGGAATGATAAAGGTAGCGTTGGTGCAGTCTGAATTTACGCTTGTGGACATCAAGACCTCCGTAACCTTTCTCAAAAGAAAGGGAACGAGTCTGGTGGAAGAAGCAGGAAGCCCCTTCCCGTCAGCGCGGGGTAGTCCACAAAGGGTGACTTATAGATAAAACAAGGAACCGGAGCCGATTGATTCTCCAATATCTTCCTAAAAGCGATTGTAATCATGACTTCCGTGTCCCAACGGGGGAAGGCCATCTTGAAAAGCCTTGGGCTGTAACTTCCCGGTTTGGGCTGAATTCGGTACACCGTTTGGAAAGAGGATGCTAATTTGTCGAAGTCCTGCATCTTCTTCGGAGGAACAGTCCTTACAATGGATTCAAGGGGAAGAACCATAAAAAATGGGGCCGTATATGTAGAAGATGGTGTAATTTCTGCAGTAGGGGAAAGCGAACAGATCCGCAGAAACTACAAAGCCGACGTTGTGATACCATCCGAAGATCATGTTATTATGCCGGGGTTGGTTGACTGCCATGTTCATACCACACACGCATTGATAAGGGGGCTTTGCTTATATTCGAACGTCGAAGACTGTCTAACGAAAGTGATATGGCCAGCAAAGTCATTTATGGAAGGTGATGATGCTGTTGCCTCAGCTGAACTCAGCATAATCGAGATGCTAAAAACCGGAACTACGACATTTCTGGAGGCTGGACTTCATACAAGATTTCGTCCAGATAAAATAGCGGAATCCATGCAAAGACTTGGAATTAGAGGGGTTTTATCCAAGTCTGTAATGGATTCACCTACAGAACAAACCAGTGCGGGCCCCTTGAACCCTGCCATGGTTGAGGACCCTGAACGGTGTCTCGAGGAGGCTATCACACTGAAGAAGATATGGTCAAGGCGCGGGTCACGCATAGGTATATGGCTGGCTCCAAGAGCCGCAGGCTATGTTTCCCCGAATCTGTTTAGACGTATATCTCAGGTTGCCCACGAAAACGGTATGGGGATAACTTTACATCTTAGGGAGTCCGCAAAGGAGATCGGGTACATCAAAGAGAACTATGGTATGCTCCCTGTTATGTTTGCAAAGAAGGTGGGTATTCTTGGACATCGTACCCTGTTCGCACATATGGTTGAACCGGAAGAAGAAGAAATAAAGATGCTGGCATCCGCAGGATCGGCCGTGGCTCATTGTGCCACTTCAAATGCTCAACTTGCATCTGGTTATTGCCCCGTCCCAAAACTTCTCAAGGCTGGGGTCAGGATTGGGTTGGGATGCGATGGGGTCTCCCATAATTTCACTTACGATATGTTTTCCGAGATGAGATTCGCTTCATTTATCCATAAAGTAAACTCCCTGGACCCAACGTCCATGCCTGCATCTACCATACTTGACCTTGCTACCAATGGTGGGGCCCGTTCGATTGGTCTAGAAAGGTTGATAGGCTCTATCGAGGTCGGTAAAGCAGCTGATATCATCACTGTGAGCCTTAACAAACCTCACTCGACACCGGTTCCGGACCCGGCTTCCTCGCTTGTATATTCCTGCACCGGCGCCGATGTGGACAATGTGATGGTAGAAGGTAATCTTGTAGTTCAGAACGGTAAGATTATGACGTGTGATCCCCTAAAGATTGTGAAGAGGGCACTTGCCTCTTCTGAAAAGGTGGTCGAGAGAGCTGGGCTGAATATGAGACTAATCAAATAGAGCGGTAGTTGAGTGTCGTTAGAGCTTGGGCATTCACAAAACTTTGAAAAAAGGCTAGCGCAGCGATCCTTATTCCAGGAGTCATGGTTAGTCAACAAGATCGCTCAATCCGATTTATTGAATCCTCGGCGGGGGGATATGCTTTGTGTTCCTGGTTATCCTCTTATATATCTGCTAGGTGTTGTCCAGGTAACAGGGATATTCGTGAGAACCAACATTGCGGTGGACTCTCAGGTTCATAGCAGGTTAGCCAGGATAGCTAAGAAAAATCATGCCACGGTGTACGACCTTACGAATTCTTATCTGTCTATATGTGCGGAAGCCGTGGAAAAGGGGTTAACCGCGGAGGAGATTAGGGGGCAGGTGCTTATGAGATATGCGACAAAAAACCTCGATGTAGTGCTTCTTCCGGGGAGCGTCATCGAATATATGGTAAATCAGCTATATCCAGTAAAGAAGGATGAGATGGACAGGCTGTTTGAAAACGCAGGAGCCGAGGTGGGGAAATACTTCAAAATAAAGGGTCTAGTGTTTCAAGACATACTTGAGATGGCTAGACTTGGCTACGCCTCAATCGGATTGAGAGACATACAGGTTGTCAGGCAATCCTCCACAAAAATAGTAGTATCCATATATGGCTTGCTGCTTGGAAAGTCCGCTACAGAAGTAGGGCTTAAGTTCGTCGAAGGTCTGATGAATGAATTCGGATTCAGGGTAACGGGTTCTGAGTTGGCCGAAGGTGCTGTTCGTATAAGCTTTGAAATTAATTCGAACAGTCCCTGATTCCAAAGTCATCATCTCTTTCTTTCTTTCTTTGTCGCGGCTGGCTGATATACCGGTGTTTGTGACCTGGAGATAGGGGACATAATGGTTGCCATACGACAGTCTTAGAGAATTCATATCAAAGCTTGAGGAGGAAGGGGAGCTTGTTCATGTTAAGGCGCCGGTCTCCACAGATCTCGAAATCGCAGAGATACTAAGGAGGGTGATGACGAACGAGGGGCCGGCCGTAATTTTCGACCGAATAAATGGTTACTCCATGCCTATCGCTGCAAACCTCTTTGGGTCAGAGAGAAGGATGAGGCTTGCCCTCGGAGTAGAGGATTTCACTGAGCTCGGAACAAGGGTCACCAATATCCTCAACACACCTCTTCCTTCAGGAGTTCTTGATAGAATAAGGTCGCTTCCCAGGCTTGCAGAGCTGGCAAGCTACGCTCCAAAGCTCGAGAAGAAGGGGCCGGTTATGGAGATGGTTGAAACCTCGGACCCAAAACTCTCAACCCTTCCTGCATTAAAAAGCTGGCCCTTGGACGGGGGGCGTTTCATAACATTCGGAATGGTTGTGACAAAGAACCCTGAAACCGGGACAAGAAATCTCGGAGTGTACAGGATGCAGTTGTATGATGAGAAAACTGCGGGCATGCACTGGCAGATTCACAAGAGGGGTGCACAACACTTCAGAATGTTAGCGGAACAGGGGAAGAGGATCGAGGTGGCGGTGGTTATAGGCGCGGATCCCGGAACGATTTACTCTTCGATCGCACCTGTTCCGGAGGGGCTGGACAAGTTTCTGTACGCCGGAATGGTCCGAGGAGAGGGGGTTAGCCTTGTAAAATGTTCAACGGTGGACCTGGAAGTTCCGTCAAATGCAGAAATAGTGTTGGAGGGTTACGTTGATCCCTCCGATATTAGAACCGAGGGTCCCTTTGGCGACCACACCGGATACTATACAGAGCCAGCTCCTTATCCCACATTCCATCTTACTGGTATAATGCGCAGGTCTGACCCGATCTACCTGGCCACCATAGTCGGTAAGCCAACCCTTGAGGACGCATATATCGGCAAGGTGGTAGAAAGGGCGTTTCTACCACTGATTAAATTCCTGCAGCCCGAGATAGTGGATGTAAACTTTCCGTCTGCAGGATGGTTCCAGGGTATGGCCATAGTGTCAATAAAGAAGAGATACCCGGGGCAGGCGAAGAAGGTTATGATGGGGCTATGGGGTACCGGTCAGCTTGCACTTACGAAAATCCTAGTGGTAGTTGATTCTGACATCAACGTCCATGACATTGATGACGTTATTTGGGCTGTCACCACTCGTGCCGATCCGGCAAGGGATATCATGATTCTTGAGGGCACTCCAACAGATACCCTTGATCCGGCTTCCCCGCTGGCAGATTTTGGCTCGAAGCTTGGAATAGACGCAACGATAAAATGGACTACCGAGGGGCACAACAGAAGGTCTATGGAACTTATAGTACCGGATCCTGAAACCAGGAAAATGGTGACGGACCGTTGGTCCGAATACGGTCTTCCGCCTTATCCAGACCCGATGTAAGCAGTTAGGGCACCAAATTGGACCTAGACACTCTGCTCTCATGATCTTTGCTGCCCCACCAAACATTCAAACCTTATCAACGCAAAAGTTGCGGAAGAGTGAGTAAAATGATCGACCGCACTAACATGGCGGTCATCAGCTTGTGTGGATAAGCCAGGGGCACAATCATTTCATAGTTAGGAGTTCCAATAAAACCTATATCCATCTTATCTGCCAGCGTTGAGTTGTGTACCCTAGACAGTTCGACTACTATGCCCCAAAGACACTTTCTGAAGCGCTGAAAATAGTTCGTGAAAGGGGGGAAGATGCTAAGCTGCTCGCCGGTGGGCAGAGCCTTATACCTATGATGAAGCTCAGGCTGGCTTCCCCTGCTTTTGTGGTGGATCTGAACAGAATTCGCGAGCTATCATACATAAAATCCGAAGGCGAATCAATGAAGATCGGAGCTCTCACACGGCATGCCGACATAGAACACTCCGCTGAAGTGGGGAACAAGGTACCTCTTATGGTTGAGGCTGCTTCGCAGATAGCAGATCAGCAGGTAAGAAATCTTGGTACAATAGGCGGTTCACTTTGTCATGCTGACCCAGCTGCAGACTGGCCGGCTGTAGTTCTCGCACTTGATGCTGAGGTGGTGGCTGTTGGAACCTCGGAAAGGGTCATAAAAGCGGTTAACTTTTTCAAAGGACCATTTGAAACCGCACTTTCTCAGTCAGAGATACTCACAGAGATCAAATTCAAGGTCCCGCCGAATGGGAGCGGTTATTCCTACACCAAATTTGAAAGGAAGGCAGGGGATTTTGCAACTGTGGGTGTGGCTGTATTACTTACACCCGACCAGAGCGGAAAAATAAATGACGCGAAAATCGCACTTACAGCTGTTGGACCCACTCAATTCAGAGTTAGCAAGGCTGAGGAGTTGCTTGCCGGGCGAAAACCAACCCCAGAACTCATCGAAGATGCGGCCAAAGCGGCATCTGAAGCATCAGACCCGGCACCGGACCTCAGAGGTTCAGTAGAATACAAAAAGGAGATGGCTAGAGTTTTCACAAAAAGGGCGCTTAGAACAGCGCTTTCAAGGGCAGGGGTGAAATTCTGAACTTGTCACAAGGATCCGTTCTAGGCACGGGAGGCAAGGTACAGATAAGCGTCACGGTTAACGATTCTTTACACACCAACTTCGTTGAGCCGAGACTGCTTCTCGTACACTACATCAGGGAGACGCTTGGGTTGACAGGAACACACGTTGGCTGCGATACCACAAATTGTGGAGCCTGTACAATTCTTATGGAGGTGGACGGCTCGTGGCGAGCCATAAAGTCATGCACCATGTTCGCAGTTCAGGCTGACGGCAAAAAACTTCTTACAATTGAGGGGCTCGCGAAGGACGGTGAGCTTCACCCCCTGCAGAACGCCTTTTGGGAAAATCATGCACTCCAGTGTGGCTACTGCACACCTGGCATGATAATGGCGGCTCTCGGGCTACTGCAGTACAACCCTCTTCCTTCGGAAGAGGAGGTGCGCAAGGGAATATCAGGAAACCTATGTAGATGCACGGGATATCAGAACATAGTGAAGGCGATAATTGAAGGCTCCAAGGAAATGTCGAAAAGGGCTGGGGCTGCTACAGAAAAGGGGACGTGAGGTATTTAGTTGCATTTTGAAGACAGCTTCGATGTAGCTACACCAATAGACAGGGTCTGGAAATTCATAACCACCCCTTCTGAGTTTATCAGGGTAATCCCCGACCTCGTGAAGCAGGATATTAAGGATGACACTCACTTCTCCGTTTCTTTCAAGATGGGGCTCGGCATGATCAGAGGCACTGTTAACATGGCTTTCGAAATGAAGGACATGCAACCCAAGACATCGATGAAGTTGGTTGGCAAGGGGAATGGTTTACAGAGCAGTGCAGACCTCTCTATTTTTCTGAAACTCTCCGGCGATGGCAACAATACACATGTATCATGGTCTGCCGATCTGAACGTAGCCGGCACCGCCGTAGGTGTTGGGGCCAGATTCATTGAACCAGTAACGAGGTCGAAGGTTAAGGAGATAGTGGAAGGCATTAAACGAGAATTGAGCCCTCACTCTTGATGTTCAAAGTGCGCTTATGTTGGAGCCATCCGCAATATCTTTAAACCACACGTTTGTATCTTATTAGCGTATGCCAATAGCTTTCGTTCTGCTGAACGTGGAACCGGGTGGCGAAGAAGAGGTTTTACAGTCTCTCAGGTCAATCCCTGAAGTGAAAGAGGCTTACAGGGTTTATGGTGTGTACGACACTGTAATCAAACTTGAAGCTCCATCGGCGGAGAAGCTAAAAGAGTTGATAACTTGGAAGGTAAGGCGGCTGAGCAAAGTCAAGTCCACCCTCACTATGTTAGCAGTGCAGTGAAGCCTGTTTGGACATTTGTCAAATCGATCTTTTTATCAAGAGAATCCCCAGGCAACACATATAAGATGTCCATCGTATTCCTATGATATGTCTAAAGCTGAACTTCAGGTTTATTCATTCGAAGAAGCTGGCAAACTAAACTTGGGTAAGAACGAGCTGGGAGGGAAGGGTTTCGGCCTTGTTGAAATGGTAAAACTTGGACTTCCTGTTCCCGCAGGTATTGTTATCACCACGGAAATGTGCAGAAGATACTTTTCAAATTCAAGGTCTTTTGAGCCGGGGTTTGAGGAGCTGGTCCAACGAAAGATGCACGAAATGGAGTTGAAGACGGGAAAGAAGTTTGGGGACCCTTCCAACCCCCTTTTGGTTTCGGTCAGATCAGGAGCCCCGTTTTCTATGCCCGGAATGATGGATACTGTACTCAATCTCGGAATAAATGACAAAGTCGTCGAGGGACTCTATAAAATAACCGGGGACAGGAGATTTGCACACGATACATACAGAAGATTTCTTCAGCTTTTCGGAAAGATAGTTCTAAAGGTTCCGGGTGAGGAATTTGAGAATATAATATCGGATGTCAAATCTAAAGTGGGGGCAAGGCTCGATATCGAAGTTACGGCGGAAGGATGGGCAGAGGTCGTAAGCAGATTCAAGGCCCTGATAGAGATGCGAACAGGTGGACCCGTTCCCGATGATCCATACAGACAGCTTTTCATGGCGATATCTGCAGTCTTTGATTCCTGGTACAACCCCCGGGCTCGCGAATATCGTAAAATATACAAGATACCTGAAGAGCTGGGAACAGCCGTAAACATAGTTGAAATGGTTTATGGTAACCTCGATGAGAATTCTGCCACAGGCGTAGCCTTTACCAGAAATCCATCTACGGGTGAGAAGAGGATCTACGGCGAGTACCTCGTGAAGGCTCAGGGGGAGGATGTGGTTGCTGGAATCAGAACACCTTTGCCTATCGAGAAGCTTTCGGAAGCACTGCCTGATGCATACGCGAGGCTTGTTGAGACCGCAACCAAGCTTGAAAGATACTTCAAGGACATGCAGGATATGGAATTCACCATAGAAAGAGGACGGCTTTACATGTTGCAAACCCGGACCGGGAAAAGAACAGCTCAGGCTGCAGTCACCATCGCTGTAGATATGGTGGATGAAGGGATCATCACAAAACCTGAAGCTGTTTCAAGGGTGGAACCTGACCAGCTAGATCAGCTCCTTCACAGACAGGTCGACCCTTCCACCAATATAAAGCCCATTGCTGTTGGCCTCGCCGCGTCGCCAGGTGCGGCATCTGGGCCGGTTGTCTTCACAGATGAAGATTCTATCAGGGCAAGAGAGGAGGGAAGACCAGCCATCCTTGTCAGGCCGGAGACCGCACCTGAGGACATAGCTGGCATAGCGGCGTCAGAGGGAGTGCTTACCAGCCGGGGAGGCAAGACCAGCCACGCTGCAGTGGTTACAAGAGGTATGGGCAAGCCGTGTATAGTTGGTGCCGAACAACTTAGGGTTGACCTTGCTAGGGAAATGTTCGAAGTCGATGGCCTTATAGTTAAGAAGGGTGATATCATAACCATCGATGGAAGCTCGGGCAGGGTGTTCCTGGGTCCTGTTCCGATGGTCGATCCCGAGCTTTCCGGCTCGGTAAACAGGCTTCTTTCATGGGCAGATGAAATCAGAAGGTTGGGTGTCAGGGCTAACGCGGATACCCCCCTAGCGGCAAAGAAGGCACGTTCATTTGGTGCTCAGGGAATAGGACTTACAAGGACAGAAAGAATGTTTGGTTCAGAAGACAGACTTGCCGTCGTCCAATCCATGATACTTGCCGCCACAATGGAGGAAAGAATGAAGTATCTTGAAAAGTTGAAACCTCTTCAGAAAGGAGACTTCAAGGAAATATTGCGTGCAATGAATGGATTGCCTGTCACGATAAGATTGCTTGATGCCCCTCTCCATGAATTCCTCCCGAAACCTGATCAGCTTATAGCAGAGGTGGCAAAGCTTGAGGTTACAAACCGGAACTCCAAGGAGTACGAAGAAAAGAAATCCCTTCTAAAGAGGGTCATAGAACTCTCAGAGCATAACCCGATGATGGGGCATAGAGGCGTCAGAGTGGCGATGAGCCACCCGGAAATATACGAAGTTCAGACCGAAGCCATCTTCGAGGCTGCCGTAGAGCTTGCAGAAGAGGGGGTGGATGTGGACCTCGAAATAATGATTCCTCAGGTTGCAGAAGCGGAAGAACTAAGAGCGGCACGAGAGATTGTTGAGCGTGTTGCTGAACGTTTTGTACAGTCCTCCAAGCGCAAGATCAAATATAAGATAGGTACAATGATTGAAACGCCCAGGGCTGCATTAACGGCTGGTGAAGTTGCAAAGTACGCCGAGTTCTTTTCGTTCGGTACGAACGACTTAACACAGGCTACCTTCGCCTTCAGCAGGGATGATGCTGAGGGAAAATTCATGCCACTCTACCTTTCAAGGAAGCTGCTTCCCGATAATCCGTTTGAAAAGCTCGACCCATACGGCGTAGCAAGACTCATGGAGATGGCTGTGAAGGAAGGCAGAACCACCAGACCGAATCTTAAGGTAGGAATTTGTGGGGAGCATGGTGGGGAGCCCAGCTCGATCGCAATATGTGATGCGATAGGGTTGGACTACGTCAGCTGTTCAGCCTACAGGGTTCCAGTGGCCAGACTCGCCGCGGCCCAGGCCGCCCTCAAATCAGGATCAAGGGTGAGCGCTTCAGCCTGATGCTATTTTACCGAGTAGCATCAATATTTAGATTATTCTAATATACCAGCACACTTGGGACAGGCGGCAAGGCAATGTGCCTTGCAAGCGATGTTGACCCCCTAAATGATTCAAGATTATATTCAACTGATAAAACCGCGCATCATACCTTTACTGTTGCTTGTAGCCATTTGTTCCGCGTTTGTAGCCGCAAGGACCGTACCCCCTTTGGTAACGTTAATTGGGCTTCTTGTTTCCGGGACCCTTGTGTCGGGAGGGGCGCTCGCTGTCAACAGTTACCTAGAAGTGGATGCAGACTCGAAGATGCGTCGCACAGCCCACAGGCCTCTTCCTTCGGGTAGAATATTCCCCAGATATAAAGCCTTTATTTTCGGCCTCAGTCTGATCGTCGTTGGTTTGACTTTTGCCTTTTTTTCTCTTAATATTTCGGCTGTGCTTTTCATCGCACTCGGGGCGTTCTTTTACATTCAAGTATATACGATCTGGTTAAAGCCACGCACTATTTGGAACATAGTTCTTGGAGGGTTCGCTGGAAGCTGTGCGTCTCTTGCAGGCTGGTACGCTGTAACTTCAAACTGGCCGCTTGTGGCCTGGGCACTAGCAGCGCTTGTATTTGTGTGGACTCCCAGTCACTTCTGGAGTCTTGCCGTCCTCACGGAGGAGGATTATTCAAGGGCGGGCGTACCGATGCTCCCGTCGGTAGTTGGTGTCGTCAAAGCTTCGAAGGCGATAGTCGTGAACACGTTGCTGCTTATACCAGTTAGCCTCTTGATATATCCATACTTCAGAGGAGCCGGCTCTGTGTTATATCTAGCAGTTGCAACAGGGTTAGGCTTACTTCTTTTGTTCACGAATATCAAGCTTCTGAAATCACCAACCAAGGAAAATGCATGGCTGGCTTTCAAGTTTTCCAGTCCTTACTTAGCGATCATTTTTGTCTTGGCTGTTATCGGGGCATTACTTTAAATTATGAATGCCCAATAGAGGTGGACTTTTACCGCATCGTATTTATCGAGCGTTCTTCCTGCTAGCGGACGGTTAAGATGTAGTCAGAAGCCTACTCCTTACCTAGAAAGGCTGTCAAAACCCAGCAAGATTTAAATCCGCTTACCATCCGGAGTCTTCAGCTTGCTACCGAGTGCCTTGGCAGATTTTGAGACACCAACACAGGCGTGGTATTCGCTATGGGACCTATTTGTCTTGCTGGGTGTAGCGGTGGGGGTGGTGGTTATTTCCTATCTTGTTTACAATGTACTTCGTTATAGGTCGAAATCTGACTATGTGCCCTCATATGAAACTAAGGAGAACCCTCATGATCTCAGATTTGTTCTGATGAGCAGTACCCTGTCAATAATTGTGCTAATAGTGATAGGGATAGCAACGATTAATGCGGCAGCCGTCACCTTCAACCCACCACCTTCAAACGACACGATACACATCAGTGTCGAGGGGCATCAGTTCTATTGGCAGTTCACATATCCAAATGGTTATTCAACCACAAACAATTTGGTTGTACCTGCTGGTGCCGAAGTGATACTTAATGTAACCTCTGGTGATGTATTTCATTCGTTTGGTATATCCATGCTTGCCATCAAGATTGATGCTATACCGTACAGGTACAACACTGTATGGTTTGTCGCCCCTCAGCCAAATGTTTACGTTGACGCGATAAGATGCTACGAACTTTGTGGTGTGGGGCACGCTTTGATGATCGCGAACCTTACTGTTATGACACCTAGCGCATATCAGCAGTGGTACGCGTCCAAGGGAGGCAGCTGAATATGTCCGAAATTAATCCTGCCGAGTTCTCTTCAACAGGCGGGGTCAGCTGGCTTAAGAGATGGCTATTTACAACAAATCATAAGGATATAGGCATACTGTACTTCGTTACTTCGCTTTATTTTGCATTCGTGGCTGGTCTTCTTGCTTCTCTTATAAGGGGTCAGCTCGCGTATCCATTGAACGACTTCCTCCAACCCGCTGAGTACAACGCTGCGGTAACTGCGCATGGGCTTTTGATGATCCTTTGGTTCCTTTCGCCATTAGGTGTGGCCTTCGCTAACTACATAGTCCCCCTCCAGATTGGCGCAGACGACCTAGCGTTCCCCAGGTTGAACGCTCTGAGTTATTGGTTCTATCTGGTTTCAGGTTTGCTGCTTACAATAAGCTTCTTTATGCCGGGTGGAGGGTTCGGCGGTGGGTGGACATCTTACGCGCCGCTGAACTCAGCACAGTATAGCCCAGGGCCAGGGCCCACAATGGCATTCATGGGTTTCATACTTTTGTGCGTCTCAATAACAATCGGCAGTGTCAACTTTATCACGACTATTCTCTACAAACGCGCCCCTGGGATGGGTTTCAGACAAATACCGATGTTCACATGGTTCACCTTCTTCACCCAGGTGCTTATGTTAACCGCCTTTCCCTCGCTGCTGGCTGCCTTGATAATCCTACAGTCAGACAGAATCTTGGGCACAATCTTCTTCTCAGCTCAGGCCGGTGGCGCTCTTCTTTGGGACAATCTGTTCTGGTTCTTCGGGCACCCTGAAGTTTACGTAGTGTTGTTGCCGGCATTTGGTGCAATACTTGAGATACTCCCAACGTTTACGGGCAGACCTATCGCAGCGAGGACGGCAATACTGGTGGCCGCCGGATTCCTCGTTGTACCACTCAGCGTTTATGTTTTTGCCCATCATGAATTCGTGACCGGGATACCGATTTCACTCAGAGAGGGGTTTACAATAACCACCTTCGCAATTTCCGTTCCGTTCGATGTAATGGTGTTATCGATGATTCACAGTCTTACCGGGGGAAGGATAAGATTGAAGACACCTATGCTTTTTGCAATAGCAGCTATTATAATATTTATAATTGGTGGCATAGCAGGAGTATTCCTTGGTTCGTTTGTCCTGGACATAAACCTGAGGGGCACTTACTTTGTTGTGGCTCACTTTCATTATGTGATGGCTGGTGCCACGATATTCGGGTTGTTTGCTGCAACCTACTACTGGCTTCCAAAGATGACAAACCATATGTACAGCGAGTTCTGGGGAAAGGTCCACTTCGTGACTTCCTTCATCAGCTTCAATGTGCTTTATTTCCCTATGTACTTTCTATATGAAATGCCGCGTCGTATCTACACATACTCTCCCGACACTGGTTGGGGCACCCTTAATTTGATATCCAGCATTGGTGGCTTCTTCTTTGTCGCAAGCCAAGTATTCTTTTTGGTTAACCTGATAATTGCACTAAGAGGTACTCGCCCAACAACAGCGAATCCATGGCATGCGATTACCCCGGAGTGGGTTCCTGGTGTGTTTGCTCCCGCTGGCCTTCTTCCGACGGGGGCGGTCGCTGATGGACCTGTTGGTGTTGAAGGAAGTTCACCCCATATTGTTCATCATGAAGGCCACCTGAGTCAGAGGCCCTTGATGCTTGCAGCCGGTGTTGGATTGGCGCTGGGCGGTCTTTCCATGGCAAATCTAAATTTGGGTCTACCCTTCGTTGGGGTTGGGTTGCCGTTCCTTCTTGCAGGATTACTTCTTGTTGCTTGGGCGGTGATTGGATGGGCGTATGATGACCTGAACGGCAAATTCAGGATTCCGGAAGATAGGGCTGGTGAAAGATGGCCTTCGGTAAGGATATCCAAGGTGAAGCTAGGGATATGGACCTTTCTTGCATCTGAAGTTCTTGTGTTTGGGTCTCTGCTCAGTAGTTATCTGTACGTACGGTCGTATGAAGGGTCACTGTGGCCAGCTCCAGGAACAATCCACCCAATAGCCGTTGGCACTTTAAATACAATTGTTCTGCTCTCGAGCAGCCTTACGGCTCTGCTCGCGTTGAGGGCAGCCCGTTCAGGAGACAACAGGAGGATACTGCTTTGGACTGCGATTACGTTCGTACTTGGTGCCACCTTTCTTATAATAAAGGGGTTCGAGTGGTCAGACCTCATATTCCAGACAAGCTTTCTGTCATTTCTTGGTGGGCCAGCCACGCTTGCTGCGCCTTTCACTCCTCAGAGTGGGCTACCGGGTAGCACATACTTCTTGATTGTTGGTTTGCACGGGGCTCACGTTTTCGGAGGCCTTATGGTGATGCTCTACATAATAAGAAAGGCCTGGAAGGGCGGATTCACCAAGGACAATCATAGATCCGTTGAGCTGTTCGGATTGTACTGGTCATTTGTTGACATAGTCTGGATATTCATATTCCCGCTGTTTTACCTGATGTGATTAATATGAGCGAAAGAATGGGCCGTTGGACACCGTTTGGCGTCTGGATGTTTCTTGTTGTATCCACCATTGTGGAGGCATTCCTTTCTACAAGGTACTGGTTTACGGATACAACTCTGACCGATTCGATAATAGTTGCCCTGATATGGGCACAAGTCGTTACCGTAGCTCTCTTCTACATGCATCTTAAGTACGAAGAGCGTGGGATCAAGATATTTGCGATAGTGCCGATCGTTTTCTTATTAGCTCTTATAGTAGCCCTTCTGGGGTCCATACCTTAGGACGGTGGTCAAAAGTTGCAAAGGAAACCCTACACGCCGTCTGTGGCTGTGATATTCATAGCCGGGGGGCTGGCCCTTGCTCTCGCTGTTGGGGTTGTGCTGGTGCTGGTTCTCCCTATAGAGATTCATCTTCCCGTTATATGCACCACTTGTAACACAAATTCCAACATAACCGTAGTTCATGTAAGCATAGTCCCCGGTGCCTCGAATCCCAGCTCCACGAACTGGTATTCTCCCGATAACATAACTGTGATCATAGGCGTAAACAATACTGTAACGTGGACCAACAACGACCAGGCAACTCACACCGTTACAGAGGTGAATGGCACATTTGATTCAGGGGATATTGCACCAGGTGGGTCATTCACATATAACTTTACAACACCCGGTGTGTTTCCGTATTACTGCACGATACATCCTTGGATGCATGGAACTGTTACGGTAAAACAGGGCGTGCCTTCAGTAAAGATACTCATACCTGTTGGTGCAGGTAACCCTCCCACACCATGGAACCAGAGTCATCTTGTTTCGAGTCTTTACTACAACCCCCCTGAGGTCGTGGTTGTGATTGGAGTAAATAACACGGTTACCTGGGTTAACACAGATTCGGTTGCTCATACAGTAACTGCGGTTAATGGAACTTTTGACTCAGGAAACATTGCTCCGGGTGCTAGCTGGACCCATACTTTTACCACCCCAGGCACCTATTATTATTACTGTACCTACCATCTTTGGATGGGAGGGAAAATCACCGTTCTTCCCGCTACAGCCTCGAACTCGACTTCGTCTGGTGGATGACATCTTATTATGGTATGAAAGATAAAAAAGATTCATAAACCCAATCCGTCACGCCGAACCCAATGCCTTACCAGAAGTATCTTGTGCTGATAACGATTCTGGTAACTTACACTCTGATAGTATGGGGCGCATATCTTACAGCGGGCAACTGGGGAGGAGCATGTGGCACGGGAACCGCTTCCGACTGGCCTCAGTGCAACGGAAGCTTCGCCATACCAATTAACAACTATGGAGCGCTTGTAGAGTACATCCATAGGACTCTGAGCGTACTTACCGGAGTTTTGCTGATAGCCTCTATACTTGCGGTTTGGAGAATGAAACCAAGGGTAGGTACAGCATTCAGGTTGCTTGTTATCACTGGCATCTTGCTCATTGTTCAGATAGGATTAGGGGATGTGGTTGTGAACTCCGACCTCAATTCAGCAATAACAGCCCTTCACCAAGCAAACGCAGTGGCGCTACTCGGGGTAATGATAGTGGCAGGGGTGCTGCTTTTTAAATCAGCCCAGGCGCAAGCGCCGACTCATGTATGAATATATTTTTCATCAGTTGCTGAACTGGTTCAGATCCTGAAGTGATTTATATCTTCTTCACTCAGGCCCTTGCATGTGATCTCTTCTGTCCAGTTTCCTCTTTTTGTATAGAGCCTCACCACTGCATCCCTTTCCTTGGGTGCGTCGCTATACCTAACACATATTCCTGCAGCAATCACTTTCTTCTGCAGTGGATCACCTTGGAGTAGGCATGTAGGTCCCACATAGTCCCTGGTGGTCATCAGTACCTCATCGTCGTCAGAAAGAATCTCTATCTCATTGTTCTCAACCATGTTTCTTCCTACTATCAGCTTGCAATTAGGAGAGAGCCTAAAATGCCTACCAATCTTCAGCAAGTCGGTATCCCTCTTTGTAACCTTGCTGGTGTGTTCAAAAAGATCCCTCAATCTGGCTGCATACGCCTTCTCGGTGAGTATGCATCCGCCACCCGAATTAGGGTATCTGGATATTCCCAGCTCTTTGGCGAGCCGAATCTGTTCCCTTCTTGATCTACCGCTTATCGCCAGTAGCCTGTTTCTGTCCACCATCCCTTTTGATTCGGCTTCAGTTGGCTTCAAGAGCTTGGCAGAAAGCGGTCTGAGTATTTTTCCCTCTAAACCTGATTCCTTCTCTATAATTTCCATTGCTTTCATATTCTGCGACATAGGCCTCTGACCGAGCACCTCGCCAGTAACCAAGAACTGGGCCCCAACCTCTTCCATCAACTTCTTCCCTTCCTTGAACATCATCACTCTGCAATCTATGCAGGGGTTCATACCTGTCCCCCTCCCATGCTTTGGGTTCCTGACCATCTCAATATATTCGTCCCCCAGCTCACGAGCCACCCATTTTATATTTTGCCTTCTAGCTACATCAGACACATCCCCAGCGCACGCACCACCACCACAATCAAAGTTGCAGAATGGCGTCTTTAGACTAAGTGCGATGGGCTCGAAACCCAGATTTTTCGTAATCGCCAAGGCAAGAGTGCTGTCAAGGCCACCTGACAGCATCACCACTGCCTTTGGTTTGGATTCCGACATGAAGAGACCCGAACGGCGAAGCCGATATAACTCTTTATACAGTATTTTCGAGGCCAAGAAGGCCATCTTCGAGGCAGAGATGCTTGGCAAGCACTTCATCGCAGTGGATCTATGGGGCACAACTCAGTTCTGCTACAACTGCTTAAGCTGGGTTACCAAAAGACCTCTCCGAAGGAAA
>Ga0080006_1167051_pt1 | contig 52111 bp, 44 predicted proteins | sample RS3BMetagenome_FD_69209 | JGI IMG/M metagenome (GOLD analysis project Ga0080006, IMG submission 69209) | Ferric oxide microbial mat and aquatic microbial communities from Rainbow Spring, Yellowstone National Park, USA - RS3B (SPADES... ... | reverse complement strand
CGCATCCTCACCGACACGCTCACGGGCCTGCACGAGGCGCACGAGGCGGTGGACATCCGACGCCAGCCGCTCGGCATCGTGCACCGCGACGTCAGCCCGCAGAACGTCATCGTGGGCGTGGACGGCGCCAGCCGCGTCATCGACTTCGGCATCGCCAAGGCGACGAGCCGCGGGGCGCGCACGCGCGCCGGCGTCATCAAGGGCAAGTGCGCGTACATGTCGCCCGAGCAGGCCGACGGGCAGCCCCTCGACCGGCGAAGCGACGTGTTCGCCGCCGGCGTCGTGCTCTGGGAGGCGCTCACCGGGGCGCGCCTGTTCCGCGGCGACGACGATTTCGACGAGATGAGGCGCGTGGCGACGGCGCCGATCCCGCCGCCCTCGAGCGTCGCGCCCGAGTGTGGCCCGGACGTCGACGCGCTGCTCGAGCACGCGCTCGCGCGGCCGCTCGCCGACCGCTTCCAGACCGCGCTCGCCTTCGCGCGCGCCCTCGAGCACGCGATCCCGCCGGCGCCGCCGCACGTCGTCTCGCAGCACGTCGAGGCGATCTGCGGCGCCGAGCTCGCGGGCCTGCACCGCCGGCTGCTCGCGCTGCTCGGCGAGGAGCTGGAGAAGCTCAGCCCCCGTTCGCCACGCGGCACGACGCTGCCGACCACGATGGAGGCGTCTGCCCGGCCCGCGGCGACCGCCACGCGTGGTGCGACGCTGCGCATCGAGCCCCCGCTGCGCGCGCCGCCGCCCGGCTCCGCGATTCCGGTGGCGACGCTCCAGTCGGTCGAGGAGGGGGGCGCGTCGAGGCCGTCCGAGGTCCGCGAAGACGGCGACGTCGACGTTCGCGCGGACCTCCCCGGCCTGCCCAGGCGACCGCTGATGCCGGTCCTGCTCGTCGTGCTCCTGGCGTCGCTGCTCGCCGGCGCCGGCGGCGCCGCCGTGTGGCTGGCGCGAGGGCATTGATTCTCGTCACGAAGACCCCGCTCGGAGCGCTCACACCGACCAGCCCGCCGGCTAGACTACGTGCAGAATGAACGCACCGGCACGCCCCTCGTCCGCTCCACCTCCCCCCTCGGCCCCTCCACCTCCAAGGCGGCCGTCGACCATCCCCCCTCGCTCCGGCGCGCCCGCGCAGCACGCCGACTTCTCCGGCGGCGCCGGCAACGCCGTGCACTTCCGCCCCGCGCGTCTGCTGGCCGCCGATCTCGCCGTCGGGCTGGTGTGCCGCTTCCGCTGCGACGGCGTCGAGCTCGGACCGCTGCCGGTCGTCGATCTGGGGACCGCGGGCTTCGCGGCCGAGGCCGATGAGCCCTCGCTCGAGCCGGGCACCACGCTCGAGCAGATGGAGATCCTCCTCGGCGATCGGTCCATCTGGTCGGGCACGGCGACGGTCGTGCATGCCACGCCCGGCCGCATCGGCGCTCGCTTCGACTCCGGCACGCTCGACACGCACCGATTGCGGCTCGAGGCGACGCTCGAGGGGCGCCTGAGCATCCTGCGCGAGCAGCGCGAGCGGCTCCCTGCGCGGTGGCGCGCCTCGGTCTCCGACCTGCGCCAGCTGCTGGAGGACGCCCGCCTCGAAATGGAGGAGTTCGAGCGAGCCGACCACGACGACCCGCTGCGCCGGACGGAACGCGAGGAGGAGCTCTTCGAGGGTCTGCGCGCGCGCTGGGGCGCCTCGTACTATGGCGCGATCGCCGAGCTGCACGAGCGGAGCCGGTCGCTCGACGAGCGAGCGAGGGCGCTGGCGCGCAGCTACGCGACGTCCGCGCTGATGCCGCTGCTCATGGCGTGCCCGCTGCACCGCAGGGCGTACGAGAAGCCGCTCGGCTATGCGGGCGACTTTCGCATGATGGAGCTCTACTTCGCGCGCGAGAAGGCCGGCGACGGCCTGTTCGGACGGCTGCTGCACTCGGTGGCTCAGAACTACACGCTCGGCCGCGCCGTCGTGGCGCGCGAGCTCGTCATGCGCGACGCCGTGCGCGACGTCGTGCGCGCCCCGGGCGACGCGCCCGCGCGCGTCCTGTCGCTCGCGGCCGGTCCGGCGATCGAGCTGGCCCGCCTCTTCGATGGGACGCCCGAGGTGAACCGGCCGGTGGAGCTCATCCTGCTCGATCAGGACGTCAACGCGCACGAGACCGCGCACCGGCGCCTGACTCGCCTGCTCGTCGAGCGGCAGCGGGGGCTGCTGCCGGTGACCGTGAGCTGCCTGCACTTCTCGGTGCGCCAGCTGCTCAAGCCGCAGTCGCCGGAGGACCACCGCGTCGTCGACGCGGTGCTCGCCGACCTCGATCTCGTGTACACGGCAGGACTCTACGACTACCTGCCCGATCCCGTCGCGGCGCGGCTCACGCAGATCCTGTACGGCAGGTTGCGCCACGGCGGGCGGCTGCTGCTCGGCAACCTCGTCGAGGCGCCCGATTCGACGTGGGTCATGGACTACGTGCTCGGCTGGTCGCTGCACTACCGTGACGAGGGCGCGATGCTGCGCCTGTCGACGGTGCTGTCTCCCCCCCCGGCGCGCGCCGGCATCACGCGCGACGCGACGGGCTACTGCCTGTTCCTCGACGTGACCCGGCCCTGATCAGCGCGACGCGCGGCGCGAGCTGCCGAGCTTCAGCGGGTCGAGCCCCGCGGGGGGCGGCGGCCGGCTGCTGCGCCTCGCCACGTACGTCGCCTCCCCGAAGGTCCACTTGCCAGCGAGCTTGCACTCGGCGAGCGCGAGGGCGAGCTCCGACGCGGACGCGTAGCGGTCCGCCGGGTCCTTGCGGAGCGCGCGCATCACCACGGCCTCCAGGTCGTCCGGCAGCGGCCGTCCGAGCTTCACCGACGGCGGCACCGGCATCTCGTGCACGTGCGCCACGAGGACGGTCGCCGCGTGCTCGGCCTCGAACGGCGGCTCGCCGCACAGCAGGAAGTAGAGCACCGCCCCGAGCGCGTACACGTCCGAGCGCGCGTCGGCCTCCTTGCCCGACGCGACCTCCGGCGACATGTACGCCGGCGTACCGAGCACCCAGCCGGTGCGGGTCATCGACGCGTCGACGTTGACCACCTTGGCGATGCCGAAGTCGAGCACCTTCACGAAATCGTGCTCGCCGCCGAGCGAGGTGAGAAACAGGTTCTCCGGTTTGACGTCGCGGTGAACGATGCCGCGCTCGTGCGCCTCGCCGAGGGCCCGCGCCGCCTGCCCGAGCACGTGAATCGCGCGGGCCGGCAACATCGGGCCGAGCCGCCCCACGTGGCTCGCCAGATCCTCTCCCTCGAGCAGCTCCATGGCGTAATACCAGAGGCCGTCCTCGGTCGTGCCGCCGTCGAAGACGCGGACGGTGTTCGGGTGCGCGAGCTCGGCGGTCGCACGCACCTCGCGCTCGAAGCGGACGACCGCGTCGTCGTTCTTCTCCTGCGCCTCGGGGCGGAGGATCTTCACCGCGACGTCGCGCTCGAGCCCCTCGTGGTACGCCACCCAGACGTCGCCCATGCCGCCGGACGCGAGCCTGCGCTTCAGACGGTAGCGGCCGATGCTCCGGGCCTCGAAGATCTGCCGGCGCAACGACCACACGACGTGCCCTCCGATGACGAGAAACGCGTAGGTCCCCAGGATGTACGCCGAGTTGAGGGCGAGCGTCGTCAGGGCCGAGGCGTCGTGCAGCTGCGCGGCGACGCGCGGCGAGAACAGCGCGGAGCCGAACAGGATGGCGTAGTACCCCGCGACCGGCACGCCGCTCAGCCACAGGCCACGCCGCCACGGATCCTGCGCGGTCACGGTGCGCGCGAGCAGCACGAGACAGAGGCCGCTCGCGTACGGGCTGGCCAGCCCGCGAAACTCGACGCACATCAGGCCGATGGCGATCGCGGACGACAGGTAGATGAAGAGGTCGAGCGCCGTGAGCACGCGCTGCGATGGCGGCGGGCTGCGGTAGAGCCTTCGGAGGATGGGCAGCGCCGCCACGATGACGAACGCGCGAAACGCCACGAAGTCGACGAAGCGCCCCGCCTGCAGGTGGCGCACCACCTCCCAGTCGATGACGAGGAACGCGAGCCACATCGAGTAGCCGGCCGTGAGGGCGCGACGGAAGCGGATCTGGGCGGCCGCCGCCTCCTTGCGCGCCAGCGGCGCGTCGCGATCGAGCGTGTCGGCGAGCTGCGTGCCCGCGCGCGGCCGCGGCGGTTCGTGCGCCACGCGCGGCGCGGAGAGCGTCTCCGCGTACGATGCGCCGGAGAGGGCGGGCGTCGATCCCATCGAAGCGGGCCTCGGGAGGGCTCCGATCCTGAACCATGGACGGCGCGACGCGATAGCGCGCGGAGCCGCGGGACGACCGATTTGTCGCACGTCCTCGCCCACGTCCCGACCGCAGCACGGCGCCGCGGCCCCCGACGACCGCGCCGTCGAGAGTCGACACGGCGCGCAGGCGCTCAGCCCTTCGACCCGATCCCGTGCTTGCGCAGGTAGGCGCGCACGTGGTGGCGTTCCATGCCGCTCTGGCGCGCCATCTCGCTGATGTTGCCGGCCGCCGCCGCCTGCAGCGCCGCGAAGTAGCTGCGCTCGAAATCGAGCAGCGCCTGCCGCTTGGCCTCCGCGAACGCGGTGATGGGCTGGCGCGCCGGGTCGCCCTGATCGCGCGCGAGCGCCAGCACGTCGTCGATCGCGCCCGGCGTGTCGGCCAGCATGGCGGCGACCGACGCCACGTTGACCAGCTCGCGGACGTTGCCCGGCCAGTCGTGCGCGGCCAGGTTCTGCTCGATCCACCCGACGACCGCCGCCGCCTGCTCGGCGCGGCCGGCGCGCTTGCAGACGTCCTGCACGAGCAGCGGAATGTCGCCCGTGCGATCGCGCAGCGGCGGCAGCTCGACCCGCACCTGCGCGATGCGGAAATACAGGTCGCTGCGGAAGCGGCCCGCGTTCATCTCGGCGGAGATGTCGCGCCGCGTCGCGGCCAGCACGCGCACGTCGATCGGCTCGAAGGCGCTGCTGCCGACCCGCTTCACCTGCTTCTCCGAGAGCGCGCGCAACAGCTTCGGCTGCAAGTCCAGCGGCAGCTCCCCGAGCTCGTCGAGGAACAGCGTCCCCGCGTCGGCCTCGGCGAGCGCCCCCTTGCGACGCTGGTCGGCGCCGGTGAACGCCCCCTTCTCGTGCCCGAACAGGATGCTCTCGGCCAGCGTCGGCGGGATGCTGCCGCAGTCGACGACGACGAACGGCTTTCCCTTGCGCGGGCTCGCCTCGTGGATGGCCTTGGCGACCCCCTCCTTGCCCGTGCCGGTCTCGCCGAGGAGGAGCACCGACAGGGGCGTGGGCGCGATCCGCTCGAGCACCCCGAACACGCGCCGCATGCGCGGGCTTCGGCCGACCAGCGGCCCGAAGCCGTCCGCCCAGCCGACGTCGACGCGCCGCTCGCCGCTCGGCTCGACGAGCAGCGTCGTGCGGCCGACCGTCACGGCGGTGGGGGTCGTCACCACCCCCTCGTGCACGCGGAAGGCGCCCACGTAGGTCCCGTTCGTGCTGCCGAGGTCGCGTACGAGGACGCCGTCCTGCGTCGCGCGCAGCTCGCAGTGCGCGGCGCTCACCTCCGGGTCGGCGAGCACGATCGCGGCGCCGGGCTCGCGCCCGACCACGACGGGGTCGACGTCGATGGGGTGGGCGGTGCCGTCGGGCGTCCGCGCGACCCCGCCGCGGACCACCCAGTGCACTTCCCGCTGCCGGGTGCGTTCCTGATGCTCCACGCGGCTCACGCTACTCCCAGTCGGTCGGCGTCGCATGCCTGTCGGTCAGCGGGCAGTCGACGGGCGACATCACCGGCGCCAACTTGCAGACGACCATCATCGCGTACCTGGGCGGCCCGAGCGCGGACCTGACGATCGACGGCAAGACCGAGAAGATCGGCCTCGCCTGCGGCGATTGACCGGGGGCGACGCGCCGCGCCTGCCGGCGTTCGCCTGCCCTTTACACGCCCCCCCGCGCGGCGCGAGCATCCGCGCCATGAGAGTCCGTCCCTTTGCGGCTCTGCTGGGCGCCGCCCTGGCCCTCGCGGCGGTGGAACGATCCGCCGCCGCCAGGCCGCCCAGGGCCGCGCCCGCAGCCGACGCGCCCCGGGCCATCCCGCTCCCGGCCGACGCCATCAAGCGCCTGCAGAGCGGCGACCCGGCCCAGGTGAAGAGCGCGCTCGACGACGTGCGCACGTCGGCCAGGGCCGGCGCCCCCGCGGTGCCCGCCGTCGTGAAGCTGCTGCAGCAGGGCATGTCGCTGCCGCTGACGCAGGCGGCCATCGACACGCTCGGCGACACCGAGAACGAGGGCGCCAGCGAGGCGCTCGCCTGGTACGCCCGCCACCGCAACGGCGGCCTACGACGCGCGGCCGTGCAGGCTCTGGCGCGCACGCGCGGCCCGGCGGCGGTGCGGGCGCTGCGCCTCGCGCTGTCCGATCCGGATCCCGGCGTCCGCGGCCTGGCCGCGACGGGCCTCGGCAACATGAAGGCCAAGGACGCCGTCGGCGACCTGTTCGTCGCGCTCGACCACAAGATCGCCGAGGCGGCGGCCTCGATCGGACAGCTCTGCGCCGGCAACGAGTGCGATCGCCTGGCGGGCAAGCTCGGGAGCGTGCCGTTCGACGTCGTGACGAGCGGCCTCGACGAGGTGCTCTTCCGCCCGGCCAGCGACGTGAGCGACGACCTCAAGGTCAAGATCGTCGGCCGCGTGCGCGAGCTCGGCACGGGCGAGGCCAATCGCTTTCTGCGCGAGGTGCAGACCAAGTGGCCCAAGACGTGGTCGCAGCGCGTCAAGCAGGCCATCGACCAGGCGGTGCTCGCGACGAGCGGCTCGCCCGGCTCGTCGACGGCGGAGCCGCCGCCGGGTGGGGCAGGAGGCGGACGATGAAGCGCGCGCGGATGCTCGGGGCGGCGCTGGCGGCGACGGCGGCTCTCGTCGCGTGCGGCGGAGGCCAGACGAAGCTCGACCTGTTCTCGACCAACTGGACCGACGACGGCGGCGTGTCGATCGGCCACGTGTGGCAGCGCGTCGGCAGCGCGCCCATCGCGCCTTCGGCCGACGTGGTCATCGGCGTCGCCGGACACACCGACAAGCTGATTGGACTGCCGCTCGGCGGCGGGTCGAAGTGGACGTTCGCCCACCCGCTCGATGCGCGCCCCGCGGTCGCAGGAAGCGTCGTCGTCGCCTCGGGCGGCGGCGAGGTGCTCGCGCTCGACGCGAAGACCGGCAGCGTGCTCTGGCGCCGGCCGACCGGTGGGCTGCCGCTGCTCGGCGCGGGCGACGACGGGACGGTGACGGTGGTCACCTTCCGCCGCGCGGGCAACACCGGCAGCGTCCTGCTCGCGGTCGGGCACGACGGGCAGGTGGTGCGTCAGATCGAGACCGACAAGCCGCTGGGCGCGCCGGCCGTGCTCGCGGGGCTCGCGTTCGTGCCCTGGGCGGGACAGTACGTGTCGGTCATCGACCTCGCCAACGGCGACGAGACCGCACGCGTGACGCTGCGGCAGCAGACCAGCCGCGCCTGGACCGAGGGCGGGTCGCTCTGGTTCGGGCAGGTGGGCTTCGTCCGCTTCGACGACCGCATCCGGCAGGCGTCGCAGAACAAGGCGACCGCGCTCTCGGTCCCCATGCGCGAGCTGCCGGGCACGCCGAAGCTGATGCCGTCGGGCAGCGCGCCGCTGCCTGCCGTGGCCAACGCCGAGGACAAGACGCGCATCTACGCGCGCCCGGAGGGGACCGACGCCGGCGCCGCGCTCGCCGACGGCCGCTGGTACGCGACCTACTTCCGCCTGGCGATGGGGTTCGGCGCCGGGAAGGGGAAGCTCGCCTGGGTGCACTCGCACGGGGCCGACTTCCTCGGGGGCGACGCCGCCGCCGGGGGCGTGGTCCTCTGCGACGAGCAGGGAAAGGTGACCGAGCTCGACGCCAAAACGGGCGGCGTCCTCTCGGAGGCGGACCTCGGCGAGCCCGTCGAGGCGTGCGTCGTAAACGTCGACGGCGAACACCTGCACGGCACGCCGGCCGACGCCAAGCCGCTCGCCGACCAGCTCGCGTCCGCCGTGCTCGCGGACGACCCGCAGCTCGTCGAGGCCCAGAAGCTGTTGCTTCGCGAGCTCTCCTCGCTCGAGGACGAGACGGCGACCAAGACGCTGGTCGACCTGGCGAGCGATCCGCGCACCAGCCCCGATCTGCTCGTCGTCGCGCGCAAGGCGCTCGCCGCCCGGCGCAACGGCGCGAGCTACATGGAGGCGGCGCTCGAGCGCCACTACGACTACCTGCACGACGTGCTGCGCCCGCCGCCGGTCGGGCCCATCGCGCAGGCGCTCGGGGCCATGAAGGAGCGGGGCGCGGCGTCGCTGCTGGCGGCCCACCTGCTCGATCCGGCCGACACCGACGACGACGTGAAGGACGCAGCCGCCGCGCTGGCCGTCGTGGCGGGGCCGGACCAGCTGCCGACGCTGCGCCAGTTCTTCGCCATGTACCGCGCGACCGCGGCCGACGACGACATCGCGGCGGCGGTCGTGAGCGTGGGGCAGGCGCTGCTGGCGCTCGAGGACGAGACGGGCCGCGCCGTCGTCGCCGCGGCGGCCAAGGATCCCGCCACCGTGGACTACGCGCGGGAGCGCCTCGAGGCGCTGCTCGCGTCGCAGCCGGCGCCCTCGCCCGGCAATGCGTCCGAGAGCGGGGCGAAGAAGAACGACAAGAAGAACCGGAAGTGAGCACGAGCGGCCCGCGCAAGGCGATCCGCTTTCGGCCGAACCCGCGCGCGCGGACCGTCGTGCGCGCCCACGGCCAGCGCGCGTCGCTGTTCGAGGACCTGTACCACCGGGTCCTTGCGCTTCCGTGGTGGCAGTTCTTCGCGTACGTCGCGTGCGCGTGGCTCGGGGCGAATCTCGTGTTCGCGTCGCTCTACGCCGCGCAGCCGGGGTGCATCACGAACGTCGCGCCGGGCAGCGTGGAGGAGTCGTTCTATTTCAGCGTGCAGACGTTCGCGACGATCGGCTACGGCGCGATGGCGCCGGCCACGCGCTACGGACACGTCGTGGTCGTCGTCGAGGCGCTCGTCGGTACGCTCGGTATCGCGCTCGTGACCGGCGTCACGTTCGCCAAGTTCGCCCGCCCCACGGCGCGCATCCTCTTCAGCGACAAGGCGGTCGTGCAGCTGCGCGACGGCGTGCCGCACCTCGTCTTCCGCCTCGCCAACTGGCGCGGCAACATGGTCGTCGAGGGACAGCTGCGGGTGCTGATGCTCATGCTGGAGACGACGACCGAGGGCGACCGGATCCGCATCCCGCACGAGCTGCTCCTCGTACGCGACCGCACGGCGTTCTTCGCGCTGAGCTGGATGGCGATGCACCGCATCGACGAGACGAGCCCCCTGTTCGGAGGCACGCGCGCCCTCGAGCGGCTGCGCGCGAAGGAGGCGGAGATCTTCCTGTCCTTCACCGGCCTCGACGAGACGCTCGGCCAGCAGATCCACGCGCGCTACACGTACCGGCTGGACGACATCGTGTACAATGCCCGCTTCGTCGACGTGGTCAGCGTGCGCTCCGACGGCGTGCGACACATCGACTACGCCGGATTCCACGACGTCGAGGTCCTCGGCGCCGCCGACGCGCTACCCTGGGCGAGCTGAGATGCGCCGGGCCCCGCCGCTCGCCCTCGTCCTCCTCGCCGCCACCGCGCTCACGCCGACCGCCGTCCTCGGCTGCCACGGCGGCTCGCCGTCGGCCGGCGACGCGGGACCGGCGATCGCCGCGGCGCTCGATCGATCGCCCGCGCGCAGGCCCCCCCCGGTGCGCGCCGCGCGCCTGCCGGCGCCGCCGCTCCCCGACCTGCCGTCGCTCGCCGACCACGAGGCGCCGGCCGAGGCCCCGTCCACCGCCGATCTCGCCGGCCATCCGTGCCGCGCGGTATGGACCGGATCGGAGATCGCGCCGCTCGCGTGCGCGCACGCCCTGCTGTTCGGGTCCAGCGGCGGGGGCGGCGCGGCGGCGCTCGTCACGCGCAAGCTTCTGGCGCGCGACCCCTCCCTGCTGCCCGCGGTCGTCGACCACCGGCGCGACGGCACCGAGGGCCCGGTGCGCGATCAGGGCAGCGCGCCCGCGTGCACGGCGTTCGCCACCGCGACGGCGCTCGATCACGCGCTGGCGCGCTGGAGCGGCCGCGTCACGCCGGTCAGCGTGATGGAGATCTGGTCTCGCTACCACTCGCCGCACGTGGGCACGTCGCTGACGTCCAACATCGGCCTCGCGCTGGGGAGCGAGTGGCAGTGGCCGTTCAACGTGGCCGAGGCGGTCGAGTGGGTGCCGTGTTCGGAGTACGCGAAACCGCCGCGCGTCGGCTGCGGCAAGCCGGTCGACGACGCGCGCGCGCGCCGCGTCGAGGCGTCCCCCGTCGGCGAGTTCACCGAGGCCGAGTACCTGGGCAAGGCCGATCCAGACGCGCTCGCGGCGAAGATCGCCGCCGGGCAGGACGTCATCGTGACGCTGGAGCTGCCGACCGCCTTCGTCCCCAGGGGGCGGCCGGGCGCACGCTACATCCCGCACTACACCAAGTCGGCCGGCGCGGACGCCGGCCACGCGCTCGTGCTCGCCGGGTACGCGCGGCTGCCGCACGACATGTATTTCCTCGCGCACAACAGCTGGGGACCGCGCTGGGGCGACGGCGGCTACGCGTGGATCCACGAGAAGACGCTCTCGACGTGGCTGCAGGAGGCCGTCGCCGTCGATGCCGAGCCGAAGGAGCGCGAGCAGGGCAAGCGCCCTCCGCGCGAGCGCGGCGAGACGACGTGCCCCGGGGCCCTGGTGCTCGACAGCATCCTCGGCACCTGCGCCCCGGCGTGTCCGGATCACAGCCCCCGTCACGACAACGTGTGCCCGGTCGCCGGCCAGTGCCCTGCGGGTTTCGTCAACCTGACCGGCGCGTGCGTGCTGGCCGCCCCGACCGCCAGCGGACGCGATCCGGACACCGGCATCGAGTGGTCGTGCGGCCCCGGCGGCTGCAGCTACGCGCTGCCGCGCTCGAGCGACCCGACGTGCACGGGCGCGGTGTGCAAGGCCTCGTGCCCCGCGCCCGACTTTCGCGTCGCGCGCATGGGGCGGTCGCTCGTCTGCGTGGAGTGACGGGCGAGCCGCAGCGGGCCCCGAGGCCGTTCACGCCGTCGCGCCGTCGACGATGCCGAGCTCCTCCTCGCGAGACGACAGGCAGCACTCGCTGGCGACCGGGAACGTGCTGCACGCGTCCGGACGGATGTCGTAGATCGCGCAGCGGTTGTCGTCCTCCAGGTGCTTGCAGCGCTTGTCCCGGCGCAGCACGAGGACGACCGAGCCGTCGTCGCGGCGGGCATACGGCGGCCGGGCGAGCTCGCCGCGTCCCGCGCGCTCGAAGCGCGCGACGTCCTCGTCCTCCAGCTCGACGCGGTTGGCCCGGCAGCACGCGCCGCAGCTCAGGCAATCGAGCTCGATCGTTCGCGTGGGCGCCGGGTGGACCGAATCGCGCAAGGCGCGGTCGCGCACGATGGCGTAGCAGTCGTGCGGCACGCGGATGTACGCCATGCCCGCGAACGGGCCGCGCCGCTCCACCTCGTACGCCGAACGGCCCAGGTCGAGCACCGACCACCAGCCCAGGTCGTGCTCGTCGCCCTCGGGCGGCCTGGCGAAGATCAGCCGGGCCTTGCGCGGAGCCAGCCACACGACGGCATGACCCCCGGCGCGGACCCACGCCGCCGCGGCGTCGAGGTGCGGCCACTTGAAGCTGCGGACGACGGGACGGGACACCTTCATCGCGCCGGCACGTATAGCGCTACTCTCGCCGCCCATGCGTGCCATCGTGATCCGTGAGCCGGGCGGGCCGGAGGTGCTCGAGCTGCGCGACCTGCCCCCGCCCGAGCCCGAACGCGGCGAGGTGTGCGTGCGCGTGCGCGCCACGGCCGTGAACCGCGCCGATCTGCTGCAGCGCATGGGCGCCTACCCCGCACCGCCGGGCGCGCCCGCGGACATCCCGGGCCTGGAGATCGCCGGCGAGGTGGAGGCGGTCGGCGAGGGCGTGACCGAGCTCGCGCGCGGCGACCGCGTCTTCGGCGTCGTGGGCGGCGGTGGCTACGCCGAGCAGCTGGTCGTGCACGCGCGGACGCTGGCTAGGATGCCGGAAGGGATGTCGTTCGTCGACGCGGCCGCCGTCCCGGAGGCGTTCCTGACGGCGTGGGACGCGATGGTCGACCAGGGCCGTTTGTCGGCGGGCGAGACGGCGCTCGTGCACGCGGCGGGAAGCGGCGTCGGCACCGCGGGCGTGCAGATCGCCAGGGCGGTCGGCGCGCGCGTCGTCGGCACGGCGCGAACCGCCGAGAAGCTCGGGCGCGCGCGCGAGCTCGGGCTCGACGAGGCGGTCGTCGTCGAGGGCGGGCGCTTCGCCGACGCGGTGCTCGCGTCGACCGGCGGCCGCGGCGTCGACGTGGTGCTCGAGCTCGTGGGCGGCGGCTACGTCGCCGAGGACCTCGCCTGCCTGGCGCCGCGCGGACGCATCGTCGTCGTGGGGACGATGGGCGGCGGCCACGCGGAGGTCGACCTGCCTCGCCTCATGCGAAAGCGCGCCGAGCTGCGCGGCACCGTCCTGCGCACCCGCCCGCTCGAGGAGAAGATCCTCGCGGCGCGCGCGCTCGAGCGCCACCTCGCGCCGCTGTTCGCGCGCGGCGTGCTGCGCCCCGTCGTCGACCGCGTCCTCCCGCTCGCGCAGGCCGCCGACGCCCACCGCCGGATGCAGTCCAACGCGACGTTCGGGAAGATCGTCCTGGAGATCTGATCGACGTCACTCTCGCCTGGGCCCGGTGAAGCATGCGGGCGACCATCCTCCTCCGGAAGCCCTGACGCCTCGGCGTCGTGGCGCTCGACTGCGGAGGCCGGGTGTCGGAGCTGGGCGCGTTGGATGCCGGTCCGGACGCGGACGGCGTGACAGGGTCCTCGTCGGGATCGAGCGGCTCGGGATCGACGAGCAGCTCCGGGTCGACGAGCGGCTCGGGCGCGTCCGGCAGCAGCAGCGGCGCGCCCACCCAGGACGCGAGCGCCTGCGTTCAGCCCTACATCGGGACGGCCGCCTGCGACGCGTGCACCGAGCAGCGGTGCTCGCAACCCACGCGGGGGCAATGGTGCAGCTGCGCGCAGGATCCCCTGGTCGGACCCAATGGCGTGCCGGGATGCGTGTCGTACCTGGAATGTGAGCTGGCGTGCCTGCGCGCGGACGCCTCCGCCGACTGCCCGTCGCAGTGCGCGGCCGGCTACACGCAGGATGAACGGCTCGACGCGAACGGGCTCGTCATGTGCCTCACCTCACAGTGCTCGTCGGCGTGCGATCTCGCGAGCGCCGGCTCCTCGTCGAGTGGAGGGCCGGCGGACGCAGGAAGCGACGCGCCGGGATCGGGCGGTCCCGATGCAGGGGCGTGCGCCTCGCTCGGGCAGGGGTGCTACTCGTGCTGCCAGACGGACAACGCGGCCGGGTCGTCGCAGTTCTTCGCCGACGCCGCGGCGTGCCTGTGCAACGGCGGTCCGTGCACCAACGCGTGCTCCGCCCCGGACGACTACTGCGCGAGCCCCGGCAGCGCCACGTCGCAGGGCTGTCAGACCTGTGTGAACACGTACACGGCGCCCGGAGCGCAGTGCGACGCGGCATCCGGCATGGTCGCCTCCGCGTGCAGCAGTCAGCCGCAGTGCGTCGCCTATCTGGCGTGCGCGAACGAGTGCCCCTGATTCAGCGACACGGAGCCGCGCCCCTGCCCGGCGTGGTCGCCCGCCAGCTCAGTGATTTCGCGCGTGCTCGAGGCAGAGCGCGCGCGGCCCGCCGCACTTCTCGCACGAACAGACGCGGATGTCGGCGCCGTCGGCCTCGCGCGCGCCGCAGATGGCGCAGACGCGCTGGCCGAAGACGGGCGCGCTCGAGCGGAGCTCCTCGCGGCGGGCCTTCTGGCGGATGACGACGTTTCGCTGCTTCGCCGCGCCCAACCAGTGCTCGCCGAAGAAGAGGAAGTAGTTGCCCAGCGCGGCCACGATCGCGCCGCGCTCGGCCCAGTCGCCCACGCCCAGCTTGTACAGGAGGAACGCGCCCGCCAGCCACCCGAGCCACTTCACGCGCACCGGCAGGATGAAGAAGAGCAGGATGCTGACGTCCGGGAACACGGTCGCAAACGCCAGGAACAGCGACACGTCGAGCCACGTGTTCGAGGCGCCGCCCGCGATGAGCGCCGCGACGATCGTCCCGAGCATGCCGACCAGGTAGAAGGCGTTGAAGCGGAACGAGCCCCAGTGCTGCTCGAGGCTCGAGCCGATCCACCAGGTGAAGTAGAGCGTCACTCCGAGGAGCAGCATGTCGATCGGATCGGTCGTGGGCGGCGACGGCGGGATGAACAGGAAGGTGACGAGGCGCCACACCTGGCCGTGCCGCACCGCGAACATGTCGAGGTCGAGGCGCGAGGCGACGTCCGGCCGGGCGAAGGACATCACCCAGACGAGCACCATCCCGCCGACGACGTACAGGATCAGGTTCGGGATCGCGTAACGTCCGATGCGCCGCTCGAGGCGCGCGAGGAGCCGGTCCATGGGCCGCCGAGGCGGTTAGCACGCGCTCCCGCGCTCGACCATCGGCGTACGGCCGAGCCGGCGTCGACGCTCAGTTTTGCGGCGAGCCGCACTGCACCCAGGCCTGAACCTGGCCGATCTGCTGGCCCGTCATGGCCGGGAACCCGACCGGCATCTGCGGGCCGCACGTCCCCTGGAGCACGCACACGATCGACGAGTCGCCCGCGTTCGTGTCGTTGGGCTTGACGAGCGGATTCACCCCGACGACCGCCTGCACGAGCTGGCCGTACATCTTGGTGGCTCCGTCGTCCATCGTGATCCCGCCCTGGCTGACGCCGGTCGCGTGGCAGTTGCTGCTCGAGCAGTGCCCCGCCCCCGTGCTGTTCAACATCGGGTAGACCGTGTTCGCCCAGCTGACCTGGCAGCCCATCGTCGTCTGGCCGCCATCGCCGCCGCCGGTCGTGCCGCCGTCGCCGGTCGCGCCGCTGCTGCTGCCGCTTCCGCTGCCACTGCCGCCGCTGCTGCTGCCGCTGCCGCTTCCCGACGATGACGTGGCGCCCCCCGACGACGATCCGCTGCTGCCCGGCGCGGTGCCGGCCGGGGGCGGCAGACGCCCGACGAGCCCGTCGGCCGGCCCGTAGTCCGGCTGGACGTCGCCACCGCACGCCACGATGGCCGCGCCCCCCACGACGGCCAGGCCCAACGCCAACACCAGAACGCGCATACCCCTCGATGATTGCACGACGCGCGCCCATCGGCGCGCCCCCGCAGCCAGCGAGAAAACCGAAGGAAATGGCCCTTCGCACCTCCCGAGACCGGATCGCCATCGATCCACCGCGCGGCCTCCGCACTCCATGTGGGATGCGCAGCCCCCGTCGATTTCCGCGGTGATCCGCGCCGCCGCGGCCCGCGCTCCCCCTGGCGCGCAGGATGCAATTCTCCGCGTCGCAACCCTTCACGGAGGAAGGCGAACATGAAGAGCGCACGCATCGGCGGGGGCATCGTTCGGGCGGTGCTGGGCATCGTCGCGGGCGCGGTGCTTTCGGCGACCATGGGATGCGCCCACGTCGCGCCCTACGAGCGCGGCACCCTCGCCCATCCCACGATGAGCGCGGAGGACAACTACACGACGCCGCTCGCCGAGCACGTCGAGGACGTGTCCGAGGGCGCCACCGGGGGCCTGTCCGGCGGCGGCGGCGGGTGCGGCTGCAACTGAGTTCGCTCGCGCGCTCTGGTACTGTAGCGCTCGTGCCTTTCGGGATTCGCTTGGGGGCGCTGCGCTGGGCGCTGCTGGCATGGCTGCTCGTGCTCGTCTTCCCCGCGCCCGCCCGGGCCGGAGGGGAGGACGCGGCGGCGCTGAGGACGGCGCAGGAGGTGTTCGACGGCGAGTACTCGTCGGGCGACTTCACCGCCGCCAAGCGGAAGATCGACGCGCAGCTCGCCCGGTGCAGGCGCTGCAACCCTCAGGTGCAAGCGCCGCTGCACATCCTGCTCGGGATGATCGCGTCGCAGGGCGGCGATCACGACGGGGCGGTCTCGCAGTTCCAGACGGCGCTTCAGCTCGATCCCAGGGCGACGCTCCCGCCCCGCACGACGCCCGACATCCGCTCGGAGTGGGAGGAAGCGAAGACGAGCGGCCCCACCGGGCAGGGGGAGGAGCCCTCCGGCGCCCCGCCACCTGCGCCGGCCCCCGCGCCGCCGGCGCACATCCCCGGCTGGAACAACGTCGAGGCGTTCCAGGAGGCGAGCGCCGGCCTCGCCGCGGACACCGCCGGCAAGCTCGACGACTGCATCGAGCACGACAAGAAGTCGCTCGAGCTCGAGGAGCAGCCGCGCACGCGCCTGCACCTGTCGTCGTGCGAGATGCGCTCGGGGCACCTGCTCGACGCGCTGGGCGACGCGCAGAAGGCGCTCGAGGACGGCATCCACCGGCGCGACGCGGCGGTCACGAAGTTCGCGCGCGAGCGCGTCGAGCAGCTGCTGCGGCGCGTCCCGCACGTCACCTTCCAGCCGCCGCTCGGCGTCGACGACCTGCAGGTGACCTTCGACGACCGGCAGGTGCCGATCCGCGCGCTCGCCAAGCGCTTCTCCATCGACCCGGGTGAGCACGTGGTGCACGCCGAGGGGACGCAGAACGGCATCCCGCTGACGTTCGACCAGAAGATCACCGTCGGCGAGGGGCAGCTCGTGACGGTACCGCTGGTGCTCAAGTCGCACGCGCCCGAGTACCTGACGTCCGGGCAGCTCAGCTGCATGCTCGGCGCCAAGAACCAGGACGACGTGCTCAAGTGCCTGCCGCAGAAGAACAAGCCGCTCGTCATCAAGATGGGCACGCAGCTGGCCGGGTACTCGGACACCGACCATGTGGAGGTGTGGAGCCCCGAGATCGACGCGAACGTCTCGTCGCCGACGCAGGGGTGGAACGTCGGCGGGCACTTCATGGTCGACGTCGTGTCGGCCGCCTCGCCCGACATCGTGAGCGAGGCGTCGCCACCGTACCACGAGCAGCGCTACTCGGGCGGCCTGGACGGCGGCTACAAGCTGGGCCGGTACACGGCGCAGGCGCAGACCAACTACAGCTCCGAGCCGGACTACATCTCGCGGGGCGCCGGGCTGGCGCTCACCGCGGACCTCGACGACAAGCTCGTGACCCCGCGCGTCGCGGCCAACTTCAACCACGACAGCATCGGCCGCGGGCCGAACAACTTCATCAGCACGCTCGACACGACCGAGATCGAGGCGGGCGTCACGCTGGTCCTGTCGCCGACGTCGCTGCTGGTCCTGAGCGCGACGGCGCAGTTCGAGGCGGGCGATCAGAGCAAGCCGTACCGGTACGTGCCGATGTTCGATCCCACGGGCGTCGCGCCCTACATCCCCCCCGGGGCGAGCGTCGATCTGGTCAACCGCGTGCGGCTGCCGGTGCGGCCGACCGAGCAGCTGCCGACCTCGCGCCAGCGATACGCGGTCGGTGCGCGCTTCGCCCACCGCTTCTCGGGGGCGACGCTGCGCCTCGAGCAGCGCCTCTACGACGACTCGTGGGCGCTCAAGGCGACGACCACCGACGCGCGCTACGTCATCGACTTCGGGCGACACCTCGAGGTGTGGCCGCACGGGCGGTTCAACGCGCAGACGGGGGCGAACTTCTACCAGCTGGCCTACTCGGCGACGCTCGACCCGCAGACCCAGCAGCTCATCTTGCCGCTGTACCGGACCGACGACCGCGAGCTGTCGCCGCTGGTGTCGCTGACCGGCGGCGGCGGCGCGCACTACCTGCTGAGCGCCCCCGAGGCGAAGACCCAGTACGGCGTCACATTGCAGGCGGACGTCATGTACACGAAGTACTTCGACGCGCTGTTCATCACGCAGCGCACGGCGGTCTACGGTTCCATCGGCTTCGACGCGGAGTTCGACTGATGTGGCGGCGAACCTTCGGTCTGGCGCTCCTCATCGCCGGCGCGGCCATCGCCGCCGCCTGCAACGCCGACCCGGTGCACACGCAGGAGGTGCAGGCGCTCGGCCCCGAGGCGCCGGGCGTTCCGGCGGGCCCGAACCACCGCGCCGGGCAGCCGTGCCTCGTCTGCCACGGGCCGGAGGGGCCGGCCCACACGCAGTTCGTCGTCGCGGGAACCGTCTTCTACGGCCCGTCGTCGACGCCCACGGCCGTGCCGGTCGGCGTCGAGAACGCGAACGTGACGATCGAGGACGACACGACGGCGACCTCGACGTTCCAGACGAACTGCGTCGGCAACTTCTACGTGCGGGCACAGGACTGGCCCGCCCCCGGCGGCCCGCAGTTCCCCCTCCTCGTGACCATCTCCGGGACCAACCAGATGGGCCAGACCATCACCGACTCGATGCTGAGCCACATCGGCCGCGACGGATCGTGCGGCAGCTGCCACCTGCTCAACGATCTGCCGAACGACTACGACACGCCCGGCCTCGTCCACCTGGCCGGGGTCGACGATTCGAACTACACGGGCGACACGCAGAACTGCTCGCCGGTGCCGGCGCAGTACGGAGGAGGGATCTGATGGGCGCGCTGCGCATCGTCGCCGCCGTCGCGATCGCGTCCGCCGCCCTGGCGACCGCCACGATCGCGTGCGAGGTGCCGGACAGCGGCGCGGTCACGGAGGTGGCCGCGCCCGACTACAACCAGTTCAAGGGCCCGGCGAACGGCGTGGGGGGCGTAAGCCTTCTGCTCGAGCGCCGCTGCGGCACGCTCGATTGCCACGGGCAGCTCGGGCGGCCGCTGCGCATCTACGGCCAGCGCGGGCTGCGCTACGTCGACGACGCCGGCAACTACCCCGGCGGCGCGCTGACGACCGAGACCGAGCACCAGCTCAACTACCAGGCCGTCATCGGCCTTCAGCCCGAGCTGATGACGCTCGTCGTCCAGGGGCAGGACCCGCCCGAGGTGCTGATGCTGCTGCGCAAGCCGATGCAGCTCGAACGCCACAAGGGCGGGCCGGTGTTCGTCAGCGGCGACGCCGCCTACAACTGCATCACGTCGTGGCTCGCCGGGCAGACCGACGTGCAGTCCTGCACCACGGCCGCGCAGTAGCCGCGCGGGCGGGTCACTTGCCCTTCGACTCGTCTTCCTGGATGTCCGACTGAACGGCCTTGACGAACGGGTCGACGGGAGGCGGTGCGGCCGACGGGATGACCGGCACCAGCGACGCCGCGCTGTCGGCCGGCGCCTCGTCGCCCGATGCGGCGGAGTCGGCCGGCGCCGCGGAGCCGGCAGGAGCGGCGGGCGCCGCACCGGCAGCGGGGGCGGCCGCGGCGACGAGCGGCGCCGCGCTCGCGGCGGGGGCCGAGGCCGTGGTCGGCTCGGCGGTGACGCCCGAGACGGCGGTCTTCGCGGCCGCCACCGGGACCGCCGTGGGGGCGGCCGCGGCGGCGCGCGCGTGCGCGGCCGGGACGAGCGCGCGCGCTCGAGGAAGCGCCGTGGCATCGACGGCGACGACGGGCTCGGATGGCAGCGCGGGGGCCGGCGGATTGGGCGAGATGGGCGGAACGGGGACCTCCGCCGCGATCGCCTGAGACGTCGACGCGGGCTGGGAGGCCGCCGCGGCGGGAGCAGCCGAACGGAGCGCGACGCGCGCTCCCAGAACGAACATGGCGACCACCGCGAGGCCGAACGCGGCGCCTCCCAGCGCCGCCTTGCGCACGGACGCGCGCGACCGCGGCACCGCCGCCACCGCTTCGAGCGGCGCGGGTGCGATCGACGCCACCACGGGGGCCACCGAGAGCACGGGGCGGGCGGGCGGAGCGACCGGGGGAGCCTCGACCGGCGGCGGCGTCACGACGGGGAGCAGCGCCTCGGCGCGCGCCGAGTCGGTCGGCGGCGGCACCGGGGCTCCCCAGGCGGCCGGCGGGTGGATGGTCGTGCGCGGCGCGGCCGCCGGCGCCCCGGCGGGGGCACTGTGCCCGGCCGGTGGCCTCACCGGCGGCAACGAACCGTTCGCGATCTTTCGCAGCACCAGCCGTCGCCCGCGCTGGGGCATCGCAGGAGGGCTGGAATCGTGGGTGGACATGGGAACCCCGCTGAGCGCGCCCGCCGCAGGCACCCACCTGCGGCAAGTGTGGTTATGCCTCAACCCGGGCGGTATGCAAGCCCGCGCCCAGGGTTGTAGTCTCGAAAGTCGAGGATGGCCCCCCTGCCGCTCCCGTCCGATGACGACACGCTGATCGGACGCGTCATCGCCGGCAAGTTCCGCATCGAGGCGATGGTCGGACGCGGCGCGATGGGGTGCGTCTACAAGGCGACGCAGCTCAACCTCAAGAAGACCGTCGCCATCAAGGTGCTCAACCCCGCGCGGCCGGCCGACGGCGCGTACGCAGCGCGCTTCAAGCGCGAGGCCAAGGCGGCCTCGCGCCTCGATCACCCGAACAGCCTCCGCGTCATCGACTTCGGCGAGGACGAGCAGGGCCTGCTCTACATCGCGATGGAGTACCTGCAGGGCCGCGACCTCTTGACGGTGCTGCGCGAGGAGTACCCGCTCGCGCGCGAGCGCATCGTCGGCATCCTGTCGCAGGTGCTCGCGGCGCTCGCGGTCGCGCACGAGATGGGCGTCATCCACCGGGATCTCAAGCCCGAGAACATCATGCTCCTGCCCGGCAAGGACGACGAGGGCAGCGCCATCGAGGTGGTGAAGGTCTGCGACTTCGGCATCGCCAAGATCGTCGAGCCCGACACCGGCGGGGACGCGGACGGGGTCGAGCCGACGCGGACGACCACGCACACCGGGACGCTGACCGCGCACGGGATGCTCATCGGCACGCCGGAGTACATGTCGCCCGAGCAGGCCCGCGGCGAGCCGGCCGACGCGCGCAGCGACATCTACTCGCTCGGCGTCATCCTCTACCAGCTCTTGACCGGGCGGCTGCCGTTCATCGCGAGCAGCAAGCTGCGCCTCGTCCTCAAGCACGTCGAGGAGCGGCCGCTGCCGCCGAGCACCGTCGACTCGCGCGTCGACCTGGGGCTCGAGGCGATCTGCTTGAAGACGCTGGAGAAGCGACCCGAGGACCGCTTCCACGGCGCGCGCGAGATGCGGGCGGCGCTCAAGGCCGCGCTCGAGGGCGACGAGAGCCTGCGGCGCAAGCTCGCGCCGAGCAACCCGCCCGGGCCGCGCGCGGCGGCGACGTCGTCGGGTCCGCCGTCCGGCCCGCCGTCGACGGCGCCGGCGACGGCCGTGTCGCCGGCGGCCGCTCGAGCGCCGTCGTCGGGCCAGGTGCGGCGCGCGCCGAACATCGTGGCGGCGAGCACGGTGAGCACCGTCGACGACCCGAAGGAAGCGGCCGCCGCGGTGCTCGAGGCGCGCAAGCTGCTCAACAGCGTGCCGCCGCCGCACGCGGGCGATCCGCCGCCGGAAGGCTCGGCGTCCGGCCCGATCGCGGCGCCGCCCTCCGCGCAGGCCGCGCAGGTGCGGTCGCCATCGCGCAACGGCGTGCTCATCGCGATCGCGGCGATCGCGCTCGCCGCCGCCGTGGCGTGGGCCGCGCTGCACTGAGGCGCGCCACGAGCGCTTCCCCTCGGGCGCAGGCTGCGCGCGCGAGGGAGCGGCGACGTCAATTGCCGACGACGCCGGCCCAGAAGTTGAGCTGCTCGGTCGACCCGGTCCCAATCTTCGAGATGACGAGGAACGGCTCGATGTTCCCGCGACCCGCCGCCTTGACGTTGATCGTCATCATCAGCTTGTCGCCGTTCTGGCCCGAGGGCTTGTCGAAGGCGATGTCGAGATACGTCGGCGTCGTCGAGCCGGCAAGCTGGCTCTGGTCGCGGGCCTCGACCGTCCACGGCCCGCTCGTCGGGCCGCTGCTGGCGAGATCGACCTCCACTTGCTTGCTCGAGCCGACGGGGATCTTCACGCCCTTCATCATGATGGTCTGCCCGTGGAAGGAGAGCGTGATCGTGTCGTTCACGACCGGATAGCTGTTGAAGTACACCTCGCTCCCCGGCACCGGCACGCACGGGTCGGCGCCGTTCTTGGGGGCGGCGTTCGACCAGATGCGCTGCACCGTGTACGGCAGCTCGGTGAACTTCGTGAACGACTGCGGGTTCTGCGCGCACATGTCGCCGATCTCGCCGCCACCAAGGAGCCGCGACCAGTACGCGTGCGGGCGATCGACGGTCGCGAAGGCGGGATTCGTGCTCGGGAAGGGATCGGTCGCCGCCTCTGCGAGCTCGTGGCTCGCGGGGCCGGTGATGGCGTCGAGCCCGGTGAGCAGCTGTCCGAAATTCGCGCAGCGCGGGACGACCGCGTACGCGACCGGCTGCGTGCCCCCGTCGGGCCCGTAATCGATGTTGTCGTGGTACCCGCCGAAGTCGACGCAGCTCTTCGCCACGACGGTGTTGCTGCCGGCGTCCCCGCCGTCGGCCACGCCGCCGTCGCCGCCACCGCCGCCACCGAAGCTGTAAGTCATCGTGACCGTCACGCCCGGCGGCGTGAAGAGCGTGTAGATGGTGTTCGCGTCGGGCGCGGGTAGCGTCCCGTCGGCAATCTTGTTCGCGACGAACGTCTGGATGTCGCTGTCGTCCCAGGTCGCCGGCGGATCGTTGGCGCCCTGCAGCGCGACCGGCGTCGCGCCCATCGCCGCGCCGACCCCGTACTCGGACAGCGCGCCCCAGTAGTGCGTCGTGCCGACCTTCGCGACGAAGTCCTCCAGCGAGGCGACCGTCATCGCGTCGTCCATGTCGCTGAAGACGATGGGCACGATCTTCGGGCTCTTCATCACCGGCCCGCCGAGGTTCGCGACCTGCGGCACGTCGCCCGGCTTGAACGCGGGATACATCGCGGCCGCGTCGCTCGCGTCGGTCGATCCGCCGCCGTCGTCGTCACCCATCACCGTGGGCGCGTCGGTCGCCGCGTCCGGCGACCCGGTCAGCGCCTGGCCGGTGGAGGTGGAGCCGCAGGCCGCGACGGACGTCCACGCCGCGAATCCGCAAAGCGCGAGAGCAAGACGAATCGCACGCATGATCGAGACTCCTTCCCATGGCCGCCTCCGGCGGCGGCGACGTGGGCATCGGCGCGCGCATGAAAGCCTCGTCTCACGCCGAAGAACAAGTCTCTTCGGCGAGAAACGCTGGCGCTGGAGGAATCGAACGGCGATGAAATGGAAGGGCACGCGCCTCGGGTGGTACTGTCCGAGGGACCATGGGCGAGCATCGTTCGGTGAGCTACCGCGCGCTCGCGTGGCTCCCGCCGGCGTTCGCGGCCCTGTTCGCGGTCGCCGGCTTCGCCGTGGGGGGCGGTGCCGTGGGCCCGCTGCTGACGACCGAGAACGAGCTGGGCAAGGTGCTGGCGCTCTCGGGGGCCGTCGTCGCGGCGCTCGCGTTCGAGCGCGGCGACTACCTGCGCATGGCATGGCTGCTCAACGCGGTCGCCTACGCCCTGCTGCTGGCGGCCGACGCCTCGGGCGTCCACACGATCGCGCACAGGCTCACCTCGCACCAGCTCGACGCGGCGCAGGGGCTCGTCACCCTGCTCGCCAACGCCGCCGCGGTCGTCGGCACGTGGATGCTGGCGCGCGCGTGGAACGTCGCGGGGCTCGAGGAGGACGAGGCCTCACGCGCGCGCGGCCGGCTGCTCTGCGCGGTGGGCGCCGGCGTGGCGCTCGCCATCACCGGCTGGCCGCTGGTGCGCGATGCGCAGGCGCTGCTGTCGGGCGACGTGGATGCGAGCATCGCCATCGCGTCCGACCTGGGCGACGCAGCCTGCCTGGCGCTCGTCGCGCCCGTCATGCAGACGGCGCTCGCGATGCGCGGCGGCGTGCTGCGCTGGCCCTGGGGCCTGCTGGCGGCCAGCCTGCTGGCGTGGCTGGTGTACGACGTGTCCTCGAGCGTGGTCGACCCGCAGTCGGCCGGGGGAGGCTGGCTCGTCGCCAGCGAGGCGCTGCGCGCGCTCGCGTGCGCGTACGGCTTCGCCGCGGGCCTGGCGCAGCGGCGCGCGGTGACGGCGGACGCCGCCTCCTGACCGCGTTAGATCTCCGTGTCGGGAGGCACGATGCGGAGCAAGGAGACGGACGCGCTCGACCGCCTGTACGCGGCTCCGCTCGCGGAGTTCACGCCGCTGCGGCGCGCGCTCGCCGCCGAGCTGCGCGCGAAGGAGCCCGCGGCGGCGCGGCGTCTCGAGCACGCCTCGAAGCCGACCCGGACCGCGTGGGCGCTCGACCAGGTGGCCCGCCGCGAGCCGCGGCTGCTCGAGGCGCTCGTCGCCGCCCACGCCGCCGCCGCCGAGGCGCAGAGGCGCGGCGACCCGGCCGCCGTCCTGCGCACCAGCCGCGAGTACCGCGAGGCCGTCGCCGCGGCCGTCCGCGCCGCACGCGAGGTGCTGGCGGACGCGGGCTTCGCGGCGACCACGGCGCAGGCGCGGCGCATGGCCGAGACGCTGCATGCCGCGGCCGCGCTGCCGGGCGAGGCGCGACGGCAGCTGCTCGCCGGTCGCCTCGTGCGCGACGTCACGCTGGAGGATCGGCTGGCGGAGCTCGGGGCGGGCCCGCCGCGGGGCAAAAGCCACCGGACCGCGAATGCGAACGCCGAGCGGAGGAAGACGCAGGCCGAGCGGCGGGCGACCGCGCAACGGGCGGCCGAGCTGCGCGCGACGCGCGAGCGCGAGGCGGCGCGCAGGGCGGCGCGCGAGCGCCTGGCCGCGATGGAAGCGGAGGCGAGCGCCGCGCGCGCGGAGGCCAGACGGGCCGAGGTCGCGGCCACGCGCGCCCGAGAGGCCGCCGAGCGCGCGCGCCGCAGGGCCACGGAGCTCGAGGCGCGGCTTCGACGCCAGAAGGAGCGTCTCGGGTCCTCAAGGAGCGTCTCGGGTCCTCGTCGTGACGTCGCGGCGCGCGCCTTGCGTCGCGAAGGCACATCATGATCGACCGCGTGGTGCGCTACCTCTGCGATGCGGGCGTTCCCTTCCGCCTAGCGGTGTACCCGATGCCGGAGCCGTCGCCCGAAGTGGCCCATGCGCTGCCGCCCGGCACGTTGCTCGTCGAGACGCAGGTCGTGCTCGTCGACGGCAACCCGGCCATCGCCTGCGTGCCCTACGGCATCCCGGTCGGTTTCGTGGCGCTGAGCCGCGCGCTCGACGCGGTCGTGCTCGAGGCGAGCCCCGCCGAGCTCCGCGACGAGTACCGCGGCGCTCCGGAGCCGCTGCCGCCGCTCGGCGGCCTGTTCGGCACGCCGCTGCTGCTCGACGACGAGATCCCCGCGTCGCCGCACATCGCCTTCCGCGCGTTCTCGTACGGCGCGTTCGTCGAGATGGCGTACGACGACTTCGCGCTGATCGAGCGCCCGCGCGTCGCCTCGTTCGCGCAGGGCGGCGAGCTCCCCGCCGCCGAGCGCACCGAGCACGCGCACCCTTGAGCGCCGCTACATCTGCTTGGCGACCGTCACGCCCGCCGGCACCGTGACGCCGAAGTCCTGGATGCGGCGCTGGTCCCCCTTGGCGACCGCGTACGCCACCGCGGCGGCCGCCGGCGTGCCGAGCTGCTGGCTGGACATGCTCGTCGTCGGCTGCCCGGTGTCCGGGTCCCAGGTCGTGAGGTTCCCCTGCGCGTCCAGGTCGCCGAAGAAGCCGGTCTTGAGCCAGCCGTTGCCGAGCACGTAGAGCAGGTTGTGGTTGCCCGCCGTGCCGTCCGGCCAGCCGCTCTGGTTGGCGCCGTTCTTGGGCGTGTCGCCGCTGACGGTGATGACCATGCTGTCGGCGAGCGTCTTGCCCGCGCAGCCGGACGGGTCGGGTACCTGCGCGCAGTCGGCCATGAACGCGTCGAAAATCGTCCCCAGCGCCTTCACGTTCGCCGACAGCGTCTGCATGTTCTGGAATGCGCCGTGCGGGTCGTCCTGCATCGCCGGGAGCACCAGGCACGAGGTGAGCCCCAGCTTGAACGCCTTGACCGCCGTGCAGAGCGCGTGCGCGATCTCGGAGATGTTGGTCGGCGTGCCGGCGTCGATGCCGTAGCGCGCCTCGTCCTGCGCCGTCACCTTCAGCTGGTCGCTCAGGTTCTTGCCGAGCAGGTTGGCGGCCACCCTGCCCGTCGTGTACGCGCGCTGCACCTGCGGACGCTGCGACGCGGCGTTCAGCCCGAGGAACGCCTTGTAGTACGCCTCGTGCAGGTCGGCCGCCTGCGGCGTCGCGAGCAGCGTCTGCGACGCGGCGCTGTTGAACAGATCGACCAGGCCCGAGGCGTTCGCGACCGTCGCCGGCGCCGCCGCCCCCGGGGCGGCGCCGAACACGAACGGGTTGACGGCCATGACGGGCAAGAGCGTCGGGTTGGCGGACTGGATCGACGTGACGGCCGCGATGAGGCCGTCGTTGCCGAGCTGCAGGCCGCTGGTCGGGGTGCGCGTGTGCGTCTGGTTGGTGCCGCACACGAAGGCGGTCATCTGCTTGGCGGGGCCGAGCGACTGGAACGGCGAGTCGGGCGCGTAGACCGAGGGGACGTCGGTCTGCGCGGGCTTGACGGCGGTCGCGGGCGCGTAGAGCGCCGCTGACCCGTTGCCCGCGGCCTTGGCGATGCCCGGATACGGGAACAGCTGCGTGAACCACGCGAGCCCGCCGTTGTTGCCGATGAGGTGCACGCTCTTGGCCGTCGACGAGCACGCGCCGGTGTCCGCGAGCGCGGCGCCGCCGCGGTCGAACAGCACGTCGAGGAACCGGGCGCGCTCGAGGCCGAGCAGCGCCGCCACCGTGGCGCTCCACTTGACGAAGTCGCGCCGGCCCGCGCCACGAAGGTTCTTCAGCCTGGGATCCGCTGCCATGGTCTCGCTCCTGTCATTCGCTCGTGTGGGCCGCTTCGAGCAGCGTGGCGATCGCGATCTGCTGTCCGGTCGTCGCGTCGGGGGCCTGCGCGACCAGGTCGTTGGCGAGCGTCACGTGCTCGGGACGCGCCGGCTTGCCGATGAGGCACGAGATGCCGTCCTGGGTGAACTGGCCGTTGGCGACGAGCACCACGCCCGTGCAGCGCTTCGACGTCGCGAAGTGCGCGAGGATCTCCGGCGCCGCGGCGACGAAGATGTCGTACTGCTTGGCGAGCGCGCTCGTCGACGGGATGGCCATCTCGGGCACGCGGTTCGGGTAGATGGGCGCGCCGAGCGCCTGGAAGCCGTCGCGATAGAGCTGCGCCGCGGACCCGGGCCGCTGCGAGGTCATGTCGACGCCGAGGTCGGCCAGCAGCGTGCCCAGCGTCGAGTACGGGACCTTCTGCGCGCCGTGCAGCCGCGCGACGACGTCGGGCGATCCGATCGACTGGTCCTGCTGCATCTTGACGACCGGATCGGTCACGCCGTTCTCGCCGGTGTTGGGCTGCGCCTGATGGTTGAACGTATTGGTCGGACCGGCGGCGAGCGAGTCGGTGGAGAACGGCGCGCCGGGCATGAGCTGATCGGTCGCGCCGCCGTCGCTGCCGCAGGCCGACAGCGCGGGGGCGAGCGCGACGACCGCGCCGAGGATCGAGACCGGGATGCGCTTCATGGCTGCCTCTCCTCGCTCCTAGAACCGGACGAAGTCGCCGGAGGTGAACACGTCGCGGAGCACCGTCTTGATCTTCAGCCCGCTCGCGACGAAGTCCTTCAGGGTCGGATCGCTCACGCTCGCCGGCACCGTCGCGAGGTCGAGCACGACGTCGCCGCGCGAGAACGCCCAGTCCCACATGCGCGTCACCGCGCAGCGTGTCACGTCCGGGTCCGCCGCCATCGCCTGCGCCAGGCTCGGGATGTCGGTGACCGGCACGCCGTTGCGCCACGCGAAGCCCTGACCGGCCGGCAGCCAGTCGGACAGCGTGCTCGTGACGGGCGGCACGACCGGCGTCTGCACCTGGATCTGCCCGGACACGTAGCGGCCGTTCTGGTCGAAGTACGCGAAGAGCGGCGCGATGTGGTTCAGCGTCGTGTGGCAGTTGGCGCAGATGACCGCCGAGGTGTCCTGGAAGTTGATCTTCGCGCCCGGGCCGCCGGTGATGCTGTCGAAGCTCCAGGGGCTCGTGTAGATCGACGATCCCATCGGCGTGGGGTTCGACGAGTACTCGGCCGGCATCGGCGAGCAGACGAACGTCTCCTGGATGAAGCGCACGCGCCGGAAGGCCATGTGCCCGAAGTACTGCGCCTGGATGCCCGGATCGGTGAGCACGCCGGCGGTCGGCGCGCCGTTGTTGCAGTCGGCGGGGACGAACTGGCCGTTCTGGTAGGTCGGGCACGTGCCGCTCGTCGCCGTGAGGATGTCGGTGTACGGCCGGTCCTGCACCGTCACCTCGGCGGCGAAGGTGGCCGCCGTGTCGAAGTCGGGCGCGCCGTTCTGGCCCTGCTGGCCCTGGTCGCCCGTCTTGAAGGTGTCGCGCCAGAACTCGATCATGCGCGCGGCGAAACGGGGATCGGCGAGCAGCGCGTCGATCTTCGAGTCGTAGAGCGCCTGCGCGGCGCTGCCCTGCGCGGCGGCGATCGCCTGGATGTCGGCCATCGGCGGCAGCTCGCCGACCAGCTTGAGGCTCGCGGTGCGCAGCGCCTCGCCGTAGTCGACGACGCGGTCCTCGAGCGGCGCGCTCGCGGCCGGGTTCGAGGCCGAGGCGCTCCCCGAGGGGCTCGGCGTGCCGCCGGGGCCGGGGTCGTCCGCGCTCTGCCCGCCGGCGATCGTCGGGTCGTTGGCGGCGCCGCCGGCGGGGCCGCCGGTCAGCGATCCGTTGCCCGACGAGCCGCACGCCGCGAGCGCGACGGCGAGGGCGAGCGAGGCGGTGTGCACGATCGTGGGTCGCGTCATGGCCGGGGTCCTCTCGCGCGGATCACTTCTCCGCGCCGATCCACGCCTCCATCATCGGTGCGAAGGTCGACGAAGCGTTCTTGAAGGGGTGATTGGCGACGCCGCCGGTCGGCGCCACGACGATGTCGCTCTGCGGCGGATTCTGCGGGTCCGCCCGCGTGAGCGCCTGGTTGCACGCGGTCGCGTAGTCGGGCGGATTGGCGGCGAGCGCCGACAGATCGAGCGCGCCGTTGCCGCTGCCGCCCGTGTCGTGGCAATTCAGGCAGCCGTTCTGCTGGATCACCGGCACGGCGTCGGCCTGGAACTGCGCGACCGCCTTGCACCCGCCGCCGGTCACGCCGCCGCCGTCGGCGCCCGCGGTCGGCTGCACCGCCTCGATCCTGGTGAACTCGATGCGCATGCGCGCGCCGGCGGACCAGTCGGTGAGGATGAGCATCCCGGGCTCCAGCGTCGCGGTCTGACCGGGCTCGATCGACTGGTCGGCGTTGGAGAAGCTCGTGTCGGGCAGCTCCGCCCCCTGCTGCGGGATGACGACGAAGATGGGCGCCACGACGTGCACGCCAGCCGCGGCGGGCGCCAGCACCTGCATGTCCGACAGCGTGAGGATCGTCCCCTGCGCCTGCGCCGAGAAGGTGAGCTTGGCGCCCGTCAGGCCCGCGCCGGTGTTCGAGAGGTCGACCTCGTTGGTGCCGACCTGGACGTCGAACGCGTCGGTCGTGGGCAGGGGCTTCTGCGGCACCGACGGCGCCTCCGCCTGCAGCCACTGCTCGACCTGCGTGCGGAGCGGATCGACGAGGTCGGGCCCCTCGTGGCGGCCCTTCGTCAGCAGGACGCTGGTGCTCGGATCGCTCACGACGATGCCGGGGAAGGCCTTGATGGAGGCGTACGGGTCGGGGGGCGACAGGTAGGTGGGCGCGCCGCCGCCGCCCTTGGCGTGGCAGGCGCCCCCGCAGCTGGCGTTCAGCTCCGGCAGGAGCGCAGCGAAGAGCGGCGCGCCGGGATCGGCGCCGGCGTCGCCGTCGATGTCGCCCCCCGCGCTCGCCGCCGTCGAGCCCGCGCCGGATCGTCCGTCGGCTGGGGGGGCTCCCGAGAGGAGCTGGTCGGCGCCGCCATCTCCGCAGGCGACGGCGCCAACGGCAGTGGCGAGGAGAGCGGCCGCGACGACCAGGGCCCGTCCTGCGCGCGTCCGTGCCGTTGCTCCGCTCGAAGACGACATGTGCGGCATCCACCCCGACTGCACGGCCGGGGCCAGCGCCCGACGCTTCGCCGGGCCCCGGAAAATGCCGCTGTAACGCGCGTGTTCACGGCGCGGACGCTCCGGCGGTGGATCGGCGGCGGCTCGGGCGGATGCACCAGTCGGATGCGATTTCTTCCGGGTGGACGGACGGCGGACGCCGGCGCCGGTCTTGCTAGGCTTCGATTTCGCGACGGAATGGGCCGCCGCCGGCCATGCAGTCGGGGGATCGAGGGACCACGTGGACGCTGCCGAGCCGCCTCGCGTCGTCTTCCAGACGCCTGCGCCGTGCGACGACGCCGAGCGCGCCGCGCAGCTGCTCCGGCGCGCGATGGCGACGGCGCGCGCTCCCGGCAAGGGCTGGTCGGTGGCGATGCGCGTGGACCGCCTGGGGGCACGCTCGCTGGAAGCCGAGGGCGACATCGCCGACGGGGACGGCATGCCCATCGCGCACCGCGTCCTGGCGGGGGCGAGCGACTGCAGCGGGCTGGCGCGCGCGGTGGCGGTGTGGGCCTCGCTGGTGCTCGACGCGCAGCGCTCGCGCGCGATGGAGGAGGACGGCGCGCCCGCGAGCGCGACGAGCGGAGGCGCCACGAGCACGCCCACCGGCACGTCGGCGCCGGCCCGCGGCGCCTCGGCGGCGACCCCCGCGACCGCCTCGTCGTCCAGCTCCGCGCCCGCCGCCGCGTCGACGGCCCCCGCGTCGACGGCGGCCACGGCGCCGGTCGTGAGCGGCTGGCCGGCGCCGGCCGAGGCGCCGAAGCCCACGCCGGAGCACGACTGGTACCTGCACCACGACGACGTGCGGACGTTCGAGCTCGGCGCCGCCGGCTTCCTGATGACCGGCGAGGGGAGCGCGGCCCTCGCGGGCGTCACGGGCTTCGCCGTCATCGAGGCGGGCGGCGGGTTGTTTCTTCGGCCGTCGGTGCTGTTCGGGAAGTCGACGACCGCGCTGCCGCCGCAGAACGTGCAGGCGACGATGCTCGGGGCGCGCGTCGACGCGTGCCTGCGCCTGCCGGGGCTCTACACGAACCGGCGCGGCATCCAGCTCGACGCCTGCGGCGGCGCCGAGGGCGGCGGCGTCAGCGTGAACGGGACGAACGGCGGTGTCCTCGGCTTCGGCCCGAGCATGGATCTGCGCGGGGAGCTCGGCGGCCCGTTCTCGGCCGCGCTGCGCGGCATCTTCGACCTGAACGCCATCCGGCCCACGCCCCAGGACCCGTGGCTGGCGGGGCGTCTGGAGCTCGCCTTTTCGTGGAGGCTGCGGTGACGGACGGTGCGACGCGCGGCCATCCGATCGGCGTGAGCGCAGCCACCGCCCTCGCCGCCTCGCCGCCGAGCGCCTCGCGGCCGTCCTTGCGGCCCCTCGCCGTCTCGGTCCCGCCGAGCGACGCGCCGGCGGAGGCGCGCGCGCGAGGCTTCCGCGCGCTCTATGACGGGCACGTCGATTTCGTGTGGCGCAACCTGCGCCGGCTCGGCGTGCCCGAATCGGAGGTGGACGACCGCACGCAGGAGGTGTTCGTCGTCGCGCACCGCCGCTTCGACGAGTTCGAGGACCGCGGGCACGGCCCGCGCGCGTGGCTCTTCCAGATCGTGCTGCGCGTGGCGAGCGACGCGCGCCGCCACCGCCGCCGCCACCCCGAGGACCCCGACGGAGGCGACGCGGTCGCGCGCGCCAGCGTCGAGCCGCAGCAGGCCGACGCGCTCGCGCGCCGCGAGGCGCTCTCGAAGCTCGATCGCGCGCTCGAGGCGATCGACGTCGGGCGCCGGGCGGTGCTCCTGCTGCACGAGATCGAGGAGATGACGGCGCCCGAGATCGCGCAGGTGCTCGGCATCCCGCTCAACACCGTCTACTCGCGGCTGCGCGTCGCGCGCGCGGAGCTCGAGGCGGCGCTCGCGCGCGAGGGGGACGAGCGATGACCGACGCGCGGCTGTCGTCGTCGACGAGGGCGCTGCTTCGCGCGGCGAAGGGGGACGGGCCGAGCGCGGCCGCGCGCGCGAAGGTGTGGGCGGGGGTGTCGAGCGCGGTCGGCGGCGCGGCGGGTGCCGGCGGGGCGGCGGGCTCCTCGGGCGCCGGAGGGGCGAGCGGCGCGTCGACGTCGACGAGTGGAGCGACCGCCGGGCTCGGCGCCGCGAAGGTGCTGGCGCTCGGGACGCTGTTCGGTGGGACGGTCACGGTGGGCCTCGCGATCGCGCTGCTGCGCATCGTGCCCGTGCCGGCGGAGGCGCCGACGGCGGCGGCCCCCATCGCGGCGACCGCGACCGCGACCGCGACCGCGACCGCGACCGCGACCCCGACCCCGACCCCGACCTCGCGCGCCGAGATCGGCACGGCGAGGCCCTTCCCCCCCGCTCACTCCCTCGCGCATCCCCCCCTTCCCCTGCAGCCGCAGGCGGCCTCCGACCCGCTCGCCCGCGAGGCCGCGCTCGTCGCGAGCGCCCGCGCCGCGCTCGCGCGACACGATCCCTCCTCGGCGCTGCGGGACGTCCGCGCCGCGCGCGCGCTCGCCTCCCACCAGCTCACCCCCGAGGAGCTGGCCGTCGAGGCCCAGGCCCTGCGCGCGCTCGGCCGCGCCGAAGAAGCCGACCACGACGACGCGCTGCTCCGAACCCGGTACCCCGAATCCGCCCTGGCGCCCTAGGCCTCTTCGGTCCCGCGAGTCCCCCGCCCCCAGGTGCCTGTCAGAAAATGCACGGGGCGTGACCGGAACGCGCACGTCCTGTCCAGAGGGACAGCAATCCGCCGCCCCGTGTGTGCGAAACTGCGGGCCTGTCGCTTGCGTACGGCGCGCGACCGAGTCGGTGACGTGGGGAGTGAGGGAGCCATGAGGACGAATCTTTCGAGTGTTGCGGTAGCGGCCATGTGCGCGGCGTTCTTCGCCTGCGGCGGTTCGACGTCGTCGAACCTGCAAGGGAACAACAACGGCAACAACGCCGGCGACGACAGCGGCGTGTCGACCGTGCCCGTCAGCGACGCCGGCACAGCGGCGGACGCGGACGCGGACGCAGGCCCGCCCGTCGACCACGGAATGCCGAGCAGCACCTACCCGGCCTTCATGCCGGACTTCGGGCAGATCGTCGACAACGGCGGCTACGTGATGAAAAAGCCGGTCATCGTCGCCGTCACATGGGACAGCGATCCCTCGCAGGCGAGCTTCGACTCGTTCGCGGACACGGTCGGCGGCACCTCGTACTGGCAGACGACGACGAGCGAGTACGGCGTGGGCGCCGCCACCAGCGGCACGATGAACCACGTGCACCTCTCGGGCACGCCGCCCACGCAGGTCACCGACACGGATCTTCAGAACATGGTCACGAGCAACGCGTCGGCGACCGCCGACGGCGGCGCTCCGGCGTGGCCGGCGCCGACGCAGGACACGATCTACGCGTTCTTCCTGCCGCCGGGGACCAGCCTGCAGATGCAGACGGGCCAGGGCAGCGGCACGCAGGACGCCTGCTCGGCGGGCGTGGGCGGCTACCACGACCAGGTCACCGCCGGCACGACGATCACGTCGTACGCCGTCGTGCCGAGCTGCACGTTCGGCGGCGGCAACACGGCAGCGCAGCAGACGACGATGTCGATGAGCCACGAGCTCATCGAGGCGGTCACCGACCCGCAGCCGCAGCAGCAGAACCCCGGCTACGTCGGCTTCGACAACGACCACTTCGCCTTCGACTGGTTCCAGGAGTTCCAGAGCGAGGTCGGCGACGCGTGCGAGCTGTTCCGATCGTCGTTCTACGAGGAGAAGGAGTCGATGCCGGCGTCGTTCGACTACTGGGTGCAGCGCACCTGGTCGAACAAGAGCGGCCTGGCCGGCCACAACCCGTGCGTCCCGCTCGAGGCGGCCCCGTACTTCAACGTCACGCCGCTGAGCATGGAGAAGGTGGACCTGACATTCCCGGCGTACATGGGCCAGCCCGCCCAGGCGATCAAGACGAAGGGCATCCACATCGCGGTCGGGCAGTCGGCGACCTTCCCGGTCGGGTTCTACAGCGACGCGGCGACCAGCGGTCCGTGGACGCTGAGCTTCAGCTACGGCAGCCCGCTGTCGGGGCAGAAGGTGACGTACCTGACGGCGACGGCCGACAAGACGAGCGGCGTCAACGGCGAGAAGGCAAACGTGACCGTGAAGGTCAACTCGGCCGGCCAGCTCGGCGGCGAGCTGCTCGTCATCAAGTCGACCCTCAACGGCGAGTCGCACGAGATGCCGATCGTCATCGGCAGCATGTAGTCGCTGCTCGCAGCGCACCCCTTTCGACGCCGCGGGCTGCCCCGTCCCCCGTCCTCCCAGGGGCAGCCCCGGCGTCGACGTCTATCGGGCGTACGGCGTGCCCCGGCCGTCGCCCTCGGCGACGCTCCGCAGATCGCCGCACGCGTCGACGCCGAGGTCGTGGCGCTCGCCGGGATCGGTGGCGACGTCGAAGCAGCGCCAGGGGCCCGGCTGATCCTCGGTCGCGAGGAGCTTCTTCGTACCGCGCATGGCGCCCCAGTTCCTGGTGGCGCACGAGTAGATCTCCGAGCAGTTGGTCATCACGACCGCGCGCCCCGGCGGCGGCCCGCCGCGAAGCAGGCTCACGCCCGCCATGCGCGCGCGAAAGGGGGCGAGCGGCGTGTCGCCCCACACGCCGAGCAGGTCGAGCAGGCTCGGCGCGACGTCGAGCATCGTGAGCGGCGTGTCGCGAAGGGCCGCCAGGTGCGCCGCCTCCTCGGGCGCGAGCGTCCCGGGCGGGGCGTCGATCCAGGCGGGCACGTGGATCTCCTCGTCGTAGACGCTCCAGGTGTGCCCGATGCGTCCGCGCTCGCCGATCTGCTCGCCGTGGTCGGAGAGGAAGACGACGACCGTGCGCTCCCCTTCCGGGCGCGCGCGCAGCGCGGACAGGAAGCGCGCGAGCAGCCGGTCCTGCCGGTGCAGCGCGTCGGCGTAGCGGACCTTCGTCCGGCCGAACGTGTCCATGTGGCGCCAGTCGCGCGTCGTCGAGAACGGCAGGTCGCGCGGGTCGACGACGTACGGGAAATGCGTGTTGGCGAGGTGCACGACGGCGAAGAACGGCTCGCGCAGGCGCGGCAGGTCGGCGAGCGCGCGATCGAGCATCGCGCCGTCGTCGGCGCCGGTCTCGTAGGTGGCGTAGGGGGCGAGCTCGGTGCCGTTGACGGTCGCGCTCAGCGGCAGGCCGTCGAGGAACCGGCCGAAGTTGCCGAAGAGAAGGTTCTGCGACGTCCAGTACGCCGTGTCGATCCCCGCCGCGTGCGCGTACTCGGGGAGCATCGGCGCCGAGAGCAGGCGCGCGCGACGCTCGGTCGGCGGCAGGCCCGTGAAGAGGACGGCGACCGACAGCGCCGTCGTCGAGTCGAGCGCGCGCATCTGGGTGAAGCCGAAGCGGCCGGGCAGGAGCGCGTTGGTGAACGGGTTCTCGTCGCAGCCCGAGAGGGCGGGCACGCCGCACACGTCGGCCGCGCGCACCGACTCGTCGAGCACGAGCAGCACGTCGCGCGGGCGCGCCGGCGCGGCGTGGAGCGCCGGCAGCGGCTCGGGCGAGCGCGCCGCCGGCAGATAACGCAGCTCCACCATGATGTCCTCGTGCGTGTGCTTCGACCTCGCGAGGGCACCGACCGCGGAGAGCCAGAGCACGTCGGGCGTCGTGCCGTTGTCCCAGCCGGCGTCGGCCTTGCCGAAGACCACGGCGCCGGCGAGCGCGGCGAGGCCGAGGGGAAGCGCGACGCGGCCGGCGAGGTGGCGCGGCGGCGCCAGGCGGCGCACGGCGACGACGGCGGCGAGCACGGCGACGACCGGGGCGACGAGCAGCGCGAGCACGCACGCGCGGTCGCGCCAGAGGTCCTGCGTCAGGCACGGCCAGAGCGATGTCCCCTGCAGCGCCGTGCGCCAGTTGTCGTACGTGCCGTAGCGCCAGAACACCGTGAGCTGCGTGCCGACCGCCAGGAGCGCCACCGCCGCGAGCGCTGCACGCGCGGCCCACCGCGACGGCGACCGCCGCCGCGCCGCCGCCACGACGAGCGCCCCCCAGGTCACCGCGCCGAAGAGCGCGTGCCCCGCGTACGAGATCGCCGCCTCGCGCGTGAGCTCGCGCAGAAGGCGGCCGCGAAGCGCGACGTCCAGCAGGACCACGGCCGCGCCGGGCGCCGCTACGACCGCACACGCGGCCGCCCGCCGGACCCTCGTAGCAGCCCCCGAATGCATGCCGTCGTTATACGAAATCCGACGGCGGGAGCGGGGCTTCCTCCTGGCAGGCGGAATTTAGTTAGGACTCCTAACCAAATTCGCGCGGCCGCCGAGACATCCCGCTCGGCCCTCGCAACCAGACCGCAGCCGCGCCTAGCGCGCGCGCCCGCGCGCCTTGCCCAGCGCGTCCTCGACCATCACCTGCTGCTCTCGCGGATCGGCCCAGCGGCGCTGCTGGTGCACCGACAGCTGGTGCATCGGGTCGAAGTACATGAAGAGCTGCCCCGGCTTGACGCTGGGCGCCGCGTACACGCTGATGCCCGTGTCGCGGTCGTAGTACTCGTACGAGTGCGCGTCGCGCTTGCCGCCGCCGCCGGGAGCGTCGACGACGAACGTGGGCGTGTTGAAGCCGGCCGTGCTGCCGCGCACGTTCTTCTCGATGTGGATCGCCGTGTCGACGCTGGTGCGCATGTCCTCCACGCCCTGCACCATGTCGTGCACGTAGACGTAGTAGGGGTGCACGTTGACGTGCCCCAGGCGCTTCACGAGCAGCGTCATCGTCTCGACGCTGTCGTTGACGCCGCGAATGAGCACGCTCTGGTTTCGCACGACGATGCCGCGCTCGAAGAGGCGCGCCATCGCCGCCTCGGTGATGCCGGTGATCTCGTTGGGGTTGTTGAAGTGCGTGTGCAGGACCACGTCCTTGCGCAGCTTGCGACCCTTCTCGACGATGCGCGTCAGCGCGTCGAGCCACGCGTCGTCGGTGAGGATCTTCATGGGCATCACGGCCGGGCCCTTGCTGGCGAAGCGCATGCGCCGCACGTTGGGGATGGCGAGCAGCGCCTCGCCGATCTCCTCGATGTGCTGCGCGCGCAGCTGGTAGGCGTCGCCGCCGCTGATGACGATGTCCTCGAGCTCGGGGCGCGAGGCGATGTACTGGTAGGCGCGGCGCCAGCGGTCCTCGTTGGGCCGGAGGTGCACCTTCTCGACCTCGTCGGTGTCGAGGCCGATCGCGTACGACCGCGTGCAGAAGCGGCAGTAGACCGGGCACGTGTCGAGCGGCAGAAAGAGCGCCTTGTCTTTGTAGCGGTGCGTCAGGCCCGGAACGGGCGCGTCCGCCTGCTCGTGCAGCGAGTCGAGCCCCAGCTTCGGGTGGTCGGGCAGCAGGCGCGAGGCCACCGGGAAGAACTGCGTGCGCAGCGGGTCCTCGTACGGCCGCTCCCAGTCGATGAGCGAGACGATGTACGGGCTGACGCGCACGCTCATCGGCGCGCGCTTCATGCCTTCCTCGAGATCGTCGACGAAGCCGGGCGGGACCATGTCCTGGATGGTCTCGACGAGCTTGGCGACCTTGGTGATCGAGTTCTTCGCCTGCCAGGCGTGATCGAGGAACGTCTTCTCGTCGACCGCCTTGTAGGCGGGGATCCTCTGCCACCAGGCGCCGCGCCGCAGGTCCTTGTGCACGAGGCTCGCCGCGTCGACGGGCGGCTTCTTGGCGACGATGGGCTGCACGTCCTTGGCTTCGTGGCCGGTGACGATCGGAAGAGGTTGGGAGGACATGGCTCGATGACCGCTTGTCCCATGAGGTAACGCACGTTGCAACAGCGCGCCGCTCCGAACGGCGTGCGCTCGCGCGTCAGATTTCGTAGCGCGCTGCGGCACGGCGCAGCTCGGCCGCGACGTCGGCGGCGAGCTCACCCGGCTCGAGCACCTGCGCGGCGGCGCCGAAGCCGAGCACCCAGCGCACGACGCGCTCAACGACCTCGGGCGTGTCCGGCACGGCCAGCGACGCGCGCACCCGCCCGTCCGCGGCCACGGCGACTTTCTGCGAGGGGTGTACGCGCCGCGCGCGCACCGCCTCGGCGACGCGCGGATCGAACTCGACCAGCAGCTTGACCGTGCGCGGCGCGGCGTCGACGCCGAAGTCGCCGTGCAGCCACTCGCCCAGCTCGAAGTCGGCCGGCAGGTCGAACCGCTCGTCCTCGCGCCGCTCCAGGTCGGTCATCCTCTCGAGCGCGAAGGCGCGCACCGCCCCGCGGTCGACGTCGCGCCCGATGCAGGTCACGCAGCCGGCGTGCAGCACGAGCGCGTAGGGGTGCGCCGTGACGCGCGCGCCCGCGTAGCGGAAGCGCAGCACGTGCAGCTCCGCGACCGCCTGGAACAGCTCGTCGACGTCCTCGCTGCGGCCCGCGTACGCGCGCGCCGTCGGCGGCAGGTACGTGAAGCGGCCCTCGAGGCGCGCCTCGCTCGAGACGTCGCCGCGCACGCCCACGCGCGCCGTCGGCCGGTGGGCGAGCTGCTCGACCTGCCGCATCGCCAGATCGATCTCGTCGTACAGCGCCGACCCGCGCAGCACGTCGAAGACGCGCCTCGCGGCCAGGAGCGCGTACGCCTGCGTGCGCCGCAGCGCCACCGTGCGCCCGCGCTCGCTCGGCTTGATGCGCCACAGGTGCGAGCCGCCGGCGCGCAGCTCCACCGACTCGAGCTCGGTCACGCGCCCGAGCTCGCGCAGGTACCGCCGCACCGACCGCGTCGAGACGCGCAGGAGCGCCGCCATGTCCTCGAGCGTCAGCCCGGCGGTGTGCGCCTCGAGCTGCGCGCGAAGGTGGTCGAGGCGGCGGCTCTGCGTGAACTGCCCCGGCGTCCTGCCGAGGCGCTGGCCCTTGGGGCGAGGGATCGGGCGGAGGGGCATGGGTCGGAAGGACGGCTAGATCGGCCGGTCGCGCATCTCCTTCTTGTACTTGTCCTTGTACTGGTTGTGGCACCCGCGGCACGACGCCTTGACCGCGTCGAGGTTCTGCACGCGGGCGGCGGCGGCGCCGTCGCGCGAGATCGACGCCCAGTTCGGGAAGCCGGGCTGCTTGGGCGCGAAGGTGGCCACCTTCTCGAGCGCCGCGGCGAGCGCGTCGAAGTCGTGCGCGCTCATCGCCGGCGAGGTGTTCTTCTTCATCCACGCGTAGAGCGGGCACGGGGGGAGCGGCTTGTCGCCGCAGGTGTGGGCCGGCTTGGCCGACGCCGCGCCGGACGCGGGCGCCTCCGCCGTCGCGCTCGCGGCCGCGGGCGAAGGCGAAGGCGCGGCCGCAGGGTCGGTCGTCGCCGCCGCCGCCGCATCGCCCACGGCGAACGCGAAGTCGGGGGCGCGGCCGGATGCGGAGGGCAGCGCGGCGGCCGCGGACGCCGACGGCGGCGCGGCGGGCGCCGGCGGCGGCGCGTCGTCCTTGGAGCACGCGGGCAGCGGCAGCGGCAGCGCGACGAGGAGCGCGGCAAAAAGGAGCGTTCTGGGCATCGATCGCACGATAGCAACGCCACGCGGCGGGGTGCTATGCCTTCGCCCCATGCAGGATGCACGGGCGCGCACGCTGGTGGAGCTCATCGCCGCGAAGCGCGACGGCGAGCATCACCCGCCGGCCGACGTCGAGCGCCTCGTCGCCGCGCTCTCGAGCGGCGAGCTCGCCGACTACCAGATGACCGCGTGGCTGATGGCCGTCTTCTTCCGCGGCCTCGACGAAGCCGAGACCGAGGCGCTGACGACGGCCATGCTCCGCAGCGGCCGCGTGCTCGACCTGTCCTCCGTGCCCGGCGTCAAGGTCGACAAGCACTCGACCGGCGGCGTCGGCGACAAGGTCTCCATCGCGCTCGCGCCGCTCGTCGCCGCGTGCGGCGTCCCGGTGCCGATGGTGAGCGGCCGGGGCCTCGGTCACACCGGCGGAACGCTCGACAAGCTCGAGGCCATCCCCGGCTTCCGCACCCAGCTCCCGGCCGGGGACTTCGCGCGCATCGTGCGCGAGGTCGGCTGCTGCATGATCGGCCAGACCGCCGAGATCGCGCCCGCCGACAAGCGCATCTACGCGCTGCGCGACGTGACGGCGACCGTCGAGTGCATCCCGCTCATCGTGGCCTCGATCCTGTCGAAGAAGCTCGCCGAGGGGATCGACGGCCTGGTGCTCGACGTGAAGGTCGGCCGCGGCGCCTTCATGAAGAGCGCCGCCGACGCGCGCAAGCTGGCCGAGGCGCTCGTGCGCGTCGCGACGCGCGCCGGGAAGCGCGCGGTGGCGCTGCTGACCGACATGGACACGCCGCTGGGGGTCGCGGTCGGCAACGCCGTCGAGACGCGCGAGGCGCTCGACGTGCTCGCCGGCGGCGGGCCGGCGGACCTCGTCGAGTGCACGATGGCGCTCGGCGCCGAGATGCTCGTGATGGGCGGCAAGGCGGCCGACGCGTCGTCGGCGCGCGAGGCGCTCGCGCGGGCGGTCGCCTCGGGCGCGGCGGCGCGCACGGCGGAGCGGATGATCGAGGCGCAGGGGGGCGATCCGCGCGTCGTGGCCGACCGCGGGCGGCTCGAGGTGGCACCCGTGGAGGTGGTCGTCGAGGCGCCGCGGGGCGGGTTCGTGCAGCGGGTCGACGCGCTGGAGATCGGCCTGGCCGCGGTGGCGATGGGCGCAGGGCGCACGCGCGCCGATCAAGAGGTGGACCACGGAGTCGGCCTCCTCGTGGAGGCCAGGCCGGGGGCGCGCGTCGAGCGCGGGCAGGCGCTGGTACGCCTTCTCGTTCGCGGGGTTGCCGACGCGCGGGCGGTGCGCGACCGGGTGGCCAGCGCGGTGACCATCGGTGATGCCCCCCCCCAGCGGCAGCTGCTGCTCCTGGACCGCATCGCCTGACGAGCGCACTGCAAACTCGACCGCGGCGGCCGGTTCCGTCTAGATTCGGCCTCCGCAAGGAGGTCCACCCATGTTGCGAACGCTGACGGCCGTCGGAGCGAGCGCCTTCGTGATGCTCACCGCTTCACTCGCGCACGCGCAGGCCACTCCCGGCACGGCCCAGGGCTTCGGCCAGCAGGGGGAGTTCATCTTCAGCGCCGATCGGCTGGTGCCGTTCTTCGGCTACACGAGCCAGAAGACGGGGCAGGTGGTCGACCCGAACTCGGGCATCAAGAACCAGACGGTCACCGACAACCAGACCAACCTCTCGTTCCTTTGGGGCAGCACCTCGCCCAACGAGCTTTTCTACACGGTGCCGCGCGTCGGGTTCGACTACACGATCCTCGACAACGTCACCATCGGCGGTGACCTCATCCTCTACTTCACGCTCGGCGGCAGCCAGAACACGCACACGAATTACAACGACGGCCACACGACCGACGTGAGCCAGGGCGCCGCGGGATACACCGTGTTCGGCTTCGCGCCGCGCGGCGGCTACATCCTCGGCCTGAACGACCTGTTCGCCATCTGGCTGCGGGGCGGCTTCTCCTATTACAACGGCACGGCGAAGACCGACATCACCGACGGCAACGGCAACAAGATCGGCAGCGAGTCGCAGACGCACTGGTTGTTCGGGCTCGATCTCGACCCGCAGTTCGTCATCACGCCGACCAAGGGCTTTGCCTTCACGGTCGGCCCGGCCCTCGACATCCCGCTGGCGGGCAAGTTCACCGACGAGCGCACCGCGAACAACACGACGCAGAGCACGTCGGTCGACTATTCGCAGCTCAACTTCGGCATCAACGCCGGCATCCTGGGCTGGTTCGGCGGCCCCTGAGGCGCGCGCGGGCCCGCCCGCCATCGCGCACCCCACGGGCAAGCGCGCCGTCTACATGGACGAGGCGGTCGCCAGCCGCTCTGCTCGCCGCACGCCGACCACGAGCGCAAGACGGGGTGAGCGACCGGAGCGCCTCCACGTTCTGTGTCGGCCCTAGCCGACGACCGCGTGCGGGCACCGCGGCGATGCCGGACGACTGCGCGAGCAAGCCGCGGAGTCGCGCACCCCGTGTTGCCCCTCGACGGTTCGTCGGCCGGCGACGCGGCCTCTCGTTCGAACCGCCCAGGGCGGTCGCTCGAAAGCGCAGCGCGTTGCTTCCGACGCAGCCCGCCCTTGCCGAGAGGTGCGTCCTTCCGATTCGCGGTCGCCCGGCCGCGCCTCGGCCGCCTGGCCTTTCGACTCGACCGTATGCGGCTTTGCCTCGGCCCGGCAGCCTCTCGTTTCGAGCGCAGACGGCTCTCGCTCGTCCACGCGCGGCCGTCCTTCCATCGCGCACGATCGCCGCTCATCCGTCGGCGGACGTCCTTCGTTCGTGCACGGCTTTCGTTCATCGGCGCGCGGGCGAGCTTCGTCCGTGCACCGCTCTGGCTCTCCCGCACGCCGGCGGGCTTCGTCCGCGCACCGCTCTCGCTCTCCCGCACGCCGGCGTGCTTCGTCCGTGCACCGCTCTGGCTTTCCCGCGCGCCGGCGGGCCTCGTCCGCGCACCGTCCTGGCTCTCCCGCGCGCGGGCGTGCTTCGTCCGTGCACCGCTCTGGCTCTCCCGCACGCCGGCGGGCTTCGTCCGCGCACCGCTCTGGCTCTCCCGCACGCGGGCGAGCTTCGTCCGTGCACCGCTCTCGCTCTCCCGCACGCCGGCGAGCTTCGTCCGCGCACCGCTCTCGCTCTCCCGCACGCCGGCGAGCGTCGTCCGTGCACCGCTCTCGCTCTCCCGCACGCCGGCGAGCTTCGTCCGTGCACCGCTCTGGCTCTCCCGCGCGCGGGCGGGCTTCGTCCGCGCACCGCGCTCGCTCTCCCGCACGCCGGCGAGCTTCGTCCGTGCACCGCTCTGGCTCTCCCGCACGCCGGCGAGCGTCGTCCGTGCACCGCTCTCGCTCTCCCGCGCGCGGGCGGGCTTCGTCCGTGCACCGCTCTCGCTCTCCCGCGCGCGGGCGAGCTTCGTCCGTGCACCGCTCTGGCTCTCCCACACGCGGGCGAGCTTCGTCCGTGCACCGCTCTGGCTTTCCCGCGCGCGGATGCGCCGCGCGCGTGCGCCGCCGATCGAGAGCGCCGCGCCGCCGCCCTACAACCCCCTGCAACAATGGGTGAAATGGCCGATCGCCCACATTCCGCCGCGCCTGGATGGCCTCATCTAGTGGCAGCTGCGGGGCCGCCGCGCACGGCGCCCTGCATTGTCGCGACGAGTCCGTCGCGCGAGCGAGGCAGACCATTCGACCGGAACGCTGCGCGCACGATGGCGCGCGCTGCGGGGCGCCGACACCCTACGCTTTGTGCGTCACGAGTACACGAGCGCGCCCAGCCGCTTCGGCCGCCGCCCCGGGTGCGCCGTGTCGAGGCCGAGCAGGCGGCTGACCGGGCAGACGCGCGTGATGCCGCTCTCGAGCACCGCCGCGCCGGCCACGAGCGCCAGCGCCGCCAGCGCGCGGCCCCGCCGCGAGCCGAGCTGCACCAGCCCGATCCCCATCAGCACCGGGCCGATCACGAAGCGAGCGACCCGATCCGCTCCGCCGACGTTCTCTCTCATGCGCGGCGGGGCGAGCAATCCGCGTGCTCGCGCCGCGCGGGAGCGGGGGCGCGCGACGCCGGTGCTATCTTTGGCGGGGATGGGCGATCCTGCCAAGCGCCGCGCCACGTACGAGGACGTGCTCGCCGCGCCCGACCACGTCGTTGCCGAGGTCGTGGCGGGGACCCTGCACGCCCACCCGCGCCCGGCGGCGCCGCACGCTCGCGCCTCGTCACGGCTCGGTGGCCAGCTCGACGGGCCGTTCGATCGCGGCAAGGGCGGTCCCGGCGGCTGGGTAATCCTCGACGAGCCGGAGCTGCACCTGGCCGAGGACATCGTCGTGCCCGACCTCGCCGGCTGGCGCCGTGCGCGGATGCCACGCCTGCCGATGGACGCGGCGTTCTTCACGCTCGCACCCGACTGGGTCTGCGAGGTCGTCTCGCCGCGAACGCAGGCGTTCGACCGCGGGGACAAGATGGACGTGTACGCGCGAGAGGGCGTGGCCCACGCCTGGCTCGTGGACCCGCTCGCCCGGTTGCTCGAGGTCTGGCGTCTCGAGCACACGAAGTGGATGCGCGTCGCGACGTGGACGGGCGACGCGCTGATCCGCGCCGAGCCATTCGACGCCATCGAGCTCGAGCTCGGTGCGCTGTGGGCTGACTGACGCTGGCCGGTCGCGGCGCGCCCGGGGCCGCGCACCGGTCACTTCAGCTTCGCGCCGGGCGCCACGTCGCCGTCGACGGACGCGAGCGTGAGCTTCTCGCTGGGGCCGGTGGCGAGCAGCATCCCGTGCGAGACCAGGCCCTTGCCGAACTCGCGCGGCGCCAGGTTGGCCACGACGATGACCTTGCGGCCGACCAGCTGCTCGGGCTGGAACGACAGCGCGAGGCCGGCGACGATCGTGCGCGGCTCGGCCTCGCCGAGGTCGACGCCGAGGCGGAGGAGCTTGTCCTTCTTCGGGACGCGCTCGCACGTGCGCACGACGCCGACGCGCAGGTCGACGGTGGAGAAGTGGTCGTAGGAGATGGGCGCGGGCGCAGTACCGGGTGCGGGCGCGGGCGCGGGCGCGGCGCCGGCCGCGGGCTTCTCCTCCGCGATGCGCGGCGTGAGCGCCTCGAGCAGCGCCTTTGCCCCCGCCTCGTCGATCGTCGGAAAGAGCGACCCGGCCGCCGCCAGCGCCTCGCCCGCGGCGCGCGGCTCGGGACCCTCGGGCCAGCGCGTCTCGCCGGTCTTCACCGGCGCGAGCCCCAGCTGCGCGCGCATCTCGTCGCTCTTCTTGGGCAAGGCGGGCCAGATCATGACGCTGAGCAGCCGCAGCACCTCGAGCAGCGTCGCCAGGATCGTCTGCACGCGCGCCGTGTCGCCCTTCTTGGCCTCGGCCCAGGGCGCCGCGCGGTCGACGTACGTGTTCGCGGCCGACGACAGCGCCCAGGTCGCCTCGAGCGCGCGGTGCGGCGCGATCGCGTCCCACGCCTCGCGCGTGCGCGTGCACGCGCGCCGCGCCTCTTCGAAGAGATCGTCCTCCAGCCGGGTCGTCGCGCCGAGCGGCGGCACGTTGCCTCCGGTCATCTTGGCGCACAGGCCGAGCGTGCGCGCGAGCAGGTTGCCGAGGTTCTTGCCGAGGTCGGCGTTGTACCGTTCGATCATCGCCGCCAGGTCGAAGTCGCCGTCCTGCCCGAACGCGATCGCGCGGAGCAGCTGGTAGCGGAGCACGTCGGCCCCCGCCGCCTCGCTGCCGGCGATCTGCCCGAACGCCTTCGCGATCCCGAGCGGGTCGACCGCGTTGCGCAGCGACTTGCTCATCTTCTGCCCGTTGAAGGTCAGAAAGCCGTGCGCGTAGACCGTCGTCGGCAGCTTCAGCCCCGCGCTCATCAGGAACGCCGGCCAGTAGACGGCGTGGAAGCGCACGATGTCCTTGCCGATCACGTGCACGACGTCGGCGTCGGTCCAGAACTTCCTGGTCTCGTCGCTGCCCTGCAGCGCCGTCCAGTAGTTCGCGAGCGCGTCGAACCACACGTACATGACGTGCTTCGGGTTGCCCGGCACCGGGATGCCCCAGGTGAAGCTCGTGCGCGACACCGAGAGGTCCTTGAGGCCCCCGGACACGAAGCTCACGACCTCGTTGCGGCGCGCCTCCGGCTCGATGAACCGCGCGGCCCCGTCCTGCCTGGCGTAGAGCTCGAGCAGCGGCTTCTCGTACTTGGAGAGGCGGAAGAAGTACGTCTCCTCCTTCACGCGCTCGACGGCCTTTCGGTGCAGCGGACACAGGTTGCCCGGCTGCACGAGGTCCTTCTCGGTCTTGAACTCCTCGCAGCCGACGCAGTACCAGTCCTCGTACTCGCCGAGGTAGAGGTCCCCCTTCTTCTCGACCTCTCGCCAGAGCCACTGCACCAGGTCCTCGTGGCGCTTCTCGGTGGTGCAGATGAAATCGTCGGTGTGGATCTCGAGCTTCGGCCACAGCTCGCGGAAGCGCGCGCTCATGCCGGCGACGAACTCGGCGGGCTTCACCCCGCGCTCCTGCGCCTCGCGCTCGATCTTCAGCCCGTGCTCGTCGGTGCCGGTGAGCATCCGCGTCACGTCCCCGCGCAGCACGTGGTAGCGGCGCAGCGCGTCGGCGACGATCGTCGTGTACGACGTGCCCAGGTGCGGGACGTCGTTCACGTAATAGATGGGCGTGGTGACGTAGAATCGGCTCATCGCGAAGCAAGCGACTTAGCACAGGAGAGGGAGAGAACAGGAAGGCGGGAAGGCGGGAAGGATTGGGGCAACCCCATCCACCTTCCCGCCTTCCCGCCTTCCTGTGATCTCTTTCTCCTCCCCCTTGGCGTCTTGCGGGGAGGTTCAGGCGCGGCCTTCGGGCATCGGGCGGGGCGGCGGCGACGGGGCGCGCGACGCGCGCGGGGCGCGGTCGAGGGCGCGGCGCAGCGGGAGCATGAAGACGCGGTCGATCGCGCGGCGCAGCTCGCGCGGGGGCGGCTCGGCGGCGCTCGCCTGCATGAGGCGCGCGTCGGGGGCGCGCGCGTCGCGCGGCACGCCGGCCTCGATCGACATCGGCGCGACGAGCACCATCTCCACCTCGCCCTGGCGCACCCACGTGGCCTGGCACAGCGAGGCGGCGCACGCGCCGAGCTCCTGGAAGACGAACGCGCGCCACTCGAGCGCGGACTTGAGGTCGATGCGCCGCGCGCCGACGCGCAGCTCGGTGCGGTCGAGCACCACCGGCTCGCCGGCTGCGTCCGACAGGAAGGCGCGTTCGAGGGCGCCGGGGGCGCGCCGCGCGATCTCCGCGAGCAGCCGCTCGGCGTCGGCGGCCGACAGCCCGGCGTCGTCGCGGTGCAGATCGCCGTCGGCGGCCGTGGAGGCGCGCTCGACGAGCGTCGGGGCACGCGCCGCGTCCTCGGCGTCGACCACGCGCGCGGCGACGAAGCGGGTCGCGCGCGGGCTGGTGATCGCGATCAGCAGGGCACTGCGGTCGGCGCTCGCAAGCACCGTGACGCCGAACGGCTCGCGCCAGTCGACGAGCGCCGCCTCGCGCCCGCCCTCGAGGCGCCTCACCCCCGCGTCGTCGACGACGAGCCAGCCGCGCGGCGGCGTCCTTCGCCTCGCCAGGACGTGGTGCACGGCCCCCGCGGCCGCGACCAGCAGGACCACCGCCCCCGCCCTCGCCGACGCCGCCCAGGGCCCGAGCGCCACCCCGATCGCCGCCGCCACGAGCACCCCGGCCAGCACGGCCGCCGCCCACCTGGCCGGCGCCGGCGCCGCCGCCGTGCGGACACCGAGGGGCAAGCGCAGCGCCGCCATGACGTCACATTAAGTAGCACTCCGCGATCGCGTTGGCGCCGTGTGACGCGCTCCTACAGCGAGAGAGATCGCAGGAAGGCGGGAAGGGTCGGGGGGGGTTCGGCGTCCGAATCCTTCCCGCCTTCCTGTTCTCTCCCCTGCGCACTACTTCACGGCGGGGTTGCAGGGATCCGGGTCCACGTCGTCGGGCACGCCGTCGCCGTCGAGGTCGCGCACCGGGGCCTTCAAGACCGTCACGCCGGGGACCTTGCCCGCGAAGGTGTCGGTGAAAAACTGCACGACCATCTGCTGCGTCTCGAGGTACGGCTCCGCGACGCTGAAGGGCTTGTCGAGGGACACGAACGGCGTGCCCGCCGCGTAGTTGCCGTACGGGATGCAGTACGACCGCTGCCCCACCGACGACGTCAGGTTGTCGCCGTGCGTGGCGGGCGACTCCTGGACGACGACCGCCGTCACGCCCGCGGACGGGGTGTCGTGGATCGACCCGTCGCTCGACGGCGCCACGTTCGGCAGCGGCAGCCGCAGCTTGTTCGCGTCGAGGTTCTTGTAGTCGAGCACGTAGGCGTTCGACCCCACGTTCGGCTGCGCGAGGCCCCAGCCGCCCGCGCGCGCGAGCGACTCGTCCGCCTCGTTGGGCACCCACTCGTCGTAGACGACCTCGACCTGCAGCACGTTGCGCGGCCTGGTCGGCTGGCCGGCGAGCGGCTGCGGCGCGAGGACGACGTCCCTGGCGAAGTCGATCGGATCGCCGGGATCCATGACGGTCTGGATGAGCGTCGTCATCGGGTGCCCCTCGTCGAGCGTCGCCTGCTCCAGGCCGAAGTTGGCCAGCGCGGCGAGCTGCAGGAGCGAGTAGACGATGGGCGAGTGGATCGCGAGCGCCGTCAGCACGCCGCCGCCGCCCACGTTGAGCACCCAGCTCTGCACGTGCGGCTCGATCGCCGCCGCCGCGGCCCCCTCGATCGCGCCGAGCGACTGGCCGACGTACGCGATGCGGTCCGGGTCGATCGTCGGCGTCGTGCCGCCCGTGGCGAGCGGCGACAGGTCGGGGCCGTGGCGCAGCACGTTCACGAGCTGCGCGGTGTCGATCTCGGCCTGGCGGAACTGGTCGCGCAGCGCGCCGATGTCGATGAGACCCCCGAACATGTCGTTCGAGCCGTTGTGAGCGCCCATCACCGCGTCGGCGAAGCCGTCGGGGCCCGTGTACGTCGCGCCCGGAGCCTTGGCGAAGTCGCTCGTCTTGTCGATCTGCCACATCGCCTCGGGGGCGCGCGCGCCGAAGGTGATGCTGTCGATGGCGACGGCGATCCAGCCGGCCTTGCAGAAGGTGTTCGCGATCGCGAGGAAGTCCTCGCGCGAGCCGCCCAGGCCGTGCTGGAAGATGACGGCCGGGTAGCCGCTCGCCGGCATCGGCGCGGTGGGGACGGCGAAGCTCACCCAGATCTTCGCCGTCGGGTGGTCGGGCGCCGGCACGGGGTTGCCGCTGCCGTCGACCGCGAAGGTGGCGTGGTCGAGCACGTAGTAGTTGCTCGAGTCGTAGTAGTGCTGCAGGTAGTTCTGCGCCTCGAAGACGGCGGTGCCCACGGCGGCCACCTTGTCGTGCGCGCGCACGGGGAGCGACGAGTCCGGGTCGTCGCTGCCGTCGGGGAGCTTCTTCGTCGCGACGCCGAGCCAGTCGTCGAGGCTCGCGGTGAACCCTGCCGGGAGCTGGCCGCCCACCTTCTGCGCGAACTTCGACGGCGTCATGGGCGCCACCGACGCCATGTCCCACGCGAGCGACGGCGGCTGCGCCTTCTCGATGGAGTCGCGCACCGCGAACAGCTGCCTGGTCATGTCGTTGGTCGTGTACGGCGCGAGGGCGACGACGTGCGCGCCGTCGGTCGCGAGGGCGCCGGCGAGATCGGCGGCGACCTTGGCGTAGGCCCCCGTGTACAGGGCGGGCGCGCTCGCGTCGCCGCGCTGCACCTTCTGGAAGTCGGAGCTCGCGGCGATGGGCGTGCCGTCCTTGGTCTTGACGCGATCGGTGAGGACGGCCGCGTAGTGGTGGGCCTCGTCGAGCACGACGCCGGCCGCGGGGCCGACGGCGAGCAGCGGGCGCGTGCGGGGGCTCAGGACGTCGACGTGCCAGAGCGCGCGGCACGGCACGCGCGCCTTGGCCGGATCGGTCGCGTCGAGATCGATGAGGTAGGCGGCGCTCGTGTCGGCGACGCACGACCCCTCGTCGGCGGGCAGCGTCGACGGATCGACGAGGGCCGAGGGAGACCGCCCGTCGTCGCCGGGCGGCTGCGACAGGTCGTCGACGTAGAAGAGCGCGAGCGCGACGCGCGAGAAGCCGTCCATCTTGGCGATCTCGTGCGAGAGGAACTGGGCGTTGTGCGTGACGACGCCGTCCATTCCGGGGATGTCGATGACGTGCCCGCCTTGCAGGTACGCGTCGGTCGGGAACGGCACGTCGAGGAAGTTCGGCGTCGCGTTGGAGGTGAGGTCGAACCGCGCCACCGGGCCGGTGGGGCCCGTCGACGCGGACTGCGACGAGTGGCAGGCGACGGCGGCGAGAGCGCAGGGTGCAAAGATCCGCAGCGTGCGGAAAGCGCGCGAGAGCATGCGGCTCTTGTAGCAGCAGGACGGCCGACGCGGAATGAATGGAGCTTCAGTTGCCCGGTCCCGGATCGGCGCGTATGGTGCTGCCGCGAAAGCGGAGGACGACATGCGGACTTCCGGGTGGCTTCTGGGTGTGGCGGCGGTGGGCGCGATCTTCGGGATGGTCGGCGCGGGGTGCGGCGGCTCGTCGCAGAACAACCCGACCGACGCGGGCGCGACGGACGCGACGAAGGATCAGGGCGTGCCCGAGACGGGGATGCCGGAGGCGGCGATGGAAGCCGCGGCGATGGACGCCATGGTGTGCCCGATCGACGCGGACATCACCTCGCTGCCCGTGCCCGACGCTTCGATCGGCGACTCGGGCAAGCCCGTCGCGGGCTGCGTCGCGTGCATCGAGCAGAACTGCCCGACGGTCATCCAGATGTGCAATGGCAGCTGCGCGTGCAAGGAGGCGTTCGTGAGCTTCGCGCAGTGCGTCCAGATGGGCACGAGCATCGTCAACTGCGCGCAGGACCTGGCCAGCGCCGGGATTCCGCTCCAGGAGCTCGTCTGCGCGTATCCCTGCCAGGATCCGTGCGGCGTCACGATCCCCGACGGCGGCTTCGGCGACGGCGGGCCGCAGGGCGACGCCGCCTCCGACGCGTCGACGGCCGACGCCAGCGGCGACTGACCGCGCCCGGGCCAGCGCGCCCGGCGTTACCTCCGCGCCAGCCCCGCCCGGTGGTGGGCGACCCACGGCGACAGCCGCGAGCCGCTCTCGCCGAGGCTCGCCTGCGTCGCGCCGGTGGCGCGCTCCATGCGCGCCGCCGCGACGGCCACGGCCACGGCGACCGCGTCGCGCCGGTCGTCCTTCACGAGCGGGTAGCCGAGCAGCTCCGCCTTGTACCGCTCGATGAAGCCGGTGTCGTAGCGCCCCGCGGCGAACTCCGGGTGCGCGAAGAGCTTCTCGTGGAAGGCGAGGTTGGTGCGGATGCCCGTCACGACGTACTCGGAGAGCGCTCGCCGCATGCGCGCGACGGCGCGCTCGCGCGTCGGCGCCCACACGCTGAGCTTCGAGATGAGCGGGTCGTAGAAGCTCGAGATCGTGCACCCCGGGTACGCGCCGCCGTCGTCGCGGATGCCCGGGCCGGCGGGCACGACGAGGCTCTCGATGACGCCCGGCGACGGCAGGAAGCCGTTGGACGGGTCCTCGGCGTACACGCGGCACTCGATCGCCGCGCCGCGCGCGACGAGGTCGCCCTGCGCGAAGCCGAGCGGCTCGCCCTGCGCGACGCGCACCATCTCGCGCACCAGGTCGAGGCCCGTGATGAGCTCCGTCACCGGGTGCTCGACCTGAAGGCGCGTGTTCATCTCGAGGAAGTAGAAGCTCCCGTCCTCGGCGAGCAGGAACTCGAAGGTGCCGGCGCTGAAGTAGCCGACGGCCTTGGCGCCCTGCACCGCGATGGCGCCCATGCGCGCCACGAGCTCGCGCGACGCCGCGGGGCTCGGCGTCTCCTCGACGACCTTCTGGTTGCGCCGCTGGATCGAGCAGTCGCGCTCGAAGACGTGCACGAGGTTGCCCTCGCGGTCGCCGATCACCTGGATCTCGACGTGGCGGGGACGCAGGATGGCCTTCTCGAGGTAGACCGTGTCGTCGCCGAAGAACTTCCTGGCCTCGCTGCGGGCGCGCTCCCAGGCGCTCGCCATCTCCTCGGCGCTGGCGACGAGGCGCATGCCCTTGCCGCCGCCGCCGGAGGCGGCCTTGAGCATCACCGGGAAGCCGATGCGCCCGGCGGCGGCGATGGCCTCCTCGGTCGTCTCGCAGCGCGCGCCCGGGACGATGGGCACGCCGGCGGCCGACATCTTGTCGCGCGCCGCCGTCTTGCTGCCCATCGCCTTCATCGCGCTCGCGGGCGGCCCGATGAAGGCGATGCCGGCGCGCTCGCACGCCTCGGGCAGGGCGGGGTTCTCGCTGAGGAACCCGTAGCCCGGGTGGATGGCGTCGCAGCCGGCCTTTTTGGCGGTGTCGATGATCTTGTCGACGCGCAGGTAGCTCTCGGCCGCGGCCGCCGGGCCGATGGGGTACGCCTCGTCGGCCACGCGCACGTGAAGCGACGCGCGGTCGGCGTCGGAGTACACGGCGACGGCGCCGATCCCCATCTCGCGCAGCGTGCGCGTGACGCGAACGGCGATCTCGCCGCGGTTGGCCACCAGGACTTTGCGGAATGCGCGGGACATCGTGGACAGCGGTTATGTCACAGGCGGCCGGGGGGCGACAGG
>Ga0080006_1129317_pt1 | contig 52169 bp, 48 predicted proteins | sample RS3BMetagenome_FD_69209 | JGI IMG/M metagenome (GOLD analysis project Ga0080006, IMG submission 69209) | Ferric oxide microbial mat and aquatic microbial communities from Rainbow Spring, Yellowstone National Park, USA - RS3B (SPADES... ... | reverse complement strand
ACAACCCTACCCCAATCGTACTCCTCGGCTGTGCGCCTAGCATTCCTACACAGCTCATAATAAGATGGGTCACCCCTCCTCCACGCAGTGTAAACTTCACACACACGCTCAACCATCTCCTTCACATCCCTGACAAGATACCCATTAAACCCATTTTTGATATACTCACGCGGACCAGGAATATCACTCGCCACCACAGGCGTACCAGAAGCCATAGCCTCAAGACCCACGAGATGGAAGGCCTCCATTCGGCTGGGGGCCACGAGCACGTGGGAGGAGGCGTAGAGCTCCCTCTTCTCATCCTCAGACACATACCCATGCCAAACCACCCGGCCACACCCCCCCTCCGCCAACGAGGACACAAGCCCACGCAGAGGCCCATCACCCCCAACATGAAACTCGAAGTCGGGGATTGTGTTTTTGAGTGAGTGTAGGATGGCTGGGAGCATGTCCACTCCCTTCTGCTCGACCAGTCTGCCAACGAAGAGTATTTTGAAGGGGCCGTCGCTTTTTGGGTGTTTGGGTTGCCAGGCGTGGAGTGTGATTCCGTTGGAAATGTGGTATATCTTCTTGTATCCTAGGCGTGTGAGGATGGCTGTGTGCTCTTTGTTTAGAACGTGGTTGGCCGCGAAGAGTTTATAGAAGGATGCTCCCCTCATGAAGGGTATCACGTGTTCGCTGAATGTGTCTGCGCCCACATGGTGGCCCGCGATGAAGGGTGTGCGCGTGATTGTCTGGAGTATGGGGACGAGGCGGATCACCTGAACGTGGCTTATTACATAGTACACCAAGTCGGTGTGTGTGAGTATCTTCACGAAGCGTGTGAGAGCGTGAGGGGTGGGGGCGTAGCCCCTGCCGAGGCCGGCCATGTTTACCACGGGGAGGCGGTAGCGTTCTTCGATGAGTGGTACATCGCTTGGGTCCACCCAGGTTGCGAGCGTGAGCGTGTTCTCTCTGGATAGCCTTGGGGCGACCTCTCCAAGCCAGGTCTCGACTCCTCCGGGTTGATGTGGGTAGAGGTATGCTAGGATGGTTATATTCATCTATTGTAGTGGTTCCTCCCTGGGTTCACTCGTGTGGTGGGGGGTTGGTGATCCCTTGGTGTGTGAAGCCCTGGTTTCTGGCTTTGTGGTTAAAGTAGACCCAGTTGGCTATTTCGCGCAGTGTCCGCGTTCTGCTGAAGCCGCCGATCGTGCCCCCCACCATGTCCGCTATCCTGTAGTTCACTTCGGCTATGGTTTGGGGTTCGAGGCTGAGTGTGAGGCTGAGGTCCACGTCTTCGACGCTGTTGATGTAGGTTTCATCGAACACTTTTCCCCCCACGCTTGAGGCGTAGGCTGCGGAGAGTATGGTGATGCTTCCGGTGAGTCTGAATGTTTGTATCCTGGTGTAGAGTTTGGCGAAGGGGCCGCCGAGTGGTCCCACATCATACTCTACTTGGAACTTCCTGTAGAGTCGCAGCCTCTCGCTGAAGGGCTCCACGAGTGGGCGGTAGAGCGCGTTCCTTAGCCTAGTGGGTTTGGCTATGCACACCGTGTAGGAGTGGTAGGATGTGGGTGGTAGGGGGTACACGAGCCTGGTCTTCCGGTGGTCGAGTGTGGATAAGCCTTGGAGTAGCACGCTTGGTTCGTCCACCTTGCTCATGTCGTCGTTCGAGATGATGATCCACTTGGGTGAGTGCCTTCTTATGGCGTACTCCACCCCAGCGTTCGAGTTTCGCGCATAGTTGAAGTAGGGGTCGCCTCGGCCGCTCTCGACGAACAAGATTTGTAGCCCCCGGTATATCTGAGTGCACTTCCTCGCGTACTCGCCCTCGACGTCGGCTGTGGGTATGACGACTACGACCTCGCTGTCGCCTACACGCTCGCTTATCGCGGCTCGCCCGCTACGCCTAGTCTTCATCCACTCCACGAGTTGGGTTGGGCCCTCGAAGTGCTCGTAGAATCTGAGGATGTCCTCTGCTGAGTTGCTGGTGTAGAGTCGGTTGAGGCTGTCGTGTTGGTCGCCTTGGGTTTCGAGCATTGAGTTATCCGAGGAGGTGTGCATAGATTCTCCCGTAGGCTTTGAGTAGGGTGCGCCACTCGTATTTGAGTGCGTTTCTCCTCGCGTTCTCGGAGACCCTTAGCCTCCACTCGGCGTCCTCGAGGAGGCCGAGGAGGGCTTCGGCCTCCTTCTCTGGCTCGTCCACCACGACGCACGCCTCCCCGTCGAGTTCGAGGCCCTCTGCGCCGCGTGGCGTGGTGACCACGGGTTTGGCGCACGCCATGGCTTCGAGTATCTTGAGCTTTGTGCCCGTGCCCGAGTAGATTGGGGCGTAGTAAACATCCGTGAGTGCGTACACCTCCTCGAGGTGCTCAACGTAGCCGAGCGCTGTGAGGGGCACCCCGAGTCTCCGGGCGCGTTTGGCGGCGTAGCCCGACACGGTGCCAGCGACCGCGAAGTGTACGCCCCGACTCCTGAGGTGTGCGGCCACCTCTAGGATGCGGTCCACCGCCCCCCTGTTCTGGTACATGTCGCTTCCAGTGAAGAGCACTGTCTTCGACTGGGGTAGGCCGTATGTGGCTGGGTTCACACTCTGCCTGGAGATGGGTCTGAACCTCTGGGTGTCCACACCGTTGGGTATCACGCTCGCCCTCGTCTTCGCGCCCAGGATTGAGCGGTAGGCTTCAAGGTCTCTTTGGGAGACGAAGACGCACGCATCATACTGCGGGATGAGTTGTTCTTCGAGTTTGACCACCCTTGAGACCACGCGCTCGATCTTCTGCTTTGGGGCGCCGAAGGATTCGAGGAGTTCACGCATCCTGTGCGAGTAGACGTCGTGGAGTGTGGCCACCTTGGGCGTGTCGGTGGGTGGTAGGGCACTCATAGCCCAGAGGTTCTCGGCTTGTAGGAGCCCCACTTTCTCGCTGAGTGCTCGCACCCTTTCGAGGAGGCTTCGGGGTGGGCGCTCGGCGAGGAGGAGGTTGAGTATGGGTGAGCGCTCGAACACCCTTCTGTACGCGGCTTCAATCACTGTGAGCCAGGGCACCCCCACATCTTTACCCCCCACCCAAGGTAGGTCAATGCTGAGGGTTGTGTACTCCGCGTCCTCGGCGAAGCTGAGCATGCTTTTCACGCGCACCGCGTTGCCGTGGTGCTCCCTCAGAGTGTATGGTACCACCACGAGCACGCGTGGCTTCGCGTCTAGGGTGGGGGGGTGTGCTGGGTGGTTTGAGCCCGTGTGCGTGCTCACCGCCTGCGAGCGCCTTCCCCCCGCGTGCGTGTATCCTGGGCTTCGCCGCTCTGTTCTAGGAACTCTTCGATGTCGCGCTCGAGCTTGACCCACTCGTCGCGTGTGAGGTTTAGCTCGGCTATGAGTCTGCGCGCGAGCTCTGCGTCCTCCTCATCTGAGAGTATGAGGTATATTATGGCCTTCTCGCGCTGTGTGAGCGTCAGCCTAGCGTCGCCTCAACCAGTAGGTGAGGGTCTCCTTGAAGTAGCCCAGCCAGAAGACCCACCTTATGAGCACGAAGTATGTATAGGATGGGATGAGCCACCTCGTGGGCACACTCTTCTGGTAGGCTTTGGCGAACTTCACGAACACCGCTGTCACGCCCAGGCTTGGCAGGGCGAGTATCCAGCCGTAGATGGGTGATGAGAGGAGCATTATGAGGGCTGCCACCACACACGCCGAGAACACCTCACCCCTCAGGGCGCCGCCGAAGTAGTCGCGGTTGTTGTGCATCTGGGCCTCACCCATACGGTAGAATTTGCGTGGTGTGTAGGTGAAGCCTCTGTGGACAACTTTGAGGTCGTAGTCCAAGAGTATCCTTCCACCAGACGCTGTTATCTGGGAGCTTAGCACGTTACCCTCAGAGTACTTGTACACGCCGAAGGATTTACCTTCGAGCGCCTTGACCCAGAAGGCGCAGTTGCCCTCGAGTATCCCCACGGGCGCCTTCACCTCCTTTGTTTTGGTGACGGACTCTTGGTTGAACACCCTCTGAATCCAGTTCCTCCCACCCGTGTAGCACCCAACCACACCCACGACCTCCTCATACTCTCTGAGGTCGGAGACGATGGTGTTCACCCAGTCCTCCGGGGCCACACAGTCGGTGTCGAGGAAGGCTATAACGTCGGTCTTCACGAGCCTTAGGGCGACGTTGCGAGCCTTACCCGGGGTGTCGGTCTCAGGCGCGTACACGTACTCGGCGCCATACCTCGCGCACGCCTCCTTCGTGGCGGGGTCATCCGAGTCGTCGACCACCAGCAGGTGTAGGAGACCCCGAGGGTAGTCCTGGTTTGAAGCGCTTCTCAGGCACTCCTCGATGAATCCCCCCGCCCTGTGGGCCACCACGGCCACAGTGACGCTTGGAAGCGTGTTGGGCGCCGGCTTCACATCGGCGGCGCGCCTCCCGCTGGGCGCGGCGGTGTCGGCGTGGTTGTCACTGTGGGTGGGGATATGGATGGGGTCACTCATGGCGCCACCCCTCTCTTTACGTGCCGATTTGCGGGGGCTCTCGCGCCCCTCCACGCCCTTAGAGAACGTTCTCAGCCTTCCCCGCAGCGTTTTCAGGGCTGCGCGCGTACTCGCTGCACGTGAGCAGTGCTGCGCCAGCCCTGTCGGCCAAGTCGCACAGCTCCTCCACGAGTTTCTCCATGGGTTTGCCGCAGTTTCTGAAGACGTGTTTTGGCACGCCCCTCACACGGTTTTTTGGTGTGAACTCCCATGTGTGGAGGCATATCTGAGCGTAGGCGTGGCGTCTTAGGGATGAGCGGATGATCCACTCTATGTATCTTCGACCCAGGTTCCTGTAGTACCACCCGGTGGCGGCGGGTAGCCTGATGTATGGTGTGACGGATAGTGGTAGCTCGAGCATCCCGCCGAGCCTGGTGGGCGTGGTCTTAGCTGATGGGTGACCGTAGTGGCCGGGTATGTGGAGTGATGGTACCACCGAGGTGTCGTATGCGAAGTGTTTTGACAGTGTTGCGAGCTTTTGCTGGTTAACCATGAAGTATGGGTGCCTGTATCCCGCCGGGGTCTTCCCCGTTGTTTTGCGGAAGACCTCCAAGCCCCTCTGGAGGTCTTGTGTGAATGCTTCGTGGGTTGGGAACTCTAGGTGGTTGTAGGCGTGGATGCCCACCTCGTGGCCCCTGGACTCGATGGAGCGGGTGAGGTGTGGGTACTCTTCGAGCAGTGAGCCCAGCACGAAGAAGGTGGCCTTCACGCCGTGCTTTGAGAAGGCGTCGAGCACGGCGCCCACATCCTCCTCGGGGGTCGTGAAGCCCGCTGCCTCAGCCGAGCTACGCGCGCGCTCCGGGTTGAAGAGGCGGCTGTTATACCAGTACTCGGCATCCACGGTGACTAGGAGCGTCGGCTCTCTCTCCAGATGTTCACGCCTCCGGCTACGAGCGTTATGGCTACGAGTGGTGCGCCCACTATTATGGGTAGAACTGGTAGTCCGAGCTCGTCGAGCACCACCGCCCACACCCCTGTGATTGAGAGGCTCAGACCCACGGATAGGAGGTATAGCTCGAGTCTGCGCAGCCCTTCAGCGAAGCGGAGCCTGAGTATGAGGTAGCCGGGTGAGAAGAGGAGTGTGGGCACACTCACAAGAGTCCTGAGGGGGGTGATTGGGAGGTTGAGCCATACGAGTAGTGGGGAGAGGGCGGCGCAAGCCATGAGCGCCGCGGTCACCATTTTGGAGTCGATTCTCACCGTAGTCTAATATTCACCCACATGGTCTTGGAGGTTGGCGAAGTAGTCACGGTAGCCCGCGGCCACCCTTGGCCAAGCGTACTTCTCGTTGGCGCTCAACCTCGCGCGCTCAGCCCTCCTCCTCGACTCCTCGTAATCCGTGTAGGCGCGCTCGAGTGTCTGGGAGAGGCTTTCCGGTGAGCCGCGCCTGAAGAAGTGGGCTTCCTCTACGCCCGCGACCTCCGTGTTACCCTCCGCGTCCGACACTATCAGGGGTGTTCCCGAGGCCATCGCCTCGAGCAGTGAAACGCTAAAGTTCTCCTTCAGACTTGGTATCACGGCGAATTGGGCGCCCTTCACTAGGCTGATGACGTCGCGCACGGTGGGGAGGCGCCCCAGGTATGTGATGATTCCGGGGTGCTTCGCCGCGTATTCCCGCACTAGTCCCTCGAGGCTTCCGGAGCCTGCGACGTAGAGTCTGAACCCTTTGAGGTTGGCGCCAAGCGTGAGCGCCGCCTCAAGCAGTGTGCCCACACCCTTGACGGGTTCGAGCCTCCCAGCGTACACCACGCTCGGCTCCCCTTCGAGGGGCTTGGGCTCGACGCCCTCAACCATTTCGACGTCAACCCCGTTGGGTATCACGCGTATCTTCGCCTCAGAGAAGCCCTGCTCGAGGGCTATGCGCTTTGAGAAGCCATTGAACACCACGGCCCCACTCATGTACTTGGCTTGGTAGCGGAATATTCGCCGTCCAAGGGTGTTCCTGCTCTCGTAGAAGAGTCCCCCATGGATTGCCACACTCTGCGCGACCCCTTGGGAGGCGTAGCTGCGGGGTAGGAGTATGTTGGCGTCCACGGGGGGTGAATTGTAGTGCACCACGTCGTAGTGTTTGCCGTCGAGCTTCCTAGGTGAGCTTCGGATGTAGGAGGGGTACCTCCAAATGTTCTTCAGGGAGTAGTCCGCGTTGAAGGGGAGGGTTTCAACCCCCGCCTCCCAGAGTTGCTTGGCTTCTGATGTACCCGCCCACTTCTCTCTGCTCGCGTTTGACGTGAACCTCTGGTAGAGTGTGACCTGGGCTCCCAGCCTCGCTAGGTGCACTGAGAGGTAGTGGGCGATCGCCTGGGGGCCGCCCACGTCCACGGGGTAGTTGCCCGTGTGGGAGACGATGAGCACCTTCATCTTGTGAGCCGCCCTAGCCTAAGGGTACCTGTGTTGAGTTGAGTGTGGGGTTGTACACGAATATCCAGTCGGTCTCGGAGGCGTAGACCCTGTCGAAGTAGGGGTTATAGAAGTGGCTGATGGGAACCACGTACCCAGTGTTGTGGAATGGGTATTTGAGTGTGGAGTATGAGAGCACCACGTAGTAGGTGTGGTTTGCGTATATCACGGATATGTTGTTGAAGAAGTAGTGGGGGTCATACACGCCGTTGAGTGTGCTGTTGGCTGCACCGTAGAAGGCGTCGGTGGAGTACACGGTGTAGTTGCCGTAGGCCACGTGGCTTCGTAGCCAGGCGCTTGTGAGGTAGTCGTGGGCGTTGTCGAGTTCGAAGTTGTAGTTGGTGTTCCTGATGAATGTCACGGTGGGGGGCACGCTGAGTATTAGTGCGACCGCCACCACCGCGAACGCGGCCACCCTCCTCTTGGGTCTGGCGTTCACGAAGTATATGAGCGTGTAGGCCGCGGCTATGGCGGCGGGCATCATGAGGTAGATCCAAGTCCTGTAGCCGAAGAAGGGGTTCTGGGAGCCGAAGAGTGAGTCGCCCGCCACGCCTAGCACGAATGTGGCGCCCGAAAGTATGAGCCACACCTCGGTGACCGCGGTGGATATGTTCCTCGGCCTCTTCACTATGTTCGCGGCGAAGAAGGGTATGGCTAGCAGCAGTGTTATCACGGTTATTATGTGGAGGTAGAAGAAGTAGGTGAGTGGCTGGGTGGTTATGTAGCCTGAGAGGGGGTTTCCGAACTGTTTTCCGGTGACTATGGTCTTCTCGTGGGAGAAGAAGAGTTGTAGGAGCTGGGAATACCTGGAGTAGGGGTTGTTGTCGATGTTGTGGTGCAGCCCGGTGAAGCTTGTGAAGAGCGCTGCGGCCGTGATGGGAGCCGCTAGCCAGTAGCCCAGCTTGACGAGCTGGTTTTTGAGCATGAACACGCTCACACTGATAGAAATCATGAGGAACATGAAGGGCGTGAGGTTGTGGGCGCTGAAAACCCCTAGGAGGAGCACGCCGCTGAGAAGTATCCAGCTCGGGCTACGCCTGTCAAGCGCCTTGATGAGGCATATCACGAATGTGAGTGCAACGGCTATGGATATTCCCTCGGGGAGGGCGTAGCTCTCACGAAGGCTGCCAACATCCGAGATCGCGAAGAGGAGGGCGCCCACTAGGCCCAGATCCCTCCTACCCGTCACCCTGGTGGTTATCACCGCCACGGAGGGTATCATCACCGCGGTGAGCAGGAGTGGTGGGAGGTATTTTGTGACCTGGAAGGCGCTTATACCCGTGTAGGATGATACGAGGTAGAGCACGAAGTTGAGTAGGGGTAGCTCGGTGTAGTACTGCTTGTCGTGATAGTTGAAGAGGGGGTCGACGTGGCTTGTAAGCATTGTCTGCACGTTTCCATAGTAACCCCAGGAGTCGTAGAAGGGTAGCCCCCGCGTTGTGAGGGGTGCGAGAAGCCTCATGAGGAGGCCGGCCACCAGGATGAGCGCGAGCAGGTAGTCCGCCAATCCGAGGTTCGCGAGCCGTTGGCTGAGTGCACGCATCGCCTCACACGCCTCCGAGCTGGATCACAAGCTCGTCGCCATGCCTGGATATGTTTTTAAGGGTGGTGTCCCGTTTGGCGTCCGCGGACACCAGGCAGCATATTGTTGTGAGGAGCAGGGATGATAGGGTTGCCACCATGGCCTCATTGGGCTCACGGTACTCTGGTAGGAGGGGTACGCCTGTGACGGGGCGGTGGAGTGTTACCTCTATCCAATTCTCGCGGAGCTCCACGTGGATCCCTTCAAGCACCCCCTTATCCACGAGCTGGCCTTCGAACCTTCTCGTGAGCGCGAACCCGCGGTCGCCGCCGTGATTTTTGGTCTGGGCTTTGAGAACCAGTCTCCTCAACTCGCCGCTCAGGGGTTCTATCACATGCACTACGCCGTTGAGGTCCTTTGAGGCCGCCTCTCGGTCTATCAGCGCCACCCGGCCATCCCTGGTGAACTTTGCGTACAACTTCCCACTCATGATGCTTGGAAAGTGCTCGGACGCTCCGGGGACCTGCTTTGAGAGTTGTGCCAAGTAGTCAACCTCGGCTGTGTCAGCTCTTGGCGCGAAGATGGATACGATGCCAACGAGTAGGAGGAATGCGCCGTCGATGCTGAGCGTCACGTAGCCTCCCGCCCCGCTTTCGAATCCGAGGTAGAGGAATGTGGAGCCGAGGGCTATGGAGGCCGCGGGGAGGATTATGGAGAGGCGGTTCAATTAGCTGGGCGTCTCGACGTTCAACCAGAGCGATACCCAGGCGTAGGTGAGGGGCCTAGCCCCTTCTCCCCCTGAGGCGAGCTGGAAGAATAGGCCCACCACGCGGTATGGTAGCGTTAGGTTGAGGGTGTAGGTCTCACCGTTTATCACCGCCCTATAGGCCTTGAGGGTGCTGCCCGAAGCGGTGTAGTATAGGGTGAGGCTCACCGGCAGCGTTGTGTTACCCGACGCGGTGGGGAGACCTATGAGTGCGAGCCGCTCACCTATGGGTCCAGCCCGCTCTGCCTGGCTGTCTGTACCGTTGCTGATGTACACTATGAGTGAATATTGTGCGCTGTTGGATTGGGGCTTGACGAGCTGGAGCTCGAAGCTCACGGGGGTGGCGTTGGCTATCTCGAATGGGTAGCCCTCCGCCAGGCCCGCGCTGCTTAGTATTGTTAGTGTGGGTCTAGTGAAGGTCTCGTAGTAGGCTCCGATGTTGGAGGCCACGAGCACTATGGCGGCCACAGCCACCACCCCCACGAAGATCAGGACGACTGGGTCCATGTCGGAGGCACGCCTGTTCCCGTTGGTCCAAGACTTGATTGTCCTCATGTCTTCCCACCTACCTAATTCATGTCCCCGCTGGGGGTGTCGCCCGCTCTTCGGGGGCCTCGACGGCCTTCATGAACTGGGCGGCCACCCTCTCTATCGAGTAGTTCTGGATTCTTTGGCGGACTAGTATGGGTAGCGTGTGGTCGTCGTACGCCCTGATTATGGCTTCGGCGAGGCTTTCGGGGTCGCCCAGCTTGGCGTACACACCCGCTTCACCCACGATCTCGGTGAGGGGCTCAATTTCGTACACCACGGGTACGGCTCCCGCCGCCATGGCCTGAATGAGCGCAACGCCGAAGCCCTCAGCGTGTGATGGGAAGGCGAACACCCTTGAGGTACGCATCAGCCTCACCACCTCCTCCCTTGGTAGGCTGCCCGTGAACTTGAATGATTCCCCGAGGTGGTAGAGTTCGACGAGCCCGCTGAGCTCCCTGTAGTGTGAGCCTGGATAGTCCTCCCAGAGGTCGCCCCGCGGCCCCACAGCCGTGTAGTGTAGGCTGTGACCCCTCCCCCCTATTATGCGCGCGGCCTCTACGAGCTCTCTTAGCCCCTTGTGGGGTATTATGCGCCCCACGAAGAGCACCCCGGAGCGCTGTGACAACTGATCGTGCGCGTCTGGCGCGTACTCTTCGAGGGGCACACCGAAGGGCACTATTCCAACGCGCGCTGGATCAACCCCCGCCTCCCTAGCCACAGCCCTGCCCATTATGGAGCTTGCGGCTAGTAGTGTGTGAGCGCTCCTCACCACCCTCTTCAGGCTCCTCCAGAGTAGCCATGGGTTGGACTCCGACTTCGGGATGAGCCAGGGGTAGTGGTTGCCGACATAGTACACCAGCTTTAACCCGCCTGAGTGCGCCACGCTTATGAGGGCGTCCGCAACCGTGGCCTTAGCCCACTCTACGGATAACTCGAATCCCACGAGCACATCCACACCCGTATCTGTGCACACGGAGCTCAGGGCGGATTTGGCGGATGTGTACGCTCCGAGGGGGTTGTTGGGTATGGGTTGGGTGTGCACGTTGACGCCTTCGAGTGTCTGCACCGACTTCTCTTCACCGTCTATCACCACGTGTACCTCCACACCCATCTTGGCGAGCTGGGTGGTGAGGTAGTAGAGCGCGAGCTCCGAGCCCCCTCCAAGCTTGGGGTTGAAGCCCCCTTTAGGGCTGGATGGGAGGAAAAAGCATATGTTCATTGGGGTCGAGTAACCTCTTCCCGTTGTGTGAGTTCGCGGTAGGCGTTCACTATTTCATCCGTGACCCTGGCCCAGTTGAAGCGGGCTGCCACGAGCCGCTCGACCTCGGTGAGTGCGGATTCGGGCGGAGGATTTTTCAGGGTCTCACGCACCGCCCTCGCGTAGCCATGGATGTCCCCTGGCTCCACGAATCTGCAGGTCTGCGCGAAGTAGTCCACGAGTGTTGGGAGGCGGGTGGCCACCACGGGCTTCCTGAATATTAGCGCTTCGAGCACCACGGCGGGCATTCCCTCGCTCTGTGAGGGTGCGAGCACCACGTCCGCGGCCGCGTAGGCTGAGGAGAGCTCTTCCTGCGAAACCCTTCCCGTTATGACCATGTTGCGAAGACCCATCCTCTTAGAGGAACGCTTCAGAGCCTCCCTCATGGGTCCGTCACCCACCACTGCGAAGCACACGTCCTCGCCCGTGGAGTTGAACAAGCTCGCTATTCTGGGTAGCAGGTGGACTCCCTTAACCCTTATGAGTCTACCCACGAAGAGCACGAGCTTGCGGCCGCCCACTTGACGACGTGACCTGAACAGGCTTGGGTCGGCTTTTGTGTCGAGCTCCGAGGGATCCACCGCATTGGGTATGATCCTTATGTTTCTCCCACCGAACCTCTTCAGGATTTCAGCCTCTGAGGGTGAGAGGGCTACGCTGAGGTCTGAGCGTGTAAGCGTGTATGATCCAAGAGTCTTCATATAGGTGTACACGAAGAGCCTCCAAAGCGGGCTGCCACCCGTGTAAGAACCGTGGCAGTGGAGCAGGAATGGCCGCTTGTTCCTGGCTCTAGCGTAGGCTACAGTGTTGCTCGTGAACGCGTGCTCGTCGTGCGCGTGAACCACATCGCAGTCCTCCTCCCCTATCGCATCCACAAGCCCCGGTATGAGGGGATTACCCATTATGGTGAGCCTCGTGGGTATCTGCACCACGCCGTCACCCTGTGCCACCCTCCCAAAGTGGGTTCCGGTGAGCACACGAACACCGATACCCCTACTCTTCAGGTTCTCGGATAGGCGTGCGACGAAACGCTCTATCCCACCCACGCTTGGTGGATAGTAGGGTGTAACCATACACACCTTCAGCGAGTGCGCTTGAATCCCCCCCTGTGGAGATGTATGCGCCCAGAAAGTGTTGCTAGGAAGGCTGAGAGCGCACACCCTATGAGCACGTCGAAGACATTCACCCCGTACACCACCATCGAGCCGACGTCGAGAACGAGTGTTAAGATGAACAGATTAGCGTAAACCTTGGAGTCGATCCCCGTGTACGCGGGGTGTCCTACGCCTCTTCGCTCATCCGCTGATGGGCACACCTGTGGAGGGGCGGCGACGCCCGGCGTGGGTTTGGGTGTTCGGCCTTCCTTTTTCAGAGTGCTATGCATCTTATCACCCTGGGTCCCACAGCGTTCACCACTGGGTCGGGGAGGACCCTCCATACGGTTGAGTAGAGTCGGAAGCTTGTTTGAGCGGGGTCAGGTGGGTTGACTTTACCCCTGCTAGGGAGGCAGAGGTGGTAGATGGCTGAGTCCTCGCCGCGCCAGTGGTGTTTGTAGACTTCGACTCCACTGTTCCTTCTTGTTCGGCCGAAGTCGAACCATTTGATTTTGAGTGTGTTCGCAAGCTTGACGCCCTCCCAGTCGAGGAGGTAGACCACGCCTAGCTTCTTGTACTCGTCGAGTGCGTATCTCGCCCATAAGTGGGCTTTCTCCTCTCCGATGAGGTAGATGGCCATACCCACCCTTTGGCCTCCGCGCTCGGCGAGGTATATTCTCGCGTGTTTCCCCAGCCTTCTCCTTATCGAGTCGAAGAGCGCTCTGGGGTGGCAGGGGGAGCCTATGGATTTCACGGATTTGAAGTATATGTGGTAGGCGGCGTCCACCTCTGAGTCCGCGGTGGCTTCACTCACACTTATACCAGCCTTCTCAGCCTTGACCACGCCTTGGCGGGCCTTCTTGTCTAGGCTAAGCTTCCAAGCCTCCTCCCAGCCAGCTTCGGGGTGGGTGTTCAGTACTCGGCTAAAGTAGGTTGCGGTGAGTGTGAAGCCCAATTCGAGTAGGGCGCGCGTGAGAGGCTGGTTGTCCGTTCTTATCTCCACATATTCGGCGCCGCTCCTCTGCAGCAAGTCAACGCAGCCCCGATGCAACTCTTCAGCGCACACGCCGCCAACCGGACCTCCGTAATCCGAGAAGGGTATTGAGATCAGCCTGTCGCCGAAGAGTGGGCCAACCCTGAGTAGGGGCATCCTGAACCCGCGTGTGTTGAGATCCAGCCTCTCGTAGCCGTACAACTCCCGCAGTAGACCTAACCACTCCTCCGAGTGGAAGAATGTTGGTTGCAGCTTAAAAACCGAGTGGCTCTCCATCGTAGCGTGCTCCGTTGGGGTTGACCCCAAGAAGCCTGTGGACGGTTGGTGCGATATCCACGGTTCTGCCCCCACTCTTCGTGGCTGGCGCCATCCGCGGGCCCAGTAACCATAAGGGTACGTTCATCTCGTCATCAGTGAACCCGCCGTGATCGCCCCTCTCACCTATCGGTAGCTCGGCGAAGCCCATGTTCTCCTTAAGGCTCCCGATTATATCCCCAGTCCTAGCGTTGGTTACACCCCATTCCCCTATCTCTCCGCCTACCAGCAGCCTGTCCACGAATCGTTTGGAGTACAGTGCCTGAGCGATCCTACCGATCTTGGTTTTGTCTTTGACGTAGACTTGGATGTGTCTTGAGACCACGACGGCAACCGCTGTGACCTCCGCCTCGCCATAGGTCACCACTAGGTTGGCGTTTAGAAGCTTTGTCTCCTTAATCGGGTATCCAGCCCCGCTAAGGTCGAGGTCATCGGCTTGAAGCTTGTCGTCAACACTCATGTGGCCGTGGTCGGAGGTGACTATGACTGTGTACTCCTGCCTTCTTGAGTCCAGCGTGTTGAGTAGCTGGAGTATGCTGGATAGTGCGGATTCGATTGACTTGTGGTACTCTGTGGATTCCGGCCCATACTTGTGTGATGATTTGTCCACGTGGTTGTCCACCACGTAGTGAACTGGCTCCGCTGAGTCGGCGATCTTCTCATCCACGCCCTCGAGTGTGCCCGCAACTCTGCGCTTAACGAAGCGTTCTAGAACGGGCATGGAGTCCACCGCGCTGGATATGGTGGCGCTCCCCTCAACCCTGTTGGCCAGCCACTTGAGCATCCTCCTCGTGTAGGGGTCGTTTATTCCCCGCCTAAAATAGTTGCCGTGGCCCTGAGATTTTACTCCCCGCTTGGCGAGAAGCTCGAAGAGTGTGGGGGACTCGAACGCCGCGTCAGAATAGATGTTTTTGACCCCGCCATCCCAGTCCCAGTACATGTGGCTGATCAGGCCGTGGGAGCCCGGCTGGACGCCTGTGAGTATCGAGGCGTGTCCCGGACCCGTTAGTGATGGGTATATTGTTTTGGCGTTCTCATAGATGAGCGCACGCCTCCTTATTTCGCGTGCCTCGAGTGTGTCAACGCGTTTGAGCGCCTTCACCTGGCAGCCGTCGAGCACGTAGAGTATGACTTTCATTTGTGTGCCCATTCTATATTGGCTGGGCGCGCAGGAAGCGGGAAACCCTCTCCCTGAAACCCAAGTAGAATAGATAGTTTGAGTCACGCGTGAGCGCCAAACACAACGGCGTGTTACGGAAGAAGCTCACAAGGGGAGCCGCGGCGTTCAACCCCGCCTCCCTGAAGCCCTTCAGCACGGCTTCTCTGAGCTCCTGTTTGAGCTTAAGTGCTAATTCTTCAAGTATGATGCGTATTCTCCTCCCAAGCCTAGATAGGAGAAGCGAAGCGTTCACTATACCCCTCTCAGTGTCCCCGAGCACACTGTTCCAGACCCCAAGCCTCCTCGCTTTTGTTCTGAGGCTTCTTAGCTTGCTTTGTATGGGGTCGAGCTTCTTATCTCCACCAGCGCTGTGTGCTGGTTGGACTGGGGACTCGGCGCCTTCTGAATTAAACCCTTCTTGGACAAGCACTGAGCCGTCAACTAAGTGAATTTCTCTACGCATCTAGACTAATCCTAGAGTTCGGATATTAAGCAGGTTGAAGATTCTATGGGTAATGTACATAGAACCGCGACCGATTCTATAGACGAATCATCGGTGTACCCGATAGAAGAGTAAGCCCAAACCCGCCTCAAATCCCTACTGAGGAGGGTTTCGCACCTTTGAGCACGGTTCAAGCCGGTGTTCCAATGGGTCCTCCAGCCCATTTTCAGTGATGCTTGATGCACACGACGCCTTCGGGAGAGAGGCGGGTGAGCGGGGAAGCTGGGTGACACTCCACTAAACGTGTACCCTCAAACCTGCAGTTTGGCCTAAACTCTGGTTACCGCGCAAACACGCAGAGACGTGGGATTCGCCTAACTCATCACGGAGAATATGTGCGTATGTGTGCGTTCCCATCCGTCTCATATTGAAAGGTCATGTTTGTTCCTACCCAACACAGCGCGCGGGTACTGGAAAAACCAGCCTCAACGCTTAGCCCTCGCAGTACCTTGGCCAATATCAAAAGTCTAGACCCCCGGATCTATAGAGAATATACACTCACATCAGCCGAGGGGAGGCGTGGCAGAGTGTTGCCGAAGATGGCTTTCACAGTGGTGCGCGATATACTCGGATGTTTGGCTTCAGATGTATTGCTGGTGGTCGTCGGGTGGAGAAATACTTATAATGTATTCGCTGCTTTATATTATGTACATGTATAGAAAGTGTTATAGGTTTTCTAGGAGGGGTGTTTCACCCGTTGTAGCCACGATTCTTTTGGTAGCAATATTCACGGTTCTCGTGGCCGTGGCTTTGAGTGTTGCCCAGGACGTCCTCTCGGGCGGCTACACCCAGTCCGATTCCTCGGAGGCTGCGTCCGTGTGCGGGGCGCTTGGGGGTGCGGTGAGTAGGGTTGGCTTCAGTTACGGCGAAGCTGAAAGTGTGAGTTACACTTTTAAGACCTCCTCCCTCGTGTTTATACCCGGCGCGCTGGGGTACACGATTGAGTTCTCCGATGACAAATCAATCAGTGTGTCAACGGGGGTACTAATTGTTGGTACACCCGCCACCCACTTTAGCTACGGTGGAAGCTATTTTGAGGCAGTGTACCCGCCGGGGGGTGGCTACCCCGTGGCCCCTTCAACCGATAGCACAGTGTGGTCCATCCAAGATGAAGGCTCTATGGGTGGCGCTGAGTATGTTTTCACGGCGCTCTTCCCTGTACCGCAGCTTGTGAACACAACCATCACGGTTGGCGGGGACCAAGTTTGGAGGCTATATATTATTAGGTTGGTTGGGGGTGGTTCGAGCGTTGAGTCGTTCACGAAAAGCGGTTACATCTCCGTTGAAGGTCTGGGTGAAGAGGTTTACACTTATAGCGGGGTGTCCACCATAAGCGTGGAGGTGTCCTCGTTGACGCAGGCCTATCCGACGGGTTTCTTCAGAATTAGCGCAGCGAATGCCGAGTTTGGTGGTGGGGGGGTCATAGTGCAGGTTGTTGTTGCAAACGTTAGCGTGTCGGGTAGCGTCATCTGAGTGGGGGCTGGATCGGTGTGGATACACTCGTAGGAAACGTGATATTAACAGGGGTGCTCGTAGTCGCCCTAATTATATTTGTGGCCGCCGCCTCGGGTGTAGCCCAGCTCTACACCATGCGGCTTGACCGCACACTGCTTGGACGCGAAGCGGTGTATGTGGCTCAAAGCGTCCAGCAACTCTATCTCACAGTGAACTCCACTCAATCCTACTTCCCGCAGAGCGTGGTGCTCTCGTTACCCATGCCCGAATCCCTCGACAACCACGCCTACACACTCTCAGTAGCCGCCTCGACGCCTCCGGGAACAGATGAAACCAATCTCACAGTTACAGTGGCCATGAGTGGCTCACCGCTTAAAGCAACCTCGAGCGTGGTTGTAGGTAGATGCGCGGTGGAGTCAGCCAACCCCCTCATCCACTATCCAGCGCTAGAAGTGAACCTGACCCTCTACTTGCAGAACAATCAGGAGTACTGTTTCATGAGTTTTGCGTAGTTTACAATCTTATCTGCGAGAAACCCCTACCTTTCGTGAGGAAAGAGATGAGGTGCAAAGACTCTATAGTTCCTAAGACATCTGAGTCTGGGTGGGTTGGTGTGAAACCACTCTTCTCGTGTCGTGGGAGAAAGTCGAGCCGCCAACCTGAAGCCGACTGCTCCCTTCCGAAGCCTGGGAGGACTTCGTGTAAGGTTGACACCACCTCCTTTCCGCAGCCTACTACGATAGACGGATGGAGGGAAAAGATAAAGGCGAATTACGATTGGACACACAGGGATGTGTGAGAGCAAGGGGAGCACGGTCACCCCTCGCATCGGAGGAGCGACGTCGAGTAGTGTGGGAACGCCGAAACCCATAATCGAATGGGTTCCCGCGAAGTCCGCCTGACCGTGGGATTTGTTGCGGAAACAGCAGAAAAAGCGGGAACTACGAAAATTTTGCTGCAGTGATTATTTCAGCTGTTAGCCGCTGGTTTCAGCGAAAGTAACCACGTAGACCCCGAACTGGTTTTCCACAGCCATCGGGGCCCCGTATCCGGGGCTGGGTGTAGTGGTTAGCTGCCAGCTCACGGAGTAGGTGCCGTTATCATAGTCGAGTGCGCGCTGGGCCCGCACCCACGCTGAGCCCTGTGAAAGGTAGAAGTATGATTGGTTCAGCCCCTCATCGGGGCTCCCTGATTGGAGCACTGTGACCGTGCAGGTGAGGTTGTCTGTGTTTAGGGTGCAACTCGGCGTGTAGGCCTCAAGTGAATATGTGAGCTCATCCTTATAGTTGGATAGGCCGAGCCTCGTCATGTTGAATGTGTATGTGGCGGTCACGGTTGTGACTCCGCCGTCAAGCGGGCCCGTGCACCAAGACACGTTGTATGTTGGCCGCGTCTGCTGGATGAGTAGGCCGTACTCGGAGTAGATGTAGGTGAGGTTGTCTACCAGCTGGTCGAAGAGGGTCTGCGGGGGCTCCCCTCCACCTGCGCCGCATCCACCCAGCTGCTCTATCTCTGCGTGAGAATAGTATGCGAGGCTGGTTACAAGTATTGATTCGAGGGATTGGTTGACCGATTCGATCGCGGCGTATATGGGTGGCGGGCTCTGCGTTGTTGTCGCTGTTTGATGTATGGATGCGACGAGCACAATTATTATCAGGAGGATTATGACCGCCGTCATGATTATGAATTGACCACTCTTCTTACCCATCAGGGTTCGCCTATTGTTAGCACGCCGAAGCATGTGGGCTGAATGCTTAAGCTTGAGCCCGGGGGTTGCGGTGTGACGGGGGTGTTTAGGACAACAACTATGCTTGTCTGGTATAGTGTTTGGGCCTCTCCCGTGTTGGCCACCGTGTACACCACAACAGTCTCCTCGCCTACTAGCCTGTACACGGTGAAGTTGTAGTGTATGCTTGGGGGTAGGAGTACGTATAGCGCGTCGAGCACCAGTTGTTTTTGGCTTGGTGAGCAGGTGAGTGGACCGCTCGCTTCGAGCCTTGTGAGTGTGGTGTACGCCTGGGCTGTGAGTGTGGGGGGCTGCACGTTTACGGGTTGTGTGGAGAGGTATGTGTTTATACCCGCTATACCAGCAGCGAGTATGCCCACCGCGAGTATTACTTCGAGGACGCGCATCATGAGCCGGCACCGTAAACGGGTCCATAGTCGGGCCAGTAGGTGAGGCTCGCTATATATGTGAAGCCGCCCACCTGCACGACCCTGCTCACAGTGGTGGACACGGATGAGCCCCCCGGCCCCTGACCGCTGGGCCCCCCATACACGACGCTGAGGCTGAACGCGTCGAAGAGGTCGACGGGGGCCACCAGGGCCTCTTCGACGCAGTTGGGCGAGGAGCTTTGCCCGTTACAGTTCGAGTTGGCTAGCCCTATGGCAACCACCCCCTGCCCCGGCAGACCCGTGCAGGAGACGCTTTCAAATCCCTTCCCCGTTGTGAGATGTTTTGGTGTGGGGCACACGTAGTAGGTGGTTAACCCGTGACCTGAGACTAGGTATGTGGTTATGTTCGGGTAGACCACGCTGCAGGGGGTGGTGATACACGACCTCACAACGGTTATGTTCTGTGTTTGGGGCGTCACCGCCACGTATACGAGCGTGTTCTTCGCGGGGTTGGAGTAGAAGCCTAAGCCTTGGATCCCCGCCACGCTCACTGAGGCCACCACGCTGTAGCTTGGGTACTGGGTTGGCGCTTGGAAGACGAGTTGCGCTTGGCCTGCGGTGTTCGTTGTGGCCGACGTGCTTGCTAGGAACAGTGTGACCGTGCAGGATCCGCCGCCCTTTTCGCACTGCGCGGCTACGAATGTGGCGTTGATGGTGGCTGCCCCCACAGGTGTACCCGACGAGGTGTACACCCTGACTGGGAAGGTGTAATCGTAGCCCGAACCGGACTGCTCTACTGTGGGTTCAAGTATGCTTATGTTGAGCGCCGGCTCCAAGCGGAACTGGAACTCGAAGTTTGAGTTTGGCACGATGAGGCTTCTTGTGTAGGTGTAGGGTAGGTAGTATGGGGTTGGGAAGAAGAAGTAGAAGCCGGGTATACCCGTGAATATGCATTGTGTGCTCAACCCGTTTGGGAGGGTGCAGGGCTGTGTGGCCAGTAGGCGCATGAGTTTGAGTGGGTCGAGTGTGTAGGGTGGTGCGTTTGCCTGCTGGAGGCCGAAGGCTGCTGGGTAGGCTCTCTGGTTTCCCCAGTTGGCGGGTGAGCCGGTTGAGGTGAGTATATAGTCGAGGAGGCTTTGCGCCTGTGCGGCCATGTTTTGCTGGGTGTTGTATGCTATACCGCTCACCGCGAAGCCTGATAGGTAGAGTGTGGCTGAGACGAATATGAGCACCATGCCCAGCGCGGCACCCATATAGTCTATGAATTCGTGCACCATAACGATTACTTTATAGATTATTCTATTGATTCGTATATTTAAAGCTAGCTCGTTGGTTCAACCTCTTCCTCAACCCGCGGTGCCTGTGGAATAATTATGGGTTGAGTGCTCTGTGTTAGCGCGTTTGTACGCACCGCGGTGATTATCGTAAACAGTATGAGGCCGGTGCTTATCGATATGAGGCCTGTGAGCATGAGGGTGGCTGAGACGAGTGATAGAACAACTGAGAGATAGTGGGCCGTGAGGTACTCGGTGGCCGCGTAGAAGCCCGTGGTCAAACCTGCAATGAGCAGAGCGAATCCGGGTGCACCGTAGAAGATGAGGGGGTGGCGTAGCGAGTAGTGCTTGAGTCCGCTCGCAAGCACGTCGAGTGTATGGAACACGGGGTTATAGGTTGACGTGTCCTCCCCGTATCTAACCGAGACTGGTACTTCAACTATTCTCAGACCCTGCTCCGCGGCCTTCGCAAGTATCTCGGTGTCCGCGCCCATACCCATCTCTGAGGGAACTATGCCCGGGAGAACTGAGACCCTGTACGCTCTGAAACCGCACTGGGTGTCGGTTAAGCCTAGGGCGTTCTGTATTGCGAGCGAGTTCAACATGGTGTTTCCGAAACGCCTGTACGTGGGCATACTAGTTTTTACATCCTGCTTTAAGAACCTTGAGCCAGACGCCACGTCCGCGCCCCCAGCTATGGCGTTAACGAGGCTTGGTATCTCGGATGGGTCGTGCTGTTCGTCGCCATCCATGGTTACCAGGATATCTGCCCCTATCTTCACAGCGTAGAGGAAGAGGTCTCTCAGAGACTGGCCCTTACCCATGTTTCTCAGGTGGATGAGCACCTCAGCTCCAGCCTGGTGCGCGAGCTCAGATGTGTGGTCCTTTGAGCCGTCGTCAACCACCACCACCTTATCACAGTATTTCTTGGCCTCCCTAACAACATTGGCTATGTGTTTCTCCTCGTTATACGCGGGGATTCCTACAACAATCATGGATACAAATACCTCCCATACTCCAAACCATGCCTAGCTATCATCGGCGACTCGCCAATCAAATCGGTCATCAATAGTTGGATGATTCGCTATTAAGCCTCTAGAAGCACCGTCCGCCAACCTATATAGGGCCATTTGACGCTTCTACATAGAATGCTTGACGATTATACATACACCGGCGCACCTTAGCCTACCAAGCGATTCGCATAACACCCCCCGACAGGCCAGCGTAGGGTTATAATCGCACTCATAGAAGCGGGCACAGCTGGGCGGCGATAGAGAAAGGATAAACCTCGCGCCCAGATCGGGGGAGGGCGAGGGATTTTAATTCAAGCGAATATATGTGGGTACGCACCCGCACAAAACCATGCACGCAGCGATTTGGCTTGGACACCACGAAATCCTACGGTGACATCACGGTTTGCTGCTATCCCATCGGTTTCACCCACCCGAGTGAGGGCTCATGCACACATGGATCCCTCCATCGGCTCTCCGCTAGCGGGGGCTTCGGAGAACCACCCTTCCCCATCCTAGCTAAAGCCACACACGCCCCAGTGCATCCGCTCTGCACACACAACTCTATCTGCCCCAGTTTTGGATCATATTCCCCCCAGCCATAGCGGGGGTGGGGGGTCTGGGTGCATGTTGCCTGATTCATAGAATGGATCCACGGACTGACTACGTAGCAACCGCAAGACGAATTCGATCATTTAACCTTTGTGACACCCAACCACGACTACAATCACACTTTGTGCTTGGGTATACTAATACCTAAAAAGGGATTCAATAAAAAAGATGGAGGGGGTTTGGGGGTTTACTTGTTTTCTATTTCAGATTCATGTTTTTCGTGTCGATTAGCCGGTGTGCCTGTCTCGTGATGGTCTCAATGTTCTTTTTGAGGCTGTTTATTTCCTCGATGTGTCTTACGAGCTCTGCGCCTTTGCTCGTCGCCCTGTAGCCTATTCCCTCTTTCTCTATTAAGCCGTGCTCCAAGCAGAACTTCAAATATTTTTCTAGGATGGTGGGGTTTAGGTTGGACCTGTACATTATGTGTGTTTTTCTTGCACCGTTATATGACGCTTTGATTACGTCGCAGAGTATTGTGGCACTGTTCCTCTTCTTGGGATCCTCCATTTGGGGGAGGATTGCGTTTATGTCCAGCTCGTTATTTTCTATTTTACCAATCATTTCTGTCTATCGTATGATGAGCTTTAATATAACCTATTCGTTTACAAAGTATTACAAAAATTTATTTAACTCTTTATTAGTATACTATGTACCAAAAGAGGATTGCGCATCATGATTTATCCTTGCAGCCGTTTTTTGGGGGAGTGTGTCGGGTTTGGCGAGTAATAAGAAGAGTGTTGTGAGGAGCTTTAGGCTTTCCGCTGAGCTTTGCGAGGAGCTCGAAGCCGAGGCTGAGCGCGAAGAGGTAACTCTCAACGCGCTTGTGACCAACGTGCTCACCAAGTATGTGAGGTATGATAGGCACATGAACAAGCTACAGTATATTCCGCTTCCCAAGAAGGTTATAGAGATGCTTGTGGAGGCCACGGGTGAAGACTTCCTCAGGCAGATCGCCTACAACTTCGGGAAGGTTACCCTTAGAAACGAAGTGGATGTTTGGCCAGCGAGCCAGGAGTTCGACGACCTACTCGAGTTCTTCGCGGTGAGGATGAAGTATGGGGGGGTTGGGAACGTGTACATAAACAAGGAGGGGGAAGAGTACACCGTGGTGCTGCGCCACACCCTCGGGGAAAAGTTCTCCAAGGCCTGGGGGTGGTTCTTTAAGGGCTTCATGGACTCGTTCTATGAGGACGTCGACCCAGTGTACACATACGCCGAGGACCAGCTAACCATAACACTAAGGGCGCCTGAGAGACGTGTAAGAAGCCAGGGAAACCTGAACAACGAGTAGCCAAACAGCCCGTGTGGTGGAGTGGCCGCCCAAACAAAGACGAGTTATAAAGTTAGCCAGGTGCTAGGTTTCCCGATATTTAGCTGGCCGTGGCGGCGGCATTCGTGTTCGCCGCTGCGGGCTTCTATGATAGGATTGTTTTTATCTGTTTTTCGACTTCGTCCAAGCTTTCTAGAAGGCTTTGGAACAGGTCGTAGTTCTTCACGAACTCCTTACCTTTGGCTGTTGCAGCGTATCCCTTATCAGTCTTCACGAGTAATCCGTGTTCGAGTGAGAGTTTAAGGTATTTTTCGAGGATTGTGGGGTTTATGTTTGAGCCGAACAGTATGTGGGTCTTCTTTTCACCGTCACCCGCTATATAGAGTATGTCTCTGAGTATCTTCGCCCCAGAACGCTTCTTCCTCTTGGGGTTACTGTAACCCAAAAAAGGCCTCCTAATTACTATTGAACGGGATTGTTGCGACAAATATATCCACGAGTAGTGCACCTGTTCGGGGTTTAAATATTATGTAGTTTCAGGGGTTGTTCTATAGATTTACAGCCTCGAATTATAAAATTTGATGTAGAATAGAAGAAGGGAGTTCTCCGGCGGGCTGCAGCTTGGGAGAAGAGCATAGCTAATATGGGGGTTCGAGATTCACTACTGGATTCCTGTATGAAAAGGGTGTCTTTGCTTGGGGTTTTCGGTGTGCTGTGGTTTATTATGTTCCCGCTACTCATACACCTCGACGGCAACATAGTGGAGGTCACCGGTCTGAGTAGCTACACATCATTCAACGTGGCCACAAAGTATTACTATATGGCCCTGTTTGTCTTGGACTCATTTATAATCTTGGTGTTTTCGCTTTACGTGCTCGAACGACGTGAAAGGCTGGAGGGCTAGTGGGCTTGTTGGGGTGTGCGTCCTTCTGAGAGTGTTTCGCGTCGTGTGCGCCGGGCTTCGGGGGCGGGCTAGGTTTATGGTGGTTTTGATGTGAAGCTGCTTTTCTACGGTCTGAGCCTTGGCCCACCGTGGGTTGAAGGGTTGAGGAACACTGTTCGGAGTCTGGGGAGACGACTCGTTGAGAGAGGCTTCGATGTGACCGTTCTGAGTAGGGGGGTGGGTGACGCCTTCTTTGATGGTATGAAGTACGTGGGCTTGAACGTGGGCGGTGAAGCCTACTCTGAGAATGCTTCGATTGTTCTCGCCGCTATAACCCGCTGGCTTCTAGTGCACTCCGGCTCATACGATGTGGTTCACGGCCACAGCAGTTTCCCACTTATAGCCCTGCCCGGCTTGGCGTCGAGGGCGCCCAGCGTGTTCACGCTCTACTCGCCCGCCGAGGCTGTGGGGGATATAATCACAGATTCACCTCTCTCCCACAGGATGATTCTACGCTTCTCTAAGAGTAGTATACCCGTTTGGGCGGCCTCCCCAAAGGTGGTGTTTGTGGCCATATCTGAGGGTGTTCGACGCACCCTTCCTAGGGCTTTGGCGGCCCACTCACCCGTGATCCCCGTGGGTGTCGAGTTCGGCAGATTCAACCGCAGGGTGGATGTGGGCTACCTTAGGTCGGAGCTGGGCTTGGGGTGCGACCGCTTTGTGCTCTTCGCAGGCGACGTTACACCCTGGAAGGGTGGGGAGGACTTCCTGGTGGCCGCAAGCCTAGTGCTCCGGGAGGCGGCGGACACAGGGTTCCTCTTCCTCACCAAGGGCACCTACGAGTATGAGGAGGAGAGGCTCAGAGTTTTGAAGGGCCTCGCTCAACGTCTGGGTTTGATGGGGAGGATCGCCTTTCTCGGGCGAAGAAAGGATATAGAGGCGGTGTACCAGCTTTCGGACGTGGTCGTCCTACCCTACAGGTCGATGTTCTCGTTCATGAGCACACCGCTGAGCCTCCTTGAGGCCATGAGCGCGGGCAGGCCCATCGTTGCGTCACGCGTGGGGGACATGCCAAGCATAATTAGAGAAGGGGGAAACGGCTTGCTCTTCGACGCTGGGAACACTGCTCAGCTCGCATCCAAGATCCTCTACATCTTGAACAATAAAGGGATCGCTAAGAGGCTTGGCGAGGAAGCCATGCGTAGCGCCGAGGCGTACGACTGGTCAAAGGTTGTACAAAGTTATATAGAGCTTTACTCGAAACTATAGGGTCCACTCGAGGGAGAGGGAGCTCACAACGTCCACCGAGCATGAGTGCATCCAGAGTGTGGTGTGTGGGTGGGCTGACCAACTCTAACCAATCTGGTTTAGAGGTTTCTCATCGTCCACCTAGCTGTCCTCCTTATGGCTTCATCAGCTCCTATCTTAGGCCTCCAGCCGAGTGATTTGAGCTTGGATGTGTCCAGAATGACTACTGGGTTGTCGCCCACCCAGCCGCGGGATCCACCGGTGTAGATCCTTCGAACCTCCTGGTTTTTTAATCCAAGTTCGCTTATGACTATGTCGGCGACCTGGTCCACGCTTCTTGTCTCATCCACGGCTATGTTGAATGTGTTCACCCTAGCCTTGGATTTGAGGTAACCAGTGATGATGCCCTCCACGCAGTCTGAAACATAAATATACTCTTTGGTTTGCTTTCCGTCTCCTAGTACCTCTAGCGTGTTGGGGTTGGCTTTGAGTTTGTGTACGAAGTCCCATATCACACCGTGCCTCGCCCTCTCACCCACCACGTTGGAGAACCTGAAGCTCCACACGCTTATGTCTCCAAGCTGGGTGAAGGCTTGGGCGAACGCTTCGCACGAGAGCTTGGAGGCGCCGTAGAGTGATGTCTGTATGGGGGAGTACTCTTCGGGGGTGGGTTTCAGTTTGGCCTCACCGTAGACGGCTGAGGTTGACGCGAACACGAAGTGTGGCACCCTATGCTTGAGCATCGCCTCGAGTATGTGTATTGTTGGAATCACGTTTTGCTCGAGGTCTACGTAGTGGTCTACCTGGCTTGTCCTAATATTCGCGTGGGCAGCCATATGGAACACCGCCTCCAACCCGTCCTCCATAAGCTCCTCCACAACACGCTTATCACGTATATCCGCCCTAACAAACCGCAGGTGAGGGTTACCCTCCAAGTGTTTGAGGTTGTCGAGCCTGCCCTCGGAGAGGTTGTCCACCGCGACGACATCATAGCCATCTTCCAGCAGCCTATCCACGAGGTGGCTCCCGATGAAGCCAGCCCCACCCGTTACTAGAACACTCATGTCATACCCTAAGCGCCGACCCACTAATATGAATTATGAACTAGGGGACGCACGGCCCACACAGTGCAGCCAATACCCATTCTAAGCCGCTCAAACCAATCTGAGGCTTCTAAATGCTAGCCCATAACTATAGTACACCCGACACATTCACATTCTGGGTTTTAACCCTACTCGTAACATCAGCTGGAGTCTTCTTCTTGATTGCCTTAATCTTCTCCTGAACCAACCCTATCGCCGCCTCGGCTTTAGGCGTGAGTGTGTACACGTCCTCCTCCTTCTTATAGAGTAGGCCATTCTTCACCATGTTCTTCAAGAACTTGTCGGCTCTCTTTGACCTCTTGCTTAAGGCGTAAAGACGCCTAACATCCTGCGTGCACACACAACCCCTCTTTTTGGCGACCAAGAGGACTATGTACCCTCTAAGGGTGAGATTCATAAAATCGAACTTCTGGATGCGTTCACCCATACGCATATAGTTAAACGCCTGAGCGTATAAACTTGGTTTACCCAGCCACCCACAACTAGTGGTAACACCAACCGATACACAAGCGTAACACACCCTCCCAACCACTCCCCACCGCAGCAGACTCAAAGTTCGCCTCAAAAGGCGCACGCACTCTGAGCGCGGATTCCGGGTCCACAAACCAGTGGGGGACGCCCGCAACCCACCCGAGGCTAAGCCAGCGCGTGGGGGACGCCCAATCAGGTGTGCATTACACCTATAAGCGCTCTTGGTCTTACTGGGTACCCACCAAGGCTCTTGTGTGTCTGGATGCCACAGGTGGGAGGCTTCCGCCTATACCCCACGCACCCCCAGTAATTTCAGACGCTCATGTGCCACGCGTGGCTCGCATCCACTGGGCGCCTACCCCAGCCCCGCTTAGAGTGACCCCCTGTGCCGTTATGGTTGGATGTTAGCAGCACCCTCTCGTTTTCTGTATTTCTCAGCTGCTTTATATAGTATTTTGACGAATGACTTTTCGGCAGCGGCTAAACCCTTGATTTTACCTGTGTCGTCGAGCACGTAGTATTCGTCTGGGGCGTGGGCCCTACCTCCGTGGCCGAGCCCGAATATTACGAGGGGTAGGCTGAGTGGCGGGTTTGTGAAGACGTGTATTGGCGCGGTTCCAGCGAGCCTGGGCCAAACCAAGGGTTCGTATCCGAACTCGCGGTATGTCTCTATGGCGGCGCTCACCATGGGCGCCTTGGGGTCAACCCTCGCCCACTTCTCACCCACTTTTCTTCCGAAATCGTCGTCTGTTTCGACCACGCGCACATCGGGGTACCCAGCCTTGTCTAGGTGGCTTCTTATTTTTTCTAGTACCCTCTTTGCATCCATGTTTGGTACGAGCCGCACTTCGAGCTTGACGTTGGCTTTGTGGGGTAGTATCGTCATGAAGCCGGGCCCCGTGTAGCCAGCGCGTATCCCCTGAATGTTGAGCGTGGGCTCATAGAGGAGTCTGACGAGCGCCTCAACGCCCCCCTCCAAGTCTCCTCGGAACACCTTGACTCCTAGACTCTCCTTTAAGGCGGAGAAGTCAAGCCTGGCGGAGAGGGTTTGGAGCATGGATAACTCCTCTTTACTCGGCGGCTCAACATCCTCGTAGAACCCATCTATTGTGATGCGTTCATGGTCAACGCTGTCAGCCTTCATGGTTGAGAGGGCGCGTATCAGCCTCCACACAGGGCTCTCCACAAGTGGGGCGTAGCTACTGTGTACCTCGCTGCGCGTGGGACCCCTACCCCACGATTCCCCGCTGCACTCCAATTCAAACTCGAACACCCCCTTGCATCCAAGGTGAAGTGAGACCTCCCCCCTAGTGTCTTGGGCGGCGAAGGGCATGATAACCGCGCTGCAGCCCTCGAACAACTCTTTGTGTGATGATACGAAGCCGTACAGGTTAGGGCTGCTTATCTCCTCCTCACCCTCCGCTATGAATCTGAGGTTCACGGGGAGGCTCCCACCGGTTACACGCATGGCCTCCCTTACAGCGTTGAGGAAGGCCTGCATTGGCCCCTTAGAGTTCACTGCGCCGCGACCAACTATCACGCGTTTGAATGGGGGCATCTCAACCACACGTGGCTTAAATGGGTCCTCTACGAGATTCCAATTCTGACCCTCCACCTGCTTGACATCATACATCATATAAACACCCAGCGTTACCGGCGCACCGCATTCAAGCTCACCGTAAACCACTGGTTGGCCGGGTGTATCATACACATCAGCCCTGTTGCAACCAGCCTCCAAGAAGAGTTGCCTAACAAGCTCCGCACACTCCCTCATACCAATGTTCTGCGCCGCTATGCTCGGCTGCGAAATCAGTCTCAAAATCCTTCCAACATGCTCCTCAATATTCTGGTCAATAGCCGAATAAATCTCTTCAAGCTCGGAAGACATACCACAAGAAATCCACTTAAAGATATAATCTTTTCTAACACTGGGCACACGTCGGGGGTAAACATATTTCGGGGTGAGTGACTTAAAATTAACAGAACAGAAAGCTAACCGAGTAAACCAGGTTAGGACAGGCCGTGGAATTCCCTTGATTCACCCAAGCATTACACCATTACACGTCAGCGGAAAAGTTTGAACAATCAACAACACCCTTAGTCGTGGCACACCCCCCTTTTAACACTTCCCATCCAGATCTGGACCCACTTATCATGACGAAAACCCGAACCCGCATCCACTCATACCTGAGGAGCTAGCTATCAGAGTGGTATTCGTGAACCACTCAGCAGTGTTTTCAGATTTTGATGAATATTGTAGAGAGTTACCAGATCCCCTCCTGGGGGCTTATGAGCGCGATGGTGTCCAGATAAGCCTTAAACGGCTGGGCTACTCCGAGGATGTATAAAACAGGGGTTTTCAATAACGAAGTATACCCGAGGAAAACACTCTCCCACTTCTAGACCTGAAAGTGTTCGTGAAGTAGTGCGCTGAGTTGAGGTAATACACGTGGAGCGCTTATCTGGACACCATCTTGCATAGGCCTTCCTTGGTTGTGAGCCGTGTGGTGTGGTAGGGACGCTAACTGCCGCCATCACCGATTCCATGCAGGGTAACTCTGGGTGCGGTGATTTTAGAGCTCTGCTGCGACTTCCGCGAGTATTGGGTCGGGGATTGTGTAACCGTTTTGGTTGCGTTCGACAAGGGAGAGGTTGACAAGGGTTGTTAGCGTTCGGTTGAACTGGGCGTCTGTGATGAATCTACCTGTCTAGTTGATGGGCTCCTTCTTGAGTTGGCTCCACCCGTTTTTCCCCTGTGACAGGGCTTTCAAGATGGGTCTGTAATGGTTTGAGCGTCGGAGCACCGTGACCATTTCCTTTTTTACGATGCCCTTTGCCTTCCTCAATACTTCTTCGAGAGCCGCCTCCGCTCCCCTTTCGGTTGCGGTGTACTTGAAGAGGGTGAGCCAACCAACCAGTCCGTCAAGTCTATCCACAGCACTACTAAGAAGCCCCTTCGGGGGTTTTACACCCAGCTCCCTGAAGCCAGCCTCGAGGAAGCCGAGTGAAGTCTCCCTATTGAAGCGTTCAAGTGTGATAGTGTTGTATCCCCGCGCGTAGAGCGCACTCTCAGGGTCTTCCAATCCGAGGAATTCGTGAAGAAGCCCCGCCTCTGAGCCAGTCAGGATGAATCTTATGTTTTCTAGGTTGTCATATGAGTAGGCGATGAGCTGCACAAAGTTGATTCTACTTTTTCCTCCAGCAAGCCTCCTTAAAACCTGTGCCCCGTCCACCGCGACCACAAGAATCTTACCCTGATCAGAAGCCCATTCGTCGAGCGCCCTGAATAGGGATGAGAGACGAGTCCCACCTTCACCCCAGTCAATGTCAACCCCCACCGGCCCGACGTGCACCCCCTTTACACGCTTTAGGTAATCTTTCGCTTTAAACCATAATCCACCCGCACCTGAAAACTCTTCGGAGAATAGCTCATAGAGCACCTGTCTCGTGTATCCCTCTTCCTCGAGTCTGCGGGCATCCAGGTATACAACCGACTGGGTGCACTCTCCAAGAGCGGTTTTCAAGAGGGATGTCTTACCTATCCTTACTTACTCCACCAGCAATAAGTGTTTGAGGGTATTTCATCATGGATTAAAGCAAGTTGTCGAGTTCTCTTTGCCTTCCGAACAGCTCCTCTCTCTTCGTTTTGGGTTTTAGGTCGAACAGCAAGGTAACTATCACTAGTGCTATTATACTATCATAGGTGGTATTAACCCTTCTTTCTGGAAGGGTTTCACTCTACGTAGGTATACGTAGGTACGCATCCGCATGCCTATCGTACGCATAGTAGAGCTTGGGCCTCACAGCATCATATAGGGACCTCACGGGTTCACTGATCCCCTTCAGCTCCGCCCCTGTCAGGACACACCCACCCACAAGGCTTGGGAGCACCACGCGGTCCCACCATGCCACGCGGGAAGCGCCCTCCACCCTCAGTTCAACACGCTTCCTCCCACCAACCCACTTCTCGGTGTACCCGAACCTCATCCTCATGTACAGGTTGATGGCCGCGTTGAGTTGCCTATTGATTCGGAGACCGCACCCACCACACACGAAGACGTCTGCCCCATTCAGGTCTCTGTTCTCCCACCCACACCTGGAGCAGTAGGAGGACGAACCATAAGGGTCGAGCTCCACTACTTTGACTTCCCACAGCCTCCCTTCTAGGATTTTTGCGATACCCCGCCAGTCACTCCTCGAAATCCTACGATTCCACACACGCGAGCGCGTGAACATCCCCTGCTTTTCGAGCTCTTCGAGGCCCACCGGGCCACACAGTGATTGAATGACACGCGTGATTTCGAGCTGGTGCCTCCTCGCACGGTTCCTTTCTCTCCCTCCCCGAGTACTTCGCAAGGATCCTCCTAGCCTTCTTGGATTTTGAAGCCTTCCTCTGCACACTACGCCTCTTCTCGAAGGATGAGGTGTGCACCGATGCCAGCTTCTTGGTGTCTATCCGAATCCACCCTGTTTCAGGTGAGTAGCCATCCAGGGAGAGGAGGTTGAAGTCCCACGCCACACCGGGTTTTCCGCCTTGGTTCCCATCCTCGTAGTGCACGGGTAAGTGTATCTTTTCGGGTGTGATTACGGGTTCACCCAGCCCAGCCGAGGACACCTCCCCAGGTAGAGGAAAGTACCTCTTCGAGAGGTCGAGGTACACATATTCACCCGGTTTAACTGTCACCCTGAGTTTTTCACCTTCAAGCTTTATGAGTGTTTGCTTGGCTCTGGCGAAGAGTCTTTTGGCGGTGGGTCTTCTCCTCTTTCTTTCTCCTTTAACATAGTTTTTTCTCCAAGACTTGAGTATGGAGTAGGCTGTCTTTATGGCTGAGTCCACCCAGTGGGCTGCGTAGGGCCACTCTTGGAGTAGGCTTTCCCTGGGCTTCTTCTTGTACTCTTTGCTTTTCACGTCCACCTTGTACTTGGGTAGGAGCCTCCACTGCTTCTTACCCTTCACCTTCCTCTTCTCCCACTCTATATGGCTCCAGAGCTCTTCAAGTATTTGGTTTACAGCGTCCCTGTATTCTCGTAGCAGTGGTTCGAGCTCCTCTCCACACTCGTGTTGGAGTGAATAGCTCCTTAACACCTCGAACAGCCTCCCTGTGTTAGCGGCCTCTTAGGGCGTACACCCACTCACACATCCATAGGTATATTTCGTAAACCTATATAAACCTCCACACACCGAAACTGCTGACAACGGCGGATAGTATCGATACCTGATAATGATTGGCGTCCTTCCCATCGAGAGCCATGAAAACTTTATAGCGGGAAATGATATGATACACATGGTAAGTGTTGAGTCATACACACAGGGTATCAAGGTAGATGAGCAAAGGCTGAAAATAATGGAGGGTGCCAAGAGAATAGTTGCCGTAGTCAGCAGTTTCAAAATAGATAGGTTTATATGGATTTCCGGATTTGAATGATCCGGTTGTGCATGGGCAGTAGGGTGGGTGGTAGCAGATAGAGACCCAAGACCTCCTTTAGGAAAAGATGGAGGGGTACATGCACACATAGGGGGAAGGAGGGAGGGTGAGGCTGACTGAGGATGGATTGGAGGGCGCTCCCCACCGCGTCGCATGGTGGGTGGGTGCGTCCTGACACGAGGGGGCGGAGCGGAGCTGAATGGGATCAATGAACCAGTGAGGCCCCTAAATGATGCTGTGAAGCCCAAGCTCCACTACGCATACGACAGGTATGCGCACGCATACCTACGTACGCCTACGTAGAGTGAAACCCGTATCCCCCCACCCCGACGATATGGAATTGGTTGCTGGGGGATTCCTTGCGGCCATGGCTAAAAACGGTTCCAGTATTAAGTTAGTGGTTGTAAGCGACGGCTGGAAGGGCTCTAAGACATTAGGGGAAACCGAGCTCGCGCAGATAAGGAGGAAAGAACAGGGGGATGCGGCGAGGATACTGGGTGTGGGTAACCTCCAGTTTCTGGGGTTCGAGGACACATGTGTACCCGAGGCTGGTGAGCTGATGGGGCCAATTATTAGTGAAATCAGGGGGTTCACTCCTGACCTAGTGGTCACGGTTGACCCATACCTACCCTACGAGTCTCACCCCGACCACGTGTACACTGGCAGAGCTGTTCTTCAAGCCGTTTTGCTCCATGACTACCCACATATAGGTGGAGGCGTAATAAAGGGCCCCGCACCCCCGGTAGCGCTCGCCGCCACAGCGAAACCCAACGTAGTGATAAACATCGATAACTTCATCGAAGACAAGATGGCCGCTCTAAGATGCCATGGCTCACAGTTCTCAGAGGAGTCAACACTCAACTTTGTCCGAGCAGTGTACTCCGCTGTCGGAAGAGGCATACGGTGTAGCTACGCCGAGCCATTCAAACTCTTATACCAACACGAGCTACACCTAAACATATTCGCAGACTCGTAGAGCTGGCACCTAACCCTGAAACCAAGCCCAGGAGACTGAATCGATTCCAAAGCACCCTAAAATTCAAGCGCTATCACTACTATAATGTCTCAATTTATTAGGCGAGGTCGAACTATCCTAGACATACGGTTGATTGTGCTATGTAATACCCTGAAATCACTGCGCCGCAATACTAGGGATGCCTTTAATCCTCATACGAGAAGCATGTTAGGATGTTAATAGAGAAGAAGAGGTGGGGTGCTGGCTGGTAGTCCTACACTTCATTCTATTCTTGGAGTATTGTTTGAAGGCCACCCTTCAAGCTATAAACCCAGTCCACCCCCATGCCTCGAAGCTTGGAGGCCAGTAGGCGCGATGTCCCACCATGAGGGCACACAAACACAATCGGCCTCTTAGCGGATGATTGGAGTAGGTGGTCTACGAACTCGGGTTTAAGCCTGATCTCCTCCAGGCTCAGCGAGCCGTCCAAGTTTAGCACATCCTGTATATTCTTTATATCTAGCGCGTCACCCCTGGTGCTGAAGGCCTTTTCAAGCTGTGATCTTAGCTTGTCCTTTGCGTCTTCGGGCATAGGTGCGGGTATGGGGTCGACGTAAACTATTCTAGCCTTCTCCTCGCTAATCATCCTATCGACTTCGAGCTTGTCGAGGATTATTGACTCATCTTTTAGCTGAGTTATGGGTGACGGGCGTGGTGTAGGGTACATTTTCGAAGAATCATGGAACAATAGGACACACTCGGCGCTCCTAAGACCTCTCTCCGTGATATAGTTGAGCGCGCACCACAGAACCAGGATGCTGCTATACCCGCCGCTCAAATCTACGTGGTTGTCAAGGGTTTTGAGTTTCTGGTTGATATCCCAGACTCTGGATATCTTTTCCATCGGCGAGTCCACCTCGACCACTTCGAATAGCTCCGGTTTGCCAGAGCGTTGGGCGAGCGCTTGTAACTCCTTGAAGAATTTTCTGCGCTTTGCGTTATCCAGGTCCACGACGCCGAACACGTCCTCGCCGCGTGGTAAAGCCACGACGAGCTTTGCGTTGAGGTTGTGCTCAACGATGAACTGGGCTAGGCCTAACGCGGTTCCGAATGTCCCGCCCGATAGGAATACGTAGAGTCGGCGCCCCCCCTTGAGTCGTTGCTCTACTGCCCGCAGTATTGATGGAGCCGTGAACTCCCTGTGTATCTCTGGGTTCGCGTTGTTAGTGTACTGGTCGAGCATCATCAATCCGTCTCCACCATCATCTACGAGCTTCTTAGCGTAGGCTATCGCCCCGGTGGGCTCATCAGTGGGGCAGTAGTTAGTGGGTAGCTTAACCACTAGTGTGAATGGCTCATCCCGATGGTGTCTGATAAACTCCAGCACGGCTTCAGTGTTGGAAGGGTCACTGATTTCGATTGTTTTAGCCGCAAACCTCCTCGACAGCTCGGCTTCGAATGCGCCAGAGATCTTGCGTGAGACAACCATGATGAGTGAGGCACCCAGTGAGCGAAGGATCTCAGCCAGCGCGAGACCCGTGTTCCCAGAGGTTGGCTCAACCACAACGCTACCGGGCTTCAAAACCCCACGCTTTAACGCTTCACTCACCATACCGTACGCGGTAAGGGACTTCGCACTACCATAGTAGGGTAAACCAGAAAAGTGAACCACGTGTACACTAACATCCCTTGAAGAATAGTCCACGCTAACAGCCCTCTGAAGGATATCGCTTACCTCACGCACAACCAACGGCGGGAAACCCGATAAGTCAAGTTTAGATGTAGCTATGTCTCTGGAGTTGGCCTCAAACTCCGTGCAAGACCGATCCGCAAACGTGATCACCAGTCATTTACTTCATCCCGCTCAATTAGCGTGCTGGTGAGTTATGAACCTTATGTCCAAAGCGGGACGGTGTCCGGATTAGGGGTTGGCGGGGGGCGTGGCCTCCAAGCGTGGGAAACGCCTATCCGGGCACTATCATCTTAAACAAACTATACTCATTGTTCGGTGATGTGACAAACAGCTTTAAGCGCGGCTTAACCACCAACAAGCCCCTGCGGTTGAGCACGTGATGCACCTCTCCACTCTAAACCGTGTAACACCCCCCTCGAAAAGCCTTCAGAGACCTGCGTATTCCCTAATCGTATACCACTGGCGTTTGCCCGATCAGAACAGAATCGAAACCTTTGAAGGCAGCCCCCAGCTTGACCCAACCACCATGATAACAACTCTTATCATGCCAACATAGCCCTGACGTATACCATGAGTGATTAGTGGGCTTGATAACATCTGCTTTCAAAAACGCTAATAACCAAGTTTAAAGGCAGTGTTCATATGGCCTCTGACTGGAACTCCCTCTATAAGGCTCTGGCTGACCCGACCCGAAGACAGATCATAGAGCTACTCTACACTAGAGGAGCCGCGAGCTACACGGAGATTATGGCCGCTCTAAACGTGGACAACACGGGAAAACTCAACTACCACTTAAGAATGCTTGGTAGACTCATCCAAAAAGACGAACAGGGGAGATACACACTCTCCGAAAGCGGGGTTCACGCCGCGAGCCTCCTCAAAAGCCTGTCACAGAGCCGCTCAGGCGACCCCACAACACCATCTGGTAGCGGCGCCGGGGGAGGCACATCACTTTTAAGGTTAGCTGGGGGGATTGTACTCATCATTGTGGGGGTATTGATCATAGTCATCGTCTTATCAGCAGCAGTGGCCCTTCCATTTTTCGCACTAACCAGTCCAAGCGTTAGAGGCGGGGCAAATATCCCCGGTTTCACGCTTGAGCCGCACATAACCCGATTCTTAATCGGTATCCCAACTAACAGTCTACCAGAAAAAGTGAACATCACATGGTCGTCCTCCGCACCAGTCAGCGTTTTCGTGCTAAATCAGACTCAGGCCAACTCTCTATTTTTCTCCAAGGCTTCCACGGAAGCCAACACAACACCCACAAGCTGGGTAGAAAAGACCTCGGGTGCAAAAGGGGATCTGATCCTTAACTACAGTGGAGCACCACCCCTCTATCTAGCCGTCAGCTCGAACACGAGCGCCTATGTGCAGAGATTCACAGTCTCGTATACAAGTATAAGTAAGCCTGAACAGTCATACCACTCAGCCATAATCATACCACTCATAGTGATAGCTATCCTAGTCGTTTTCGGTTTACTCATAGTCTACTTAGGGGTTAGGCTGGTCAGGGGCTCAAGACGAGCTGCGTAGACCGCAGACTTGAGTGCAGAGCGGCGAACTGAAACATCTGTAGCCGCTTTGCGAGACCCGTGAGCACACAGCTGGGATACCATCATTCCCCCACAGTTTGAAACCAGCCGAAATCGGTTCGGGATGAATTCTATCATGTAGGTGAGATGCTAACAATTTATATGGATGGCGCCTATGGGTTCACCTAAGAAGAGACTTCAGCCAGCTCGCAATGAAAGTGGTTTACTTCTACGGTTATAAGTAGTAGGCTATAAGCCGCAAACACCCGAGTGCTATTTCTGAATATCGACCTCAGACTGCTCGAAACTGAGTCTTGAGTTAGCTTTACACATGACGTGATTTCGGATGGTACATCAACTTCAGAGTCAGTGTGAGCAACCCCATCTAAAGGTGGGGCTTCCTGCCTCAACTACACGACCCCCCACCGCAGGGTTACTGGGCCCCAGCGTCAACGGGGATAAATTCCCCAGACACCAGAGTTCCTCGTGGATTGTGTTCAGCGGGTTCTGCTTAACGCTCGAGATCCTCCTTGAGAGGGGGATGTTTTGAAGCCGTATAAAGAGTGTAAGAGCCAAGCGTGTGCGTTGAATTAATGTTTGGCCGTTGGTCGCAGTTTCTACTGTGGATTGTTTAGAATCGAAGTGTGACGCTTTAAGCGTGTGTTTTGGCCTTTAACTTTGTGGGAGATTGAGGTAGATAGGGCGTCTTTATTGTTTTTATCACTCCCTGCTATCTATGAGAACACTGTTTTAGCACCTTTTACTTTTATTTACATTAATAAACTACTTTATATAGTTTTACTAGAAAACTTTATAAGCTATTAGACTCTTTATTTAAGTAAACTAGCCTTCTGGTGTGATAAATGTCTAAATGGACTAGCATAGGCAGTGAAATCGCCCAGTTCATGGAGGAGAAGGGTAGAACGCTTCTCGTTAAGGGTTTGCCCGGTACAGGTAAGACCACGCTGGCACTCACAATTATGCAACATGTTAGGGGCAAGCCCAAGATATACGTTTCAACCAAGCTTCCAGAGGAAATGGTTAGGTCGCTCTTACCGTGGAGTGAGCGGTTGTTTCTTGGGGAGAACCGCTTTGAGGATGCGACACTCATAACCCCTGAGCTCTTGGTCTCCCAAATCTTCGAAGCGGCGCGCAACGGTGCCTCGATAATAGTGTTAGACTCGTGGGACACGTTCGCGAAGAGAATGGATTCTCCGCTGAGGATGCGCACGGAGGGCTCGATCGTCACAGCGGCGCGCTCGTTCGGCACAAGAGTGGTTTTCGTGAGTGAGGAGCCAACTCAAACCACACTTGACTATACTATAGACGGCGTGGTAGAGCTGAGGACCACTACACTCGACGGTCGAAGACTCAGGGAGATGGAGCTAGTCAAGCTTCGGGGCACGAGGATAGCCAGCCCATACATGCTGTACACGCTGAGCGGAGCCAATTTCACCGCGTTCTCAGAGTTCACGCAGCCAGAGTATAGGCGAATGGAAACCACCCCATCCGCCACGATAGATGATGGCCGGGTGATTTTCGGCTCACGAGCACTCGACGCATTCTTCGGGTTCGGCTCCCTAAGACGCGGTGACACGGTGGGTGTGGAGTACGCGTCGAATGTGCCGCGCACCGCGTTTATGGCCTCCTACCTTCCACTAATAACGAGCTTCCTACGCTCTAAAAGAGGCGTACTCATGCTACCCCTACCAACATTTAAGCCGCAGGACCTACTACAGGTGCTCCGCACTCACCTCGACGCCCAGACTGTTGAAGAATACTTTAGAGTTGTGTGTTTCGGTGAGCCAGCGACCCGTGACGCACCTCTTATCAACATATCCTCCCTCGACCTGCAGGGTGCCTTCAGCCTGATCGAGAAGGAGCTTGAGACCCTCAAGGCTAAGTCGTGCGATGGCGTTGTGATGACGCTTTGGTCAACCAGCCCCCTAAGAGCCCTTTACGCCTCGAAACTCGTAGAGGTCACAGAGCTTCTCAGCAGGATGATAAGCCGGCTATCATTCGAAGGCGACCTGCCACTCATAGCATTCGATGAGGACTCACCCCTACGCCCTACCATGATTAGCCTGTGCAGGAGACACATCAAGCTTGCCTTTATCCACGGAACACTCTTGGCCTACGGAGTCGTGCCATATACAGGCGTGTACGCCTTTGAGCCAAGCGATAACCCCTTCTCGAGCCAAAACTCACAGAAATAGTCTAGTCATAGAGCCAATATCCAGTGGGTGCATAGTTGTGTGAGGCGTGTTTCCGGGGCTGACCACAGCTAGTTTATTTGGTATAGGTGAACCTCTGGGTAGCCCCTCGAATAGCGTGGCTCATACACGTAGTGTTCGCTGAAGGGTGTGATCGACTTGAAGATAACGTAGCCGTCGACGAATCTCAGGCTAATCCTGATGGAGGACATGTATTTGAGCTCCTCGGTGACCTCTAAGCCCGGCTTCGCTATCATGAGCGTCACGTCCCCATAGTAGGCTGTGGACATATACGCTTTGCGTAATATGCTAACCGCGTCCTCCTTGCCGAACAGGTGTTCGAGCAGGTCTAGCGAAATCACCTTGAGCACAGGTTTCCCAAGCCTTTTTAACTCCCGGTAGACGTCGTTCCACTTAGCCAAGTCCTTGTCCCTGTCACCGGTGATGGGCACAACCACTTTGCTCATCGATTCGTCGACTAGCACGTCGTCGAGGAATATCCTCGCACACTCTTCAAACGTCTCCCTGTCGGGGTAGATGTAGGGTCTTATGCTCTCAGATGTGAATTCAAGACTTGGGAGAACCATGAGCCCACGCCTCTGAGCCAAGAAGTTGGCCGCCGAGACCAGCGCTGGAGAATAATACACTAGCTCAGGTATGTTGGGGCCCATCTCCCAAAGCACGAGTGAGCCCCTAGGGTATCCGCCTATCACCCTATCCAGGCTACTGCTACCTGTGGAGTAAACCCCATTCCTCTCGGCGAGCGGGGGTCTAGGCTTTAACCTTTCGCTCAGACTCCCCTTAAAGGGGCTGAACACCCGGATACCCATGCCTCTTTGGAAAACATAGAGGAATCTGTTCTGCTCTAAGCCCACCGAGCGCATCTTGAGCACCTCGAGCTCTCTGAAGGCACACTCAGGGTCCCTTCTTCGGCCCAGCCTTATTATACCGTCCGCAACGTAGGACACGAAGTCATTCTGGTCGCCTTCAGTGATTATAAGTGTCGTTATCTTCTTTTTGGAGAAGATTCTTGAGAATAGGTTGCTTAGCACCGACCGACCCTCAGCCTCCGAGCCAATCGCTTGTAGAACCGCGCTGTACGAGTCGAACACGAGTAGTTGGGGCTGCTCGCTTCTAACCTTTTCCAGAACCATCTCCATAACGGGCTCGACCCCGCCACGGATGATGCTTGAGAGCTCCACGTACACTATTCTACCGCCCTCCAAGTGGTGCTTTAGGGTGGGTAGTAGGTTTGAGGCGGCTCTCACAAACTTCTCCTTGTCTTCGAGGAAGGAGACGTAAAGCGTCTTTCTCCCCAGATCGGCGTTCCTTGAGGCTATCTGGGTGACGAGTAGGGTTTTACCCGAGCCCGGCTCACCTCTGACGTTAATCACATAACCCTCTGGCAAACCCCCGCCGAGACGTCGGTCAAGAACGGGCACGCCGATCGGGTACCTAGAATCACCTGGCATTTTTATTATCTAGCATAAGATATGCGAAGAATTATTTAATGATTACATCAAATTTAAGCGAAGGATTACGCTAAGGTCGAATATAAATGGAGAACACTATAATTCGGCCCATACCCTACGAATCCAGAGGAAGAGGCCTCTAACCAGTACTACTACTCTCAGAGTCACGGGGTCTGCGGGTGTGTGTTCTAAACCACTCAGACACACGTGTGTACGCGTCTTTGACGTGGGATTTCTCCGTGAAGCTGTGACCCTCCCTGGGATACACCACGAGTTTAACCTCTCTTCCGAGGTCTGATAGAGCTCTATAGAATTGGAGTGACTGGCCGACGGGGACATAGGGGTCCTCCTTGCCGTGTAACAGTAGTATGGGTGTAGTCACCCCTCCAACGTGGCGGATGGGTGAGAAGGCGTCGTAGCGGGTATATTTATAAGGTGATTCCGTGAGGTGTATCTCGTCCCAGTCACTCAGATTCGAGGTTCCATGGAAGCTCAGCCAGTCAGACACACCGAAGAGGGCCGCGATCGCGGCGAACACATCCGTCTGGGTGGCCGCCCACATCGCCATAAATCCGCCGTAGGAGCCCCCTTTCAAGTACACCCTTTCGGGGTCAACGTTATAATTGGCTCGCACCGCCTCCACCCCGCTAACTATATCCCTGAAGTCCTGCCCCCCTAGGTCTCCCCTGTTGGACTCTGCGAAGGCTAAACCCCTCCCAACACTCCCGGTATAGTTAGGGTAGAAAACCAAGTAGCCTTGGCATGCGAGAAGCGAGCCCAGTGATGATAGGTAAGTGGGTCTAACACTGCTAGTCGGCCCGCCGTGGACGTGCACCACCAGCGGGCAGGGCTTGTCTCCCAGGTTATCCAACCCTTCAAGGTAGCCGGTGAGCCTCTCACCCCTAGTGTTGGTCCACTCGAAAAACTCTAGGCGGGGAACATCGAGCTCTTGTTTTAGCTCGGTGTTGAAAGCGGTCACAGGGGCTGTGTTGTTGGAGGTGTTTTCGAGTGGTGCGACCCATATCTCGGGGGGTGTGGCGTTGTTCTGCGCGCTGAATGCCACTTCCAAGGGGTTCCTATTGAGAATGGTGAATTTGGGGTACCACGGTGGGTTCACTGTAAGCCTCATACTTCTAAGCTCCCTTGGAGTCCACTCGGGTGCCTCGATACGGAAGAAAACCGACTCCCATCCCCTCTGCGCGAGGAAGATGGCTGATTCTTCATCCAGCCACTCCGCCCACGACACACTGTAGGGTGCACCATCCGTGAGATTTGTGGGTTCTCCCACCTCTACATTTATTAGGTGGAGGTCGCCTAGCTGGGAGCCGCGGTCGCTCCAAAGGCTGGATGTAAACAGAATCCTTTTCCCATCGGGGGAAAGCCTCGGTGCGCCGACCTGACGCCAGCCTGGGTCGTAGACGCATTTGAGCTCGCCATCAGCAGTGTCCAGCACGCCTAGCTTTGCCCTGTACCAGCTCCTCTCAAACGGTAGAGCGGAGTATGTGAGCGCCACTTTCCGACCCCTACTATCGGGTGAGAACTCCCATACCTGCACTCTTCTTGTTATCTGCTTTGCGCTGAGTGTGTCGGCGTTGAAGTACCAGAGGGACACGTAGCGTGAGGGGTCTTCGAACTCTTCTTCATCGAATCCTGCGGCCTTCCTCTGCTTCCTCTCCTCAGATTCTTCATCCAATGATGCTACTAGTGCACTGTTAGGTGAAACCCACTCGAATCCCTCAACCAAGCCGGGCACCGGCGCCCTCCACACCTCACTTGAGCCATCAAGTGAGAGAACGAAGAAGGCCGTCGCGGTACGCTCTGAACCATCAGCCTGACGCCCCCTGTTAGAGAGAAAGCCGAGAAGTCCGCCCCCCTCAGTGAAAGCTGGCTCCCGGTCGAGCCATTCACCCGAGGTGAGTCGGCTTACGCCCCTCTCCTTAGCGTAGGCATAGACGGCTGACTTTAGCGTTGAGCGCGGCTCACGGAAGCTCCCACCAACACTAAAGGCAACTTTACCACCCAGACTTGCTCGAGGCCTCGACACCGCTTTGAGGCGGAACATGTCATCGATAAAGGCTTTCCTCAAACAATATCAACACTACAATATACCTATCTATTTAAGCCTACCACTTCGTGCACACTTCACACAAACACCGCGGGTTTGGAAAGGATTATATTACGTTGTGCACTCCAACACTTGCAATGAGCTCGAAGATAACCTACGTAACACTCTTCGCAGACGAGTCCATACATCCAGCCTACGAGAAGGCGCTCTCAGAGCTTGAGCACGAGCTAGGCCGAACACATCCGATGTATATAGGGGGGAGAGAGGTTTTCGCCGGCTCAACCTTCGAAAAGAGGAGCCCCATCGATACATCCATCGTTGTTGGCCGATTTCAGAAGGGTACAGCCGAGCACGCCATGGAGGCCCTGAAGGCTGCGCGTAAGGCGTTTGATGAGTGGAGCCACACCGACTATAAGAAGAGGGTTGAGGTGATGCGGAAGGCGGCTGACAGGATTGAGGCTGCGAGATTCAGGCTGGCGGCCGCCATAACCCTTGAGGCGGGTAAAAACAGGCTTGAGGCGATAGCTGAAGTGTATGAAGCAATAGAGGCCATGCGCTACTACGCCAACCTAATGGAGAAGGAGCAGGGCTACGTGCGACCCATGAATCCCGGCGCACCTGGTGAGGAAACATACAGCGTCGCAAGACCCTACGGGGTTTGGGCAGTCATATCCCCCTTCAACTTCCCACTCATGCTTGGAAACGGAATGATGCAGGGCGCACTCATAACGGGTAACACCGTAGTGTGGAAGCCCACGAGCGAGGCTCCCCTAACCGCGCTCGAGGCGTACAGGCTCTACGCTGAGGCGGGCCTACCAGAGGGCGCTATCAACATTGTAACAGGCCCAGGCGAGGCGTTCGAGGACGTCTTTGTGAGGGGTGCCGACGGTGTGGCGTTTACCGGCTCGATGGATGTGGGTATGCGCCTCTACAGCAAGATCGCGGCCGAATCACCCTACCCCAAGCCCATGGTGTCCGAGATGGGTAGCAAGAACCCCGTGATAGTCACAAAGCACGCTGACTTCGACAAGGCTGTGGAGGGGGTTGTCAGGGCTGCGTTCGGCTACTCCGGTCAGAAGTGCTCCGCAGCCTCCCGTGTTTATGTTCAGGATGAAGTCAAGGAGAGCTTCGTGGAGGCTCTCGTCAAGAGAACATCCACACTCATCGTGGGCGACCCGAGAAAGCGAGAAGTATTCACTGGGCCAGTTATAAACAGGAGAGCCCAGGAGAGCTACGAGAAATATGTGGCCGACGCTAAGAGCGCCGGGAAGGTGGTCTACGGAGGCAGAACGCTGCGCAGCGGCGGACTTGAGAAGGGCTACTACGTGGAGCCCACAATCATCACAGGTTTAGACGAAGACCATTACCTCTTCAAAAAGGAGCTCTTCGTACCCATACTGGTGGTGGGTGGCTTCAGGACGCTCGACGAAGCACTCGCAAAGGCGAACAACACTCAGTACGGCCTTACCGCGGGAATAATGTCCGAAGACAAAGAGGAGATAGACAGGTTCATGGATAAAATAGAGTTCGGCGTGGTGTACGCCAATAGGAAGGGTGGAGCCACAACGGGTGCGTGGCCGGGCGCCCAGAGCTTCGTGGGTTGGAAGGCGAGCGGGGCGACGGGCAAAGGTATCGGGGGACCATACTACCTTCTCAGCTACATGAGGGAGCAGGCCAGAACATACGTACACTAACCACCCAGCAGACCGCTTCCGCACAATAAACCTTATTTTATATTTTTTTAAAACCATACCCTTCACGGAGAACCAAAAACACGCGCAGTTTTATCTAAACGTGAAGTCAGGTCTTGGCCATGATAGACAACCAAGTTTTCGAAGCGTACCACCCAAAATTTGGGCGCGTCAAACTGAACCAAACATTCACGGGTAGACCCTACCCCATATTTCATCGTAGCGCGTGATTAGGCCGAACGAATCAACACTAATATCTGCTTGGAAACCCGATTGACTACGGTAAACATATCTTTGTGTATCTAATCGCTCATAGCTTTGCTCTAATACTTTGACCTCAAGGCTTGGAAAGCGCACCCACACGACGCGGACCTCCGCTCTCTGCCCTAGCCCAAGCCTTAAGCGCTTAATCGGTAGAGTGTTCGTGGCTGGACTGATCTCGAAATCCACGTCACTGCACGATGCGAAATCAGCTCTTATCTTTCCGTTTACGAACACCGCTGGGCCGATGAAATCGATACTCAGATTCCTCACAGACCTAGATGTCACCTCTGAAACCCTTACCCTCCTAGTTTTGAATAGTCGATCCGCGTAAATCACGTATTTAAAGGTATAAGCACGCTTTCCTATTTTTGATATTATTGTTCCCTTCAGATGCCACCCGCTCTTAATCCTTGCTAGTATTAAATGCTCCATGCTTAATGATTTTAGACCAACCCATATGACACTTCGAGCAGGTGATTCAGGCTTACCCACGATTGAACTCCACTACTACACCGTGAGAATATATTAGATTCTTGCACTAACTACTCAAAACAACACGAGAATCATCTACTGGGTGCGGCGTACACTGGGTGAAAGTATAAATTTCTCGCTAGTAATAATTGTGCTCACGGCCTGCTCCACGCTTAACTCATCAGTGTTGAGTATATGATTACCATCCACTGAGCTTAGCAGTTCTTTATACACTTCTAGGACGCGTGAACCCATCTGGTTCACCCTGTTAGTATCCCTCCCCATAAGAGTCTCGCTTCTCGCCATTAGCACAACGTACTTTACTTTGGCACCCAGAGGTTCTAGTTCGCCCACCAGCCACTCTGCCTCGTGTGGATAGCACACATAGTCCACAACAACATGGTATCCTTCGCCTACAAAATTCTTAGCTATGCAGGCAATGTTACGCCAAGTGAGTTTAGCCTGTGACCCATCAACCCATGGGGGGCGTCTACCCGAAAAAATCATGTGGTGTACTAGGTCTCCAGATATTAGAGCACACGGGCTAAGGATACCTGCAAGCCTCTCGGAGACAGTCGACTTACCCGAGGCTGGTGGCCCAGAAACAACATATACAGACATGACACATGAAGATAATAACATCTATTTAAATCCTTATTACATATTACAAATCCAGTAATACAGATAATAAACGTGTTTTTGATTTAGCCATGTTAGAGGCAATCATATTCCCCTGTTATCTGCTAAAACCACAGGGATCAGGGTTGACTGTGAGTTGGTGTTTAAGGAAAGTTCTAACCGTTTTTACCCAATTGGCCAATTATGTGGCCCTATTATATGGGTGTTTAGTCGTGTATGTCTATGGGCTCGAGTAGGCCGACCAGTTGCCAGTAGGTTTTAATGTAGCGCTGCCCCCTAGAGGTAACCCTGTAAAGTGTCTCCCTGCTCTCCCCTGTTGTTCTCACTAGGAAGCCGAATTGTTCGAGCTCTTTTAGGAATACGCGTAGCCTATCCACGGGCATGCCTACCCCATACGATATTTTGGTAACCCTTGCACCCCCCTCGAATCTCCTAACCACCTCTAATATGGTGGCGTATAGGTCAAGTTTTGTGCGTTTCTTCTTAACACTCATCTGCTGGCCACCCTCCTCTAGATGGGTGGCTTGGGGGATCCGCTAAGCTTGGTGGGGGGCTTCACATATGTGACTCGTCCACCCTCTCTTAGGTTGAGTGTGTAGTATACCTCGCCAACCCTGCACCCCTCTCCTAACTCGACTTCTTCCCCGTATACACGCTTCGCCTCGGCTTTATCGCCGAGTATAACCCTTTTGGCGTACACTTCCTCTAGAGTTGAAGCCCTCTCAGCGAACACTTCTTCGGCGACGACGACACCGATGCATCTGGCTTTTCTGCCAAGTCTGACAACCCTGGCCTTAAGCCCCTGCCTCGTGGAGATTTCGCCTTGCACGCTTATTGTGCCGCTCAGAACAATCTTGGTGGAGCTGAGCTTCCCACCCACATCCACATCTGTGCCACGGAATTCTCCGGTTACCTCGGCTTTACCCCCCACGCTAAGCTCGCCGCTCAGCGTGAGGTTCGCGCCGACTCTGAACACGCCTCCCACATCAACATCGCCGCCTTCGAGGTTGCCGTCGATTGAGGCAAGCCCACCCACATCTATTCTCTGAACCCTTATATCACCATTCGCTGAGAATTTTCCACCCACATTTATCCTCTCACCCTTTGAGCCAGCTGCGATGGAGATTATTCCACCCACGCTTATGGTGCCAAACTCAAGTGGGCCGTTAGAGCGGAATATTCCGCCCACATCCGCGGAGCCGGATATCCTCCCCCCTCCTATTTCCGCTTTCCCACCTACATCCAGATCTAGAAGCATGACTCGGCCTCCCACGCTGAGTACGCCGCCCACCTCGAGTCTTTCACCCTCTACCCCCCCAGACACCTCCATTTTGCCTCCAACACGCACATTTTTACACACGAGTGAGGACGCTTTGAGTCTGCCAGCCACTTCTAGCGAGCTACACTTCACCTCACCCCCAACCTCAAGCCTCTTATCAACCTCCAGCCTTGTGCAGCCGAGGTTACCACCCACGAATAGTTCGCTGTCCCTAGCCACAATGTCTCCATGCACCATGAGTGTGCCAGTCACAGTCATGGAGCCGTCTCGAACATAGATGGAGGAGCACTCCAAATCACCTTCAACCCTAGCCTCCCCGGTTGAACTCACCCTACCAGACACGGAGAGTTTACCCGGTGTGGTAACAACAGCTCCACGCTCTAGTATGAGGTCGCCGGCAACCTCTGAAAGCATCACCCGGCTACCCCTTGGAATCCTCGTCTCATCAACCATAGCCAAAACCCAGCCGCGCCGAGGCGGCGCACCAAGTGTATGCGTAAAGGGTTATAAGTGTGTCCAAGCTCATCGCATCCCCCACCTGAAACTCTTGAATGAGAGTAGCAACACCACTGTTACGCTGAGTGCAGCCGACAAGACCACATAGTTGGGGTTGAGCGGCTCACTGTAGCCTGCGAGGATTCGCCCAACTTGGAGGAGGCTCACTGCTGGGTCGCACAGTGATACCAAGCGTAGCCAGCCTGGTAGGAAGCTAAGCGGGTAGTAGACTGGAGGTAGCACCACTGTGAGTGTGTAGAGTGGGCTTGTTATGGCTGACACGTTTGTGGGGTTCTTTATGTTGAGTACTATGGCGAGCGAGAAGAAGCTTCCTGCGACCAGGCTTGCTGGTGCGAGTAGCACAACCTCCTCGAATACTTTAATAGGCGTGTAACCAGTTATATAGAAGAGGAAGAATGCGGGTAGAAGCCCCTCCAACATGAAGGGTGAGGTGCCAAGCAGCAACCCTAAGAGATATGTGTGAGGCTTGATGGGCGAGGCTGTGAGCCTGTCGAGCTCGCCGCCAAACTTGCTGTATCCAACAACCTGGGCGACAACATTTGACCCCTGACCCCAAGCCCCAGTCACCACATATGCGAGAGCTAGGTTACTCAGAGCGCCAGCCCCACCCCAAGCGGTGAGCGTCACTATGAATCCAAGCGCTGACACCAGTCCTTGAACCACCCATATCGGCTGTTTTGAGAACACTGAACCCCCAAGTAGGGCAACACCCAAAAACTGCCTAACTTGCTCCCTCAAATTACATCCCAACGCCAACGGTGATCACGACTAGTGAGCACATATATCGACTCAGACACACTCCCAGAAGAGTTATCAGCCTACCCCCGCTGTTCATGCGTATCCCCCACACCACTAGCCTTTTTACACACTGGCACAATCAAACCACGATAACCCCCGTTTTTTTGCGGTGGCCAGAATCAAAATCTCATTTGGGGAACCATTCATACACTGTCACGCTCCTCTGCTTGTAAGGTAGAGGTAGGCGTCCTCCAGTCCGACCTCGCTTACCGATTCAACTCTTACTTGGGGGTGAAGTGTTGATGCTGCACTCCATGCATCAGCGTTTGTGTGCGTGTAGCCTATGAGCCTGTCGCCTAGGTCGAAGTGGTGTTCGAACACGCCGTTAGGGGAAACCCAGCCGTGTGGTTTGTTGACCACCACCCTGTACTTGTAGGGTAGTTTCCCTATGAGCCCGGCTGGGGTTGCTTCGGCTATTGTGTTTCCCTCGTGGAACAATACCACTCTGTCGGATACGATTTGCGCTTCATTCATGTCATGCGTTGTTAGCACTATGCTTACACCTTGACTCACGACCCTCCTCATAATTCTCCACACTTCATGCTTCGCCTCCACATCCACACCGCTAGTCGGCTCATCCAAGAAAACAAGCTCCTTCCTCGCGGAAAGCGCCATCCCCACAGCAACCCTCCTCCTCTGCCCCCCACTCAGCCTAGAACACTTGGTCTCCAAAACACCTTCTAAACCCAGCTCCGAAAGCCACTCAACAGCCACGCGCCTGGCCTCTCTAGGTGAGTAGTCACCTCTAGCAACAAGATTCCAGCTTACAGCCTCCAAGGGTGTGAGCTCCTCCAACATAAAACCCCAATAATCCTGCGGCAAATACGAAATCCCCCTCCTAACCGCTTGATGATCACGTAGAACATCGTAGCCCAGAACCTGAGCGACGCCCCCACTAGGTTTGAGAAGCGTGCACAGTACTTTAACAGTGGTGGATTTACCGGCACCGTTACGCCCAAGCAACGTCACAAGCTCTCCCCTCCCAACACTGAAGCTAGCGTTACGAACCCCCCAAGCCTCCCCGTAACGCTTGGATAGACCTTCAACCAACACCACGTTCATGATTAGACGTGCAGAATACGCCCCCAACCATTAAAACCCAGCACACATTACATGAACACACGTATTGAGCACAAAAAATGATTACTAAACCCAAGAATGTTATATGCAACAAAAATCAAGGGCTCCCAATACTCAACCCTCAAGATGGCTAAATCACGCTGAAAGCATCTCACCAAACACCACAAGGCAGCAGAACACCACACAGCGGCTAAGAGGTGATCTATCTCAGCCCTCAGTGAGCAGGATTTCAAGAGGTGGTCGGTCAAACACTACCAGACCACGTAATCAAATTAAGTGGGGGCGTAGTGTGTGTCTTGTGCAATTCGAGGAAAAAATCGTGTGTGATAAAAACGTAGATGAACTATGGAGGAGGGTATCCAGCTTGGATGATTTCACCAAGTACTGGCATGGCACAAAACACCTCTCCTACACCGTGAAGGATGAGGGAGTTATTGAAGCTGACGTTGTTTTCGCCTTCGGTGGAAGCGGCCACGCGAACATACAAATAGACAATTCGAGCAGGACCCTAACAATTAGGTATTTGCAAGGCCCCTTCAAAGGCACCCAGAGGATATGGGTTGAAAAGGGCATCATAGCCAGCAGTTGGAGCGTAGAATTCAACGGCGTATACAGGCTTCTGGGTGGCTGGAATGAGAAGCACTTCAGGCAGGGAACAACCAACGCTCTGAGAAGACTCTGCGGTGAGACAACAGAGGCTTAGCTTGACAGGCTAACCCACCACACTCCCCACGCTACGAACACCCCTAGACACTAAGCTTCAAAGCACACAGAAGATATACCAACAATTATTCTCAAACCCCCTGCTACCAAACCACTTGTCTACGCCTTACTGCGGACAAGACTCGATGAACACTTTGGGCCGTCCACCAAATTCTGCTTAACAATAACGGTGATAAACCGAATTAGGAATTGTAGCGATACCACGAAACGTGACGTTAACACCCTGGATTTGTGGGTGTAGTAACACGGGCTTTGGTTTCAATAAAAGTGTTAAATGGTTACCAAGGGTTTAGCCGGTTTTCTGGGGGTGGGTTAAACTGTTTAGCTCTTCGTATGTGATGGCTTCCGTGACAAGAGATGTGTATGTTCCCTTTTCAAGCACTTCTCTTGCCGCTCTCTTTAGGAAGCCCATGACGGCGTATGCTGCCGCTGGACCGAAGCTCAACCTCTTTACACCCAGTGCTTCGAGCTCCTGTACGCTTGGAGTGTTCTTTGTGACCATCACATTCACCGGGAAGTTGAGTGTTCGCACGTATTCCCTTATCAGGTTGGCTTGTGTTAGACCCATCGGGTAAACGCAGTCTGCGCCCGCATCCCTGTAGAACTCTCCTCTCCTAAGAGCCTCCCTGAACCTCTCCTCCTCCCCACCTTCGGCATACCTGAATGCGTCGGTTCTCGCATTGATCACCAGGTTCACACCCATGGTTTCCCCGAGCTTCCTTATTGCCTTGATCTTCTCAACTTGGTCTTCAACCCTAAAGAGTTTTTTGGACTCATGCTCGAAGTCCTCGATGTTTATCCCAACCGCGCCCACACCCACTATCTGCCTAACCGCTGAGACAACTTCGTGCACACCTGGGCCAAAACCCGCCACCACGTCAACTGTTAGTGGCACCGTGAGAACCCTAGCTATCCTTGACACCGCGCCCAGAAACTCGGAGAAAGGTATCCTCTCACCATCCTCATAGCCAAGCGAAACCAACATACCGGCGCTAGTCGTCGCGACAGCTTTGAATCCAACACTCTCAAAGAGTCTGGCCGTTGGAACATCCCACGCATTGGGGAGAACGAGCACGCCGGGCCCACGATGCAGCGACCTAAAATACTCCGCCTTATCCGACTGAGACCTTAAATTCAGACTCACAATACAATATTCACACGCCTCTTTAAAGTTCTATCGCATAAGGGTAATGATGGAGTTATCCTGATAACGTGACCTCACACTTAACCGACACCCGAATCCAGTTAGTGATTCGAACATCATCCAAATAATCAAAAGAGTACATAAGTACACAGAGTAGTCACTCAACTCTGCGCACGTCGAATTGTTGACTGAAGATACCCTGAAAAATGTGAATTTGCCAGATGAATTTTTGATATATCAGAGGGCTTACTGCCTCAGCCACACGCTCAAACGTATTTCCAAAGTGTTAAAAACTTTAATTGTCATGAATAGTGTTGCCCATGGAGAATGTTCCAACTCTTTTTAGGTTAAGGGCCTTAATCCAAAGCCTTTGAGCCATTTTACTGGAACACCTATAGGTTCACTTCTCGTTGCAGGCTGGGGGTTTATGGTTGGGCTGAACATTGTTGTGAGCTACCCCGCCATAAATGGCGGAGCCTCCTGAATCATCACCCCACCTTGCCTCCCCACCAACCCAAGGGTTGGGAGGGGAGGTATTGGGTGAAGCTCAACCGCAGGCACACCAGAAGGGTGGCACCCACCCTGACCCTTCAAAAGAACCAGGGAAGCGTTCAAGTCGCGGTCAAGAGTAAACCCGCAGTGGGGGCAGAGAAACACCCTGTCTTCCAAAGTTAAATTCCGGTTGATTCCTCCACACAGGAAACACTCGCGCGAAGTGTTGAAGGCTGGCACAGGTAAAACAAGTTTCCCTCTTTTCAAAAACTCCCACTCGAGTATCCTCCTCAGCTCGGAGAACGAGGAGTCGTGAAGCCGAAGCCTCCTCTTTTTGGTTCCACTTTGAATTAAGCCTTGGACATCCAAATCCTCCAGCACTAAGAGGCCGTACTCCTGTGCGAGTAGCGCCCCGAGTTTAAAGAACAAGTCACGCCTAAAATCCTTTAAGTGTTCGTGCTCCTTCGCAAGTTTCGTCTTTGTTTTAAACCAGTTTTTGAAAGAAACTTTTTCCTTGATAGTGTCCTCTGTAGCAACCTGATTCTTTCAAGGGAGCGCTCAAGCGGTTTTGGGTTCTCCAAGTAGCGCCCATCGGAGAGAGTGGCGAGCCTAGTGATCCCCAAGTCCACACCCACAGCTTTCTTGGGCTCCTTCGAAGATTGCCCCAGTGTTTCAGCCTCCTCCTCCACTAAGAAGATTACGTGGATTCGACCAGAGGGGTCGAGTTTAACGCACACCTGAGACACTCGCTCCAAAGGAAGCTCCCTGTGGAGGATTAAAGTAAAGAAGCTTATTTTGCTCAGGTAGAGACGAGCCCTTCTCTTCTTTTTGTTTTTGCCGAGACCAACTTCCCTGACATCAGAAAGCCTCCAACCACTCTGAGGGTACACCAAAGAAAGAAACTTGTGCGGCTTCTTTTCCTTGGGTTTGTTCGCTAAGCCTTCGAGGAACCTCTCCCGTGCCTGGTAGAACCTCTCAGCAACCTGCTGCGCAACCTGGGAATATAGCACTTGAAACACGGGGTTTTGCTTTCTCAGGTCTAAAGCGAGCTGCCTGAGTTCGGTTTTATTCATAGTGTGCTTGTTCTCCTCGTACTCTTCTTGCTCGGCGTGTAAGAGCGTGTTGTAAAGCCTACACGCTGCTTCAAGCTGGGTCTTCAACACCCTCGCAGTGGTTTTCGATGAGTACGCTCTGAACCTATATGCCCTTACACGCATTACCAAGCGTTTTCCAGAC